>Ga0182018_10000399_pt1 | contig 57140 bp, 57 predicted proteins | sample 812P2MmetaG_FD_120490 | JGI IMG/M metagenome (GOLD analysis project Ga0182018, IMG submission 120490) | Permafrost microbial communities from Stordalen Mire, Sweden - 812P2M metaG | ecosystem: Environmental > Terrestrial > Soil > Wetlands > Permafrost | place: Sweden: Stordalen | collected... | reverse complement strand
TCTCCTCGGATACTCAGCCCCTCCGCCGTGGAGAGGACCTTCTTCGGAAACGAAGCTAGCCCCCCAGTGCGAGTGGCGCTCGCAAGGCCATTTGGATGATCTTGCGGGTAAGGATGTGAGGCGTCGACCGAGCCACGCCCCTCGGCTCGTCTACGTGGGACCACGATTCACTGTGTTCACTGCCCAAGCCTGTAGTCGCCAGTCGGAGAGTGGTGACGACGGCCCGGGCGGATGAACCGCCACCTGCTGGGATTCGGTATCCCTCAACCAGGCACCTCGGAGGCAGGTTCGGAGGCGGCGCCGCAGGGGGACCACGGGTACCGTTTGCTGCATGACAACCGTAAAGCGAGCAGCCCCGATCTTTCCGGTCCGCGACCTCAGCGCATCTCTTGATCACTATCAACGACTCGGCTTTACCACTCGGCAGTACGGTGGCGGGGGGTACGGATACGCGGTACGTGACGGCATCGAGATCCACCTCGGAGTTGCGCCGGACCTCCGCCCGTCAGCGCCTAGCCACTCGGTCTACCTTTTCGTTGACGATGCCGACGCACTCGCCGAAGCATGGCGGGCAGCGGGAGCCGAGGTCTACATGCCCGAGGACACAGAATGGGGCCAGCACGAGGGTGCTCACGTGGATCCGGACGGGAACGTTCTCAGATTCGGGTCGCCAATGTAGCGAATGAGCAGCCCCACGCCACCGGTTATGCACCGGACCAGGGAGCCAGCCGCAAGTCGGGGTTTGGATTAGTCCCACCCAAGGCTCGATCCGCCACTCGGAGTTCGATCGCCTCGACCCGCCGACACCTCGGTTGAAATGGGAGAATGCAGCACACCCTTCCAACACGCTTGCGACTTAAACCACCCGCCCGGCAGTGCCGGTCGAGGGCCGGTGCATATTCCGGTTATGAGACACCTTCGATCAATTGGCGTCGATGGCTCCGCGGAGTTCCGCTACTCCATCACGGTTTAACGAGTACCACACCCACTTGCCCCGACGCTCGCCCTGCACCAGCCCCGCCTCGCTCAGGATCTTCAGGTGATGGGAAATGGTGGGCTGGGACTTGCCGAGTGGGTCCACGAACTCACAGACGCAGACCTCGCCATCGTCCGCCGCTGCCAACATGCTCAGCACCCGTAAGCGGACGGGATCGGACAGCGCAGCGAAGCCCTTCGCCAGCTCGGCGGCATCGGCTGCATCCAGGGGAGCGGACAGCACAGACGGACAACACTGGTCGACCGACCGAGCCTTGATTGCGGTGGTTGCCTTGGCCATCTGACCAACTCTCGCATTGACGAATGTGAATGAGTCAAGCATACTCGACGTATCGACAGTTGTGAATCTAACGGAGGTACCTGTGTCCAGAGTCCAACTTGCCCTCAACGTCGCCGACATCGACTCGGCAGTCGAGTTCTACTCCACGCTGTTCGGGACTGAGCCAGCGAAGCGTCAGCCCGGCTACGCAAACTTCGCCATCGCCGACCCGCCCCTGAAACTTGTCCTGATGGAGAATGCCGACGCACGGGGACACGGCGCTGAGGGTGCCCTCAATCACCTGGGTGTCGAAGTAGAGACGTCCGACGAGGTAGCGGCAGCCTCAGTTCGGCTGAGCGGTGAGGGGTTGGCGACCGAAGTGCAGGACCAGACCACTTGTTGTTTTGCCGTCCAGGACAAGGTGTGGGTCGAGGATCCGAACGGCACGCCCTGGGAGATTTACACCGTGCTGGGTGAGGCCTCCGTCCAGTCGTGGGTCGCCGGAGATGGCCCTTGTTGTGTCCCCGAGGGGAGCGAACAGTCGGCCATGAAGGCAGGCAGGGGATCAGCTCCGGCCACGTCGTGTTGTTGAGCCGCACATGATTCGTGCCGCCCTCTGGCGGTGCTTGCTGGCCGAGTTGCTGGGGAGCGCTTTCCTGGCTGCCGTCGTCGTCGGGTCGGGCATCGCCGCCCAGCAGCTCTCACCCGGCGATGTCGGCCTCCAACTCTTGGAGAACGCCGCAGCCACCGCGGCCGGGCTGTACGCCATCATTCTCATGTTCGGTCCGGTGTCTGGTGGACATTTCAACCCGGTGGTGTCGTTCGTGGATGCCGCCTTCGGCGGAGTGAGCTGGAGAATCGCTAGCGCCTACCTCCCAGTCCAGGTGATCGGGTGCATAACGGGGGCGATGGTGGCGAACCTGATGTTCTCCAAGGCGGTGGTGAGCGTCTCGACTCATCACCGGGCCACGCCAGCACATTTCTTGTCGGAGGTTGTGGCGACCCTTGGCCTGATCCTGGTGATCTTCTCCCTGGCGCGAAGTGGACGGTCTCGGAGTGCCCCAGCGGCGATCGCTGCCTACATCGGAGCTGCCTATTTCTTCACCAGCTCGACCAGCTTCGCCAACCCGGCAATCACCGTGGGCCGGATGTTCTCAGATACCTTCGCTGGGATTTCCCCGTCGTCAGTCCCGAGCTTCATCGCCGCCCAGATCGTCGGTGGCGTGTTGGCGCTTGTTGTAATCAAATTGCTCCACCCGGACATCACCGAGGCAGAGGCTGCCGACATCGTCGTCCCCCACCAGATTGCCGCACTATCGAGCAGCGGAGAACCGGAATGAACGACAAGCCGGTGGTGCTGTTCCTCTGCGTCCACAACGCCGGGCGGAGCTTGGCTGCGAGAGTCCTTCTCGATCACTATGCCGATGGCCGGATACGAGTGGAGTCGGCCGGTTCGGAGCCGGGCGACCAGCTCAACCCCTCAGTCGTCGCAATTCTGAGAGAGCGCGGCCTTGACCCGTCGGCAGAGTTCCCGAAGCCGCTCTCCGATCATACGGCTCGGGCGGCCGATGTCATCGTGACCATGGGCTGCGGCGATACTTGTCCCGTCTTCCCTGGCAAGCGTTACTTGGACTGGGAACTTGATGATCCCGCTGAACTGGCCGAGGAACAAGTCCGGCCAATTGTCGACGAGATCGATCGCAGGGTCCAGGCGTTGCTTGCCGAGCTTGTACCGAGCGCCACGTGAGTGTTGGGTGGCGCTCGAGGCCGCCCATTCCGTGCGGAGCGGTGCCGGTGTACCGAAGGTTGCAATCCCCCCTCCGACCACCAGGGGCTGACTCGGGCGTCATCGTAGAACAGCGGCCGGTCAGCACGCCTCTCCGTCCGCCCCGGGAGACCGTAGGGTGTGTCCTATGACCGGACGACCGCGACCGCATCCCCGCCATGACGGGCAGGTGGCCGTGGTCACCGGTGCCTCGTCGGGCATCGGACGGGCCGTGGCCCTGACCCTTGCCGAACGCGGCGCCGTCGTGATCGGCCTCGCCCGCCGGCGCCCCCTTCTCGATCAGCTGGCCGGGGAGCTGACACGACGGTCACCGGGTAGTACCACCTCCGAGTGCGACGTGGCGGATGCCGATTCCTACCGCGACACGCTGGCCCGCATCGAGGCGGAGCGGGGAAGGATCGACGTGCTGGTCAATAACGCCGGCATCGATATCATCCTCCGGCCCGCCGACCGTGATGGCGACACTGTCGTGCGGGATGTCTTCGCCGTCAATTTCTTCGGCACCGTCGCCGGCACCCTGGCCGTACTGCCCGGGATGGTCGCCCGGCACTCCGGTATCGTCGTGAACGTTTCCTCGGATACGGCGCGTGCGCCCGAGCCCGGCCAGGGCGCCTACGCGGCGTCGAAGGCTGCCATTTCCGCCTTCACCGAGTCGATGGCTCACGAAATGGCTCCTCGCGGGGTGCACCTCCATGTCCTCTACCCGGGCTGGGTCCCGACGGCCATGGGACTGTCCGGCGACGAGGACGGTGGCTCACTGCCCCCGAGGATGGTCCGTCGTACCGCGGACGGCGTGGCCGCCCTGGTGGCCGACCGGATGGGGGGACCGAGGACGGACATCAATGCCGCTCGGTTGCCTCTCGTGGCGCCCATCGCGCGTACCCTGTTCCCGATCACGTACCAGAAGGCCATGCGACGGTTCGCAACCACGGGAGACGCCTCGGACCCTTCGGTCACCGACCGGTCGGCCGGGCACGGTAGCGGTGCCGTGAGCGGTCCGCCGCCCGACCCTACGGGTTAGCATTCCTGCCATGGAGGAGGAACGAGTCCGTGACACCGGAGATGATCGGCGCCCCCCCGTAGGAGAGGCGCCCTCACCCAGGTCGGAATTTCGATGATCCGGGGGGAGGGCACGACCGTGGCCAAGGGGGTGACCCCCGACGAGGTATTCGATTTCGTGCTCGACCCGGCCCAGTACACCAAGGCCGACACCAAGATGATCTGGGTCACCAAACTCGCCGACACCTCGGACGGCATGGTGGCCCGTGAGGACGGTACCTTCCTCGGCCGGTTCCGCGGATCGGTCATCACCCGGTACCGGTGGAAGCGGCCCTTCAGCATCGATGTCACCTTGGAGCACGGGGTCCCGAAGCGCCTCCATGCCTGGTTCGAGATCGATCCCGTGGAGGGAGGGACGCGCATCCGCCACGTCGAGGAGCTCGAGCTAGGCCATGGACCGCTGGGGTGGCTGCACGACCTGGTGGCGGCGCGTTGGTTCGCCCGATCGGTCGAGGCGGAGGTCGCCGAGATCGGCCGTCTGCTCCAGGCGGGCGAGCGCGGCCGTGGCGTCCCCGAGGACCCTGAGCCGACGGCAGCCGACTGAGTCCCTCACCGCCGTCGAGGTCGCGGAACGGTGAGGTGTTCTGGGGCACCGATGGTGGTCGGTCTTGCGGCCGGTACGACAGGTGCGATGCGCGTCGTGCGGAAGCTTGCTGGTGATGATGGGCGGTTGTTTGTCGAGAAGGCAACCGGGCTCACATCCTGTCCGGCCGGGCCGTCCTCGGCACCGTCCGTTGCGGCCGTTCAGGGTTGTGAAACGAACTGGACCGGAACGGTTGCGGACTGAGACGGCGGCACGACGGGAATCGGGACGAACCAGACCGTTCCCGTCCCGCGGCAGGGCAGGGTGAGCGACCTGGGGAGCTTCTTGGTCTTGTCGTAGCGGGTGAAAGCGGTCGGGTCGGAAGTCGCCCCCGGGGCGGATCCCGGAGGCGGGGCGTGAAAGAACACGTCGATGGTCGAGTCGTCGCCGGTGTTTCCGAGCGTGCCGTCCGTCGTGGTGGGTGGGAAGAGCTGGTGGACTGCGAGCGTCTGACCGCCCAGGGGGTGCCCTGTCTGGCCGGGGTGCAGCGGTCCGAAGCACGCCATCTGGATGCTGATCGGGATGACCGTGTTCCCGTCGGTTCCATTGATGACCCCGGTGAAGTACTGGTGCGGCCCCACCTTGGCGGCGGCACCCGCGGGCAGGCTGAGGGCCACTGTGCCGAGGATCGCGAGACCGACGGTGATCACTGCTCGGGAAATCCATGGCATCGGTTGCACCTCCTGGTCGGTCACCCGTCCATGGTGCGACCAGGGGCGAGATTCGTCAAGGGCGATCGGCACCGTAGGGCCGACACGTGGTCATCCAGACCATGGGCGCATGGGCCGGAGTGGGGCAGCCATCAGTCGGCACCGAGCACTACCATGAGGCGGTGCCACCTCCCTTTTCGCTGACGCGGAGGCAGCTGTTGGGCGCCACCGGCATCGCAGCGGTGACAACGGTGCTTGGGGGCTGCACCACCACGCCGCGCCCAGAACCTGCGACGACGGGGCGAGTCGTCGTGATGGGAGCCGGGCTTTCCGGACTGACCGCAGCGCTGGCGCTACGGGCCAAAGGGTGGGAGGTGGTCGTGCTCGAAGCCCGCGATCGCGTCGGCGGCCGCGTGCATACCTTGTACCACCCCTTCACCGACGGGCTGCACGTCGAGGCCGGTGGCGAGTCCATCGACGATAACCACGTCCAAATCCAGGCGCTGGCCCGCCACTACCACCTGGCACTGGCACAGCGACCGGCGGACAAGCTGAATGACGCAGCGGTGTACAGGGGCGGTAGACGGAGCGTCCTGCAGGCCGTTTCCGCTGCCGACCCCGGGGCGCTGGCTGGATACGTGGCCTTCAGCGACGCGCTGATCGGAATGGCCGGAGACCTCGACCCCGCCCACCCTGAGTTGGCACCCAAGGCGGAGCTGTGGGACCGGCAATCACTTCAGGACTTCGCTGCTACTCAGCCCCTCGACGCCAACGCCGAGCTCCTCGTTCAGTCGGACTACCGAGGCAACTACAACGCCCAATTCGACCAGGTTTCGCTTCTCTTCGTCCTCCAACAGTCAGTCGTCGACGAAGCGTTGCCCGAATCAGGGGTCGAGACCATGCGGATCGCGGCGGGAAACAGCGCCCTGCCCGAGGCGATGGCGCGCGACCTCGGAACGGCCGTCCGGCTCGACTCGCCGGTCACGAAGATCGAACAGCATTCGTGGGGAGTACGCGTGAATGCCGGCTCGGGGACGGGCGCCACTACCACCGTGGACGCTGCACATCTTGTGATTGCGGTGCCGCCTCCGACTCTTCGGGCAGTCTCGTTTGATCCCCCGCTTTCTTCGGAGGTAGTGGCGATGATCGCTGAGCTCGATCTGGGTCATGCGTTGAAGGTGTCGACCCAGTACGACCAGCGGTTCTGGTTGTCCGAGGGGTTGTCGGGTTTCACCATCACCGACCTACCTTTCGGTGTCGGGTGGGACGCCACTGACTCCATGCCGGGCGGTGCCGAGCGGCCTGGGGTCCTCACCCAGTTCGTGACCGGGGATGCCGCCCGATCCGGCGCTGCCCTCGGTGATCAGCGTCGCATCACCTCCTTCCAGCACCAGCTCGACATCGTCTACCCGGAAGGAAGACAGGATAAGAGTGGGATCGCCACCACGTTGGCTTGGGCCGACGAGCGCTACACGGGTGGTGGTTACGCCGTGTACGCCCCCGGGCAGATCACGCGGTTCTGGCCGTTGCTGCGAGAGGCGCACGGTGCGATCTGGTTTGCCGGCGAGCACACCGAGACCTTGGCGGGATACATGGAGAGCGCGGTGCGCTCAGGCAACCGGGTGGCCGCGGCCATCGGATCGGCGCCGGGCTGAAGGGAAGGGATCGACCGCAGGGGAGGAGCGCGTTGGAGTTGTCCGTCTCTCCGGATCAGCCCCGTGAGGGGCCTACAAGAGTCCATGCCCGTAGTGGTCCGGACCTACCCGAGTGCCCGGTGGTTGGGAATCCGAGGCGACGGCGACCGGGGCACTCATAACGCCCGGCCATAGCCAGCCCGATCAGACAGCCCCGTCGGTGGGCCAGACCGGGTGTGTATTGAAGATTTGCCAACGTCCCGCGGAGCGTGGCCCCACCCGGTGGTCGGGGGCATCCTCGTTCCGGGATTGTGGGACTCGCACCCGTGAAAACGGCTCATCTCTGACCCGATGAGCGCATACGCTGCAGGGATGTCGATCGATGGAGAGTACGAGCCGAGCTCGTGGGACTGGGTCCGAGATCAGGTCGCCGAGTATGAGGCGTCCGGCGGTGAGCGGGCAAACACGCTACTGGACACGGGTCTGCCAATCATCGTCCTGACCACACGGGGCAACAAGAGCGGAAAGGTCCGCAAGATGGCCCTGATGCGCGTCGAGCACGAAGGCGAGTACGCCCTCGTCGCCTCGCAGGGTGGGATGCCCACGAACCCCTCCTGGTACTACAACCTCATAGCCGACCCAACCGCGCTCGTGATACAGGATGGTCCCGAGCCCCACGACTACATAGTTCGGGAGGTCACTGGCGATGAGAAGGCCGTCTGGTGGGATCGGGCCGTCGCCCAATATTCACCCTACGCCGAGTATCAGGCCGCAACCAGCCGGATCATCCCGGTGCTTGTCGCCCGACGGGCCGACGCATAGGGGCGTCGAACGGCTGTACTGCGCTCCTAGCCGGTGATTGGAGGCAGGGGCACGGACAACTACTCCTCGCCAGAGAATCGCTCCCACGCCGACTGTCGAGTCGTCCCCAACGACGTCCCGATGGCCGCCCACGTGGCGCCGAGCACTCTCGCCCTCTTCACCAAGCGGGAGAGATTCCCTTCGACCTGCGCACCGGCGGCCGCCATTCGAGGGAGGCTCGCAAGTACACCGTCGAGGTCTAGGTCCTCGTCCCAAGATGTCAGCCCCGGTGGCAGTGAGGGTGGGCTGCTGATGATCTGGCGACATAGGTCTACGCACCCATCACAGATGTAGACCCCGGGACCGGCGACCAACTTGGCAACTTCGTTGCTCGGTTTCAGACAGAACGAGCAGGATGCAGTTACGCCCTCTTCGGTGACGGCCACGAGCTTCTCCTTGCCTTGTCAGCCTTCTCTTGTCAGGAGTCACCTTACAATGTCAGGGATATCCTGACAAGCGGAGTTGGCAAAGGGCCCCACTGGTGGCGGTCGGGGGCAGGCATATTCGGTGTGGCGGGTCACCGCGATGCGCCAGCTATTTTCGTCGTCTGTAGATGACGTTGAAGTCGTGCTCCCACGATTCGCCATCAAACGATTTCTCCCAGTGGGCCATGACGGCGTCGTGATCCTCGCTGAGCTGACCTTCAAAGCGCTGGGAGAAGTCAGGGGTGTTGCGCCACAACTTCCACCGTCCATCGCTGAAGCTCATCTCGTAGATCCGAGACACACCGCGATCATCGAAGTACAAGGCCTTGTAATCGGGGCTCGCTTCGTCTCGGCCGATCACCCACCGTGCCAGCGGAGGACTCGGTGGTGGAGACTCACCCTGGCGCATAAGGAGGAGGGCTCCGTCTTCGATCCATTTGAAGCCGACGTGTCCGAGGACTTTGTCATCGGGATCGGGGAGGAATGATGCGCCGGAAAGCTCCATGTCCCAGTCACCCACCAGTACATCAAGGTTCTCCAAAGACGGATTTCGTCCTGATTGGTCGCCCAAGGTCTCTCTCCATCGTTCGTGTGTGCCGGTTCCTCAGCATCAGGTCGTTGGGTACTTGTCCACACGCCCGGATGGGCCGTTCTGTCCCACCTACCCGGTACTGGGGGGCCACCCAGCCGACTGCTATCCGCCGGTGCGCTCGCGGTGCTTGCACCCCGGCCAGCAACAGGGCCGACGCTGGCCTTCCTCCAGCTCCTCCTGGGTCCGGCGAATGCGGCGTATTCGGGTCATCTCCTGCTTGGCATTCTCGACCCAGCAGATGAACTCGTTGCGGGCCAGAGGCGTGATGTCGTTCCAGGCATCGAGTGCCGTGGCGTTGGCGATCAGCGCCTTGCGCAGGTCTCCTGGAAGCTTGTGCACCACCCCACCGGGCACTCGCGAGCTGCTCACAGGACCACGGTAGCGGGTCAGGGCGCGAGCCCTGTCACCATCGAAGCCTGGGTCTTCGTGACCCACCGCACGGCGTAGTGGGCAGTCTGGTCCAGCCCGGCATGGGTGCATCAGACGGCTCGCCTCGCTGCATAGAATTTCAATGTCGACGATTCGGGAGCGGAAGAGCCACGATGTCCAGCTTGTCTTCTAACCAACTCACCGAGCTCCTCGGCCTCGTGCCATTCAGCGAGGGGCTCGGCGTGAAGCTGGAGGGTGCAGATCCCAGCTCAGTGGCTGGCACCCTGGCCTGGTCTGCGGGGCGATCATGGCCCTCGCGGACACCGTCGGCGCCATCTGTGCCTACCTGAATCTGCCGGAGGGAGCGACCACATCCACGATCGAGTCCAAGACGAACTTCTTCCGTGGCGTGCGCTCAGGATTCGTACGAGCAATCGCAACGCCAGTACACATCGGGAAGCGCACGATCGTCGTTCAGACCGACGTGCTCGATGAGCAAGATCGATCGGTTGCTCTCGTCATCCAGACCCAGGCCGTGTTGCAACGGGACTAAGTCCGAGCCCGTGGGTCACCTGGCTGGGCCAGAGCGACGACGTGAACCGCGGGGATCTGACCGCTGCCCTAGGGATCTGGCCCAGGCGGCAATGAGGCACGACTCGAACTGGACCGCCGAACTTCATCGTGCGCCCGCCCTCATTCATAGCGGGCAGGTGAATGCAGAGTTCGATCACAAGCGCATCGAGAGATAGAGAGCGGCGTCCTCCGCCTTGGTGACGAATCCGCCGAAGTCCTCGTTGATGATCTGCTCAATGGCTTGGAGCTGTTCGGACGCGTAGTTGCCCCCATACGTCTTCGTGACAGCGACAAATGTGGATGCATCGAGGGTGCGCTCAAACGGATGGTGATGATCTTGAAACTCGCCGAAACGAGGATCCTGCCGGATCGGCTGCATCGAACCGTCAACATGTTGCATTCGCTTTTCCCAGGGGGAGCCAAATACCTCAGCCAGCCGTTGCTCGAAAGGCTCTTGACCCCATGAGATCACTTCGGTCCAAACCAGAGCGAGCGACCCACCCGGTTCAACCAGGCGAGCGGCAAGTTCAACGGCCCTCCGTGGCTCGACCCAGTGCCAGGCGTTGAAGGCAGCGAGCAGCTTGACCGAAGAGTCGGGTGAGAAATCCTCGAATCGGCCACTGAAGAAGTGAACCCGACCAGCGAGCTTGGCCGCTGCGATGGCGACCAGGGCGGCCGCAGGTTCGATGGCCGTGACATCAAGGCCGCGCTCAACCAGTGGCTCGGTGGCAATACCCGTTCCAGCACCGATTTCGACCACCGTGTCCCCAAGGCTCAGTCCGGCCGACTCAACAAGGTCATCAAAGACATCGTCGGGGTACCGAGGTCGGTAGCGGTCGTAGTCGAGGGCTTGGGCGGCGAATCGGTCTGAAGCCCTCTCCGCCGCTCGCCAGAGATCAGACACAGATCCAAGTATCACATCGGGAGGCCAAGAAAGCTCGTGTCGACCATCCCCGCCCGTGTGCTGCGGTCCAATCGCCTGCCCTCGGTCGTCACTCGGCGTTAGGAGTTCGGGCAAAAAGAGAGCGATTCTTATCCGGCCCTCAGGGATGCGTTGAGCCGGCCATCGAGGTGCGGTAGCGGAGGAAGACAACACCGCTGCGGAAACGGCGCTCGCTGAGTAGTTCGAGCTCAAGGCGGAGGTTGTTGGGGAGTGCCGGTTTGCCACCTCCCACGACAACGGGCGTCAGGAAGAGCTGGCATTCGTCGACGAGCCCAGCGTTGAACGCCTGCGCTGCGAGGTTGGGGCCGCTCACAGTGATGTCATGTTCGTAGGCGGCTTTCATCTGTTGGATCACCCTCGGGTCGAACTCGCTCTCTAGGCGCGTGTTGGCGCTTGACACGGATTTCAGCGACTTGGAGTACACGATCTTCTCAGCCGCCTGCCATAGCTCCCTGAAGTCCCGTATGCAGGGCGGCTGGTCGGCTTGAACCTTGACCGTCTCCCAGTAGACCATCGATTCGTACATCCGGCGCCCGTAGAGGTAGGTGCCAACCGGACGTTCCAGGTCGTTGACGAAGCTATGCACCTCCTCGTCAGGCGCCCCCCAGTCGAAGTTGCCTTCCTCGTCCTCGATGTATCCGTCGAGCGATGTGATCGCTGAAAAGATCAACTTGGCCATGGTGATCGCCTTTCGGAGGATCCGACTTGTCCCAAGGTAGTGCGACGCCGAAAAGGGTCCGGCCCGATGGCGATGAGAGACCACGGGTTGGCACCTGCGGGGCACGGCAACGCTCCGGATATCGACGACGCCGTACCGGTTACGTGGCAGCTCGAGGAGTCACACGTCGCCGTCGACGGGATCACCCGCTCGTGGTTGAGTGCTTCCTTGAACATTCGGCACAGAGCCCAAGGATGGCGAAGTGCTTGGGATCGATGGCGAAGCCCAGCTTGGTCTTGGCCGCCCGAGCCAGTCCCCGGAACATGTCGTCTGGAGCCCCGATCATCGTCCCGCAATCGCTGCAGATGAAATGGGCGTGGGCGTGCGAGGCCAAGAGGTAACTAGAGGGTCCGTGTCCCAGGTGGGAGTGGGAGATCACGCCTAGATGTTCGAGCTCGTCGAGATTTCGGTACACGGTTGAGAGGTTCACATCAGGGGCCCGCTTCTGGACGGCCTCGGTCAGCTCCTCGGCGCTCATATGGCCGTCAGCCTGAAAGAGCACGTCGAGGAGGATCCGCCGGGCTGAGGTGACTCGACCCCCTTGGGCACGGAGGTAGGCAAGCACCGAGTCGACTGACGAAAAGTCAGTCGCACCCGACGGGTCCAGGACCTTTTCCACACCCACATCGTAGTCGCCCACAATGCCAGGGGGTTCTTATTGCATGGTCTTCGTAATTGCCTTACATTGTCGGGTGGGGACCACTCCCAGGAGGCCAGGTTGAACGACGACGCAGCAGTTGGGACCATCTACCCGAGCCGGCTGGCGAGACTTCGCAACGGATTGAGTCCGAACGAGTGGCTCAAGGTCGGTGGGATGGCTGTCACCGTCATCGCCCTCAACGTCATTGGCTGGGGTCTGGTGGCCGCCGCCTCGAGCCACCACTACCACATCTCCAAAACCGGGTTCCTGGGCCTGGGCACGGGCGTCCTCGCCTACACCCTGGGAATGCGCCACGCCTTTGACGCAGACCACATTGCCGCTATCGACAACACCACACGCAAACTCGTCAACGACGGCAAGCGCCCGCTCAGCGTCGGCTACTTCTTCTCGCTCGGCCACTCGACCGTCGTGTTCCTGCTGGCGGTGTTCTTGAACTTCGGCATCCGGGCGCTCGACTCACAGGTGAGCAATGACTCGTCGGGCCTTCACGAGGCCACCACGGTAGTTGGCACCTCAGTCTCCGGTGGCTTCCTCTACCTCATCGCCATCCTCAATCTCGTCGTTCTCATTGGCATTGCCAAGGTGTACAAGGAGATGAAGACGGGCCGCTATGACAACGAAGAGCTCGAACGCCAGCTCAATAACCGCGGCTTTATGAACCGCTTTTTCGGAGGCTATGCCGAGCGGATCGACAAGCCCTGGAAGATGTACCCGGTGGGGGTCCTGTTCGGACTCGGCTTCGATACCGCTACCGAGGTTGCGCTCCTGGTCCTGGCCGGCAACGCCGTTGCCGGCGGTCTGCCCTTCTGGGCCATCCTGTCCCTTCCGGTTCTCTTTGCCGCCGGCATGTGCTTGTTCGACACCATCGATGGGTGTTTCATGAACTTTGCCTATGACTGGGCGTTCTCGAAGCCGGTCCGCAAGGTGTTCTACAACCTCACCATCACCGGGCTCTCCGTATTCGTGGCCATCTTCATCGGAACGATCGAGCTCGTCGGGCTCCTGGGCCAGGAGCTCAACGTCAACGATCCCTTCTTTAACTTCTTCGCCAACTTCAACATCAACACCGCCGGCTTTGTCATCGTCGGGGCATTCCTGGCCACGTGGGCCGCGGCCGTCCTCTACTGGCACGTTGGCAATATCGAGGAGAAATGGGACGCCCAGATGCGTCATCACGAGTCCGTGGAGGCCACGGTCCCGTGATGACCAGGATCCCTGGGCCTTCCCTCTCCTAGCCTCGCATCAAGCACCGGTGGGGGAGTGGTGCTAGGTTGATGCGGCCGGACCCGTTTGAGCGATGTTCCCGCCAACGGAGCTCCGGGCCCGGCATTTCTCGGTCCGGGTAGCGGTTGGACAGCGAGCCGCTCCTTCGGACTCCCTTGTGAGCGGCCCGGCCGCTCGTTCGGAGCTCAGTGGATGAGGGCGCAGTGTCGCTCCAGCGCCGCCTCCGGCGGCACCCCCTCGTAGCAGTCGACCCAGCGCTGGCACTTCCCGCAGAACACGCATGCCAGCTCACCGGATCGGATCACCGACCCGTCTTCGGGGCTTCTCTCCCCGTCTCTGAGACCGATGAACTTCCAGCTGCCCCTGGCCGCGGCTCTCCGCACCACCGCAGCGTCTCCCGAATTGTCCTCTTCCATTCACACCTCCCGGCGGCTGATTTCGGCCACTTCGTATAGGAACGACCCGAAGGTGACAGAACTTGAGCCAATTTCGGACCTCGACGATGGGTATTGGGATGTCCCGGACCACGAGCCCCTCTGGGCCTCATCCAACCTGGTCGGGTTCGAATGCCGGGCGACGGGAACCGTGACCCGCTCGGCGAGCCGGTATGGCGCTGCCCACTCCTCGTCTCGGCAGGGGTGGGTCGCCGCTTGCGCCGGCGCCGGTATACCTACCGATCGCACGTCTCTCAGATCATCGAAGAGATCTTCCTCCGGTGAGCGAAGAGGTTGGCCGAATCAGCCAGGTCTACCTGCACCCGACGTTGGCTCTCGAGTATCTCGTCGGCCCAGAGCATCCGGAGCGTCGACTGCAACTGGTCGACCCGACGATGGTCGCGGGCATCCTCGAAGGCATGCAGGAGGGCCTGGTGCAGGGCCTCGTCATGCAAGGGCGGCGGGTCGAGGGAGTTGCGTCGGTCGGACAGCAACTCGGCGAATTCCTCGTACCACCGATGACCGGACTCGCAGGAGTCGCGCAACGCGGTCCCGGCGATCGCCATCGACTCCAGCCCCGGTTCGCCGGCCGCCGACAACGGCGCCGGCAGCGAGGAGAGCATGAACGCGGCCATCCGGATCCGATTGGACCCGGTGAACAGCCTGGCCACCACCTCGACGGGCACGACCTTCGCCCCACGTTCGGCCAGAAACTGGCGGAAGGCGTCGTCGAGCCGCAGGTAGGCGGCGTGGGAGGTTCGCTGACCCGTCCGGGTGTCAACCTGGCGGGTGGTTATCGTGAGGTGATCCACCGCATCGGCCAGGTAGCCCGAGTTCATGACGAAGGCATCGGCCAGGGCGCGCCCCAACGCCGCGGTTGCACCACGGGGCCAGAAGAGCAACCCCACCACGATGCTCACCCCACAGCCGATGGCAACGTCCTCGATTCTGGTCAGGCCCACCTTCCACCCGACGGGCTCGATGATGTTGAACAGGATGATCACCACCAAGGTGAAGCCGGCTTGTCCGGCCGCGAACGAGATCATCGATGGAGCGACCCCCGAGACCAGCACCGCCAGGGGCAGGAGGAGCCACAGGAGCGCGGCGTGACCGGCGACCCCGATCATCAGGGCAGAGCCCACCACGAAGCCCACGGCCGTCCCGCCCACCGCCCGTAGGGCGGTGGCGCCGGTGCCCAGCGCATTCGACCGCAGTACCGACAGCGTTCCGAGGACCACCCAAAAGCCATGCTCGACGTCGGTGACCTCCACCACAGCGACCGCCAGGGCCAGCCCTGCCGCCCCCCGCACGGCATTACGGAACCAGACCGAGCGGTACGAGAGGTGCGAGAAGAGCCGGCCCCAGAACAGGCTGGACGGCACCTGATCCTCGGGACCCAGCCGCCGATCCCCGACCGCCTGGGCACCAGCAGCCTCGAGGGCGGCGTCGGCGGTCATCTCGGTGGCGATGGCCAACGTCCGGGCCTGGAAGCTCGGGTCCAACCACGTGGTCGTCCCTCCGGGGCGGCCGGCAGCCGCGGTGCCGGGGCTCTCCCCGGACCCTGCCCCGTCCCCATGGTCGCCGGGTCCGATCACCATAGAGACCTCGGCGTCGAGCTCGGCGGAGATCAGGTGGTCCAGCGAGCGGATCGATCCCTGGACCGCGGTTTCCAGCTTCGCATCGTCGACCGGGTGGGCATTGCCGTCGCAGATGATCGACGCGCTCAACCGAAGCGTCTCTGCCACCCCCGCGTTCACCTTCCGCACCGGGGACGTCCCCAGCCCGGGGGTCTCCTCGCTGAACCGAATGGCGTTGCCGGCGATCCACTCGACCCGACCCACCAGCTTGGCCAACGCCACGGCGCTGGCCACCGCGCCGGTAGGTGGGTAGGGAGTGCCGGCGAACTGGTCGCGCAGCTGGGAGAGCTGGGTGCTGACGGCTGCCCGCGCCTCCGGATCGCCACTTCCGAGTGCGTACGACCCCACCAGTCGGCTCACCGCCGTGACGGTATCGGCCAGGCGGCGGCGCAGATCGTCGTGCCACGGGGTGGGCCAGATCATCATGCAGGCCGGGATGCAGATGGCGGCGGCGAGCGCCCAACCCAACAGGCGGGGGCCCACCGACGACGTCGGTTGGGCGACGGCGACCGGGAGTACGAAGACCAGCAGCGTTGCCGTCGACGCGGTCGCCACCTGCGGTGACACGATGCCGGCGAAGAGTACGGCGAACCCCACTGCTGCCATCACCGCCACCGCGGCCGGCTTGTCGGTCGAGACGACCGTCCCCAGGGCGACGAAGCAACCGCCGGTGAAGAAGAGGACCACGTAGGAGACGAGACGGGTACGGGGTCGACCGGGGAAGTCGACCAGCAGCAGCAGGGCGAACGAGCCGAACGCGGCGAACAGGCTGACTTGGGCATTGGCGAAGAGCAGATGGGCCACACCGAAGACCAAGGGCATCACGATGGCCGCTCGAACCGAGCGCTTCACCGCCAGCAGCCCGGGGTCCTTCTCCCTGACCCACCTGGGCACGTCCGACCACGACCGGTGGGGATGCCGCACCCGATCCTCGGCGCTGTCGGTCAACGGGTCGGCGCCGGCCGCAGCGGGCCCGGTGAATCGGTTCCGGACATGATGCCGGCGAACCTACCGCGGGTCCGCCAACCGCGATGGTGATCGTCATGCCGGTGGGCGTCGGGCCCGAGCAGCCGATGGCCCCGATGCGGTTCCCGGGCCGAGCCACCAAGGCTCGGGTGCGTCCCCATCCGAGGTCCTGTTCGCAGCCCCAGTCCCTGCTCAGGGGTGGTCACGACCTCGCCGGACGTGTCGCAGTAGCCTCTCCGCCATGCGGCGTCGCGACAAGCAGGCGCACTGGTACTACGCGGGCGACATCTTCCCGCCCCCTCGGCGGGCAGGCCGGAGGCTGGCTCGAGCGGTTGCCAGCGGGCGACTGACCATCGCCGAGCACTGGCGCGCCACCATCATGGCCATGGCCTTGATCACCGCTGGGTTCGCCCTCTTCCTGCTCGGTAATCGCCCACCTGACGTCGGTTCGTCGGTGTCAGCGCTCCACTATGCGACGACGTCGACCACCTCGACGACGTCGCTCGCTCCGGCGGTTTCCACGTCCGTCCCACCGAACGCGGCGAAGGGCTCGTCGACCGCCCTAACCAGCCCGAAGGCCGGCTTCCTGGTTGCCTTGCCCGACAGCGCCAGTTCGGGACTCTCGACTTCGCACCCCGCCAAACCACCATCCCGGACGGCAACTACCACCAAATCGGTCGTGCTCGCACCACCGCCGCCAACCGTCGCCGCTGCGGCCGGTCCCACGGTGATCGCCGTCTCCTCATCTCCTCCGACGACGGCTCCGACCTGGCCGGCACCAACCACGACGACGTCTCCAACGACCACCACCACGACGACAGACATCCCACCAACGACCACCACGACCCTTCCTTCGACCACCACCACCGACGGCCCCTGATCGGTTCGGGGGACCGGGCGCTACGGCGTCAGCTGCCCCCCATGGCTCGTGCCTTCGGGGCATGGAGCAGCTCGGCCAGGGCGCGTCTTCCCTGCCTCGAGACGAAGCAGTCGACGTGGACCACCCCTGCGGTCCCCAGCGTTTCGGCCTGCTCCACGAAGGGGATGAAGGCGCTGCCGTCGAAGCCGTTGGCTCCGGCCACGGCGATGGCAGGGCCGGTAGGGTCGACGGCCATCCCACAGCTGCGGCAGGCCGCGGTGTCGGCAGCCGCCGTCATTGGTCACCGTCCATGGCTGCTCCATCGGTGGGCGGATGGGTCAGTCGGTAGCGAGCGGGGGGCAGGGTGGAGGCGAGGACGCCGGTGGCGATGGGGTGGAATCCCGGTGATCCCGAGTTGGCCGGAAGGGGGCCGACGAACGGGTTGAGGGGTGCCTTGAGCGTTGGTGGCTCGGCGAACGGCGGCCGCTTGGTGTGGACGTCCAAAAAGTCGAGCATGTCCTGGGCATTGGCGTCGCGGTAGGTCATGGCCGGGAGGTTCCACTTCGTCTCGACGAACTTGAGAATGCTGGTGTGGTCGTAGACCACGTGGGAGACGAAGTCCTGCTTGGCGTAGGGCGACATCACCACGCAGGGCACGCGGAAGCCGGTGTAGTCGTAGGCGCCGGGCTGATCGGGTGGGACGGTGATCTCCGGAGGAACGTCATCGGGCCGCACTGCCGGCTGCGGGGGCACATGGTCGTACCAACCGCCATGCTCGTCATAGACGAGGATCATCGCCGTCTTCGACCAGGTGGGCGCCTCCAACACGGCGTTGATGATCCTCGCCGCATAGGCCTCGCCGATCGACACGTCACCACTCTCTTCCGAGTAGTTGACGTAGGGATCGACCAAGGAGAACTGCGGGAGTTGGCCGGCGGCGGCGTCGGTCAGGAACTGATTGATCGGCGCCATCTTGCCGTTGGTCTGGTTGTTGAGGTAGTTGGGAAGGAACAGCGCCGCGGTGGGAATGTCGGGGTAGTAGTCCTTCCAGGTGATGCCGAAGGCATCGAGTCGGTCGAAGATGGTCCCGTTGGGGGCGTCGGTCGACGAGATGCCCGAGGAGTTGGTGGAGACGTCGCCCAGGGCGGTCCCGGCGATCAGGAACCGCCGGTTGGGGTAGGTCTGGGCCATCACCGAGCAGAAGTAGCGGTCGCCGATGGGGAATTGGCTGGCCAACGAGTAGTAGAAGGGCAGTAGTTCTTTGGTGAAGTGGCCCATGGAGGCAGGGCCGCAGTTCTGGGCGAAACCGAGGTTGGTGCCGTCCGCCCAGCACAGATGCGACTGATCCCAACTCTGGGAGATGTCAGAGTCGAGCGGGGTGACGGTGTTGGGGAGCGGGAAGGTGACGATGTAGTCGTTGTCGGGTCCCGGGTTGCAATTGATGGGCTTGCCACCCGGGGTCCTGGTGAACCCGTCACCGCGACCGAGCATGCCGAAGTGGTCGTCGAACGAGTGGTTCTCCATCATCAGCACCACCACGTGTTCGATCTCGGGAATGGTGTCGGTTCCCGCCGGCAGCCGAGGATGGGGAAGCGAATCCGGCAGGCGAAGGGCCCCGTGCGGCCCGAGGCCCAGTGCGCCCGAGGGCGCCGTACCCGAGGCGGTGGTGGCCGCGTAGGCGGAGTCGTTCTCGCCGGCACCGGCGACGCCCGCCACCGAGCCTCCGGCGACAAGTGCACCCCCCAGCAGAGTTCGCCGCCCGAACCTCGGTGCGTCACTCACGAACCGATACCGTACACCGGAGACGCCACCACGGCACGGCGCTCGACCGGAGGGGCCCGATGACGCGGTGCAGGCCTGAGGCCACCGAGGGGCGGTCACCGGTGCCACGATGGCGCTCCGGGAAGTATGCCGGGTCTACCCGGTTCTAGTTCTCAGGAGGGACATGGTGGCCGGAATCGGTCAGGATCTCGGGATCGGGGATCGCACATCGTGAGGTTGGTCTGCCGTGACTACGTCACCGCTCCGGTGGGCGCGCGCTGATGGCCGTCGTCGTGGCCGAGCACGAGACCGGCACCGTCGAGCGCACGCCGCCCATCGGGGGGCCGATGCCCCGTCGTCGGTTCGCGCTGGCCCTGTCCGCCGTCGTGGTCGTCGCGCTGGCCTTCCGTGTCGGGTACGTCCTTCTGTTCACCCGTTACCAGAACGGCAAGCTGTACGACTCCTTCTGGTACGGGGTCACCGCCAACGAACTGAAGCAGGGGTTTTTCTTTCGGGTCCCGTTCGGCACCGCCCCCACCGCCGCCCATCCGCCGCTGACCTCCCTGCTCCTCGGGTCGGTGAACTTCGTGATCGGCGTCCACCCGGGAACCACGGTCCAGCGACTCACCATGGCGGTGCTGGGCGCCCTCGTGGTCCTCTGTGTTGGTCTGCTCGGTCGGGCGGTGGCCGGTCCGTGGGTCGGTCTGGTTGCCGCCGCGCTGGCCGCCCTGGCCCCGAACTTCTGGATGCCCAGCGGCATCGTGATGTCGGAGACGCCTTCCATGCTGTTCATGGCGCTGATCCTCCTGGCGGTGGTCCGTTGCCTGCGATCGCCGACCGTGCTCAATGCCGCGCTGCTCGGGCTGTTCTGTGGAGCGGAGGCGCTGGTGCGAGCGGAACTGATCCTGTTCGTTCCCTCCCTGCTGGTCCCCGCCGTCCTGGCCGCCCCGACGGTGTCCCTCCGTCGGAGATTCGCCCTCCTCGGTGTCGGGTTGCTGGCCACCGCCGTCGTGCTCGCCCCCTGGGTGGCGCGCAACCAGGCCGCCTTCCAGGATTCGACCTACCTCTCCACAGGTGACGGACTGGCCCTGCTCGGTGCCAACTGCCCGCAGACCTACAGCGGTGGGGGACTGGGGTTCTGGTCCCTCAGCTGTGCGACCTCGGTGACCGGCCCCGGCGACGAATCGGTGCAGTCGTCCCGCGACCAGCACGCAGCCATCCAGTACGCCGAGCACCATGCCTCTCGCCTTCCCCTGGTGGTGTTGGCACGGATCGGGCGGGAATGGGACTTCTACCAACCGATCCAAGAGGCGGACTTCTCGGTCAACGAGGGACGGCCGGTGCCGGCCTCGTTGGCGGGGCTCGGCTTCTACTACGCCTTGCTTCCGCTGGGCATCGCCGGGATGGTGATCCTTCGGCGGAGGGGTATCGGCCAGTGGTTCCTGCTGGTGCCGGCCGGGGTGGTGACCGTGGTGAGCGCGTTGGTCTATGGGCTGGTCCGGTTCCGGGCGCCGTTCGAGGTGTGCCTGGTGGTGCTGGCCGCTCCGCCGTTGGTCTTGTTCGGCCAGTGGCTCGGCCACAGGACGGACCCGGCCAGCGGGTCGACGGACCCTAACCCGGTACTGGCTGACGAGGGCGCAGGCTCGTCGTTCCCGACCGAGCGACCCCCGTCCGGTCAGCCGTGGGTCACGTAGGCGGGGGGCGGGATCGTGCCTGGCCCGGTCGTCTCGCACCCGTCGTCGAGTGTCGGGTCGAGTGCGGCGGCGAGAGTCGGAGGGGTGAGGAACGCAGGAGGATCGACCAGGTCGATGCTGTCCAGCAGGTTGTCGGCGTTGGCATCGCGGTAGGTGAGCGCGGGCAGGTTCCACTTGGTCTCGATCAGCTTGAGGATCGAGGTGTGATCGTGCACCACGTTCGAGGCGTAGCTGGGCCTGGCGAACGGCGACACGATGCCGGACGGAACCCGGAACCCGTAGCGATCGAACACGTGACCGTAGGGATCGGTGGGTGCGAAAGCCGGCGGGATGGCATCGGGCCTGACCGCCTTGGGCGGCGGCACGTGGTCGTAGTAGCCGCCACCCTCGTCGTACGTCCACACCAGCATCGTGTGCGGCCATTGGGGGGAGGCCATCACCGCGTTGACCACCTGGGCGAGGAACTGGTCGCCGAACTGCACATCTTGGGGGTCCTCCTCCGAGGAGGTCCCGAAGTTAGGATCGACCAGGCTGAAGGAGGGCAGGGACCCGGCGGCGGCATCGGTGTAGAACTGGCTGATGCCCACCAGGTTGGGCAGGATGTCGGGCTCGCCGGCCAGATAGGTCCAGATCAGCGCCGACGGTTCGTTCGAGTAGTAGTTCTTCCAGCTCACGCCGTAGGTGTTGAGGGCTTCGAAGATGGTCCCGTTCGGAGGGTGATCCGAGTTGAGGTCATCGGTGAGGAGGCCATAGGAAGTCCCGCCCATGAAGTAGCGGCGGTTCGGGTCGGTCTGGGCCATCACCGAGGAGAAGAACTGGTTACAGACGGGGAAGGTGCCGGCCAGCGAATAGATGAACGGCATAATCGACGAGTCGTAGTAGCCCATGGACACCGGCCCGCTCTGACTCTTCACGAACCCGTCCATGCGACCACCGGCATACGAGGTGTGGCCCGCCTCCCATGTGTTGTAGGGGTGGCCGGCCTCCTGACAGGGCGTGGGCATGGGGAAGGGATGGACCACTGCCCTCTTGAAGGGCGGGAGACCGGTGGCCGCCCTCCTGGGCCACGGATTGGACTCGATGGGCTTGCCGTCACCACCAAGGGTGAACCCGCCGCCACCCGGCAGCATGCCGAGGATGCTGTCGTAGGTGTGGTTCTCCATCATCACCGCCACGATGGTGGTGATCTCCGGGAGTTGGTCGCTGCCTGCCGGCGCATTCGGGTTGGGGAGATCGCCCGGACGGGGCTTCTTGGGGCGCGCCCGGACGGTGGCCGAGGCGGTCTCCGACGACAGCCCGATGGCCGCAGCTCCGGCCATCGTCCCTCCGGCGAGCGCTCCTCCGAGCAGGGTCCGACGGGAAAGGTGACGAGAGTCACTCATGGTCGGACGTTATCAGTGCCACGGCCGTGGGTCCACGGCCGTGAGCGAGCACGAGCCATGGCGAGTGGCCAGGGACCACGGGGTCGACCGTTGGGGCGGCGAGCCGATGCCCCTCAGGCCAGCCGCGGGCGCCGTTGCCGCTGGTAACCCTGCTCGGCTGGCCGCGATCGGAAGGGCGCGGCGATGACCCAGGGGACGTGGAGCACGGCATCCATGACCAGTACCGCCCCGACCCCCACACCGATGCCTCCCAGGGCGTCGGTCGGATAGTGCCAACGCAGGATGATGACCGCCACACTGGCGCCCACCGTGGCCACGCCGCCGGCCACCGCCACCAGCGGGCGGAGGAGGGTCGGTACGACCAGCGTGAAGGCGGTGGTCAACGCCGCCACCGCGGCCACCGTTCCCGACGGGAAGGACGACGCACCGCTCAGCCCGATATGCCGGCCCACTAGCGGCTTGGCCACGTCCTGCACGATGAGGACGGCGATCACCGGAGCTGTTGCGCAGGCGATGGCCCGGACCCAGTCGCGGAAGATGCCGATGGTGAACACGACGAGCACACCGATGACCAGGACGGTCAGCGAGCCAAGGGTGGCGAAGTCGTGGGCCCATCGTACGTCGGACCCGGCAGGCAGTACTCGGTAGCCCCACAGGTCGAGCCGGTTGGGCCACGGCCGGTGGACGAAGACCACACCGGCGAGGGCGGTGAGACCGAGCAAGGCGGCGCCGAGGCCCAGCTCCGCCCCCGTTCCTCCGGCCGTGGCGGCTCGGGGGCCGCGGGGACGGCGATAGCCAGCAGGCGTCGTCATGACCAAAAGGCTACGGGGCGATCGGCTCGGAGTCAGCGCGGGACGCAATGAGGACGAAATGGGCGGGAGGCAGTGGCCCAGGTGCCAGGTAGGGGCGCCTTCGCCCTCCGATGGTGGTGGGGGAGACGGGCCCGCTCTGGTAGAAACCGGTGGATGTCGGTCGGGCACGGACAGAAGCGGGCACTGGTCACCGGGGCGACCCGCGGGATCGGCAAGGCCACTGCCGTGGCCCTCGCCGAGGCGGGATGGGACGTGGCCATCACCGGGAGGACGTTACGGGAGGGCGACGGGCGCGATGACTCCGACACCGGCGGGGGTCGTCCCCTGCCCGGCAGCCTGGAGGCCACCGCGTCATCGGTCTCCGGATCGGGCCGTCGGGTGCTGACCCTGGTGGCCGACCTGCACGATCGCCAGGCCCTGGAGAGCGCGGTCGGACGAGTGATCACCGAATGGGGTGGTGTGGACCTGGTGGTCAACAATGCGGTGGACACCGGGCCGGGCAGCATGGTCTCCATCCTCGAGCTCACCGTGGAGCAGTTGGAGGCCAAGCTGGCGGCCAACGTGGTCGCCCAACTGGTGGTGATCCGAGCGGCGCTGCCCGGCATGCTGGAGCAGGGTGGCGGCACCATCATGGACGTGTCGTCCCATACCGCCACCGCCGATCCCCCCGGTCCCGTGGGTCGCGGCGGTTGGGGTCTCGGCTACGCCGCGTCGAAGGCCGCCTTCCACCGATTCGCACCGCTGCTGGCCGTGGAGCTGGGTGACCGGGGGATCCGGGCCTACAACATCGACCCCGGCTACGTCGACACCGAACGGCAGCAGGCCAATGCCGCCGCCCTCGGCCTGGTGGGCCATTACGCAGGCGCCCCACCCTCGGTGCCCGCCGCGGCCATGGCCTGGTTGGCCGAACACCCGGAGGCCGCGGAGAACGGCCAGTGCGTGCGGGTGCTCAAGCTGGCCCTGACCCAGCACCTCCACCCCGACTGGCGCCAACCGCCCGGCTGACCTGGCGGGCTCGCCGGGCCGAGGAGGCCCGGGGCGGTGGGTCAGGCGAGGGCCCGGGCCGGTGGCTCCAGGTGATCGGCCGCGGATCCCGGACCGACGTCCACCGGCGCACCGGGGAGCAGGCGACCGGCCTCGGCCAACCGGGTGCGGGAGCTGACCACGTGACAGTGCTCGATGAGTGCCTCGCCGTCGGCCTCGGTCACCGGTGTCAGCGTGCCCCCCATGCGCCACCCGAGGCCCTTGGCCGGGCGGCACGAGCAGATTGTGAACCGGACCCGGACCGTGCGTACGTCCCCGGACACCGGGAGGAGGTCGAGGTGGAGGCCGACCTCGGTGCCCACCTCGATGGCGGCGGGCCCGATCACCCCGGCCCCGCCGGGTGTCAGATCGACCACCCGGACCAGCGATCCGTCGACGACGCCGGCCACCTCCACCGGGACCCGGAAGTGATGGCGGACCTGGTGGCGGCGGGTGACCCTGGCCAGCGCGGCGGTCACCATGACCAGCTCCCAGACCCCGAAGGCCAGGCCGGCCACCACGGCCAGGCCGGGGAGCGGCGGCAGGGGGGCGATGCCGGCCAGGGCCAGACAGCGGACCACGATCGCGGCCACGATCACCGCAGCCATGGCCAGCACCAGTCGGAGCTGCCGGGCGGCCTGCCACCCTCCGTCATCGATCCCGTCCTTCGGGGTGACGTTGAACGACGTACGGAACGGGTGGATCAACACGAAGGCGGCCCGGGTGAAGATCTCGGTGGTCAACAGGGTCGAGTACGAACCGTCCCACAGGCTGGCCCGACCGCGGCACAACACCGACGAGGCCAGCAGGTTGAGTGCCATCCACGGGAGCCAGAACACGCAGAACTGCCACAGCGTGGCGTGCAAGGGCAGTTGCCCGCTCACCAGCATGGCCACCAGCACCGCCACCATGCTCAGGCGCTGGAGGGGGACGAAGTAGGCCAGCAACGAGGACAGGTAACTGGCCCGTTGCTTGGCGGTCAGGTTGGCGGCCACCAGTGGGTTCTCCGGGGTTCGCAGCACGGCCAGGTTGCCCCGGGCCCACCGGTCCCGCTGCAGGAGGAAGGTGGCCAGGTCGTGGGGGGCCAATCCTTGGACCAGTGTTTCGTCGTGGTAGCGGGTGTGCCATCCCTGGCCATGGAGCCTGATGGTGGTGTGGAAGTCCTCGGCCACCGTCTCGGTGGCGATCCCGCCGATCCCCTCCAGGGCGTGGCGGAGGATGAGGGCGGCCGAGCCGCACCAGAAGGCGCCGTCATGGCGGTCCTTGCCCGGCATGATCACCTCGAAGAACATGCTCTGGTCGTGGCGACCGGTCTCGAAGTGCTGGAACGAGTCGTGGTTGCCGAAGTCGTGAGGAGTCTGGACCAGGGCGACCGAGGGGTCGTCGAAATAGCCCACCATGGCGTCGAGGATGTCGGGTTGGGGAACGTGGTCGGCGTCGAGGACCAGGATCAACTGGCCGGTGGTGTGCTCGAAGGCGTGGTTGATGTTCCCGGCCTTCGCATGTTCGTTGGTGGGCCGGGTCAGATAGTTCGCCCCGAACCTGGTGGCCAGTGTGCGCACCTGCTCACGGGAACCATCGTCGAGTACCCATGTCGTATGGGGATAGGTGATGCGATCACAACCGACGAGGGTGGCCCCCAACACATCGAGTCCCTCGTCGTAGGTGCAGACATAGACGTCGACGCTCGGCCGCCATCCGATCGGTGGGCGTTCCGACACCGGAATGCGCCAGGCAAGGAAGGCAAAGGAGAGGAGCATGAGCCACCCGAACAGCTCGCCCGCATAGAGCACGCCGAACATCTCGGGCTGTGCGCCCCGCCAGGTGTCGACGGCCCGCCAGACCAGGTAGACCGCGCCCCACGCCAACGCCACCAGGGCGCAGACGCGGACCAACCGGTCGCGGCCTTCGAACCTGGTGTGCCGTTGTGGGGCCGACGATCTCATCACCGGGGATATCGACAGGCCCGAGGCATCCCTTGAGTACGCCCGCCCTGGTTGCGCTCCTGCTGCCCCCAAGGGTGGGCTGGTGGGTTGCCGGCGCCGCCGACCGGGGCGCGGTCAGGTGAAGGCGTCGACGATGTCGACGATCAGCAACGTCAACACCATCCCACCGACCACCGCGTACAGCGCGGTGAACTCCCATCGCCGACGATGGTCGGCCAACCAGAAGCGGCGGATTCCCAGATAGTCGAAGGTGAGGGCCAGCACGCCGATGGGGATGCCGATGGCCGGTCCCACCCCGCGAGCCACACCGATGGCGGGGAGCACCACCGGGAGCACGACATAGCTGAGCAGGCAGCGCAGGGCGGAGAGGAAGATCGACGCGCTGAAGATCCGGTGGGTCTCCGATTCGTCGATCGGCGCCTGGTCACCGGGGACTCGCAGCAACCGGCGCATGGCGTCATCGGCCTTCGACCTCGGGGGCGCCTCCGTCCGGCTGCTCGGGGCAACGGCGAGCTGATCCATGGGCCCATGGTACGCGCTCCCGACCTGGTGCCACCAACCGCCCAAGCGACGATTCTCCGACCGCAACACCTTGTATCGTCCCGACCATGGGAGACAGCCGGGCCGAACCAGGGCTCGGGCGGTCGAGCAGCATGTGGTCGATCACCCGGCCCGACGGGACGGTGCCCACCGGATGGATGCTGGTTCCCCTCCGGGCATTCCTCGGGGTGACGTTCACCTTCGCCGGATTCCAGAAGCTGGCCGATCCCCAGTTCCTCAAGAGTTCGAGCCCCACCTCGATCCACGCCCAGTTGGTCGGGGCCACCCACCTCAGCCCCATCCACGGGCTGATCAGCCATCTGGTTCCCATCGCCCCCGCGGTGGGGCTGCTCATCGCCTTCGGTGAGGTGGCCATCGGGCTCGGGGTGCTGGCCGGCCTGTGGATGCGTGTTGCCGCGGTGGCCGGGATGGCCCTCTCCTTCGGGCTCTTCTTGACGGTGAGCTTTCACTCGTCGCCCTACTTCACCGGTTCCGACATCGTCTTCTTCTTCGCCTGGACGCCGCTGGCCCTGGCCGGCGCGGCCGGCGCCCCCGCCCTCGACACCTGGATGGCCGGACAACCCGCGGCCACCACGGCCCGGCCGGGGGGAGTCCCTCGTCGAGCGGTCCTGTCGACGGGTGCGCTCGCCGGCGCCGCCGCCGTGGTCGTAGTGGTCGGCGGTGGACTCGCCGCCCTGCTCGGCCGGGCCGTGGGCGGCACCGCCGGGGCGTCCAACCCCACCCAAGCCCTCACCGGGGGCGGCTCGGGCTCGACCACCACCACCGGTTCGACAACCGCCAGCACGGGGGCGACGTCGACCACCGCCAGCACGGGGGCGACGTCGACCACCGCCGTCCCCAAGGGCACCCTCATTGGATCGGTGACAAGCGTGCCGGTCGGCGGTTCGGCCGCGTTCACCGACCCATCCAGCGGCGACCCCGCGCTGGTCATCCAACAGACCGCCGGCGACGTGGTCGCCTTCGACGCCATCTGCCCCCACGCCGGGTGCACGGTCGCCTACAAGCAGTCGGCGAAGCTGATCGCCTGTCCCTGTCATGGGTCGGAGTTCAACGCCAGGACCGGGAACGTCATACGCGGGCCGGCCACCTACGGGCTGACGCCGATCAAAGTGATCACCGGTGCCAACGGAGATCTCTACGTCCCAAAATGAGCATCCTTGCCTCGCACTCCTCTCATGGCGGGAAGCGCCTGCGCCCACCGCCGTCGGGTACCATGACCGGGTCGCATTCAGGCGACGGCGCCCGCCCATGACTTCCGCCCCATCCGTGCCGCACGGCGCCCCGCACCCCGACGCAGTGGACGAGTCCGTCGACAGGACCGACTGGGTCGCCGCCATTCCCTTCTTCGGCGCCCACCTCGCCCCGTTGGCCGCCTTCTTCGTGGTGGTCACCTGGCAGGACTGGGTGCTCTGCGCCGTGCTCTACGTGAGCCGGATGTTCTTCATCACCGCCGGGTACCACCGCTACTTCTCCCACCGGAGCTACCGGATGGGCAGGGTGGCGCAGTTCGTCATGGCCTTCGGCGGCACCACCGCGGTGCAGAAGGGTCCGCTGTGGTGGGCGAGCCACCACCGGCTCCACCACCGCTACACCGACCTCGATGACGACGTGCACTCGCCCCGGGACGGATTCTGGTGGAGCCATGTCGGCTGGATCCTGTCGACCCGGTACAAGGCCACCGATCTCTCCGCCATCAAGGACTTCGCCTCGTATCCCGAATTGCGGTTCCTCGAGCGGCGATCGTGGATCGGACCCTGGGTCGTGGGCATCGGCTGCTTCCTAATCGGTGGGTGGGGGGGCCTGCTCATCGGCTTCTTCTTGTCCACCGTGCTCCTCTGGCACGGCACCTTTCTGGTCAATTCGATGGCCCACCTGATGGGGCGGCGGCGATACGCCACCCCGGACACCAGTCGCAATTCGGCGATCATCGCCGTCATCACCGGCGGCGAGGGGTGGCACAACAATCACCACTACCTGCCCGCCTCCGCTCGTCAGGGCTTCACCTGGTGGGAGATCGACCCGACCTGGTACCTGCTCCGAGGGCTCTCCTTCCTCCGGGTGGTGCGGGACATGAAGGACCCTCCGGTGCGGCTGCTCCAACAGGCCCGGGTGCGCGACGGGGCCTTCGACATCGGGATGTTCCGGTCCTACTGGGAACGGGCCGCCAGGGTGACCGGCGAGCGGATCGCCGACTTGAGCGGGCGACCGATGGCGCCGTCGGCAGAGGCCTCGGACCCGGTGCCACCACCGACGCTGGAGGCAGACCACCCCGGGGGCGAGCCCAGCGAGCCTCTCTCCCACCTGTCGGGATTGATCACACGGGTCCTCGAGTCGGCCGATCAACTGGCTGCTTCCACCCGCCGGACCCGCAGCGGCGACAAGGGCGACAAGGTTGCCTCGGCGGATCCCGGGACGACCGACCACCGGACCGGATGAGCGCACCGGGGTCCACCCCGTCATCGATCGCCGACACCTTCGCCTCGGCCACGCTTTGGATCGTCGACCTCGACGGCGTCGTCTGGCTGACCGGAGAGCCGATCGGCGATGCCCCGGAGGCGATCGCCGCGCTGCGGTCCCGCGGGGTCCGCGTGGTGTTCGCCACCAACAACTCCGCTCCCACCACCGACGAACTGCTGGGTCGGCTGGACAGGATGGGGGTGAACTCGTCCCCTGCCGACCTGGTCACCTCGGCCGGAGCGGTCGCCTCCTTGCTACAGCCGGGCGAGTCGGTCAAGGTCATGGCCGAGGGAGGCGTGCTCGAGGCGCTGGCCGCCCGGGGCGTGCGAACCGACGACGACGACCGAGCCGTTGCCGCAGTGGTCGGGTGGAGCCGCTCGTTCGATTTCGACAGCCTGGCCGCCACCGCCTCGGTAGCCCGCTCGACGGGTCGGCTGCTCGCCACCAACGAGGACCCCACGCATCCGACCCCGGCCGGCCTGGTGCCCGGGTCGGGTGCCCTCCTCGCCGCAGTGGCCACGGCGTCGGGGGTAGCGCCGGTCATCGCCGGCAAGCCCCACCAGCCGATGGCCTCGTTGATGAGGACCGCCTTCGGCTTCGAGGACGGCGACCCGTCGGTGGTGGTGATCGGCGACCAACCCGGCACCGACGGCCGGCTGGCCGAGCGGCTCACGGTGCCCTTTGGCCTGGTCGACTCGGGAGTCACCCCGGCCACCGCCGGAGGCTTCGACGTGCCGATCGCCCTCCGATTCCCCGATTTCGGGACCCTGGTGCGAAGCGTTTTGGCCTGAGCCATCGGTCAAAAAAGGTGCTTGCTGGCAGCAAGCACTCCAGGTAGAGTGGATAAATGGTCAATAAGGACTCATTTCAGAAGTACCTCGATGCCGGTATCGCATTCACCAATCTCACCCGGGCCCGAGCCGAGGAGTTGGTGGCAGAGCTGGTCCAGAACGGGGAATTCCAGAGTGGAGACGCCCGGGCCAAGGTGGACGAGCTGATCGAGCGGAGCCGGCGCGGTCGTGAGCTGGTGCTGGCCCAAGTGCGCCACGAGGTGGGCCGCCAGCTCGAGGCCGCCGGCATCACCAATCTCGAGGACCTGGCCAAGCAGGTCGCCGGCCTGCTCGGACGCACGGCCGCCACCGGGAGGGCGGCGACCCAGGGGACGAAGAAGGCGGGGACGAAGAAGGCGGGGACGAAGAAGGCGGGGACGAAGAAGGCCCCGGCCAAGAAGGCCCCGGCCAAGAAGGCCCCGGCCACCAAAAAGACCGCCGCCAAGAAGGCGGCGGCCAAGAAGTCTCCGGCCAAGAAGGCGGCCGGCAAGAAGGCCGCGGCCACCAAGTCCACCCCCGGCGCAGGGTCGGCGGGCTGACCCGGCCGGCGCGGCGCCGGCTCGACCGGGCGCTGGTCGATCGGGGTCTGGTGGAGAGCCGTCCCCAGGCCGTGGCTCTCATCGAGCAAGGCCGGATCCTGGTGTCGGGAGCCGTGGCCGACAAGCCGGCCCGCCTGGTGGCGGCGGATGAACCCGTCGAGCTGGCCGGTCCGCCACCGCGATTCGTCGGTCGGGGAGGGGAGAAGCTGGAGTCGGCACTGGTCCGCTTCGCCGTCGACGTCACCGGCTGCCGGGTGCTCGATGCCGGTGCGTCCACCGGGGGGTTCACCGACTGCCTGCTCCAGGCCGGAGCCGCCGCGGTGTTCGCCGTCGATGTGGGCCGAGGCCAGCTCCACCAACGGTTGCGATCCGACCGGCGGGTGACGTCACTGGAGCGGTTGGACATCCGGGAGGTCACCCTGGACACGGTGGGGGGTCGCCCGGTCGAGGCGGTCACCGCCGATCTGTCGTTCATCTCGGTGGTCCGAGCCATCCCCGTGTTGGTCGGTGACGTGGCGGTCCCGGGCGCGCCGGTGGTGATCCTGGTGAAGCCTCAGTTCGAAGCCGGTCGGGCCGAGGCTTCCCGTGGCAAGGGGGTGATCCGCGACCCGGCCATCCATCGCCGGACGCTCGGCGAGGTGGCAGGCGCGCTCGACTCGGCGGGAGCAGTCATCATGGGGGCCATGCCGTCGCCGATCACCGGGCCCGCCGGGAACATCGAATTCCTCCTCTACGCCCGGACGGACGCCCGCACGGACGCCCGGTCACCGGCCGGCCCCCGGGGCAGGGGGGCCGACCAGCCGAGGCCGGACTACCGCCACTTGCTGGACGCCGCGGTAGACGAGGCCCATTCGGATGGGGGAGGGTAGGCGGCCATGGCCGTGATCGCCTTCTATACCAACTCCCTCCGTCCCGAGGCGGCCGCCCTGGCCGAACGGGCCACCGCATGGTTGTCCGACCACGGCCACCAGTCGCTGGCCGCCCTGCGGCCCGACGGCTCCCTTGTTTCGCTCGACGGCGCTGATCTCTTGGTCAGCCTCGGGGGCGACGGCACGCTGTTGCGGGCGGTGGATGCCGCCCTACCCTCGGAGCTTCCGGTGCTCGGGGTGAACATCGGCAGACTGGGCTACCTGACCCAGGTCGAGCCGGCCGACCTAGAGAACGCACTGGCCAGCTTTTTGGAGGAGACCCATCAGGTGGAGGAGCGGATGACCCTCGAGGTGACCGTGCGCGACGCCGGGGGCCAGGTGGTGGCGCAGCGGACGGCGCTCAACGAGGCCAGCGTGGAGAAGACCGTCCCCGGCCACACCATTCGCATCGCCGCGGTCATCGACGATCGGCCTTTCGTCACCTACGCCGCCGACGGGCTGCTGGTGTCCACGCCGACCGGGTCCACCGCCTACAACCTCTCGGCGCGTGGTCCGGTGCTGTCCCCCCGGCTGCGGGCCATCGTGGTGACACCGGTCTCCCCGCACATGCTCTTCGATCGGGCCCTGGTCCTCGACCCTGAGCAGCGCCTGCGGTTCGAGGTGCTCGAGCCGCGACCGGCGGTACTGGTGGTCGACGGGGTCACCGTCGCCATCCTCGAGCCGGGCGCCTCCGTGGACTGCCGCGAGGGCGGCCGGCCGGCCCGGCTGGTCACCTTCGGGGCGCGGGACTTCCATGCCATCCTCCGGGCCAAGTTCCACTTGGCCGACCGCTAGGGAGCGGGGACCGTGGGTCACCGCCTGGTCGAGCTCCGTGTCCGCAACCTCGGCGTCATCGACGACGTCACCGTCTCGCTGTCACCGGGGATGACCGCGCTCACCGGGGAGACCGGTGCGGGGAAGACGCTGCTGGTGGACGCCCTCGGCCTCCTGCTCGGGGGGCGTGCCGACCCGTCCGTGGTCCGCGCCGGGTCCGATGAGGCACTGGTGGAGGGTCGCTTCCTCGGACCCGGCAGCGAGGCCCCTGGCGACCTGGCTGCCGACGGCATCGGCGCCGGGGAGGGCGAGGTGGTGCTGGCCCGCGCCGTGGCCCGACACGGGCGCTCGCGGGCCTGGATCGACGGGCGGATGGCGTCGATCGGGGCCCTGGCCGAGGCAGCCACCGGCCTCGTCGAGCTCCACGGCCAGCACCAGCATCGGTCCCTGGTCCACGGGGACGCCCAGCGTCACGCCCTCGACGCCTTCGCCGGCATCCGGCTCGGACCGCTCATCGCCGCTCGCCGGGACCTGCGCTCCCTGCTCGAGGAGAGCGACGTGCTGGGCGGCGATGCCCGCCAACGCGCCCGAGAGGTCGACCTCCTCCACTATCAGATCGATGAGATCGAGGCGGCGGCCATCGAGGACGGCGACGAGGACGGCCGGCTCGAGCTCGAAGAGGATCGTCTGGCCGCCGCCTCCTCGCACCGCATGGCCGCGGCCGAGGCCCTGGCGGCACTGTCCGGATCGGACGACACCAGCGCCATCGCCCGCCTGGCCGAGGCGGCTGGGGCGCTGTCGGGACGGGCCTCCCTGGCCTCGGCCGATGCCCGGATCCGATCGTCGATGGCGGACCTCTCCGACCTGGCCACCGATCTCCGATCGGTGGTGGAGACCTGGGAGGACGATCCCGCCCGCCTCGAGGAGATCCGCGCCCGCCGACAGATGCTCCACCAGCTCGAGCGCAAGTACGGGGCCGATCTGGACGAAGTCCTCTCGTTCGCCGCCCGCGCCCGTGACCGCCTGGAGGTCATCGCCGTCGACGAGCGTCGGGCCGTTGCCCTCGACGATGAAATCGGTGCCGCCCGCCGGGTGCTCGAGGCAGCCGAGGACGAGGTGGCCCAGGCCCGGAGGGACGCCGCCCCCCGCCTGGCCGATCACATCCGGTCCACCCTGTCCGGCCTGGCCATGCCCTCGGTCCGATTCTCGATCACCGTCGACGGTGACGGTCCGGGTGACCAGGTGGCCTTCCTCCTCGGGGCCAACCCCGGCGAGCCACTCCAACCGCTGGCCAAGGCGGCGTCCGGGGGAGAGCTGGCCCGGACCATGCTGGCCATCCGGCTGGCCATCACCGACAGCCCCGGGGTGATGGTCTTCGACGAAGTCGACGCCGGCGTCGGCGGCACCGCGGCCACCGCGGTCGGTGCCGCACTGGCCGACCTCGGGCGCCACGCCCAGGTACTGGTGGTCACCCACCTGGCCCAGGTGGCCGCCCAGGCCGACCACCACGTCGAGGTGCGCAAGTCCGAACAGTCGGGCCGCACCCGGTCCGAGGTGGAGGCGTTGGACACCGACGCCCGGGTGATCGAGTTGAGTCGAATGCTGTCCGGCCGTCCCGACAGCGCGTCGGCGCGCCGCCACGCCAGGGAGCTGCTCGATCCGACCCAGTCCCCGGCCGCCCGGTAGGGCGCGGTGGTGCCGGGAGGGTCCGCACCGAGTACCGATCGGTTCCGCTAGCCTCGTCAGGTGCCCGACATGGACGGCCCGCGGCGACCCCCCGGGGGACAAGCGACGGCTGGGCCACCCTCCGAATCGGCTTCCGAGGGCGAGGGCGCCGGTGCGGCCACCCGGGTGCCCACCAAGTACATCTTCTTCACCGGCGGGGTGTCGTCATCCCTGGGCAAGGGCCTCACCGCCTCCTCGCTGGGCCGGCTCCTCAAGTGCCGTGGTCTCCGGGTGACCATGTGCAAACTCGACCCCTACATCAATGTCGACCCGGGCACCATGAACCCGTTCGAGCATGGTGAGGTCTTCGTCACCGAGGACGGTGGCGAGACCGACCTCGACCTGGGCCACTACGAGCGGTTCATCGACGAGAACCTCCACAAGAACTCCAACGCCACCACCGGGAGGATCTACTCCTCGGTGATCGCCAAGGAGCGCCGCGGCGACTACCTGGGGAAGACGGTCCAGGTCATCCCCCACGTCACCGACGAGATCAAGAAGTGCGTCCGGGCCTTGGGCACCGAGGACGTGGACGTGGTCATCGTCGAGATCGGGGGAACGGTGGGGGACATCGAAATCGTCCCGTTCATCGAGGCCATCCGCCAGTTCCGACGGGATGTCGGTCGGGAGAACGTCTGCTACGTCCATCTGACCCTGGTTCCCTACCTCGGACCGTCGGGCGAGCAGAAGACCAAGCCCACCCAGCACTCGGTCACCGAGCTGCGCAGCCGCGGGATCCAGCCCGACGTCATCGTGTGCCGGTCGGACCGGATGATCTCCGACGATCTCAAGCGCAAGATCTCCCTGCTGTGCGACGTCCCCATCGAGGCGGTGGTGTCGGCGGTGGACGCCGCCAACATCTACCAGATCCCCCTGGTCCTCCACGAGGAGGGGCTCGATGGCTACATCCTCCGCCTGCTCCAGTTCGGGGAGGACGCCCACCCCATCGATCTCTCGACGTGGGAGCGCCTGGTCGACCAGGTCGACGCCGCCGTCCGCCCGGTGCGCATCGGGATCATCGGCAAGTACATCGACCTGCCCGACGCCTACCTCTCGGTGGTCGAGGCGCTGCGCCACGCCGGCTTCCACCATGGCGCCAAGGTCCAGATCGAATGGATCCAAGCGGCCACCGTGCCGGACCTCTTGGAGACGGACGGCCTGCGAGGGTTCGACGGATTGGTGATTCCCGGTGGTTTCGGCGAACGGGGAGTGGAGGGCAAGATCGCCGCCGCCCACTACGCCCGCGAGCACGAGCTCCCCCTGCTCGGCCTGTGCCTGGGGCTCCAGGTCATGATCATCGAGGTGGCCCGGACACTGGCCCATCTCGACGGGGCCAACTCGAGGGAGTTCGATGCCGCCACACCCCATCCGGTGGTCGACCTGATGGACGACCAGAACGATGTCGTCGACAAGGGTGGGACCATGCGGCTGGGCTCCTATAGCGCCGAGCTACTGGCCGGCTCCCAGGTGGCCAAGGCCTATGACACCGAGGTGGTGTCCGAGCGCCACCGCCATCGCTACGAGGTCAACCCGCGCTACCGCGCCCGCCTGGAGGAGGTCGGAATGGTGTGCTCGGGGATGTCCCCCGATCACCGGTTGGTGGAGTTCATCGAGCTGCCCAGCCATCCCTTCTGGGTCGGCACCCAGGCCCACCCCGAGTTCAAGAGCCGTCCCGACCGGCCCCATCCGCTCTTCCGCGAACTGGTCTATGCGGCACTCACCCGGGCCGAGGGTCGTGACCCGCGTCTTCCCGATATCGGTGACCTCGGCTGACCGGCCGGGCACCGAGGACCGCGCCGCCATGGACGCCGACGATCGCCCCCGGTTCGTGCCCACCGGCGAGGAGACGGTCCACCGGGGGCACATCATCACCGTGGTCCGGGCCACCTTCATCGACCCCGACGGCACCGCCTTCGAACGGGATGTCGTCCGCCACCCGGGGGCGGTGGCCATGGTGGCGATCACCGACGCCGGCGCCGTGGTGCTGGTCCACCAGTACCGGCCGGCTGTCGACCGCTGGCTGCTGGAGATCCCCGCCGGCACCTGCGACGTGAGCGGGGAGCCCTACGAGGTCACCGCCCGTCGCGAGCTGGCCGAGGAGGTCGGCTACGAGGCCACCGACCTCACCCTGCTCACCACCTGCGCCATCACCCCCGGGTTCTGTGACGAGTACTCCGCCGTCTACCTGGCCACCGGGCTCCGGGCCGTGGCCCTCGACCGGCAGGGGATCGAGGAGCGATTCATGCGGACGGTGGAGGTGCCGTTGTCCGGGTTCGACGCCATGGTCGACGACGGCACGATCGTCGACGCCACCACCATTCTGGGCGTCGGCCTGGCCTGCCGACGCCTGGCCGCCGACGGCCAGGGCGGCACGTGAACCAGCCCCTGTCGGACGGAGCGGAGGAGTACCTGTCGTGGCTGGCGGTGGAGAAGGGGAGATCGCAGAACACGCTGGCCGCCTACCGCGGTGACATCGCCGTCTGGGAGGCCTGGGCCCGGCGGGCCGGCGTGGACCCGCCCCGGGCCAGCACCGAGGCCATCGAGCGCCATCTGACCGACCTTCGGGCCGAGGGCCGGCATCCGGCGTCGATGGCCCGTACGACGACCGCGCTCCGCGGGTTGTACCGGTTCCTCACCGACGAGGGGATGATCGCCGCCGACCCCACCGTCGACCTCGCCTCGCCACGCCTTCCCCGCCGGCTGCCCAAGGCCCTCGACGAGGACCAGGTGCTCACCCTGCTCGATTCGGTGAGCGGTGGGGGACCCGCGGACCTCCGCGACCGGGCCCTCCTCGAGCTGCTCTACGGCAGCGGGGCCCGGATCTCCGAGGTGGTCGGCCTGTCACTGGGCGACCTCCAGGGCGACGACGGGCTCCTCCGGGTGTTCGGGAAGGGGGCCAAGGAGCGCCTGGTCCCCCTCGGGGGGCCGGCCCGATCCGCCCTCGAGCGCTGGCTGGGGCCGTCGGGTCGTCCATGCCTGGCTCCCGAGCGCTGGGCCCGTCGCCAGGACGCCGAAGCGGTGTTCCTCAACACCCGCGGGGGCCGGCTGAGCCGACAGGGTGCCTGGGCCATCGTCAGCCGACATGCCGAGCGGGTCGGGTTGCGGCCGCTGGTCAGCCCCCACGTGCTCCGCCATTCCTGTGCCAGCCACATGCTGGCCCACGGGGCCGACATCCGCGTGGTGCAGGAGCTCCTCGGGCACGTCTCCATCTCCACCACCCAGATCTACACCAAGCTCAGCCCGGACCACCTGCGCACCTCCTACCAGCGGGCCCACCCGCGGGCCACACTGTCCCAGCTCAAGTAGGATCGCCCCCGTGCCGAGCGACGCCCCCACCATCGACTACCGCCAGCTGCTCGAAGTGGAGCGGCGCCAGCTCCAGTCGGAACTGTCCGAGCTCGGCTTCGGCGAGGGCGGCGGGTTGGACTACGACCCCAACTTCGCCGACTCCAGCCAGGTCACCGCCGAACGGGGCGAGGCCGAGGTGCTGGCCGGCCAGCTTCGCGAGACGCTCGACGAGGTGGCCCTGGCCATCGCCCGCCTCGAGGACGGGAGCTACGGCCGTTGCGAGGCCTGCGAGGTGGCCATCGAACCGGCCCGGCTCGAAGCGATGCCGGCCGCCCGATTCTGCATCAAGCACGCCAACCGGCCCTGATCGGGTCCCGGCGCTGATGGGTTACGGGGGCTACGGCACGGGAGCTGGCGGTTCATCGTCGCCCCGCCGGCGGTCCCAACCGAGCCAGCGGACCATCATCATCGTGGTCATCGGCCTGGCCCTGGTGGCCATCCTGCTCCGGACCCACAAGATCGACCGGTTCGAGATCATCTACTTCTGCATGCTGATCCCGTCGATCATCCTCCACGAGCTGTCCCACGGGATAGTGGCCCTGGCCCTCGGTGACGACACGGCCAAGCGGGCCGGTCGGCTGACCCTCAACCCGGCCAAGCACGTGGACCCGGTGGGGACCCTGCTGGTCCCGGCGGTGCTCTCCCTGTCCGGACTCGGGGCCTACGGATGGGCGAAGCCGGTCCCGGTGAGCACCAACCGCCTCCGCAGCCCCCGCAACCACACGGTGATCGTGTCGCTGGTCGGCCCCCTCACCAATTTCGTTCTGGCCGGGGCCTTCGGGGTCCTGTTCGTGGTCACCTCCTCGGCGGTGGCCAAGGCCGACGTGGCCGCCGGGTACTACCCGCCCACCCTGTTGGGGCAGATCCTGTTCATCGGCGGGATCGCCAACATCGTCCTCGGCATCTTCAACCTCATCCCGTGCCCGCCCCTGGACGGGGCCTCGGTGCTCGAGCGCTTCCTCCCGGCCCGGGTGCTCCCCGAGTACTACCGCATCCAACCCCTGCTCATCTTCCTGCCCTTCGTCCTCATTCTCCTCTTCCACAACCAATGGTCCCTGCTGATCGGCCACCTCATCAACTGGTGGTCGGGCCTGCTGGTGTGATCCGCGATCCGACCGGTATCTCCACCCGGTGGTGGGGACCGTACGCGGTGGCCGGGGTCTTCATCCTGGCTGACTTTCTGTGGCTGGCCCGGGGCCTCTCCTACCCCCGGAGCGGGTACGAGGTCTGGGCCCTGAACCACGGGGTCTACTCCGACATCGTCAAACTGAGCATCAACCACTACGTGCGGGGCGCACACGTCATCCATCCCCTTCCCTACGTGCACGACAAGATCGAGTACCCGGTGCTGCTCGGCTTCATCCTGTGGCTGCCGTCGTGGCTCCCGGGCGGCCCGGCCTCGTGGTTCGCCGCCGCCGGCGTGATCACGGTGGCGGCCACCTTCGGCTCGATCGCCCTCATCCGCCGGCACAGCCCGCGCTCGGCCTGGTGGTTGGCCGCCACGCCGGCGCTCCTCCTCGACGCCGGCATCAACTGGGACCTGGTCGGCATCCTGTTCATGGTCGGGGCGGTGGTGTGGTTCGGCGAGGGTCGGTACTCGCTGAGCGGCATGTCCACCGCCATCGGGACGCTCTTCAAGCTCTTCCCGGTGGTGGCCGCGCCGATGGCGGTGTCGGCCCTGGGGTCGCGGTGGTGGCGATCGTCGAGCGCCGCCGGAGTCGTTGGTGATCGGGCCACCGTCCCCGGTGCCCCCGATGACGACGCCGAGCCGTCGGCACCCACCGCCCTGGCCCGATGGTTGATCCCCTTCACGGTGATCTGCGTGGTGGTACTGGTGCCGTTCCTGGCCGTGGCCCGTTCCAACACCTTGTACTTCGTCCGGTTCAACAGCATGAGACCGGAGAAGGACTCCATCTGGGGTCTGTTGGGCCGGGTCTTCGGCACGTCGTTGGTGAGCAGCCACCACATCAACACCCTCTCCCTCCTGATGGTGACGGCGGCGGTGGCCTATGGCGCCTGGATGGTCTGGCGGGCGCCGGTCCCCCAACAGGCCCGGGCCATGGCCCTGGCCACCGCCGTGGCCATCATCGTGTGGATGGCGGTCAACAAGGTGTGGAACCCCCAGTACGTGCTGTGGGTGTTCGCCGCTGGGGCCCTGACCGCCATGCCGGCGCGCTTCGGTGTGATCCTCGGCGGCATCTCGATCTTCGACTACGCCTTCGAGTTCGTGCTCCGCCTCCCCGATCAGACCAACCCGTTCAACTGGGTCGACTACCTGACCATGCTGGCCCGCACCGCCATCTTCGCGGTGATGGTGGCATGGGCGATCGGCCAGCTCCGGGCGCTGGTGGCCGGGGCCGTGCCCGCGCCCGCGCCGGCGGGAGACGCCCCAGCCCAGTCCCGGGCATGACGGCAGGAGACCGGCGCCGGGCCGGCGCCCGGGTGAGGGCGGCGTCGGCCTGGGCGCGGTCGCACCCGGGCATGGTCCTCCTGTTGGCCACCCCGGTGGTCGTCTTCGGCGTCTCCCAGCTGTTCGGGCGGGTGTTCGTGGACGGCGACAACCTCCTCCAGAACCTTCCCCTTCGGGTACTGGTCGGGAGCGACCTCCGCCACGGGGTCCTGCCCCTGTGGAACCCCTACCTCTCCAGCGGCACCCCGCTGTTGGCCGGGTTCAACGCCGGCGCTGCCTACCCGGCCACCTGGCTGATGGCCCTGCTCCCCACGTTCACCGCCTGGACCATCGGTCAGGCCCTCGTCTATGACGTGGCCGTCGCCGGCATGTACCTGTTCCTCCGGCGGCAGACCATCGGCCCCACGGCGGCCACCTTCGGTGCGGCCACCTTCGCCTTCGCCGGCTTCATGACCGCCCAGATGGTGCACATCGATCTGATCGAGGGAGCAGCCTGGCTGCCGTGGATGGCGCTGGCCGTGCACGGGCTCACCGATCCCGTCGGGCACGATGACCCACCGGACCGCCACCCACCGGACCGGCACTCATCGGACTGGCCACCACGGTCCGCCGGGCACCGCACCCGCGGATGGATCGCCCTGCTGGCGGTCTCCGTCGGGCTGTCCATCCTCACCGGCGGGGCCGAGTCGATCATCGACAGCGGGGTTCTGGTGGCCGTCTACGGGGTGGGGCGGCTGGTCACCATGGGATGTTTCGATCGAGAGCACCGGCGCGCCCTGGTCTCCTCGGTGCTCTCGATCGCGGCCGGGGTGGCCGGGAGCCTGGCCCTGGGTGCCGCACAGTGGCTTCCCGGGGCGGCGTTCTCCTCCCACTCGCAGCGGTCGGTGGCCACCTTCTCCTTCTTCACCAGCGGCTCCCTGCCGGCCCGGCTGCTGACGCTGCTCGCCTCCCCGTTCGTCCTCGGGACCAACCAGGCCCAGCCCGGGTACTACGCCGGTCCCTACAACTTCGAGGAAGTCTCCAGCTACATGGGCATCCTGGCCCTGATCGCGGCGTGCTCCCTCTTCCTCCGCAAGTGGCGGACACGGCCCGAGGCTCGGCACTGGTGGGTCTGGTACGTGATCATGGCGGTCGGGCTGCTCTCCGCGCTGGGGGGCCAGACCCCCTTCGGTCACCTCTTGTTCCTCGTCCCCGAGATCCGCAGCGAGCGACTGCTCAGCCGCAACCTGCTCCTCGTCGACTTCTCCCTGGCCGTGCTGTTGGGGTGGTGGGCCCACCTGCTCCTCGGTGACCACCGGAAGGCGGGGGCGACCGTCTACCGGTCCATCGCCAGTCGTTGGCGCCACGGGCGGCGCAGCGAACTGGCGGTCACCTGTGCTCCGCTCGCCCTGATCACCGCTGTGTGCGTGTTCCTGTGGGCCGGTGGACCGCTGCTCTACCGCTTCCTCCAGATCCAATTCGCGGTGGACTCGGGGGCCCGTCACCGGGTGGCGGTGCTGGTCACCGTGGGCGTCCTCATCGCCGCCGCCGCCACCTGGACGGTGCTGTCCGAGGCTCGCCTCACCGCCCGGCAACTCCGGTGGCTCCTGGCCGGCATCCTGGCCGTCGACCTGATCGTCTTCAACGTGTTCGTGATCCGATCACCGATCACCGAAACGGCGACGAGGCCGCAGGCCGCCACCGCCGGCACCCTCCGCTCGTTGGTGGGCGACGGACGCTTCATCATCTACGACCCCGACCAGTTCGACACCGGTCAGCTCTACGCGTTGGGACAGACCGATCTCAACGTCTACGACGGGCTGCCCAGTGGCCAGGGCTACACCGCCCTGACCGACGGCGACTACTACGACGCCACCGGGGCCCACTACCAGGAGGACCTCGATCCGGCCACCCTGGCCGGCACCACCTGGGACGACCTCAACGCCACCACCCTGCTGTCCCTGCCCGGTTACTTCGTCACCCCGGTGGACCCGACGTCGCCCACCGACGTGCCCTTCCCCCCGCACCCCGCCGTCTACAACTCGGCCCCGGTCCCGCGCGTCGACTCCTACCGGCTGGCGACCGGGGAGAGCCACCGCTGGTACTTCGGTGGCGTGCTCACGGTGGATTCGGTCACCGTCCCGGTGCTCGATGGATCGCCGGCCGACCTGCGAGTGGGCCTGGTCACCACCAGCGGCGGGGTGCGCTGGCTGCCCACCACCACGACCACCGACACCGGCGCCGGAGGGCATCGCTCCCTCGAAGCGAGGCTGCCGAGGCCGACCCAGGCCGGCGGCGTCATCGTCGAGTCGACCGGCCCTGGCCGCCCCGAGGTCGGGGTTCCCATCGTCGACACCGCCGAGGCCGGCACGGTGGCCCTCGACGGCCGGATGCAGTTCGGCGTCACCTCGCCCCACTGGGTGTTCACCGGCACGCTGGGCCCGTTCGGCGTCTTCCACAACAGTCGTGCCCGGGGGTGGGCCCAGGTACGCGCCCCGACGGGCGGAGCGCCGCCTACTGGCAGCACGGTGACGGCGGAGGCCACCGGAGAGGACGGACGCCAACAGATCACCGTGCACACCACCGGGCCGGCGGTGCTGGTCCGGAGCGAGACCTGGAGCGCCGGGTGGCGGGCCACCGTCCAATCCCTCGGGTCAGACAAGCCCGGTCCGGAGCCGGCGTCCGTGGTGGCCACTGGCGTTCTCCAGGCCGTTGCCCTGCCCAACCCGGGTGACTACCTGGTGACGTTCACCTACTCGTCCACCCCGGCGGTGGTCGGCCTCCTGGTGTCGGGAGCGGCCACCGCGGCCCTGGGGGTGTGGGCCTGCGTCGACTGCCTCGGCGCCATCCGGCGCCGGCGTCGGCGGATGGCGGCCCCATCCCCCGAGGTCAGCCCGGACTGAGCAGCCCGATGGCGTCGGCGGCCCGACGGTAGGTGGCCGAGGCGGTGATCCGGGCTTTGTCGGCCCCTCGTGACAGGAGTGTGGCGACCGCTCCGGAGTCGGCGGCCAGCGCCGTCCGTCGCTCCCGTATGGGGCGGAGCAACTCCACCAGGGCTTCGGCCAGGTCGGCCTTCAGGTCGCCGTAGCGCTGGTAGGAGCCGGCCACCTCGAGGAGCCGCCGGTCGGTGGCCACCGCCAGGAGCTCGATCAGATTGGACAGGCCCGGCTTGGCGTCGGGGTCGTAGCGCACCTCGCCGTCCGTGTCGGTCACCGCCTTTTTGACCTTGCGCTCGATGTCCGCCGGCTCGTCGAACAGCATGACGGTGCCGAGCGGCGAGTTGACCGACTTGGACATCTTCCGTTCGGGGTGCTGCAGGTCCATCACCCGTGCCCCCACCGCCGGAAATGCCGCCTCGGGCACCACCAGCGTGGGGCCGAAGCGACGGTTGAATCGGAGGGCCAGCTCGCGGGCCAGCTCCAGATGCTGGCGCTGGTCGTCGCCCACCGGCACCCGCTCGGCGTCGTAGAGCAGGATGTCGGCACTCTGCAACACCGGGTAGACGAACAGTCCGGCCCCCACCGAGTCCTGCCCGGCGCTCTTCTCCTTGAACTGGGTCATCCGGCCCAGTTCACCCATGGTGGCGATGCACTCGAGCAGCCAGGTCATCTGGGCGTGCTCGTGGACGTGGCTCTGGACGAACAGCGTGCAGCGCTCGGGATCGAGCCCCGCCGCCAACAGGTCGAGTGCCGTCTCGTAGGTTCGCGAACGGAGCTCGGCCGGGTCGATCTCCAGGGTGAGGGCGTGGAGATCGACGATCATGTAGAAGGCGTCGTGGAGGTCCTGGTCGGCCACCCAATTGCGGATGGCCCCCAAGTAGTTCCCCAGGTGGAGGTCGCCGCTGGGCTGGAGGCCGGAGAGAACTCGGGACATGGGTGGTCATCGTAGGTCGCACCCAGAGGTGCACGAGATGGGGCGCTCCAACCGGTATGGTCGGTTGCGATGTCCGCCACCGTCTCGACGCCCGTGTTCGACGGTCCCATCGACGTGCTGCTGCAGCTGGTAAACGACCACCAGGTCGAGATCTACGACATCCCCCTGGCCTCGGTGGTCGACGCCTTCGTGACCGAGGTCGCCTCCTGGGAGTCGGTGGACCTCCAGACCCTGTCCGAGTTCCTGGTCATCGCCGCCCTGCTCATCGAGCTCAAGTCGCGCCGCCTCCTTCCCGGGCGCGACGACGTCGACCCCGACGAGGAGTTGGTCGGGTGGGAGGAGCGTGACCTGCTCCTGGCCCGTCTGCTCGAGTGCCAGGCCTATGCCGCCGCCGCCGACGGCTTCTCCCTGCTGATGGAACAGGCGGCACGATCGGTCCCCCGCAGCGCCGGCGTCGACCGGGACCTCGAGGCCAACGCGCCCGACCTCCTCGAGGGGGTGACCGCCGATCAGGTGGCAGCTGCCTTCCTACGAGCCACCGCCGAGCGACCGATGCCGTCGGTCGATCTCTACCACGTCACCGTGGACACGGTCACCGTCTCCGACGCGGTTGCCGAGCTCACAGTGCGCCTCCCGTCGATCGGGCGATCGACCTTCCGTGCCCTGACCGGCCACCTCTCCTCACGCATCGAGATCATCGTGCGCTTCCTGGCCCTCCTCGAGCTGTACAAACAGGGGCGGGTCTCCCTCGATCAGGGCCACACCTTCGGCGAGCTCGAGGTGGTCTGGACGCCAGAGCACCTGGACCCGGTGGCAGTCGGGGCCGGCCACTACGACGAGTACGAGGGCTGAGCGTGCTGCTCTCTCCCGAGGCCCGGGCCATCGAAGCCGTCCTGATCGCCGCGGTCGAGCCGGTGGGAGCGGGGCTCCTGGCCGAGCTGCTCGAGGTGCCGGTGGAGCAGATCGACCCGCTGGCCGACGAGCTGGCCGAGTCGTGCCGGGTCGAGGGGCGGGGCTTCGAGGTGGTCAGGATCGCCGGGGGGTACCGCATCCAGACCCATCCCGACCTCGCCTCGCACGTGGAGCGGTTCGCCAACGTGGGGGTGTCCTCGCGCCTGTCGGCGGCGGCATTGGAGACCCTGGCCATCGTGGCCTACAAGCAGCCGGTCTCCCGGGCCCAGATCAGTGCCCTCCGCGGGGTCAATGTCGACGGGGTGGTCCGCCTCCTCGAGCACCGGGGGTACATCGCCGCCGTGGGGAAGGCCCCGGGCCCGGGACAAGCCGTGCTCTATGCCACCACCGATGCCTTCCTCGAGCGTCTCGGCCTCGACCGGCTCGAGCAGTTGCCGCCGGTGGAGGATCTGCTTCCCGGGCCCGAGGCCGTGGCCGAGCTGGAGGAGCAGATGCGCCCGGCCGTCGATGGCTGACCAGCCACCGGCCCCCCTTCCCACCGGGGACCGATTACAGAAAGTGATGGCCCGGCTCGGGGTGGGCTCCCGCCGGGTGTGCGAGGAGCTCATCGTCGACGGCCGGGTGACCGTCAACGGGGTGATTCCTGTCCTCGGCCGCCGGGTCGACCCCGAAGTGGACCGGGTGGAGCTCGACGGCGTGCCCCTTCCGGTGCAGCCCGGGCTGGTCCACTACCTGGTCAACAAACCCCCGGGCACGGTGAGCACGGTCTCCGACACCCATGGCCGTCCGACGGTGGCGGCCCTGGTGCCCGATCGACCCCGGGTGTTCCCGGTGGGACGTCTGGACATGGAATCGGAAGGACTGCTGATCCTCACCAACGACGGCGAGCTCACCCACCGGTTGACCCATCCCTCGTTCGGCGTCCCCAAGGAGTACCTGGTCCAGGTGGACGGCGAGCCCACCTCCGGCCAGGTCCGGCGGCTGCGTGAGGGGGTGGACCTCGACGACGGGCCCACCGCCCCGGCACGGGTGTCCGTGGTCGCTCCCACCCTCTTGCGCATGGTCATCCACGAGGGGCGCAACCGTCAGATCCGGCGGATGTGCGAGGCCGTCGGCCATCCGGTACTCCGTCTGGTCCGGACCCGCATCGGGACCCTCACCGATCCGTCCCTCGCCCCCGGCACCTACCGGCCGCTCACCTTCGACGAGGTCCGCACCTTGGCCGCGGCAGCCGTGCCGGTCGCCCCGGTCGGCCCGTCTGCGCCCTCCGACGGGCCGGAGGGGTAGGCCGGGCCAGCGGAGAGGTCTGAGTAACATGCCTGGCTGATGCCCTCATCCGTTCGTGCCGTACGCGGCGCAACCACCGTCGACGTTGACGCCCCCGGTGCCATCACCGAGCGGGTGGTGGCCCTGCTGGGCCAGATCCTCGAGCGGAACGGACTGGTGGAGGACGACATCATCTCCATCCTCTTCACCGCCACCGAGGACATCGTGTCCACCTTCCCGGCCACGGCCGCCCGAACGATGGGACTGGGCGCCGTCCCCCTGATCTGTGCCCGCGAGCTGGCCATCGAGGGATCGGTTCCCCACTGCATCCGGGTCATGCTTCACGTCAACACGGAACGCCCTCGTGACGCGATCCACCATGTCTACCTCGAGGGCGCCCAGGGACTCCGTGACGACCTCCCCGACTGAGGGCCGCAGCTCCCCGGACACCGGCCCGAACCGGGTGGCGGGGGCGCGGGCCACCATCCCCGGACGGGCCATGATCTTCGGCACCGGGCTCATCGGCGGCTCGGTGGGGATGGCGTTGCGCGAACAGGGCTGGGTGGTGAGCGGCATCGACGCCGCCGACGGGGTGGCGGCCCGGGCGGTGGCGCTCGGGGCCCTCTCCGAAGAGGGGGTGGACCACCAGGCCGACCTGGTGGTGGTGGCCACCCCGGTGCACGCCGCCGCCGGGATCATCGAGTCGGTGGCCACCGCCAACCCCCGAGCGGTGATCACCGACGTGGGTGGTGTGAAGGGACCGCTGGTGGCGGCCATCGACCATCCGTCGTTCGTGGGCGGCCACCCGATGGCCGGGTCGGAGCAGGTCGGCATCGAGGGCGCCTCGGCCGAGCTGTTCGTGGGCGCCACCTGGGTGCTGACCCCCACCGCCTCGACCGACCCGGCCGCCTACGCCCGGGTCCGCGGCATCCTCGCCGACCTCGGGGCCGACGTGATGGCCCTCACCCCGTCCCAGCACGACTCGCTGGTGGCGGTGGTCTCCCACGTCCCGCACCTGACGGCGGCAACCCTCATGGACCTGGCCTCGAGCCTCGGCGAGGAGCACGCCGCCCTGCTCCAGCTGGCCGCCGGCGGCTTCCGGGACATGACCCGCATCGCCGCCGGGCATCCGTCGATCTGGCCGGACATCTGCGACGACAACGCCGAGGCCATCGTGGACACGTTCGACCTGCTCATCGACTCGCTGGCCGCCATGCGACGGCGGGTGGCCGAGCACGACCGCGACTCGATCGTGGCCATCCTCGAACGGGCCGCCACCGCCCGGCGTGCCCTCAGCGAGCGCGCCCCCCGTCCCGAAGAGCTGGTGGAGGTGCGCATTCCCGTCCTCGACCGGACCGGGGCCATCGCCGAGGTCGCCGTGCTGGCCACCGAACTGGGTGTCAACATCGTCGACCTCGAGATCGCCCACTCGGTGGCCGGTGACCGCGGTGTGATGATCCTGCTGGTGGACACCTTGTCGGCTCCGACCCTGCTCACCACCTTGTCCAGCCGCGGCTACCGGGCCACCAGCGCACCGGTGGGGACCACCCGATGACCGCCGCCGGCGACGCCGCTGCCCCTGACGGCCACGCGGTCAGCGAGACGATCGCCGGCGGGGGCAGTCTCAACGGGACCCTCCGGGTGCCCGGGGACAAGTCGATCTCGCACCGGGCACTGCTGATGGCGGCGCTGGCCGAGGGACCGTCCACCATCACCGGGCTGTCCGACGGGGACGACGTCCGGCGCACGCTGGAGGCGGTGGCCGCCATGGGGGCCGAGGTGGTCGGCGATGGTCCGGTCGTCACCGTTCACGGGGGGCGGTCACGGCTGCACGCCCCTGTCGCGGCGCTGGACCTGGGCAACTCGGGGACCGGCATGCGCCTCCTGGCCGGGGTGGCCGCCACGGTCTCTGGCACCACCACGCTCACCGGTGACCAGTCACTCCGCACCCGGCCCATGGACCGGGTGGCCGAGCCACTGATCCGGATGGGGGCCCGGGTCGAAGGCGCAGGCGACCACTGCCTCCCCCCGATCGCCGTCACCGGCGGACCGCTGCACGGCATCGACTACGAGCCCCCGATGGCCAGCGCCCAGGTCAAGTCGGCGGTGCTCCTGGCCGGGCTGGCGGCCGACGGGGAGACGGTAGTCCACGAGCGAGTCGCCACCCGCGCCCACACCGAAGAGATGCTGGCCGCCGCCGGGGCGGACATCACCAGTCAGGACGTGGGCCCGGGCCGCATGGTCCGGGTGCGACCAAGTGCTCTGAGCAACGGGTCCTACGTCGTGCCCGGCGATCCTTCCCAGGCCGCCTTCTGGGTGGTCGGGGCCACGATCGTCCCCGGCAGCCTGGTCACCGTGGACGCCATCTACCTGGGGGCCGAGCGGCTCGGGTTCATCGGCGTGCTGCGCCGGATGGGAGCCACCATCGAGATCGAGGAGGAGGGCGGCGGGTCCGGGTCGGTGACCAGCTACAGCTGCCTCCTGCACGGGACCGACGTCGAGGCCGAGGAGATCCCCTCCCTCGACGAGGTGCCCATCCTGGCCGTGGCCGCGGCAATGGCCCACGGCACTACCCGGTTTCACAACGTCGGGGAGCTCCGGGTGAAGGAGTCCGATCGCCTGGCCGCCACGGTGGCGCTGGTACGGGCCTTCGGCGCCTTCGCCGAGGCCGAGGGGGACGACCTCATCGTACGTGGCGAGGGTGCCCCGCTCCGGCCCGGTCGGGTGGATGCCGGTGGTGACCACCGGATGGCCATGGCCGCGGCGGTGGCCGCCGCCGCCTGTCCCGCACCTGGCGAGACCACCATCACCGGGTGGGAGTCGGTGGCCACCAGTTACCCCACGTTCTCCGAGGACCTGGCCGGGCTCCGCACCGCACCCCCGGGCCGGCCGTGAGCACCGCCGACACCGGCACTCGACCGTTGCCGGTCATCGCCATCGACGGACCGGCCGGATCCGGCAAGTCCACCGTGTCGCGTGCGCTGGCCACCCGGCTCGGGGTCGACCGCTTGGACACCGGCGCCATGTACCGGGCCGTGACCTGGGCCGTGCTCGACCAGGCCATCGAGCCGTCGGACTGGGAGGCAGTGGCCGAGCTGGCCCGGGGCCTCGACATCGAGATCGGCGAGCGGGTGGCGGTGGACGGGACGGACGTGACCGAGGCCATCCGGGGAGCCGAGGTGAGTGGCGCGGTGTCGCTGGTGGCAGCCAACCCGGCGGTGCGCGAGGTGCTGGTCAAGCGGCAGCGGCAGTGGATGGCCGAGCGCGGGGGCGGGGTGGTCGAGGGCCGTGACATCGGTTCGGTCGTCTTCCCCGACGCCGACGTGAAGATCTATCTCACCGCTGCCGACCACGAGCGAGCGCGGCGCCGACCCGAGGAGGGCAGCGACGCGCTCTCTCGCCGTGACCGGCTGGACAGCACCAGGACGGCGTCGCCCCTGGGCGTGGCCGACGGGGCCCTGGTCATCGACACCACCGACCGGCCCGTGGAGGACATCGTGGAACAGGTAGTGACGTGGTTGTGAGCGAGGCCCCAGGGCCGGAGGGCGACGAGCCGCCATCCAGCGCCGAGGTCCGGGTGGACACCAGCTTCACTCCCATCTACCGCTTCCTCCGGCTGTTGGTGCACGGGCTCAACCGTCTGCTGTTCCGGACCACGGTGGAGGGAGCCGATCGGGTCCCCGCGGAGGGGCCGGTGATCATCGCCCCCGTGCACCGGTCCTTCATCGACTTCTTCGTGGCCTCGGAAGTGACCAGCCGGAAGTTGCACTACATGGCCAAGGACAGCCTGTGGAACAACCGCGTGCTGGCGGCCATCCTGCCCGCCGTCGGTGCCTTCCCCGTCCACCGGGAGGCGGCCGACCGCGAAGCACTTCGTCGGGCCCAACGCGTCCTCGAGGCCGGCGAGGTGTTGATCCTGTTCCCGGAGGGGGAGCGTCGGTCGGGTCCGGTGGTCGAGGACCTCCACGAGGGCGTCGCCTTCCTGGCCGCACGCACCGGCGCCACGGTCATCCCGGTCGGGATCGGGGGCTCGGCATCGGTGATGCCCAAGGGAAAGAAGATCCCCCGACCCCGGCACATCCATATGGAGGTGGGCGAGCCACTCCCTCCCCCCACTCGCACTGGAGGGGGCCGCATCTCGCGGAGCCGGACCCATCAGCTCACCGAGGCGCTGACCGCGTCCATCCAGGACCTCTACGACCGTTCGGTCGGGGTGACCGGTCGCTACTGACTGGCGGGAGTGACTTCGACGGTCGCCACGGGTCAGTGAGGGAGGGCTGGCTTGCCGATCAGCCGCGTGACCGGTTGCCGAAGGTGACGCGCAACCAGGTGGTGGCGATGACCCGGCCGTACTGGAACCCGAAGAACAGGTTGCCGCCCTTCTTCGAGGTGCCCGAGGCCCGCGGGTACCACACCGTCGGCCGCTGGGTGATGCGCCAGCCCCGGCCGGACGTCATGATCACCACCTCGGCCGTCTGGTACTGATCCTGGATGAGGTGAGGGACGATGTCGTTGAGCAGCTCGATGGAGAAGGCCCGGTACCCGTTGGACGAGTCCGACACCGACTGGGATAAGAGGGCGTTGAGCACCCGGTCGTAGAACTTGACGCCGGCCCGGCGGAAGCGGTCGGTGGTCTGGTCGACGCCCAGCCGACGAGAGGCGATCACCAGGTCAGCAGCCTCATCGAGCAGGGGCTGCACCAGGGTGGGGAGCTCGGCCGGATCGTTCTGACCATCGGCGTCGAGGGTGACCACATAGCGGGCGCCGTGGTCGGCGGCCAACTGGTACCCGGTGCGAAGGGCGGCTCCGTGGCCCAGGTTCACCGGGAAGACACAGGTGTAGGCGCCGGCGTCCAGGGCCACCTGGGCGGTGTTGTCGGTTCCCCCGTCCACCATCACCAGGGTCGAGACCTCGAGGTCGCCCACCATGGAGGGCATGGCCTTGAGGACGCCGCCGATGTTCTTCTCCTCGTCGAACGCGGCGACCAGGGCGACCACCGGGCCCAACTGCACCCGCGGGTAGCGTGCTTCGAACTCGGCCAGCGCGGTGTCGACAGCGAATCGGCGCAGCGCGGCGATCCGGGTGTGCTGGCCGGTGTCCCCGAGGCCGAGCCATCGGTGCCGTTGGGTGGGCGCCACTACAGGAAGTGGGGATTGTCGAACACGGCCCGGACCTTGGGCTCGAAGTGGGAGAGGGGCTCGGTGGGGTAGTCCACGTCGAAGCTGTTCTGGTCCCACTCGTCGGCGAACCGCTCAGCCAGTTCGAACCACGGCTCGTCCCGGTAGCGGTCACGCATATTGGGGTCCATGCCGAAGTGGTGGTAGTAGTGGCGCCCCTGGAAATCCTGATGGGCGGCGATGGCCGCCACCACCTCGGGACGCACGTAGGGGCGGAGGATCTCGGCGGCCACTTTGGGGTGGTTGGGGACCCCGATCACCTTGCCGATGTCGTGGCACAGGGAGGCCACCACCAGCTCGTCGTCCGCCCCGGCCCGCTCGGCCCGGGTGGCGGTCTGCAGGCAGTGCGTCAACTGGTCGACGGCGAACCCGTCGACCACGGTGGACAGCGACTCGAGCAGGGCGAGGACCCGGTCCGCCACCAGGCGCTGGTTCTTGATGGTCTCGTGGCCGATCACCGCCCAGTCCTCGGCGGTGGACACGTCCATGCGGGGAAAGGCGGTGCTCGGATCGGTCGAAGTGGTCATGGCCTCATTCTCCCATCAAATGACCCCGCCGGGCATCCGGCCGCTACCCGGCCAGGCGTTCGAGCACATCGGAGGCCTCGGTGGTCCGGTCGTCGGCGAGCACCCGGGTGACCCGGTCGTCGTCGTCGCCTTCCGGGTCCACCGAAGCCCCGTTGAACAGGGCCAGGGCGACCTCGAGCCCCCGCAGCAGCTCACGCAGCTCCGGCGGTGGAGGAAAGTACTCCTCTTCGACGGTGACCGGTGACCGGTGAACGCCCTCGAGCGGATCCAGGCGCTCCACCACCGCCCGCACCAGGGCCTCGGGCGCCGACGCGCCCGCGGTGACGCCCACCGTTCCGGAGAGGTCGTCGGGGAGCTCGGAGGCATCGTTGACCCGGATCACCCGCGGACAGCCGAACGCGGTGGCCACTTGCTCGAGGGCCACGGTGTTGGACGAGTTCTCCGACCCGATGACCACCACCGCGTCGGTGAGCCCGGCCAGGGCCTTGAGCGCGGCCTGCCGGTTGGTGGTGGCGAAGCAGAGGTCGCTCCGGTTTGGCATCCACAGGTCGGGGAACCGCTGACGGGCGCGGTCGACGATGCCCGACCACTCATCGTGGCTGAGGGTGGTCTGCGCCAACAGCGCCACCTGCGGGGAGGCGGAATCGTCGTCGCCGAGGTCACCCAGCTCGTCCACGTCCTCGACGCGCTCGAGCAGGCGCACCGACGATGGGGACACGGCCATGGTCCCGACCGCCTCCTCGTGGCCGTGATGGCCGACGTAGAGCACCGTGTAGCCCTTGCGGGCCCGGACCTTGAGCTCATGGTGGACCTTGGTCACCAGCGGACAGACCGCATCGACCACCACCCGGCCCTCCCTCCGGGCCGCGGTCACCACGTCGGGGGCGGAGCCGTGGGCGGAGAGCATGAGGGGGGCACCGGCGGGCACCTGGTCGACGTCGTCCACGAAGACCACCCCCTGGACCCGGAACTGGTCCACCACATGACGGTTGTGGACGATCTCGTGGTAGCAGTACACCGGAGGCTCGAACACCCTGACCATCCAGGCCAGTGCCTTGATCGCCTTCTCGACGCCGGCACAGAAGCCCCGGGGTTCGGCGAGCAGCACACGGTCCACGGGCACCCGACCAGGCTACCGGGGTGTCCGACCGTGCCCGATCGGCCCGACCCCGGCGTTGGGGCCGGAAGGTGAGCGGGTAGCCTGAGGTCATGTCGGCGCCCCGAGTGACGACGGCACCCACGGTCGTCGCCGTCACCCCATCGTCACCGGCCGACCTGTCCGGGCTTCTGCCCGGAGACCAACTCCTCTCCCTCAACGGCCGGTCGCCGCGTGACGTCATCGAGTACAGCATGCTGGTCGACGAGCCCGAACTGGACCTCGTCGTGCAGCGGCGCGGGAGTGCGGACACGCTGGTCGTCCGAGTGGACAAGGAAGCCGGGCAGCCCCTCGGCGCCGAAGTCTCCTCTGCCGTCTTCGACCGGGTCCGCACCTGTGACAACCACTGCGAGTTCTGCTTCATCCACCAGCTGCCACCAGGGATGCGGCGCAGCCTGTCCCTCAAGGACGACGACTACCGGCTGTCCTTCCTCTATGGCAACTTCACCACCCTGACCAGGTTCACCGAGATGGACCTCGAGCGGGTGCTCACCGAGCGACTCAGTCCCTTGTTCGTGTCCATCCACGCCACCGATCCCGAAATCCGCGCCGATCTCCTGCGCAATCGACGCGGGGCCACCAGCCTGCGATGGTTGGAGGCCCTGCTCGACGGGGGCATCGAGGTCCACGGTCAGGTGGTGGTCTGCCCGGGCCGCAACGACGGCGACCTGCTCCACGACACCCTGGCCGGGGTGCTCGACCGGTATCCCGGCCTGGCCACGGTGGCGTGCGTTCCCCTCGGCATCAGCCGGTTCTCCCACGAATCGGCCATGCGCTCCCACACCCGTGTCGAGGCGGCCGCCGTGTGCGATGCCGTCGACGAGTGGCAGCAGACCTTCCTCCAGGCCCTCGGACGCCGGATGGTGTTTGCGGCCGACGAGTACTACCTGATGGCCGAGCGTCCCTTTCCGGCGGCACCCACCTACGAGGGATTCCCCCAACACGAGAACGGCCTGGGGATGGCCCGGGCCTTCGAGGCGGCCTTCGGGGGCGACGGGCGGGCCGCGCTCGGGGTGCGGGCCGGATTCTTCGCTGCCGTGGACGGTGCCCCGGCCACCGGGTACCGGGCGCCACGCTGGCCCGGTCCAGGGACGCCGGCCCCGGACGGCACACCGATCGCCATCCTGACCGGTGAGTACGGGGCACGTGTGCTTGCCCCGCTGGTCGACTCCCTGTGCCGTGACGACATCCGGGTAGTCCCGGTGGTCAACCACTTCTTCGGTGGCAACATCGGGGTGTCCGGCCTGCTCACCGGCACCGACCTGGTGGGCGTCCTCGAGGAGGAGCCGGCCGGTCACCGGTACCTGCTGCCCGACTCCTGCCTGTCGGAAGGACGGTTCCTCGACGACCTCACCCTGGCCGACCTCCCCCGGCCGGTCGAGGTGGTTCCCACCGACGGCCTCTCCCTTCGCCGGGCACTGGACCGTCCGGCGCCCCCCGATCGGTCAGCGAGGGACGAGCCTCGACCCATCCGGATGCCCGAGTCGGTGCCGGTCACCTTGGGGACGGCCCGATGACCGCGGCGTCCGCGGAGACCGGGACGACCAGCGGCGAGCGACCACTGGTGGTCATCGCCGGTCGGCCCAACGTGGGTAAGTCGACGCTGGTCAATCGCATCGTGGGCCGTCGGGCGGCGGTGGTCGAGGAGAGGCCCGGGGTGACCCGGGATCGCAAGGAACTCGACGCCGAGTGGTGTGGGCACGTCTTCACCGTGGTCGACACCGGCGGATGGTTGGCCAGCAGCGACCCCCTCGACGCCCAGGTCACCAAGCAGGCCGAACGGGCCATCGCCCAGGCAGACGTGGTCCTGTTGGTGGTGGACGTGACCGTTGGGATCGTGGACGAGGACCGGGCCGTTGCTCAGGTGCTCCAGCGATCGGGCCGACCGGTGCGGGTGGTGGTGAACAAGGTGGACTCGTCCCAGCGGGAAGCCGACGCCTGGGACGCCATGGCGCTCGGCCTCGGTGAGCCCTGGCCGATCAGCGCCCTGCACGGGCGCGGGACGGGCGACCTCCTCGACGATGTCGTCCGCATCCTCCCGGACCCGGCATCGGCGGCGGGGGGGGAGATCGGGCGGTCCCACGGGCCCGAGCCGATTGAGGACCCCGGAGCCCGCCAGGGGAGTCACGCGGTTCCACGCGTGGCGCTGGTCGGCCGGCCCAACGTGGGCAAGTCGACCCTGTTCAATCGTCTGGTCGGTGACGAGCGATCGGTCACCCACGATGCTCCGGGCACCACCCGGGACTCGGTCGACACCGTGGTCGAGACACCCGAGGGCACGGTCTGCTTCATCGATACCGCCGGGATGCGACGCAAATCCCGGACCGAGCGGGGCACTGAGTTCTTTTCGGTGCTGCGGGCCCTCGATGCCCTCGACCGGGCCGACATCGCCCTGCTCATCATCGACGCCACCGCCGGGGTAACCCACCAGGACCAGCGCCTGGCCGAGCGGATCGGCGCTTCCGGGTGCCCCACGGTGGTGGTCCTCAACAAGTGGGAGCTCATCGCCACCGAGGACCGCAAGGGCATCCTCATCGACATCGGTGACCGCCTGGCCTTCCTGGGCGACGCACCGGTGCTCAAGGTGAGCGCCCTGTCCGGGCTCGGTGTCCACAACATCCTTCCGGCGGTGGCTGCGGCCGAGGAGGCCTACCATTCGCGGATCCCCACCGGGGAGCTCAACCGGGCTCTCAAGTCGATCCAGACTGCCCATCCTCCGGTCGGGGCCAAGATCCAGTACGCAGTGCAGGGGGCGAACGACCCACCGACCTTCACCCTCTTCACCAACGGACGGCTGCAGCCCACCTACCTCCGCTACGTGGAACGGGGATTGCGCGAGCGGTTCGAACTGGGGCCGACGCCCATCAAGCTGCGGGTGCGGGCCAAGGGTGCAAACGGGGGAGGGGGTCGCCGCCGGTGAGGCACGGACACGCACGCCGGGCTGGTCCGGGACGGACTGCCCCCCGGGGTCGGCCGACACCGACTCCAGCCGCGGAAGTCTGAGCCGTGCCCTGGTGTGAAGGTTGCGACCAGCGCCTCGAGACCGAGGAGCTCACCGCGGAGGGCACCTGCCCCACCTGCGGATCGGTGCCCCTGGAGCACCGCAAGTCGCCCTGGTACTTCAAGTTCATGCTGGTGGCCAGTGTCATCTATCTGGGCTACCGAGCCTTCCAGGGGGTCACCTGGGTGGTACATCACATCTGAGATCGCCGGCCCGCCGTCCACTGGGCACGGGTCACCGATGGCCGTCAGGCCAATCCCAGCAGTGACCCGCAGGTGGGGGAGGCGTCACCTGGTGGCGCTGATCCCATCACCACTCTTCGGTGCGTGGGACCTGGTCTCTTCGGTGCGTGTGACCTGGTCGCCTGGTGATGGACTGCAGGCCGACCAAGATGACCGTGTGGTAACAAATATGTGACACAGAGGTGACATCGCGGTCAGCTCTGAACCAGGGGGAAACTGCCATGGGCAAGAACTCGGTCATGTCCGTCGCACTGTCCATCGCCGCGGCTACGTGTGTGGTGGCGGTTGGACTGGTGGCGGTGCCAAGTGCGAGCCAGGCCGCCACGGCGCAGGGGAGGAAGGCGCCTGCGCTTTACCTGTCCCTCGGAGACTCGTACTCGATCGGGTATCAGCCACCCACTGCAACCAGCCCCGGTGGTGGCAGCCCCGGATACACCGCCTGGGTGGCGAAGAGGGAGAGGATGACGCTCGAGAACTTCGGATGTGGGGGAGCCACCACCTCCTCGATCGTGAACGGAGTCGGATGCAGCGACCCTGCGGCCACCGATGCCGTTGCCTATCCCGACACCACCCAGGAGCAGGCCGCGGTGGACTTCATCGCCGAGCCCGCCAACGCCGGAAAGGTGGGACTCATTACCATCTCCATCGGCGGCAACGACGTGACGGGGTGCGCGAGCGGCGGCAGCCTGGCGGCAATCGTCGCCTGTTTGAACTCGGCAGACGCGGCCATCACCACCAACGTCACCGCCTTGGTTTCCTCGCTCAACACCGCACTCACGTCGGCGGGGGACACCGCCAAGATCGTCGGTCTGACCTATCCGGACGTGATCCTGGGCAGCTACGTCAATCCGGGCGGCTCTTCCGCTCAGGCCTTGGCCAGCGAGTCGGTAGTGGCCTTCGACGACCTGATCAACCCCACACTGCAGAGCGCCTACACGAACGGGGTCCCCAACGGGCTCTTCGTCAACGTGACCAGTGCGCCCTTCAACAAGGCAACCACCGGTGACGATTCGGATGTCACCGGTGCACCGCTCTACATCCTCCGGCCGTACGGCAAGCTCCCGCCGGCGGTGTGGGAGGTCTGCAAACTGACCTATTTCTGCTCCCAACTGAACATCCACGCCAACACCCAGGGCTACCGGTTCATCGGAAAGTTGATCATGGCCGCGCTGCATTTAGCAGAAAGCTGACTGCGCCGGTCAGAGAGTCCTCTCACCGACACCCACGACGGTCACCACCCGAGTCGGGGCTCGTCCCTGGTGTCGGCTACGATGACCAGCCAACTCCGAAACCGGATCAGGACAGCTGGCTGCATCACTGTTCCACCAAGCAGGGAACGGGTGGTCGGCCACGAACGCTGCATCTGAGGTGGATTTGGAGAGACGGGCTGTGGCGCAGCTTGGTTAGCGCGCTTGACTGGGGGTCAAGAGGTCCCGGGTTCAAATCCCGGCAGCCCGACGGAGATGCTGGTCAAAGTGGCGCTTCGGAAATGAGTGGGGTGTAAGGGTCCCTGGCGCGTAGCAGGGGCCCTGCCAGTCTGTCGGTGTCTAACGCCTACAGATCGGAAGAGCCCCTGTGCAGTCGGATCCTACGCGCATGTGCGAGCTG
>Ga0182018_10000398_pt1 | contig 57169 bp, 57 predicted proteins | sample 812P2MmetaG_FD_120490 | JGI IMG/M metagenome (GOLD analysis project Ga0182018, IMG submission 120490) | Permafrost microbial communities from Stordalen Mire, Sweden - 812P2M metaG | ecosystem: Environmental > Terrestrial > Soil > Wetlands > Permafrost | place: Sweden: Stordalen | collected... | reverse complement strand
TCAAGCGACAAAGGTTCGGGTTCAAGCGACAAAGGTTCGGGTTCAAGCGACAAAGGTTCGGGTTCAAGCGACAAAGGTTCGGGTTCAAGCGACAAAGGTGCGGGTTCAAGCGACAAAGGTTCGGGTTCAAGCGACAAAGGTTCGGGTTCAAGCGACAAAGGATCGGGCTCAAGCGATAAGGTATCGGCCGACAAGAACGCGGACGCCTACAAGCACGACGCCAACGCGCGTTTCCTGATCGCGGCTGGAACCGGCGGACCCAACGAGGCGAAAGACCGTGACGAATTCGCGCGGGTGACGTTCGACCAGATCGCCGGCATCAGCAATGTTCAAATCCAAGACGCCGAACCGCTGCGTATTAATGGCCAAGCCGGATACGAGACCTTGGCGAGCGCCAAGGATCCGGAAAGCGGCGGCGACCTAAAAGTGGTGCAATGGCTGCGGTTCGGCAGCGGCGGCTACATGCAAATGATCGGCGTCGCCCACGCGGCGTTGTGGCCGGACCTGTTCACGCGCATGCGCACGGTGCGCGACAGCGTCGAGCCTAAATAAGCTCGCAGGTGATTTTCAGGAGTCTTTCGAAGCCGGCTCTTGACCAGTCTTGGCGTTGTCGTTCGTGGCCGAGACCGGCGCCGTTTTCGGTCCGCCCTTCGACACCCCGACCAGAGCCGGGCGCAGCACGCGATCGCCGATCATGTAACCGGGCTGGACCACTTGCACGACGCTGCCGGCCGGCACGGTGGCGTCGGGCACTTCGAATATCGCTTGATGCAGATTGGGATCGAATTTCTCGCCTTGCGGCATGAACTGCCGCACACCGTTCATCTCCAGCGCTTTCAAAAGCTCACGCTCGGTCAATTCGACGCCGTCGATCAGCGCCTTCGCGCCGCTCTGTGTGCTCGCCCGCAATTCCGGCGCCACCGTTTCGAGCGCGCGGCGCATATTATCGGCCACGCCGAGCATGTCGCGCGCGAACGCTGTCACGCCACGCAGCCTCGCATCGGCGACTTCGCGCTCGGTGCGTTTGCGCAAATTTTCCATTTCGGCGAGCGTGCGCAGGAGCCTGTCTCTGAGCTCAACGGCGACCGCCACCGGATCCGGTTGTGCCGGGGCTTGATCGGCCGATGCAGGCGCCTCTTGCACCGTAGCCGCTTCGTCCTCAGCGCGAGCGGTATGGTCCGTCATGTCTGGTCCTGTGTTTTAAGATCATGCTCAAGCAAGCTCCCCGGATATCAGGGTTCAAACGGTAAAAATCAAGCGTAGAGATGGACCGTTTAGGCGCGGCATTAACCGCCGAGCAGCTTGCTCACGACCTTGGCGGTGTAGTCCACCATGGGAACGATGCGGGCGTAATTCAGCCGGGTCGGGCCGATCACGCCAAGCACGCCGACGATGTGGCCGGCGGCGTCGTGATAGGGCGCGACAATGGTCGAGGAGCCGGACAGCGAGAATAACTTGTTCTCGGAGCCGATGAAGATGCGCACGCCTTCGGCTTGCTCGGCGCGGCCGAGGAGGTCGATCACCTCGCGGCGCGTTTCCAGATCGTCGAACAACAGCCGCACGCGCTCGAGGTCGTCGAGCGCCTTGAGGTCCTCAAGCAAGTGCGCTTGGCCGCGCACGATCAGCTTGCGCTCATCGCTCTCGCCGCCCGACCAGCTGGCCAAGCCAGCGGCGACGATTTTCTGCGTCAGTTCGTCGAGCTCGGCTTGGCGCGCTTCGAGAGCGCGTTCGATCTCGCCCTTCGCCTCCGCGAGCGTCATGCCGCGGATGTGCGCGTTGAGGTAGTTCGACGCTTCGGTCAGCGCCGAGGTCGGCAAGCCCACCGGGACATTGAGCACCCGGTTCTCGACCTGGCCGTCTTCGGCGACCAGCACGACCAGCGCCCGCTCCGGCTCAAGCCGCACGAACTCCACGTGCTTGAGCCGCACGTTGGATTTTGCCGTGAGTACGACGCCGGCCGCACGGGTGAGGCCAGAAAGCAAGCCCGAGGCCTCGGTCAGCACCGTTTCGACCGATTTGCCGTGGCCCGAGGCCGCCACCTGCGCCTCGATGGCGCGGCGGTCGTTTTCGGTCAGGTCGCCGATCTGCATCAGCGCATCGACGAAAAAGCGCAGCCCCTTCTCGGTCGGCAGCCGGCCGGCCGAGGTGTGCGGCGCATAGACGAGGCCGAGCTGTTCCAGATCGGACATCACGTTGCGCACCGACGCCGGCGACAGAGTCATCGGCAGAATGCGTGACAGATTGCGCGAGCCGACCGGCTCGCCGGTCGCCAGATAGCTCTCGACGATCAGGCGAAATATTTCGCGCGAACGCTCGTTGAGCTGGGCAAGGCCCAGCTGGTTCACGCCGATGGGAAATTCATGACTGGCCAAGAATTGCTGCCCTCAAAGAATTGCTGCTCTCATCCGAACGGCCTTGGCAAATAATATATCACTCCGCGGCCGCCATCGCTTGTGCCCGCGGCGCGGCGCGCAGCAAATCCATCAGCTGGCGCACCGAGCCAAAATCCTCCAGCCGGTCGACCGCGCCGAGTACCTTGGCGACATTCGCGTCCGGTATGACGCCTGCGGCGTAACTGCGGAATTTTTGTTCGATCTGCGCACGCGACAACGGATTTTCCAGCGAGCCCAAGGGATGGTCGCAACGTGCAGAAAACACCGCGCCGTCGTTCATCTCGATGTCGACCTTGGCCTCCGAGCCGGCAATCGGCGCGTCGGGGCGGACCTCGACCTTTTCGACGGCGAAGGCGCGCAGCTTCGGATCGTCGTAACGGCCGGGCTCGAACTGCGCCAAAGTCAACGCGCGATCGTGCAGGATCGCCGCCGCGGTGTAGTGCGCGGAGAGCAGCGCCTCGAACTTCGCTTTGTACGTATTGAACCCGCCGTGCATGTCGAACGCGCCTTGGCTGAGCGCGATACGAACCTTGCGCACGTTTGCGGCATCGATCCTGTGCTTCTCCAAGAGATCGAACAAAGCGGTGTTCATGCCCTGAATGACCGCCGCCGACGGCCATAACCGCAGCGCGATCTGCTCGAGCTCGAAGCGTTGTCCGAGATCGGCAATGGCCGTATCCGATTTGCCGCCATTGACGTAGGTGTTGTAGAGGCCGCCGTCCTTGGCGGTGAGGAATTCGCGGGTCGCGACAAACTTCTGCTCCGCCAGCAACGCCGCCATCAGGCCCGACAGCGCTCCACGGCACTGGTGGAATTTCACCGTCGGGGTGCCCCAGGCTGCAAAAGTGCCGGCGGCTTGGCTGCCGGCCAGTCCGAACGCGCGCGCCATTGTTTCGGCGTCGAACTTCAGGAGCGAGCCGACAGCGCCCGCCGCGCCGAACGGGCCGAAAATGCCCGGGCCATGCCAGCCGCGCGCGCGGAACACCGGGTAGTCGGTGCCGATGCCGACCCGTGTCGTGACTTCGCAGCCTGCGGCGACGGCCACCAGAAGATCGCGGCCCGAACAACCGTCGCGCTCGGCGATCATCAGCGCCGGCGGCACGATTTCCGGGGTGACATGCGTCATGGTCGCGCGATGCGCATCGCACATCGTGGTCGCGGTTACGAGATAGGCATTGAGCAGGGTCGCTCCGGCAAGTGACAGACGTTCGCCTCCGATCACGCTCGATTCACTGCCTTGCGCCAGCGCTGACGCGAGCGCCGCCATTTGCCCGGTTTCCTCACCCTGGCCGCCGGCGACGGCGCAAGCGAGCGCATCCAAAATGAGGTTCTTGCAGTGCTCGCGAACCCGCTCCGGAAGATCCTCATAGCGTAGCGTTGCGGCGAAATTCGCCAGCACTTGCGTTGCTTCCGCCGCCATATCGATCTCCTATCCCGGCAACCGGCAAAGGGTAGCGGTTAACCAGCCAAAGGCAATTGGCCTTATGGTCTTGTGGCGGGCCCGCGTGACCGCCTAAAAGCGGGCGCAGCCGACGCTTCGCGCGCGGCAACCGGGAGACCTGCATGCGGCCGAGCCGCCGACAACCTGACGAGCTGCGCCCCGTTTCGCTCGAACGCGGCGTGGTGAAATACGCGGAAGGCTCCTGCTTCGTGAAATTCGGCGACACCCATGTGCTGGTCACCGCCACGCTCGAGGATCGCTTGCCGCCTTGGCTCAAGGGCCAGGCGCGCGGCTGGATCACCGCCGAATACGGCATGCTGCCGCGCGCCACGCTCGAACGCACGCGGCGCGAGGCTTCGGCCGGCAAGCAGAACGGCCGCACGGTGGAAATCCAGCGCTTGATCGGCCGCAGCCTGCGTGCGGTGGTCGATCTCAAGGCGCTCGGCGAGCGGCAGATCACCATCGATTGCGACGTGATCCAGGCCGACGGCGGCACCCGCACCGCCTCCATCACCGGTGCCTGGATCGCGCTCTACGACTGCCTCGCCTGGATGAAGACGCGGCAGATGATCGAGCTGGAAGTGTTGCGCGACCATATCGCGGCGATTTCCTGCGGCGTCTGTTCGGGCGTGGCAGTCCTCGACCTCGACTATGCCGAGGATTCGCAAGCCGACACCGACGCCAATTTCGTCCTCACCGGCACGGGCAATATCGTCGAAATCCAAGCCACCGCGGAAAAGACGCCGTTCTCGGAGGAGCAATTCGCGGCGCTCCTTGCGCTGGCGCGCAAGGGCATCGGCAAGCTAGTCGACCTGCAGAAGATGGCGGTGATGTGAGCGAGCTGGGCCACCGCCGTATTGCGGGCCGTCTCGTCATCGCGACGCATAATGCGGGCAAGCTCGCCGAAATACGTGAATTGCTTGCGCCTTACGGCATCGACGCCATATCGGCGGGTGAACTGCAACTGAAAGAACCGGACGAAACCGGAATGACGTTTCGCGACAATGCGCGCATCAAGGCACAAGCGGCGGCAACAGTCACGGGGCTCGCCGCTTTTGCCGACGATTCCGGGCTTGCGGTCGATGCGCTCGGCGGCGAGCCTGGAATTCATTCGGCGCGCTGGGCTGGGCCCGACAGAAATTTCCAGCGCGCCATGGAAACCATCGAAGAAAAGCTCTCCGAGCGCGGCGCCAACACGCCGGACCGCCGCAAAGCGCAATTCGTGGCGGCGCTTTGCGTCGCTTGGCCGGACGGCCATGCCGAGGAATTCGAGGCGCGCGTCGACGGCGCGCTGATTTGGCCGCCCCGCGGCGATAAGGGCTTTGGCTACGATCCGATCTTCCTGTCGGACGGTCACGACCGGACATTTGGCGAAATGTCGAGCGAGGAAAAACACGGCTTGCCGCCGCACGGCAGCGGTTTGTCGCATCGCGCCCGCGCCTTCCTGAAACTTGCGGAGGCATGCCTTGGACAGCGCTGAACAGGCTTTCGGCGTCTACATTCACTGGCCGTTCTGCCTGTCGAAATGTCCCTATTGCGACTTCAACAGCCATGTGCGGCGGGAACCGATCGACGAACAGCGATACGTACGCGCCTTCGCCGCCGAAATCGCAGCGACGGCCGCGCGCGTTCCGGACCGAACCGTGTCGACGATTTTCTTCGGCGGTGGCACGCCGTCTTTGATGCAGCCGGCGACGATCGCCGGCGTGCTCGACGCGGTCGCCAAGCATTGGCGGGTCGCGCCCGACGCCGAAATCACGATTGAAGCCAATCCGACCAGTGTCGAGGCCGCGCGCTTTCGCGGTTACCGCACCGCCGGCGTCAACCGCGTGTCGCTTGGCGTGCAGGCGCTCGACGATCGCGCGCTCGCCGAGCTTGGGCGTTTGCATTCGGCGCGTGAGGCGCTCGACGCGGTCGGCATCGGGCGCACGGTGTTCGGCCGCTATTCATTCGATCTGATCTATGCGCGGCCGCGGCAACAGCCGAAAGAGTGGGCGAGCGAGTTGCGAACCGCGTTGGCCGAGGCCGGCGAGCATCTTTCGCTTTATCAATTGACCATGGAGCCGGAGACGCCGTTTGCCGCGCTTCACGCCGCGGGCAAATTGCAGCTTCCCGACGAAGACACGGCGCGCGCGCTCTACGACACGACCCAAGAGGTCTGCGCGGCGCACGGCCTGCCGGCCTATGAGATCTCCAATCATGCGCGGCTTGGCGGCGAGTGCCGGCATAATCTCGTCTATTGGCGCAGCCACGAATATGCCGGGATCGGCCCGGGGGCCCATGGCCGGCTCGATATCGACGGCAACCGCCATGCCATCGCGACCGAAAAGCGGCCGGAAGCCTGGCTGACCCAGGTCGAAACGCGCGGCGACGGCATTGTCACCGACGACCTCCTCACTCGCGAAGATAGGTCCGATGAGTTCTTGCTGATGGGGCTGCGGCTCGCCGAGGGCATCGATATCGGGCGCTATGTGGAGGTTTCCGGCCGCTCGCTCGATCCGGCTCGGATCGCCATGCTGCATGAGCACGGTCTGATCGAAACCACCCCCGACGGCCGCCTGCGCGTTACCCTGCCCGGCTTTCCGGTGCTTGACGCGGTCGTCGCGGACCTCGCAGCGTAGGATTCCAGGCCCGGTAATTTATAAGCTAGCTTATATTTTCTGGAGGCTGCCATGAATACAAGCTGGAGGCCTGCAGGGGTATCGCACAGTTTATCAAACAAAATAAGCTATTTGCCGCGATCAAGAGGTCTATTAATAAGCTAGCTTACTATCCTGACGCTGCTGCACCGAAGCTTTTTGGCGCGGGTGAGATTACCTGCGAGGCCCCCGCAGCCACGCGCAACACCGCAAGCCCGCGCTCATTGGTGCCGTCGGCCCGGAACCGGAACAGGCCGTCGATACCGGAAAAGCCGGAGGGATTGGTGAGGACTTGCGGGGAGAACCGCTGCGGACCCTGGGTCTTCACCAAGGCGGCGATCAGGGCGACCGCGTCGTATGACAGCGTCGCAGTACGGACCGGATCCTGCTGATAATGAGCGCGGTAGCGGGTGGCGAAATTCCGGTAGCCGACACCGTCCGGCGCCGCATACAGGCCGCCGTCAAGCGCGGCGGTCGAGAAAATCCGAGGATCATCCCACAGTCCGGTACCAAGAAGCTCCAGCCGCTTGATATTGACGCCGTCGGCTATCACCGCCTGGATCACGTCCGGCACCGCGTCGCCGCCGTCCGCGATGAACAGCGCGTCGGCCCGCGCAGACGCCTGGGCGACGTTACGGATCGGCCCCGCCATGGCGGCCTTGTCGTGCGGGTAGCGCTCGAGCGCGACGATCTGGTCGCCACTGCGCCGCGCCACGGCCTGTTTGAACGCCGCTTCGACCACGGTGCCGTAGGGATTGTCGGGAATCAAAGCCGCATAGGAGTGCTTCCCGATCGAAGTCGCGTATTGCACGATGCGTTCGACGTCCGATTCCGGCAGAAAGCTTAACAGATAGACGCCGCTTGAGGCGACATTGGCGTCGGTCGAAAAGGCGATCACCGGCACATTGCGCGGCCGCGCCACCTGGCCGACGAAGCTGACCGATTGCGCGAACAGGGGTCCGAGAATGATCTCGGCGCCCTCGTCGAGCGCCTGCTGGGCGCCGGCCCGGGCCGCCTCGGCGGTGCCGCCGTCGTCTTTGACCAGGAGCTGGATGTTCGGATTGCTGAATTCGGCGAGCGCCATTTCCGCGGCATTGCGCATCGCCTGGCCGGCAACGCCGGCATTGCCCGGCGCCGTCAAAGGCAGGATCAAGGCCGCCTTGACTTGGCCGGTGCCGATGGTCGCGCCTTGCGGCGCTTGGGCGCTTTGCTGCGCCGCGGGCGGCGGTGTCGAAGAGAAGTACTGGGAGCTTCCGGAGCAACCGGCCAACAGCGTGCCCGCGGTGGCAAGCAAGCCGGCGATCGAACGGCGACGTGTCGGCAAGTGTCGTGTCAGATTGCCCGCCGACGCCGGACTCAGCACTTGCGCGGACACGGCGGCTCTCCCCACGGCGCAACTTCGAAAGCAAGCACAGGCGCCGGTGCCATTTAAGGCTACGGCAATGGGACATATTGGCGGCGAATGGTTAACCAAGTGAAAAAGATGAGGAATTTGGCACGATCATGACGGCGGCGCGGTCCGACGCTAGAGTGGCGCGATGAGGCAACAGTTTCGCAATCCGGCGCGCCAGGATGACGGCGCACAGCGGCATTTTGTCGTCGCCAGCCAGCCGATCGCCGCGGCAAGGCTCGCGCGCGGGCTGCATATCGTGGCGACGCCGATCGGCAATCTCGGCGACATCACGCTGCGGGCGCTTGACGCGCTTGCCGGCGCTGACCTGATCGCCTGCGAGGACACCCGCGTCACCCGCAAATTGCTCGACCGCTACGCCATCGCAACGCCGCTGACGCCCTATCACGAGCACAATGCGGCGAAGGCGCGGCCGGTGCTGTTACGGCGGCTTGCAGAAAGCGCCGCCATCGCGCTCGTCTCCGACGCCGGCACGCCGCTCATTTCCGATCCGGGATACAAGCTCGTGCGCGCCGCGGCGGAGGCCGGTCACATGGTCACGGCGCTGCCTGGCGCGTCGGCGCTGCTTGCCGGTTTGAGTGTCGCGGGGCTGCCGACCGACCAGTTTTTGTTTGCCGGATTCTTGCCGCCGAAACAAGCCGCGCGCCGCACCCGCATCGCCGAGCTCAGCCGCATTCCGGCAACGCTGGTCTTGTTCGAGACCGGGCCGCGCGTTGCCGCGACGCTCGCCGACCTCGCCGCCGGGCTCGGCCAAAACCGCGAGGCGGCTTTATGCCGTGAGCTCACCAAGTTGCACGAGGAAGTCCGCCGCGGCGATCTAGCAACACTGGCAAAGGATTTTGCCGAAACCGAGCCGCGCGGCGAGATCGTTCTGGTGGTGGCGCCGCCGCCAGCGCCGCAGCAAGTGAGCGACGCCGAGACTGAAATGCTGCTGCGCCGGGCGCTAGGTCGGCTATCGCTCAAAGATGCCGTCGGCGAAATTGCCGACGCCACCGGCCTGCCACGCCGCGAAATTTATCAGCGCGCTCTCGCGCTGGCCCAAGAGAAGAACCAAGAGACGAGCAAGGACACGAAACATGGCACGCCGGACTGAGCCGCTGAAGCCTTTGAAGTCCGCGCCACGGCCGGAGCGCGTCGCGGCGTTCCAGCTCGGCCTCTCGGCGGAGAGCCGCGCCGCCATGCTTCTGATCGCCAAGGCCTACCGCATCGTCGCGCGACGCTGGAAAACGCCGCTCGGCGAAATCGATATCGTCGCCCGCCGCCGCCGTTCGCTGGTTTTCGTCGAGGTCAAGGCGCGCGCCACCGCCGACGAAGCGGCGGAAGCGGTGACCGAACGCGGCAAAAGCCGCATCATCGGCGCCGCCGAATTCTGGCTGGCGTCGCATCCCGACGACGTCAACGCCGAGATCCGCTTCGATGTGATCCTGGTCGCGCCGGGCAAGATGCCGCCCCATATCGCCAATGCTTTCGATGCGACACGCTGAATGGCCTATCTCACCGTAGCGATCACAACGTAAATTGCGTAGACCGTGCTCAAAGGCCTGAACAGAGACTGAAACATGAGCCTGAACGTCGCCGTGCAAATGGACCCGATCGAGCGGATCAATATCCGCGGCGATTCAACTTTTGCGCTGCTCCTGGAAGCGCAGGCACGCGGTTACCCGGTGTCCTATTACACGCCCGATCAAATGGCGTTGCGCGACGGCAAGGTGTCGGCGACGGTGCGGCCGCTTACCGTGCGCGACAAGGCCGGCGACCATTTCACGCTGGGTGAGCCGCGCCATGGCGCGCTCGATACGTTCGACGTCGTCCTGCTGCGCCAGGACCCGCCGTTCGATCTCGCTTACATCACCTCGACCCATATGCTGGAGCGCATCCAGCCAAAAACGCTGGTGGTCAACGATCCGGCGCATGTGCGCAACGCACCGGAAAAAGTCTTCGTCACCGAATTTCCTGATCTGATGCCGCCGACGCTGATCACCCGCGACCTCGAGACAATCAAGAAATTTCGCGCCGAGCACGGCGACATCGTGATGAAGCCGCTTTACGGCAAAGGCGGCGAGGCCGTGTTCCGCTTGGCGCCCGAGGATCTCAACTTCGGTTCGCTCTACGACCTCTTCGTCGTGACGTTCCGCGAGCCGTGGGTGGTGCAGAAATTCCTGCCGGCGGTGAAGGAAGGCGATAAGCGCATCATCCTGGTCGACGGCGAATTCGCCGGCGCCGTCAATCGCGTGCCGGCGCCGGACGATTTGCGTTCCAACATGGTGCGCGGCGGCGTGCCCAAGGCGACCGATCTGACCAAGCGCGAGCGCGAAATCTGCGCACGGCTCGGCCCGGCCTTGCGTGAGCGCGGCCTGTTGTTTGTCGGCATCGACGTGATCGGCGATTACCTCACCGAGATCAACGTCACCTCGCCGACCGGCATCCGGTCGATCAAGGCTCTCGGCGGCGCCGATATCGCGGCGCTGATCTGGGACAAGATCGCAGAAAAGCGCAAGAAAAAGCACAAGTAGCCGCGTCGCCATGCTGATCACCGGCCGTGAAAAGCTCGAGCGCATGCGCGACGGCCGCGTCGTCTATGTCGGCGCCGAGCGGATCGACGACGTCACCACGCACGCTGCCTTCCGCAACGGCGCCCACACCATCGCGGCGCTCTATGACCTGAAGGCCGATCCGGCGAAACGCGATCTCTTCACTTTCGAGGAGGACGGCGAGCGCATCGGGCTCGCCTGGTTGCGCTGCCGCACGCGCGAGGATTTGGCGCGGCGCATGCGCGCCATGAAGGCGATCGCCGACGCCACTTACGGCCTGATCGGACGCTCGCCGGATCACGTCGCCGGGCTGATCACGGGTCTGGCAATGCGGCCGGAATTGCTCAATGGGCTGACCGCCGGATTCGGCGATAACCTCATGCGTTTCTACCAGCGCGCCCGAAAGAACGATCTCTATCTGTCGTTCGCGGTGACGCCGCCATCGGGCATCCGCGACCGCGAAATCTATACCGGCGTGGTGCGCGACGACCCGACGCTCCAGGTCGTGGGCGAGGACGATTCCGGCGTTATCGTGTCGGGCATGAAGATGCTCGCGACCGGCGCGATATTCGGCGACGAGGTCTATATCGGCAACCTCACTGCGATCGACGACAAGCGCCAAAACGAGAGCATCACCGCGGCGATTCCGAACAACGCGCCCGGCGTCTCATTCTGGGCGCGCGAGCCCTACGAGCGGCACGCCCGGCACGAAGCCGATTATCCGCTGAGCTTCCGGTTCGATGAGAACGATACCGTGCTGGTCTGCGATCGCGTCAAGATTCCGTGGGAGCGGGTTTTTCTGCACAACAACGGCGCCTGGTCGCGCCGCATCTATATCGAGACGCCGGCCAATGTTTATCAGAACCAGCAATCGAACATCCGCTTCTGGGCCAAGATGGGCCTGATCGTCGGCGTCGCGAGCCGCATGTGCCAGGCCAACGGCGTCGACAAGGTGCCGGCGGTGCGCGAGACGCTGGGCCGGCTGGCGGCGCTCGAAGCGACCATCGGCGGCCTCGTCGCCGGTCAGATCGAAGCGTACGAAAGCTGGCCGGAAAATTTCGTCACGCCGAACCGGCGCATCGTCTATGCCACGCTCAATTGGTGCCAGGAGCACCACACCGAGATCATCGACACGCTGCGCACGCTGGCGGGCGCCGCGCCGCTGCAAATGCCGGCCAGCATCGACCTGGTCGCAGATCCCGCACTGAAGGATCGCTTCGACCGCTGGTGGGGCACGGCGACGATGGAAGCGGCGGCGCGCTACAAGCTCTACAAGTTGGTCTGGGATCTGATCGGCTCGGAATTTGCCGGCCGCCACATGCTCTACGAGCGATTCTACGCCGGCAACGCGATCATCGTGCGCAACCAGAGCGACCGCGAAGCACCTTGGGAGAAATTCCACGGCATCGTCGACGGCTTGCTTGACGCAGTGCGGCTACCGGACCCGAATTAGACTGCGGGATCAAGCCGGTGCGGGCAACGCCGCGCCAATCGGCTTTGCGGAGGATTTCCTCACCGTCAGCACCAGCCCTGCCGCGAACAGGCACAGCACACCCGCGACGAAGAAGGCCGGCAGATAGGTCGAATACTCCGTCCGCACCAAGCCGGCGCCGAACGCTGCGGTGGCGGCGCCGAGTTGATGTCCGGCGAAGACCCAGCCGAACACCATTCCGGCGCGTTCCGGCCCGAACCGATCGGCCGTCAATTTCACGGTCGGCGGTACGGTTGCGATCCAGTCGAGGCCGTAAAACACGGCAAACAGCGACAGCCCATAGAAGGTGAAATCGGTGAACGGCAGATAGAGCAGCGATAGACCGCGTAATCCATAGTACCAGAACAACAGCCAGCGATTATCGAAGCGGTCGGACAGCCAGCCTGAACCGATGGTACCGATAAAATCGAAAATGCCCATCATGGCGAGCACGCTCGCCGCGGTGACCGCCGCCAAACCGTAGTCGTGGCACAGCGTGATGAAGTGGGTTTGGATCAAGCCGTTGGTGCTGCAGCCGCAGACGAAGAACGTGCCGAACAAGACCCAGAAGATCGGCACCCGGGCCGCATCCTTGAGCACGTGGATCGGCGACATCAGCAAGGATACGAGACCTACGCCTTCGGCCGGCGGCGGCGTGATGTTGGTTTCGCCGTAGAGCGGCAGATTGAGTTCGCTCGGCCGGTCGCGCATCAGCACGGACGCGACAAGCGCGACACAAGCCAGCATGCAGGAAATGAAAATAAGAGCAGCGCGCCATCCGTAACGCGTGGTGAGCTCCGCGATCAGCGGCAGAAACACCAGCTGGCCGGTCGCACTGCTTGCCGCAAGTATGCCCATGACCAGGCCACGGCGATGATTAAACCACCGTGTCGCAACCGTCGCTGCGAACACCATTGCGGTAAGACCGGTGCCGATGCCGACGACGACGCCCCATAGCAAGACGAGTTGCCACACCTGCGTCATGGCCAAGGATGCGAGCAGGCCGCCGGCGATCAGCGCCATCGCGACGATGATCACCCGGCGGACGCCGAAGCGGTTCATGAAGGCCGCGGCGAACGGCCCGAACAATCCGAACAGCATGATGCGCAGCGCCAGCGCCGAGGAGATTTGCGCATTGTCCCAGCCGAATTCGTGCTCGAGCGGCACGATCAGCACGCCGGGCGTCCCCATCGCCGCCGCCGTCACCAGCAGGGTGAAAAAGGCAACGCCGACCACCACCCAGCCGTAGTGGATGTCGCGCCGGGCCAGGGTCGCGGCCAATGCATTGGACGCCATGATGCTTTTATCCGGTTGCGATGGCGGTTAGATGATAGCCATCATTAACAACTTGCTTATTCATGACGGTCGTCATATAATTTGTCAAGCTACCGGCTGCATAGCTGAGGCGCGGCATGAGAGTGAACCCATGAGAGTGAGCCGGCAGAAGGCTGACGAGAATCGCGAACGCATTATCGACGCGGCCGGCGCGCTGTTTCGCGAGAAGGGATTCGACGGCATCGGCGTCGCCGACATCATGAAGGCGGCCGACCTGACCCACGGCGGCTTCTACGGCCATTTCGCCTCCAAGGACGACTTGGTGGCACAAGCGAGCCGGCGGGCGATGGCGCGCGCCGCTATCAATTGGGAAAAAGTTACCGCGGATGCGCCACAAAATCCCTACGCGGCGCTGCTCGATCATTACCTCTCGCCGCGCCATCGCGACGATCCGGGACATGGCTGCGCGTTTGCGGCGCTAAGCGGCGACGCCGCGCGTTGCGGCAAGCCGGTGCGCGCGGCCTTCGCCAGCGGCTTGGAGCCGCTCATCGCGGTGATCGCCAAGGCGATACCTGGGCGATCAAAAGCGATGCGGCGGCGCAAAGCCGTCGCCGCCGTGGCCGAACTGGTAGGGGCTTTGACCCTGGCCCGTGCCGTCGATGACACCGCCCTGTCCGACGAGATCCTCGGCGCGGCGCGGCACGAATTGCTGGAAGCTGCCGAGCGCTAAGCGCGTTTCACGCTAGGCGGCGCATATGGCGCTGAACGATCTTCTGTAACCGGCATGGTTGGCCTCGTTCGATTCTGTAACCCATATTAGATCACATGTTCGTAAAACGATCGGCCTGCCGCATATTCGCAGCAATGCTGCGGTCTCGGGCGCGGTGCTGGAAGACGTGGCGCGGCCGGACGCGAGCGGGCTTTCGCTGCTGCGCGAAGCCGCCGATCTCGACGGCGCCGACAAAGTCGGCCGGGTTCATCTCGCCGAGGCTTTGTCCTACCGCGCGCTGACCGACGAGATCAGACGTGCTGCGTAAGGCTTGCGGCATGAGGCGGCGCAGCCATTGACTGCGCTTGGCGAACCACAGAGCATCGCGCTGATTCGCGGCCCTTAGTTTGAGCGTCCGGTGTCGCGCACCACATCCACACCATGCCAAACCCGCCCCGCAAGCTTGCGTTTTTGACCGCAGCAACCGAACACGGCACGATGATTCTCAATCGGTTCGATCAATTCATAGAGGGTGAAAGAGGCTGCGGGGTCGGCCTGCAGCTCCTGGAAAACGCCTGTTATGACCCCGATGAGGTCAATCTCCTGCTCCACGCCCTCGATCTGCGCCGGCTCTGTTATGGCGATGGCGTGATCGCCATTGATTGCGGCGCCAATGTCGGCGTGCACACCATCGAATGGGCGAGGCACATGACCGGCTGGGGCGCGGTGCTGGCGGTCGAGGCCCAGGAGCGCATCTTTTACGCGCTCGCCGGCAATATCGCGATCAACAATTGCTTCAACGCGCGCGCTTTCAACGCCGCGGTGTCGAGTAAACCAGGCACGATGAAAATACCGGTGCCGAATTACACGATGTCCGGCAGCTTCGGCAGCCTCGAGATGAAGTGGCGGGAGAAGGCGGAGTTCATCGGCCAGCCGATCGACTATGCCAACGACAAGATGGTCGACGTGCAAACCATCAGCCTCGACTCGCTCAATCTTTCCCGCATCGACCTGATCAAAATCGACGTCGAGGGTATGGAGCTCGACGTGCTCGAGGGCGCTGCCAATTCCATCGCCAAACTGCACCCGATGCTGTTCGTCGAGACCCTCAAGAGCGACAAGGATGCGATTCGCGCGTGGCTGCAAAATCTCGGTTATACGACGCTCGACGTCGGCTTTAATTTCTTTGCCATTCACGGCGCCGATAAGGGCCTCGCGCAGATCAAGCTCGGCAAGCCCGCGGCGGCGTAGAGCATGATCCCCAAAAATAGGCACCGGTTTTCGGATAAGATCATGCTCCGCTAAAAACGCTTCTTATGCGCCGCCGAAACTATCCAGCGCCGTTGCCGACATGAATCGATCCGCGCATGCCGATCGCGGACAAGAACTCTTGCCGGGTTTCGGCGTGATCGCGGAACACACCGAGCATGCGACTCGTCACCATGGTGACGCCGGGCTTATGCACGCCGCGCGTGGTCATGCATTGATGCGTCGCTTCGGTGACCACGGCGACGCCATGCGGCTTGAGCACGGCGTCGAGGCAGGCCGCGATCTCCGCCGTCATTTTCTCCTGGATCTGTAAGCGGCGCGCGAAGACATCGACCAGCCGCGCCAGCTTCGAAATGCCGACGACGCGATTGCGCGGCAGATAGCCGATATGCACGCGGCCGATGATCGGCGCGAGATGATGCTCGCAATGCGACTCGAAGCGGATGTCGCGCAGCACCACGACCTCGTCATAGCCGCCGGTCTCCTCGAACGTGCGCTTGAGATAGTCGCGCGGCTCGTCGTTGTAGCCGGAGAACCATTCCTCGTAGGCGCGCACGACGCGCGCCGGCGTCGCGCGAAGCCCTTCGCGATCCGGATCGTCGCCGGCCCAGCGGATCAGCGTGCGGATCGCGGCCTCGGCCTCGGCGCGTGACGGCTTGGTTGGGCCACCCGGCCCCGCGGACTTCGCGCGCGAGCGCTTGGTACTCAAAACCTTGTCCATCCGATTTCTCCGGCCGATCGAGCCCAATTGCATGGTCCGGGCCCAGTCTTAGACCATGTTAACAAAGCATCAACCGTCGCTCCAATCGCACGCCGCGATGGCAAGCAATGCGCAAGGTTCATAGGTCAAAATCCCGCGTTACCACAGCGATATAAACCGGGCATGGACGCAGGCCTCGAACCGAGCGCCGTGGCACCGCGCCGAGCGGGGACAGGGACTATGCGGCCTCGCACGAGCCTCCGAAGACCCGCCATCCTCACCCGCCGGGTGTGGTTGCTGGCCATCCGCTTGTTCGTCATCACCACGATGTCGTTTGGTGTCGCCTTCGGCTTCTTGTCGGCGACGCTCGCCCAGGGACCGCGCTACGATGCCAATGCGTTCGCCATCGGCGTTGCGGCCTTGTTCGGCGCCTCATGCGGAGCGATGGGCATCTTCATTTCCCGCATTCGCCAGATGAAAGGGGAGCTGCGCGGACTGGAGGCCCGGCTCGACGAAGCCGAAGACCGCCATTGGGAAATCAGGGAAGCCCAGGAGCGCGCCAAAAATTTCTTCGAAGCGCAAGGCGACGTCATCGTGCGCCGCGACGGCAGCGGCGCGATCACTTACGCCAATGACGCGTTCTGCGCGCTCGCCGGACACGCCCGCGAGGATTTGCTCGGCGCCGCATTCGCGCTGCCGGTGGAGGAGCAAGGCGATGCGACGCTCCTTCCCGACGGCACGCGGGTTCACGACCAGAAAATCGCCGCGCGCGACGGCGCGCGCTGGGTCGCCTGGCGCGAAGTCACCGTGCGCTCCGACAGCGACAGCGAGATGCAAAGCGTCGGCCGCGACGTGACTGATCGCGTGATGGCGGAGCAGGCCCTCGCCGGCGCGCGCGATCTGGCGGAAGCCGCGAACCGCGCCAAGTCGCGCTTCCTGGCGATGGTCTCGCATGAGATCCGCACGCCGCTGAACGGCATACTCGGCATGGCGAATCTTCTCGGCGACACGCCGCTCGTCCCCGAACAAACGACTTACCTGTCGGCGATGAAGGCGTCGGGCGATACCCTGGTGTCGTTCATTGAGGAAATGCTCGATTTGGCGAAGATCGAAGCCGGGCGACTCGATCTGACGGTGGCGCCATTCGCGCTTGCGCCTTTTATCGAAGGGGCGATCGAACTCCTCGGGCCGCGCGCGCAAGCGAAGGGCCTCGAAATCTGCGCTTATGTCGACGAGCATTTGCCGGCGCGTGTTGTTGGCGATGCGGCGCGCTTGCGCCAAGTGCTGTTCAACCTCGCCGGCAATGCAATCAAATTTACTGAGTCCGGCGGCGTATCGATCATCGTCGAGCCGAGCGGACAGCCGGACGAAATCGTCATCGCGGTGCGCGATACCGGCATCGGCATCGCGGCCAAAGATCAGGCGCGCATTTTCTCCGAGTTCGAGCAAGCCGACGTCGGCTCGACACGGAAATTCGGCGGCATCGGACTTGGTCTCACCATTTCGAGGAGAATTATCGAGCGGATGGGCGGCGCCATCGCAATTGAAAGCATTCCCGGCCAAGGCTCGACGTTCCGCGTCACCGTTCCGCTACCGCGCGATGGCGAGGTTGGGGAGATGGCGCTGGCTGTTCCCGACCTGACCGGCCACGATATCCTCATTGTCGCGCCGGCCGCGATCGAGGCGTCGTTGCTGGCGCGGCGCCTGCAGCGCTGGGGCGCGCACACCACGATCGTTCCCGATGACCAGGTCGCCGCCGCACTTTTCCCGGAGCAGCCATGGAGCGCCATGCTGGCCGATCATGCGCTCGGCACCGTTGCCAGCGCGGCGCTGGCTCGCGCAGGCGGTGCCATCCCGCGGCGCATTGTGCTGGTGACGCCGGCGATGCGCGGCGAACTTGCGGCCCTCAAAGACGCCAGCTTCACCGGCTATTTGATCAAGCCGGTGCGCGCCGTCTCGCTCGCCGCGCGCTTTTCGAGCGACGATGCTTTCGAGGTCGCCGTCGCGATCGAACCGGCCGACACGCCGAGCATCGCGCCTGCCAGCAATGGGCTTTCGGTCTTGGTTGCCGAAGACAACGAGATCAACGCGCTGCTGGCGCGTGCGCTCCTGGTGAAGCTCGGCCATCGCCCGATCATGGCCGCTAGTGGCGCCGCAGCCGTCGAATGCTGGCGTGCCGCGCGCGATGCCGGCGTGCCGTTCGATCGCGTGTTGATGGATTTGCACATGCCCGGGATGGACGGATTGGAAGCCGCCCGCCGCATCCGCCTGTTCGAAGCCGAGGACGACAGCCCGCGCACGCCCATCATCGCGCTCACCGCGAACGCCTCCGCCGAAGATCGCGAAGACTGCCTCGCCGCCGGCATGGATGACTTTCTGGTCAAGCCGCTTGAGCGCGACCGGCTTATCGCCGCGCTTGACCTGTCCGACGCAGCCGCATTCGCGGCGTGAAGATCACAATCTCCGCAGCGCCACTTCTTCGACCTGGTGGCTTTCGCTTTTCCTCAAGATCAAATCAGCACGCTGCCGCGTCGGCAGAATGTTTTCGTGCAGATTGACGAGGTTGATGCGATTCCAGATCGACGTCGCGGTGGCGGCCGCTTCTTTGTCGTACAGCCGCGCATAGCGGTGAAAATAAGATTTCGGATCGGCGAATGAGGTGCCGCGCAAGGCTAGGAAGCGGCTGACATACCACGTCAGCAGCACGTCCTCGTCGGCATCGAGATAGACCGAGAAATCGAAAAAGTCCGAGACGAACGGAACGGCCTTGCCGTCCCTGGGTAATCGCCCGGCCTGCAGGACATTCAGCCCCTCGACGATCAAAATATCCGGCCGATCGATCTCGATCCATTGGTTGGGAATGACGTCGTAGATCAAGTGCGAATAGACCGGCGCGCGCACCGGGCGCCGGCCGGCTTTGATATCGGAGAGAAAGCGCAACAAAGCCGGCAAATCGTAGCTCTCCGGAAAACCCTTTTTCTCCATCAGGCCTTCGCGGTCGAGCACGGCATTGGGGAAGAGGAAGCCGTCGGTGGTAACGAGATCGACCTTGGGCACGTTCGGCCAGCGGGCGAGCAAGGCTTGCAGCACGCGCGCCGTGGTCGATTTTCCGGCCGCAACCGAGCCGCCGACACCGATGATGTAAGGCATTTTGGGGTCTTCGGTGCCGAGAAACTCCTGCTGCGCGCGAAACAGATTCTGCGTTGCGGCGACATAGAACGAGAGCAGGCGCGACAGCGGCAGATAAATCTCCTCGACCTCCGACATATCGAGCCGGTCGTGCATCGAGCGCAGCCGCGTGACTTCGGCCGGCTCGAGCGTCATCGGCGTATCCTCGCGCAGCGTCGCCCATTCGGCGCGCGGGAACACGCGATAGGGCGACACGTCCTGTTCGGTGCGTTGCTCCATCGCGTTTAGCCGCTCTTGTTATCCACTTTTGCGCGCGGCCTTTTCGTCGAGGCCCGATTGGCGCGTGCGCGCGCCGAGCTCGGCCTCGACCTCGTCCAGCGTGATGCCGCGGGCGTGGAGCACGACAAGGAGGTGATAGAGCACGTCGGCGGCTTCCGCGACCATGCGGTTCTTATCCTCGCCGACGGCGGCAATCGCCGCCTCAACCGCCTCCTCGCCGAGCTTTTTGGCGCAATGGAGCATGCCGCGGTCGAGCAATTTGCGCGTGTAGGAGACGTCAGCGCTCTCTCGCGCGCGGTCCTGCACGCGCTTTTCCAGGTCATGGAGGGTGAACTCGGCCATAGCTCCTCCTTAGCATCTCTCACCTCCGGCGGGGAGAGGCGGCATGCATAAATGCTTTATGCTGCCCATGTTTCACTGCTTTCGTCCCGGAATTAGGATGCCCCTAAGGAACAGCCATGAACCCGCCCGTCCTCGATTTCTGGTTCGATTTCGCCTCGACCTATTCCTATCCGTCCGCGATGCGGCTGCGCGAAGCGGCAGAGCAGGCCGGAGTGGAAGTCAATTTCCGGCCCTTCCTGCTCGGACCCATCTTCAAGGCCCAGGGTTGGAATACCTCGCCATTCAATCTCTATACCGCGAAGGGCCGCAACATGTGGCGCGACCTCGAACGGATTTGCGCCGACATGGCGCTGCCCTTCCGACCTCCCGCTCCGTTTCCACAGAACAGCCTCCTCGCCGCCCGCGTCGCGCTACTCGGCCAAAGCGAGAGCTGGGGCGAAGAGTTTTGCGTCGAAGTCTTTCGCGCGCAGTTCGGCGAAGGCCGCCAGATCGACGATGCCGCCACACTCACCGAGATTATCGCGCGGCTCGACATAGCCGCCGAGCCCGTGCTCGCCGCGGCCCAATCGGATGGCAACAAAGCGCGCTTGCGGGCCCAGACTGAGGACGCACAGCGGCGCGGCGTTTTCGGCGCGCCGACTTTCACTACCGCCGACGGCGAATTGTTCTGGGGGAATGATCGGCTGGAGCGCGCGCTCGTTTGGGCGGTTCAAGGCCGCTAGAGCATGATCCGGAAAAGTGGAATTACGGTTTTCCGAAAAGATCATGCTCCATCAAAATCCTTGAGCGCCAATCGATTTAGCAATTGGCGCTCTAAGGATCGAGCCGCAGCGGTAAGCCGGCGCGGGCCATGTATTCCTTCGCCTGGCGCACGGAATACTCGCCGAAATGGAAAATCGAAGCGGCGAGCACGGCGCTGGCATGGCCGTCGCGGATGCCTTCGACCAGATGATCGAGATTGCCGACGCCGCCCGAGGCGATCACCGGCACCGACACCGCGTCGGCGATGGTGCGGGTAAGCGCAACATCGTATCCCTGTCGCGTGCCGTCGCGATCCATGGAGGTGAGCAAAATTTCGCCGGCGCCGAGCGCCACCACTTCCCGCGCATAGGCGACGGCATCGATGCCGGTCGGATTGCGGCCGCCATGAGTGAAAATTTCCCAACGGGCGGTTTCGCCCGGCTTCGATACGCTTTTGGCATCGATCGCGACCACGATGCACTGATCGCCGAACTTTTCCGCCGCCTCCTTGACGAAGTCATGCCGCGCCACCGCCGCGGTGTTGATCGAAACCTTATCGGCGCCGGAGGTGAGCAGCGCACGAATGTCCTCGATCGTGCGCACGCCGCCGCCGACGGTCAACGGCATGAAGCATGCCTCCGCGGTGCGCCGCACCACGTCGAGCATGATGCCGCGGTTCTCGTGGCTGGCGGTGATATCTAGAAACGTCAGCTCGTCGGCGCCCGCTTCGTCGTAGGCGATCGAGGCGGCGACCGGATCGCCGGCATCGCGCAGATTGACGAAATTTACGCCCTTGACGACGCGACCGTCCTTCACGTCGAGGCAGGGAATGACACGGACCTTGAACATGTCAGACCGCCGCTCGCGCTGCGCGCAGCAGGCTGAGCGCTGCCGCTGCATCGAGCCTGCCGTCATAGAGCGCGCGGCCGGCAATGGCGCCGGCGAGTTTTTGCGCGCGCGGTTTTAGCAAGGCGCGCACATCCTCTAGCGAGGCGAGACCGCCGGACGCGATCACCGGAATCGAAATTTTATTGGCAAGGGCAATCGTGGCGTCGAGATTGAGGCCCTTGAGCATGCCGTCGCGCGCCACGTCGGTGTAGATGAGCGCGGCCACGCCGGCATCCTCAAAGCGTTGCGCGAGCTCGAGCGCGGACAGTTGCGACGTCTCGGCCCAGCCTTCGACCGCGACCTTGCCGTCGCGGGCATCGAGGCCGACGGCGATTTGCGCCGGATATGCGCGCGCCGCCTCCTTGACCAATGCCGGATCGCGCACCGCGGCGGTGCCAATGATCACGCGGGCAATGCCTTTGCCGAGCCACGCGTCGATTGTGGCGCGATCGCGAATGCCGCCGCCGAGCTGCACCGAGATTTTCACCGCGGCCAAAATGCGCTCGACCGCCGCGGCATTCATCGGCTTGCCGGCAAAGGCGCCGTCGAGATCGACAAGGTGCAGATATTCGAATCCCTGCTGCGCGAACGCGTGCGCTTGCGCCGCCGGGTCGCGATTGAACACCGTCGCGCGCGCCATGTCGCCTTGTTGCAGGCGCACGGCATCGCCGTTCTTGAGATCGATGGCCGGAAAAAGGATCACGGCTTCCACTTCAAGAAGTTCGCGATCAGCGCCAGACCGAATTTTTGACTCTTCTCGGGGTGAAATTGCGTACCGACGATATTGTCGCGCCCGACTATGGCGGTGACGGCGCCGCCATAGTCGGCGTCGGCCACGAGATCGGCACGCTGCGACGGCTTGAGCTGGTACGAGTGGACGAAATAGGCGTGCCGCCCCTGCGGTCCGAGCGTCAGCCCGTCGAGCAGCGGATGCGGCCGTGCGACGTTGAGCGTGTTCCAGCCCATGTGCGGGATTTTCAAACTCGCGTCGTCCGGCGTGATCCGATCCACCTCGCCTGAAATCCAGCCGAGCCCTTGCGTCACCTCGTATTCGCGGCCGCGCTCGGCGAGCAACTGCATGCCGACGCAAATGCCGAAAAACGGACGGCCCTTGCGCCGCACCGCTTCCTCCAGCGCCTCCACCATGCCGGGCACCGCGTCGAGCCCGCGCCGGCAATCGGCAAATGCGCCGACGCCAGGCAGCACCACGCGGTCGGCGCGCGCCACCGCGGCGGGATCTTGCGTCACCACGATTGGCTGATCTGCGCCGGCTTCATACGCGGCGCGTTCGAACGCTTTCGCGGCCGAATGCAAATTGCCGGAGCCATAATCGACGATGGCGATACTCACCGCTGCGCTCCCGGCTCGGGAAAAAGTCCGATCACGCCGGATGTGTCGGACGGGTGTGCGGGCATGACCACCAGCGGCACGGACGGCGTTGTGGCGGATGGCGGCTCGCTCTGCGCCGGCGTCCTACGGACCCAAGTGTCGAAAAAGCGCCGCTCGGCGTCTTCGAGATCGTAACCGCTGACAAGGCCGACATTCCGCCAGCGCCGGCGCGCGAGTGTAAAGCGCTGCAAGGGACCCGCTTCAAGCCCGATCAAGAGCGAGATCAAGACGCCGACAAGCGCGATCACGGCGGCCGAAGCGCCGACAAAGCGCAGCACGCCATCAAGCACGGCCCAAATCGCAATGTAGCTGATGAGCACCAGCCACAGCCGGTGCCACAACATCCAAAGGGGCGTCAGCAGGAATGCCCACACGTAAAAACCTTCGCGCACAAAGACAAAACGTGCCGGATCGGCCGACTCGCCAGCGGCCCGCAGCGGCGGTTCATGGACGGTATAAATGGACATAGCCCTAACTTTCGAAACCAGAGATTTAGTGGCGCACGGCCTTTTCGGAAACCCGGCTGCCGTTTTTCCGGATCATGCGCTGAGCGTGCCCTTGGTCGACGGCACTTCATTCGCAGCGCGCGGATCGATGGCGACCGCCGCACGCAGCGCTCGCGCCAAGCCTTTGAAGCAGGATTCGGCAATATGATGGTCATTGCCGCCATAGAGGGTGGCGACGTGCAGCGTCACGGCGGCGTTCACCGCAAAAGCCTGAAACCATTCCTGCACCAGTTCAGTGTCGAACGGCCCGACCTTGGCGCGCACGAAATCAACCTTGAACACCAGGAACGGGCGGCCGGATATGTCGATCGCCACCCGCGTGAGCGCCTCGTCCATTGGCATATGTACGTCGGCGTAGCGCGTGATGCCCTTCATATCGCCGAGCGCCTGCTTCAGCGCCTGGCCGAGCGCGATGCCGACATCCTCGGTGGTGTGGTGATGATCGATGTGCAGATCGCCCTTGGCCTTGACGCTGATGTCGATCCGCGAATGCCGCGCCAGCAAATCGAGCATGTGGTCGAGGAAGCCGATACCGGTCGCGATCGAGGCACGGCCTTCGCCGTCGAGATCGATCGCGACCTCGACGGCGGTTTCCTTGGTGGTCCGTTTCACCGATGCCTTGCGCATCTTGTTCTCCGCGGCGCGCCGCGCGCCTTTTAACAGGGCTTTGCCTGCCCCGCCACTGGCGCACCCTGCATTTGCATTGGCGCCACTCAACTCCTAAATCTTGACTGACTAAGGGTTTCCAGACGCATGTCCTCCTCCGAAACCGGCCAAGCCGGTCCCTGGCATGGCACCACCATCCTGACCGTCCGCAAGGGCGGGTTGGTCGCGGTCGGCGGCGACGGCCAGGTTTCGATCGGGCAGACCATCGTCAAGGCCAATGCCAAGAAGGTGCGCCGTCTCGGCAAAGGCGATGTGATCGGCGGCTTTGCCGGCGCCACCGCCGACGCTTTCACGCTTTTTGAGCGGCTTGAAAGCAAGTTAGAGCAATACCCCGGGCAGTTGACGCGCGCCGCCGTGGAACTTGCCAAGGATTGGCGGACCGACCGGTTCTTGCGCCGGCTCGAAGCCATGATGATCGTCGCCGACAAGGACGTGTCCTTAGTGCTCACCGGCACCGGCGACGTGCTCGAGCCCGAGGCCGGCGTTGTCGGTATCGGCTCCGGCGGCAATTACGCACTCGCGGCCGCGCGCGCCTTATTGGACGGGCCGCTCGACGCCGAAGCGATCGTGCGCCGCGCGCTCGACATCGCGGCGGACATTTGCGTGTACACCAACCGTAACGTGACCATCGAGACGTTGAAAGCGTGACCGACTTCTCCCCCCGCGAAATCGTTTCCGAGCTCGACCGCTTCATCGTCGGGCAGGGCGATGCCAAGCGCGCCGTCGCGATCGCGCTGCGCAATCGTTGGCGCCGGCTGCAGCTCGACGAGCGGCTGCGCGAGGAGGTGCTACCCAAAAACATTTTGATGATCGGGCCGACCGGCGTTGGCAAGACCGAGATTTCCCGCCGCCTCGCCAAGCTTGCCGGCGCGCCGTTCCTCAAAGTCGAGGCGACGAAATTCACCGAAGTCGGCTATGTCGGCCGCGATGTCGAGCAGATCGTGCGCGACCTCGTCGAGATTTCCATCACCCTGACGCGCGAACGCAAACGCAAGGACGTGCAGGCGCGCGCCCAGCAGGCCGCCGAAGATCGCGTGCTCGATGCGCTGGTCGGCGCCAATTCGAGCAGTTCGACCAAGGATGCTTTCCGCAAAAAGCTGCGTTCAGGCGAACTCGACGACAAGGAAATCGAGATCGAAGTGCAGGCCGGGGGCGGCGGCGGCATGCCGCTGTTCGATATTCCCGGCATGCCCGGGGCGCAAATGGGCGCGATCTCGATCGGCGACATTTTCGGCAAGCTCGGTGGCAGTCGCACCAAAACCCGCCGCGTTACGGTGCAGGAGTCCTACGGCATTCTGATCAACGAAGAATCCGACAAATTGCTCGACACCGAACAGCTGACCCAAGAGGCCATCAAGGTGGTCGAGAACAACGGCATCGTGTTCCTCGATGAAATCGACAAGATTTGCGTGCGCGAAGGCCGCGTCGGCGCCGACGTGTCGCGCGAAGGCGTGCAGCGCGATCTATTGCCGCTGATCGAAGGCACCACGGTCGCCACCAAGCATGGCTCGGTAAAGACCGACCATATTCTGTTCATCGCTTCGGGCGCGTTTCACATATCGAAGCCGTCCGATCTGTTGCCCGAACTGCAGGGCAGGCTGCCGATCCGCGTCGAGCTGAAACCGCTCACGCGCGACGATATGCGGCGTATCCTCACCGAGCCGGAGGCCTCGCTGATCAAGCAATATATCGCGCTGATGGCGACCGAAGGCGTGACGCTGGAATTCTCCGAGGACGCGATCGACGCTGTGGCCGACGTCGCCGTAGCGGTGAATTCGAGCGTGGAAAATATCGGTGCGCGGCGACTGCAGACCGTGATGGAACGCGTACTCGACGACGTGTCCTTCGGCGCGCCCGACCGATCCGGCGAAACAGTCAAGATCGACGCCGCCTATGTGCATAAGTACGTCGGCGACCTCGCCAAGAATGCCGATCTCAGTCGATTTATTCTGTAACGGACGGCGGCAGGCGGTGCCCCAAGCTACGCGGAATATTTCGGCTCGCTCTGCTGCTCGCGCTTGATCTCGCGGATCGCCGCCATCCACTTCTCGACGTGCGCCAGCATGTGCAAATCGGAAGGACCGCCGCGCGTGGACGCGGATTTTGTCGGCGTGGCGAGATTTCCGGACATCAGCACTCCTCCGAATAACGGCAATGCGATTACGCAAACCGTTTCTCGCAGACGAAATTGACCAATTCTTGCAGCTTGTGCGGCTTTCTACGCGTTAAAGTTAATAGATGAACGCTAACGCGGGCGACGCAGCCGCACATAAAGTGCGCCTTGCCCGCCATGGCTCACATGCGCGTCGTCGAAGCCGACAATAAAGGGGCGGAATTCCGGCAGCGCGAGCCACATCGGCACTTGGCGCTTGAGCACGCCGCGCTCGCTTGAGCCATCGCGCGCCGCCATGCGTGTTCCCTTGCCGGTGACGACGAGCGCGATTTTTGCGCCGTTCGCCTGCGCCTCCCGCAGAAAGTGACGGAGCGCGCCATGCGCCTCGCTTTGCGTCATGCCGTGTAAATCGATCCGCACGTCGATGGCGTCGCGGCCGCGCGCCACGCGCTGCTTGAGTCGCCGGTCCAATGCCGCAAGTGGAGGCGATTTTGCCGGCGGCGGCGATTGCGCTCGCGCCTCGGCACGCGGCGGCGCAGCCGCTTTTTCGCCGGCGCCGGCCGGCTTGGCGGCCTCGGTAGCGTTTGGAATCTTGGCACGACGCAATGGCTTGATCGAGTGTGCGAACCCGCTCCACAGCGCGCGGTCTTCATCGCTCAATTGCCGGCGGCGGCTCATTTCCCCTGCCGCGTTTTGGCTTTCGCTTTAGGAGCGGCTTCGGGCATAATTGCAGGTTTGGCGGCCAACAGCGGCGCATCTTGTGCGGGAGGGTCCGCCGCAGTGGTATCCGGCACGGTGGGATCGTCCATGGTGCCGAGATTGAGGCTGAACGCGCTGGGGCGCTCCGGCGGCAACGGCGTATCGCGGCCAGCTTCCACCGGATCGAGCTCGCGCGGAAGGAGCATCACGAACTCGCCGGGATTTTTAATGCGGCCGGCAATGCGCGCCGCTTCGTCGCCCGCGCCGAAATAAATATCCGCCCGCGCCGGTCCGATGATAGCCGAGCCGGTGTCCTGGGCGATGACCAGGCGGTCGAATTTCGTCGCCGCCTTCTCGTTAGCGATCGGCAGATCGGCTTGGATGAAGAACGGCGTGCCATAGGCGTGCAGCGAACGATCGACCGCGATCGAACGGCCGGGCACGAGCTGCACGCCCTCGCCGCCGACCGCTTCGTCTTCGGTGGCGAGATTGGTGATGCGGAAGAACACGTAAGACTTATTTTGCCGGCGTATATCCTTGGCCTGATCCGGATTGGTCTCCATCCAATCGCGGATGCTCTGCATCGATACCTGATCGCTGGTCATGATCTTGTCGGCGACGAGCACGCGGCCGACCGGCATATACGGCCAGCCATTATGGGAATCGTAATTGACGCGCAGGATCGTGCCGTCTTCCAGCCTGATCCGGGCTGACCCTTGGATCTGCGCGAACAGCACATCGACTTGATCGCGCAGATAGCAGATTTCCAGATGCCAGCCGTCGAGAGCGCCGTCCTCGATCTGGCCGCGGTCGTAATAGGGCACGATCTTGCGGCGGCCGACGCGGCGGCCGACAAACACGCCTTTGCTGGGGAATGCATCGCCGAGCTTGCGCCGGCCGGCGGCGACGAGATTGGGCGGCCGGCGGTAGAGCGGCGCAGTGAATTCGCCGGTTGGCACGCGCGAGCCGGGAATGATCGGCTCGTAATAGCCGGTGAGAAACCCGTCGGTGTCGCCGAGCTTATTGATGCGGATCGGGCGGAAATTGTCTTCGAAGAATTTTCGCGCGCCGTCCTCGTCGAGCGGAATGGCGTCGCGCGCGCGTGCGCAAATGTCCTTCAGCGCGGCGGGGATCGCGGTCAACTCGCGGCCGTGGCGTTGCCTGACATCGAGAGTATGGCAGCTCGCCAGGAAGGTCGCGAAGGCCGCGGCGTGATCGTCGCTGTCCCAGCCGTCGAGATCGGCCCAGTCGACCGGCTCGTATTGCGTATCGGGGAAACTGATCGGCGCGCGATCTTCGCCGTACACCGTCATGGGAATGCCGATGAGGCCGATAAGCAGAACAAGTAAAGACAAGCCACAACGCGACGCCGACAACGGCCTCATCATGGGTCTCATTGCCCGGCTTCGGTCGCGACCACTTTCCAGTTAGGATCGCGCGAGGAAATGTCGCGCGCGAAGGTCCACACATCGGTGACGTCGGTGACCTTGTCGGCGCTGCCGTCGATCACCGCGCCGGTTCGGTCGCGCGTGGCGGAAATGAGCTTCGACACGAAGCGGACCGTGATCTGCGCCGTACGATTGCGCAGCTCGGCCGCGGTAATGGTGGAACCGTCTATGGAAACAAAGCGCGTCTCGGCGGTCTCGCTGCGGCGTTCGCGCTCGGTGAGCGCGGCGTCGAAGCCGTCAAAGACCTCGCGCGAGAGCAGATTACGCAACTGACGCCGGTCACCGCCGGCAAAGGCGGTCACGATCATCTCGTAAGCGGCGCGTGCGCCGGTGATGAAATGCTTGGCGTCGAAACTTGATTCGGCGCCCGCGATCGCGTCCAAGCCCGCAGCGACGGCCGATCCGGTCTCGGCAACGTCTTTCCAGCGCTCGGCCGGCGGCTGCGCGGCTTCGGCGGGGCGCGGCGGCGCTTCGGTTGCTGGACGCGGCGGAAGCGACACCACGCTGTCGACACGACTGCGAAGACCGGTCGGCGCCGAGTAAGGCGGCCGTTCACGGCCGGTGCGTTGGCCCAAAACACTGCGCAGGCGCAGGAAAATGAACACCGCGAGCGCCAGGAAGATGATGGTGTAGATGTCGAACACGTCGGACATTCTCTCGGCATTGCGCCTAGCGGGAGGTGTATTCCAGAGGCGGCTCGACCGACCAGCCGCGCAAGGAAGCCGGTTTCCCCGCTCTATGTAGATACGCAACTATGTAAGCACGCATTTGAAGCCATCTAGTGGCCGATCATGACCGCAGCGTGCCAGCACGAAAGATTAGACGATCGGGCCCGCCCCGCCAACAATGGAAGGGGGCTCTGGTGGCATGGTTTTAGGCAAATCGGCTGAAATCAGCGCTAAAGAGAGCGCCATGCGCGCTTCCTGGCAGCCGGGGCGGCCGCCATTGTTCGCCCCCCTACCCTGTGTTAGCCAAGCCGCAAGACCTGTCCGCCAAGACCTGTCCGCCAAGACCTGTCCGCTAAGACCTGTCCGCTAAGACCTCTGCGTAGTCCGGAGACAAGGATGTCACTGACCAATGGCGGCCCCGAGCCGCAGATGGGGATGCCGCAAACGGCGGTGCCGCAGATCGGGATTCTCACGCAATATGTAAAGGATTTCTCGTTCGAAAATCCGAATGCGCCGCGCTCGCTGGCGCCAAGCCCGCAGCCGCCGCGCATCAACATCAATATTGCAGTTGAGGCCGCGCCGCTGACCGAAACCGACGTCGAGGTGACGCTGCGGCTGGAAGGCAAAGCAGACAGCCAAGGGATGGTGCTGTTCGGCTTCGAATTACTCTATGCCGGCGTCTTCCGCCTCCTCAACGTGCCGCCCGACAGCATGCAGCCGACCGTATTGATCGAATGCCCGCGGCTGTTGTTCCCGTTCGCACGCGAGATCGTCGCCACGGGGACGCGTAACGGCGGTTTCCCGCCCCTGCTGCTGGAACCGGTCGATTTCGTGACGCTGTACCGCCAGCGTTTGGCGGCCACGCAGCCTACCCCGGGATTCCCGCCGCCTAATCCAAGCTGACGTAATCGCGCCAGATCGCATTTTCACCGAGGCTGGCGACAAATCGCCGGTGCGCCGCGCGCCCGTCGTCTGTCAGGCGCAAGGCCAGCGGCGCCGGCCGCTCGCGCACAACGATCGGTTCGCCGGCGACATGAGCGGCGGGCGCTTGCGTCTGCGAAAGAATGAGTTGCGCTTGGCGGGCGCCGATCAACTCGACATAGACCTCGGCCAAAAGCTCGGCGTCGAGCAATGCGCCATGCTCGATGCGGCGCGAATCGTTGATGGCGTAGCGAGCGCAAAGATCGTCAAGCCGGTTCGCCCCACCCGGATGCTTGCGTCGCGCGATGAGAAGTGTGTCGATCATTCGTTCGCGGGCGACCGCGGCGCGCCCGGCGCGCTCCAATTCGGCGTTGAGGAAGCCGAGATCGAACATCGCATTATGCGCCACGAGCTGGGCATCGCCGAGAAAGGCGATGAGCTCTTCGACTTTGTGGGCGAACAACGGCTTATCCTTGAGGAACTCGATCGTCAGGCCGTGAACCTTGAAGGCCTGTTCCGGCATGTCCCGTTCTGGATTGAAATAGCAGTGGAACGTCTTGCCGGTGGGGAAGCGGTTGACGAGCTCGATGCAGCCGATCTCCACCAGGCGATCGCCCTGCAGGGGATCGAGGCCGGTGGTTTCGGTGTCAAAAATGATCTCGCGCATTGAATTTCGCCTGCGAATCACCGCTGTCGCGGCACCATTCTAGCGACTGTTTGTAAAATATCGCGAATTTGGGCGCGCGCGTGATCGAAACTCTGTGAACTGTCGACGATGAAATCGGCGCGGCGGCGTTTTTCCGCATCGGGCAATTGCTTGGCGAGAAGAGCGGCGAATTTCTCTTCGGTCATGCCGGGCCGCTCGAAAGCGCGCCGGCGCTGCACCTCTGGCGGCGCCGAGACCACGACCACGGCATCGCAACGGTGGTCGGCGGCGGTTTCGAACAACAGCGGCACATCGAGCACCACGATCGGTGCGTCGCGGGCTTTTACCTCGGCGAGGAACTTTTCCCGCGAAGCAAAAACCAGCGGATGGACGATGGCCTCAAGCCGGGCAAGCGCGGCATTGTCGTTGAGCACCATCGCGGCAAGCTTGGTGCGGTCGATTTTGCCGCCTGTGGCCGAACCTGGAAACGCTTGCTCGATCAAGGCAACCGCTTCGCCTTCGTAAAGCGCGTGCACAACGGCATCCGAATCATGCACCGGCACGCCGGCCTCGGCGAAGAACCTGGCGGCGGTCGATTTGCCCATGCCAAGCGAACCGGTCAGGCAGAGAATGAATGGCCGCTTTTCGCTTGTTGCGCTGCTCATTGCGCGAGACACCCCCGCCGCCGCAGAAAATCCAGTGCTTCCATCAGCGGCAGACCTAACACCGTGAAATAGTCACCATCCACCCGTTCGAATAATTGACTACCAACACCCTCGATCTGGTAGGCGCCGGCGCTTTCGGTTGCGGCACTGCCGGCGGCGTCGAGATAGAGATCGATGAATCGATCGGACAAGGCGCGCATCGTCAGCCGGGCAACGCCGACATGTTCGAACAGCACCGTGCCATCCTGAACGAAGGCGACCGCCGAATGAAGTTCATGGCTGCGGCCGGACAAAGCGCGCAACTGGGCGCGCGCGGCAGCCCGATCGGCCGGTTTAGCGAGACCCGCGGCGTCGAGCGCGAGCGTTTGATCGACGCCGAGCGTCAGACGCCCAGGATTGAATTTCGCTACCGCCACCGCCTTTTCTTTCGCTAAATGCGCAGCGATGGCACCGGGCGCTTGCGACCGCGCCTTGGATTCAAGGCGGCGTTCATCGAGATCGGCGGGACGCACATCGACCGGAATGCCCGCGGCGGCGAGCAACGCCTGGCGAGCCTTGCTTCGCGAGGCCAACACGAGCGGTTCCTCGGCAAGCCATAGCGCCATCGGCATTGCTCACAATGCCCGGTGCCGGCGACGCTCGCCGAGATGGGCAAGGACGGCCGTGGCGGTTTCCTCGATCGAGCGCCGGGTCACATCGATCAGCGGCCAGTTATGCTTGGCGCACAGCTTCCGCGACGCGGCAATTTCCTCCGTCACGGCTTGGCGGTCGATATATTGGTCGTCGTCGCGGTTCACTTTCAGCCCGAGCAACCGATTCTGCCGGATTTGCACGATCCGTTCCGGCGTCGCGAACAAGCCGACCACGAGCGGATGAATCAATCGCTCGACGTGTGCCGGCAAGGGCACGCCCGGCACGAGCGGCACGTTCGCGGTCTTCACCCCGCGATTGGCGAGATAGATCGAGGTCGGCGTCTTCGAGGTCCGCGATACCCCGACCAGTACGACATCTGCCTCTTCGAGGTCATCGCTCTGCTGGCCGTCGTCATGTAGCATCGTGTAGTTGAGCGCATCGATGCGACGGAAATATTCGGCATTGAGTGTGTGTTGGGCACCTACCTTGTGGGTTGTTTCCGCACCCAGATAGGCTTGGAATAGGTGCAGCACCGGCCCCAGGATCGACAGGCAGGGTAGGCCGAGCTCGCGGCATTTTCCTTCCAGCCGCTTGACCAGGTTCTCTTCGAGCAAGGTGTAGAGCACGATGCCCGGCGATTCATCGATATCGGCCAAGACCCGGTCGAGCTGTTTTTGGGTTCGAACCAACGGATGCATATGCTCGACGGGCATCACCTTCGAATACTGGGCAGCAGCAGCCCGCGCGACCGTGATCAAGGTCTCGCCGGTTGCATCGGAAATCAGATGCAGATGGAAATAGCCGGGTGCCTGCGCCATGGTTGCATCATAGGAAACGGGTGCGGAGCTTGGGACAACCTGTTGAGGACTGGGGAGAAGGCCATGGCTTTCTTAGGTGTGCAAGCACAATAGATGGATAACCGCGTTGACCGTCCACACCCGTCACGTTCAGCCGTTCCACGCCGGCGTTTCACCCTGACAGTGGTGACATGTGGACGGTCACATTTGGGCACGGCAAAAATCGGCGCGGAAAGCCGATAACTTTACTTTCCCGTCGCGAAAATCGAGGTGCGAAGGAAAAGAGGATATGTGGGTAAACATGTATGACATGTGAGACTAGATGTATGAGTCCAATCAACCGTCCAATCACAACAACAGATTCTTAGACTCTATATTGAGTAGGATTAGAGCGTGACGGACAAGCCTGTGACTAACCCTCTCCTTCGCGTTCTTGCAGGCGAACGTAAACCTGTTCCTCCGATTTGGCTGATGCGCCAAGCTGGGCGGTATCTTCCCGAATATCGGGAAATCCGGCGCAAGACGGATTCGTTCCTTGAACTCTGCTTTAATCCCAAACTGGCAACTGAAGTTACCTTGCAGCCAATCCGCCGCTTTGGCTTCGATGCTGCAATCCTGTTTTCCGATATTTTGGTGGTACCGCACGCGCTGGGTCAGCGTGTGAGCTTTGAGGAAGGCGGCGGACCGAAGCTCGATGCGCTGAATGAGCCGCCGGCGTTACGGCGCCTGCGGCAAGATATCGATCATTCGATGCTTGCACCGGTCTATGAGACCGTTAAGTGGGTCAAGCAGGAATTGCCGGCAGATGTTGCGCTTATTGGCTTTTGTGGCGCGCCTTGGACGGTAGCGACCTATATGGTCGCGGGTTCCGGGACGGTTGACCAGGCGCCAGCGCGGCAGTTCGCCTATCGGCATCCCGACGCGTTTGCAGAGTTGATCGATCTGCTCGTTGAGGCGTCTGCCGCTTATCTCATTCGGCAGTTCGAGGCAGGTGTCGATGCCGTGCAGATTTTCGATACCTGGGCAGGAATATTACCTGACGCCGAATTCCGAAAATGGTGCGTCGAGCCTTGCGCCCGGATCGTTGCCGCGGTCCGTAAGCGTGTTGCTAACGCGAAAATTATTGGCTTCCCGCGTGGCGCTGGAACGAAGCTCGCGCAATATATTACGGCCGTGCCCGTCGATGCGGTTGGCCTCGACTGGATGGTCGATCTGAGCTTCGCGCGCGAGGAGATCCAGACGCGGCGCCCGGTTCAAGGCAATCTCGATCCGCTGGCGCTTTTGGTCGGCGGCGAGCCACTCGATCGCGCGATCGACGTCATACTGGAGGCCTTGGCGCAGAAGCCGTTTATCTTCAATCTTGGTCATGGTGTGTTGCCGGACACGCCGATTGCGCATGTGGAAAGGCTGATGGCACGCGTGCGGGGCTTTAAAGCCAAACACTGACGCGCTTCGAAGCGAAGGCGACGATGTACGATTGGATCAAGGCATTCCACATCATTGCCGTCATCGCTTGGATGGCGGGAATGCTCTATCTGCCGCGCTTGTTCGTCTATCACTGCGCGGCCGAAAAAGGCTCGGTGCAGTCGGAGACTTTCAAGGTGATGGAGCGGCGGCTCCTGCGCGCGATCATCAATCCGGCGATGATCGCGACCATCGCGCTTGGGCTGTGGCTCGGCTGGCTGGGCCCTGATTCTCGCTACGGCTGGTTCGCCTCTGGCTGGCTGCAAGCCAAGATCGTGCTGGTTTTGACACTTTCGGCGCTCCACGGAATGTTGGCCCGCTGGGTGAAGGATTTTGCCGCCGATAACAACCGGCATACTGCGGGATTTTATAGAATTATCAATGAAGTACCGACTGTATTGCTGATCGCGATCGTCATTCTTGCGGTGGTGAAACCGTTCTGATCTTTACGCGTTGCTAGTGCAATGTCTGTCTCGGCACTTGCCTGAAGAGTGCTATTTCCCTATCTTCAGGGTAATCCCTCCCAACGTAGGCGGATGCAGTTGCGTTTTGGCTCCAGTCAACTGGAGCCGCCTGTGCATCGGGTTTGGGGCCCCAAGCCCCTTTCGACCCAAGACCTGTTGCCCAAACGACCTACGACCTTCCTTTCGCCAGCGACGCTGCGACTGAATTTTGCCGCTGGCCAAATTTCCATAGGACATTCTATGCGTGAAATGAAACTCCAAGAACTCAAGACCAAGACTCCGGCGGAGCTTGTCTCCTTTGCGGAAGAGCTTGAGGTCGAGAATGCCTCGACCATGCGCAAGCAGGAGCTGATGTTCGGCATCCTCAAGCAGCTCTCCGCCCGCGAAACCGACATCGTCGGTGAAGGCGTCGTCGAAGTGCTGCCGGATGGCTTCGGCTTTTTGCGATCGCCGGAAGCGAATTATCTGCCGGGGCCGGACGATATCTACGTCTCCCCCTCGCAAATCCGCCGCTTCGGACTGCGCACCGGCGACACCCTCGACGGCCATATCCGCAGCCCCAAAGAGGGCGAGCGCTATTTCGCCCTGCTCAAGGTCAATTCGCTCAACTTCGAAGACCCGGAAAAGGCACGCCACAAGGTCAATTTCGACAATTTGACGCCGCTCTATCCGGACGAGTGGCTGAAGATGGAATTCGAGGATCCGACCAAAAAGGATCTCTCCGCGCGCGTCATCGACATCGTCGCGCCGGTCGGCAAGGGCCAGCGCGCGCTGATCGTGTCGCCGCCGCGCACCGGTAAGACCGTGCTGTTGCAGAATATCGCGCATTCGATCACGCACAATCACCCGGAATGTTACTTGATCGTGCTGTTGATCGACGAGCGGCCGGAAGAAGTCACCGACATGCAGCGCTCGGTGAAGGGCGAGGTGGTTTCCTCGACCTTCGATGAGCCGGCGGTGCGCCACGTTCAAGTTGCGGAAATGGTGATCGAGAAGGCCAAGCGCCTGGTCGAGCACGGTCGCGACGTGGTCATTTTGCTGGATTCGATCACGCGGCTCGGTCGCGCCTACAACACCGTCGTCCCCTCATCCGGTAAGGTGCTGACCGGCGGCGTCGACGCCAACGCCTTGCAGCGCCCGAAGCGTTTCTTCGGGGCCGCGCGCAATATCGAGGAAGGCGGCTCGCTGACCATCATCGCCACCGCCCTGATCGATACCGGCAGCCGCATGGACGAAGTGATTTTCGAAGAGTTCAAGGGCACCGGCAATTCCGAGCTCATCCTCGACCGTAAAGTCGCCGACAAGCGGACCTTCCCGGCCATGGACATCACGCGGTCCGGCACGCGCAAGGAAGAGCTTCTGGTGCCGCCCGATCAGCTCAAGAAGATGTACGTGCTGCGCCGCATCCTCAACCCGATGGGGACGATGGACGCCATGGACTTCCTGCTCGACAAGCTGCGCAACACCAAGAACAACGGCGAATTCTTCGACTCGATGAATACCTAAGCTGCCACGCCGCGGTCGAAGCGGCGGTCAGCCTTTGGTCGGGATTTTCGAACTGATAGCGAGCAGCCCGCGTTTGAGATTAAGCGCGACGTCAGGATCGACGAAGCACATGCCGCCCTTGCCGACGGAATTCGCGCAATCCGCTGCGGTTGTGTAGCCGCATTCGATCACCGCATTCTCATGCATGGTGTAGCCGCACCACTCGTCGGCCTTCGCGCCGTTTGCCGATAGGACTGTCAGGGCTGCCGCTAAAACGATCCCGCCTCGCATGATTCGGTCTCCGTTGCCACGCCCCGGTCTCATAAAGCACAAAACGTGCCCCGATGGACCGGCGCGTCAAGAATGTCGCACCGCGTCGATGGCTTCTGTCAACGCCGCCGGATCGGTCACCGGTAGCGAACACGTCTCGCCAACACAGACGAAGGCCTGTGGCCCCGCGGCTGCGGCGATCTTTCCACGCGCGGGGTGCGTGGCGGAGAGTGCTTTCGCCGATGGTGCGTGAAGCACGATGCGTTCGAACGGCGACATGCGGCGCGCCGCGGCAAGCAGTGCTTCCGCAAGCGCACCCTCCCCGGTTACAACGATCTGCGCCGCCTCAAGCCGTAGATCGATGGCGTTGAGCAGCGCCATGTGCATGTAGAGATTCTCGGTCGCGAGCGGCGCGATGGCGCCGATCAGCCGGTCGGCTTTGTCGCGCCAGGCATCGTCACCCGCCAAAACCGATAGCCGAATGAGATTCTGCGCGGCCACAGCGTTGTGGTTAGGCGTGGCTTCATCCGCCGTCGCGGCGGGACGGATGACCAGGCCTTCCGCGTCGGCGGCCGTGAGATAATAGGTTGCGGTTTCGGCATAGTCGCGATCGAGCGCATACTGCCAGGTGAGCGCGCGATCGAGGTAGACGCGCCGCCCGGTCGCTTCGTAGAGCGCCAGCGCGGCGCGGATCATGGCGGCGAAATCGGAAGCCAAACCGGGAAATTTTAGCTTTGCTTCGCGCCAGGAATGGCCGAGCCGATCGCCGCGCGTCATCTCGCGCGCGACAAAATCGAACGCACGCACTGCCATGTCGAGCCAAGCCGGTTCGTCGAACAGAAGCCCGGCATTTACCAGCGCCGCGATCATCAAGCCATTCCAATCGGCCAGCACCTTGTCATCGAGACCGGGCCGCACACGGCTGCCGCGCGCGGCGAGAAGCTTTTCACGCAATGTGGCAAGCCGGGTCTCGTCCGCGTCACTGCGGGGTAGCGGCTTCAGCCGGTTGAGAATGTTATGGCCTTCGAAATTGCCTGCCGGCGTGACGTCGTAATGGCGGGCGAAGAATTCGCCGTCTTCGATGCCAAGCTGCCGGATCACTTCGTCGTAAGACCAGACGTAGAATTTGCCTTCCTCGCCTTCGGAATCGGCGTCGAGCGACGCCGAGAATGCGCCCTCGCTCGTGGTCATCTCGCGCGCAAGCCACGCCACGGTTTCATAAGCGCGCCGGCGATAAAGTGCGTTGCCGCTGCGCTGATACGCAATCGCCAACAGCTCGAGGAGCTGCGCGTTGTCGTAGAGCATTTTTTCGAAATGCGGCACCAGCCAGCGCTCATCCACTGAATAGCGCGAAAAGCCGCCGCCAAGGTGATCGTAGATGCCGCCCTCGCAGATATGGTCGAGCGTGATCTCGACGGCGGCGAAGTAGCGCGCCTCGCCGGTGCGCAGCCCGCCGCGCCACAGGAGCTCGAACAAAGCGGCTTGCGGAAATTTCGGCGCGCCGCGCGTGCCGCCATTGACCGGATCGATGACGCCGCCAAGCTGCCGCGCCGCATTGTCGAGTTCGGATATTCCGATCGTCGCGGAGACGGCGGCCCGGTCAGTTGCGGCCAGGCGCTCCATCAGCGCGGCGCGGTTCTGTTCGATCTTCTGCGGCTCCTCGCGGAACAGCCGCGCAAGTTCGCGCAGCACGTCGACAAAGGCCGGCTTGCCGTAACGCGACGTGTTGGGAAAGTAAGTGCCGCCCCAGATCGGCTCGCCGTCGGGCGTCAGAAACATGGTCAGCGGCCAGCCGCCATGCTCGCCGAGAAGATGCAGCGCCGCCATGTAGATCTGATCGATGTCGGGGCGTTCCTCGCGGTCGACTTTGATGTTGACGAACAGCTCGTTCATCACGCGCGCGGTGTCGTCGTCCTCAAAGCTCTCGTGCGCCATCACGTGACACCAATGGCACGCCGCATAGCCGACCGAGAGCAGGATCGGCTTGTCGTGGCGCTTCGCCTCGGCCAGGGCCTCAGGCCCCCAGGCCCACCAATCGACCGGATTGTTCTTGTGCTGAAGGAGATAGGGGCTCGTCTCGTTGGCGAGCCGGTTTTGATGCTGGGCGGAGGTTTGCGGCGACGTTGACATGGGCGCACCGTAACAAGTAGCCCGCGTAGAGCGAAGCGCAGATGCGCCAATAACTTTAATCAACTGTCATGTCAGATCCCTTGCCAGATCGCCCCACCATATTCGCGCTCTCCTCCGGCCGGCCGCCGGCGGCGATTGCGGTGGTGCGTGTGTCGGGTCCGCAGGCGCGCGTCGCGTTGGAAAAGCTCATTGGCCGGGTGCCCGAGCCGCGCAAGGCGGCGCTTGTTCGTGTGTGCGATCCGGCGAACGGCGAAGCGATCGATGAGGCGCTGGCGCTGTGGTTTCCGGGCCCGCATAGCGAGACCGGCGAAGACGTGGCGGAGCTGCAGCTCCACGGCGGCCATGCCGTAATCGCGGGCGTGCTCGACGCGCTGGGGAAGATTGGCGGATGTCGCCTCGCCGAGCCCGGCGAGTTCACGCGCCGCGCGTTCGAGAGCGGCCGGCTCGATCTCACCGCTGTCGAGGGGCTTGCCGATCTTATTGCTGCAGAGACGCCGGCGCAGCGGCGCCAGGCGTTTCGCCAGCTCAAGGGATTGATCGGCGACCGCGCCGAGGCTTGGCGGCGTCGATTGACGCAAGCACTGGCCCTCGTCGAAGCGCGCATCGACTTTTCCGATGAAGCCGATGTGCCGGAGGATTTGATCGGCCCGGTGCTTCATGCTGCGCAGCAATTGCGTGACGAGATTGCGGGGGTGCTGGCCGACGGTCGACGCGGCGAGCGATTGCGCGATGGTTTGGTCGTTGCCATTGCCGGTCCGCCCAACGCCGGAAAGTCCACGCTGTTTAATCGACTGGCGCGGCGCGAGGCGGCAATCGTTTCGCCTTATGCCGGCACGACGCGCGATATCATCGAAGTGCACCTCGATCTGGATGATTACCCGGTGACCTTGCTGGATACCGCAGGCATTCGGGATAGCGACGAGCCGGTGGAGCAGGAGGGTGTGCGCCGCGCGCTCGAGCGGGCGGCGATGGCTGATTTGGTGCTCTGGGTCATTGACGGATCAGCCGCCGGCCTAACGGCGGATAGCGTGCCAAAGACGCTCCAGACTTCGCCGATGTGGCTGATCCAAAACAAAATCGATCTAAGGGTAACCAAATCAAGGGTTACTACAATAGATGAATACGAGTTCAATTGTTCAGTTTCAGCAGCAAATGGGGAAGGGATAGAGGCGTTGGTCGGGAATCTTGCCGAATTTGCCCGCGGGTATTTTTCGGCGGCCGAGTCGGGGATCGTGACCCGAGCGCGCCATCACCGTGCCCTTGAGAACACCGTAGCGGCGCTTGATCGTGCACTGGCTGAGGCCACAGACGGGGGCAATCGCGAAGAGCTGATCGCCGAGGAATTGCGCGCGGCCGCGACGACGCTTGGCCGGCTGACCGGTCGCGTCGACGTCGAAGATATTCTCGATGTCATCTTCCGCGATTTTTGCATTGGTAAATAATTCGTTAATGGGGTTTCGGCGAGCGGGCAGGGCGTGTTTCACGTGAAACGCCGGCCGGCGACCGTCTTTTGACCGCGAGTTTTGCCTTGGATAGAACCGCCGCAATTCTTATTCGAAAGTTCTTGGAGATTTCAATGGACGGCCGCTTTGATGTGATTGTTGTCGGCGGTGGCCATGCCGGTTGCGAGGCGGCGGCTGCCGCCGCACGCACGGGCGCGCAGACAGCGCTCATCACACAGCGTTTAGCGACTATTGGCGCAATGTCTTGTAATCCGTCGATTGGCGGGCTCGGCAAGGGCCATCTGGTCCGCGAGATCGACGCGCTCGATGGTTTGATGGGCCGCGTGGCGGACGCGGGCGGGATCCAGTTTCGCGTGCTCAATCGCCGCAAGGGCCCGGCGGTTCGTGGGCCACGTGCGCAAGCCGACCGCAAGCTTTACGCCGCCGCGATGCAGGCGGCGATCCAGCAGACCCTGAATTTGACTGTCGTCGAGGGCGAGGTGGACGACCTGCTCGGCGACAGCCAGGTGGCAGGCGTGCGGCTCGTGGACGGCCGAGTGTTTGCTACGCGCGCTGTGGTGCTGACCACGGGTACGTTTCTGCGCGGCCTTATCCATATCGGCGAGCGGCAAATTCCGGCTGGCCGTGCCGGCGAGGCGCCGGCCATGGGTTTGTCGCAGACGCTCGCGCGCATCGATCTTACGCTCGGCCGCCTGAAGACCGGCACGCCGCCGCGGCTTGACGGCGCCACGATCGATTGGGCGGGAGTCGAGATGCAGCCGGGCGACGATCCGCCTGAGCCGTTCTCCGTGCTCACCGACCAGATTGCCAATCCGCAGATCCAGTGCGGTATTACGCGCACCACGCCAGCGACCCACGACATCATCCGCGCCAATGTCCACCGCTCGCCGATGTATTCCGGCCAGATCAAAAGCCGCGGTCCACGTTATTGCCCATCGATCGAGGATAAGATCGTGCGTTTCGGCGAGCGCGATGGGCACCAGATCTTTTTAGAGCCCGAAGGTCTCGATGACAGCACGGTCTATCCGAACGGCATTTCGACGTCGTTGCCGGAGGAGGTGCAATCCGCCCTGGTGGCATCGATTCCAGGCCTTGAGCGCGCTCGCGTAACGCGACCCGGATACGCCATCGAATATGACCATGTCGACCCGCGCGATTTGACCCCATGGCTCGAAACGAAGCGCCTGGCGGGGCTTTTCCTCGCCGGCCAAATCAACGGCACGACCGGCTATGAAGAAGCCGCCGCGCAGGGTCTTGTTGCCGGCCTCAATGCAGCGGCGCGGGCAGGGGACTCTGCACCAATCCAGTTCGATCGCGCCCAAGGCTATGTCGGCGTCATGATCGACGATCTGGTAACGCGCGGCGTCACCGAGCCATATCGGATGTTCACATCGCGCGCGGAATATCGGCTGACGCTGCGTGCCGACAATGCCGATCAACGGCTCACGGATAAGGGGATTGCGCTGGGCTGCGTCGGCGCCGCGCGCGCGCGCAAGCACCGGATCAAAATGGCGGCTGTCGATGCCGCGCGCAGCATGGCGCATGCGTTGACAATCACTCCGAGCGAAGCGGGTCAGCACGGCATTTCGTTGCGAAAAGACGGTCAGCGGCGCTCGGCCTTCGAGCTCTTGGCCTATCCGAATATCGCGGTCGATGACTTGGCGCGGGTCTGGCCCCGCTTCGGCGAGCTCGATCGCAAGATCGCGGCACAGCTCGAAATCGATGCCAAATACGACGTTTATCTCAGCCGTCAGTTGGCCGACGTGGAATCCTATCGACGCGACGAAAGCCTGATCCTCGGCGACGACATCGACTACGCGGCGCTGCCGGGACTATCGAACGAGGTCCGCCACAAGTTGCAAACGCAGCGGCCGCGAACCATCGGCCATGCCGGCCGCCTTGACGGCATCACGCCTGCGGCGCTGACCCTGCTCGTGGCCCACCTGCGCAGGCGCGGGCGCAAGCCCAAGATCGAGCCTAAACCAAAGTCGGCCAGTGACGCAGCCTGATCTCGCCGACGATCGCGCACGGGCGCTCGCGTTGACGCCTGTTTCACGTGAAACAGTGGCACGCCTCGATCGCTTTGCCGCCCTCCTCCTGGAATGGCAGCAGCGCCAGAATCTGATCGCGCGTTCGACCGCGCCAACGTTGTGGACGCGCCACATCGCCGATTCCCTGCAGCTTCTTCCCTTGGCGCCGGCGGCCCGGATTTGGATCGATCTCGGCTCGGGCGCCGGATTTCCCGGCATTGCGATCGCATGCGCGCTTGCGGATTCGCCGGCCGCGCAGGCGGCCCGAGTCCATCTGATCGAAAGCAATTGCAAGAAGGCCGCGTTCCTGCGCGAGGCCGTGCGGGTCACCGGCGCGCCGGCCATCGTTCACGGCGAAAGAATCTCGGATTTCGTCTCACATGCTCCAGATCGCATCGATGTCGTCACCGCCCGTGCCTTGGCGCCGCTCACTAAACTTGTGGCGGAGGCATATCCGCTGTTGAAAAAAGGGGCTTTAGGGCTGTTTCCCAAGGGTCAAGATGTGGAGGCTGAATTGACCACAGCCTCTAAATGTTGGAGCATCCAAGCGACTTTGGTGCCGAGTCGAACCAATCCGAACTCTCGTATTATTATCGTAACTGGCGCCAAACCAAAGCCTTAAGCCCCCGCAATAAAACCATTAACAACTTATGGTTGTACACACCCGAGCCGGTCTTTTGACCTGGAAACAGCCGCGATGAATGAAACGCCCGAGTCGTCGCCCCGCGGGGTCGCCTTTACGCCATCCGAACGCGGGCCGCAGGTCCAGCTCGCAAAACCACCCCGCGTATTGGCTGTAGCCAATCAGAAAGGCGGCGTCGGCAAGACCACGACCGCAATCAATCTCGGTACCGCGCTCGCCGCGATCGGTGAGGATGTCCTGATCCTCGATCTCGATCCACAGGGCAATGCCTCGACCGGTCTTGGCATCGATCGCCGTAACAGGCGTTACTCGACCTATGACGTGCTGACCGGGGAGGCGGCGTTACGCGACGCGATCGTCGCGACGGCTGTGCCGCGGCTGCATCTTGCGCCTTCGACCATGGATCTGTCCGGGCTTGAGCTTGAGATCGGGCAGGCGCGTGACCGCGCCTTCCGCCTGCGCAGCGCGCTCGCGCCGCTCAACACGATCGGCGGTACAAAATTTACTTATGTCTTGGTCGACTGCCCGCCTTCGCTCAATTTATTGACCGTCAACGCCATGGCGGCAGCGAACGCCATCCTGGTGCCGCTGCAATGCGAGTTCTTTGCGCTCGAAGGCCTGTCGCAACTCCTCAAGACCGTGGAGTCGGTGCGCGAGCAACTCAATCCGGATCTCACCATTCATGGCATCGTGCTCACCATGTATGACGCGCGCAACAATCTGTCGGGGCAGGTCGTCGCCGACGTGCGCGAATTCATGGGGGCGAAGGTCTATGACACCATCATCCCGCGCAACGTGCGAGTCTCGGAAGCGCCGTCTTACGGCAAGCCGGTCCTCGTCTACGATCTCAAATGCAGCGGCAGCGAGGCCTATCTGCGGCTCGCGACCGAGATCATCCAGCGGGAGAAACAACTGTGCGCCGGATGAGGTTCTTTGAGTGACTGACAGTCTGGGGAAAACGGCGATGGCGGATGGTCAGACGCGATCGCGATTGGGGCGGGGTCTCGCCGCATTGATCGGCGACGTCGGCACCGAGAGTTCGACCGAGCGTCCGCGGGGCCAGCGCCGGTTGCCGACCGGCGCGCTGCGGCCGAACGCACGTAATCCGCGGCGCACATTCTCCAATGCCGAGCTCGACGAGCTCGTCGCCTCGCTGCGCGAGCGCGGTATCATCCAGCCGATCGTGGCGCGGCCGGTGCGCGGCGCCACCGAGTCTTACGAGATCATCGCCGGCGAACGCCGCTGGCGCGCGGCGCAGCGCGCCGGCCTGCACGAAGTCCCGGTCGTCATCATCGAAGCGTCCGACGCCGAAGCGCTGCAAATCGCCATCATCGAGAACGTGCAGCGCGCCGACCTTAATCCGCTCGAGGAAGCGGAAGGCTATCGCGCGCTGATGGACGAGTTCGGCAATAGCCAGGACGAGATTGCCAAGATCATCGGCAAGAGTCGCAGCCATGTGGCCAATACGCTACGGCTCCTCAAACTCCCTGAAACGGTGAAAGCCTACATTCACGCCGGCAAGCTCGACGCCGGACATGCCCGCACTTTGATCGGTCTGCCGAACGCGGAGGGGCTAGCGGAAGAAATCGTTGCGCGTGGCCTCAATGTGCGCCAGGTCGAGGCGATGGCGCGCGAGGCCGGGGAAAAGGTCGGGAAGGGCCGTGCCAACGGGCATAAGTCCCGCGCGCAATCCGACAAGAATGCCAATTTGGTTGCGCTGGAAAAACGCATTTCCGACGCGCTCGGCCTCGTGGTCAGCATCGACCATCGCGAACGCGGCGGCGTGCTCAGCATCCGCTATCGCAATCTCGATCAGCTCGACGACGTGCTGCGGCGTTTGGAAAAAAAGCGCTGACGCTTTTCTCCGGGCCATGATGGGCGAAGGCTAACTTTGCCACGCCGTTTTGAAAGCCGCGCGCTTGGCCGGATCGTAGAGGCTGGGATAATCATAGATCAGCGGTTTTGACGGCTCGACATGGAGCGTGGCGAAAACCGGTCCGTCCTGTCCGAGCACGTGTACGACTTGCTGCGTGAATATGCCGAGATCGGAAAAATCATAGACAGCGGCGTAGCCGGCCGCGCGCGCCATACTGGCGAAGTCCACTTGCGGATTTGGAATCGCGTGGCCGCCGTTCGCCTCGTAAGTTCGGTTCTGCGCGACGAAGTGCACGAGGTTCTTGGGCGCGACTTCGGCGATCGTCACCAGGCTGCCGAGATTCATCAGCAGCGAGCCATCGCCTTGCAGGACGACGACGCGCTTGTCCGGCCGGCCGAGCGCGAGACCGAGCCCATGCGAGGAATCGAGGCCCATCGCGCCGATCGACGTGTAATTGAGGGCGCGCGGCGCGATCTCGACCCAGTCCACCGCGGAGCTGTAGGTCGCGACCACCCCCTGATCGGTGATGTGACGCGCCAAGGCGCGAAAACATTCATCGCGCTTCATCATTCGGGGCTCCGCGCGATCAAGAATGCGACCGGATGCGAATCGCGATAGGCGGCATCGATCGCCGGCTGGATTTTGGCGACGTCGGCATCCATGCCGATCAGATGATGCGCGATGCCCATGTCATCGAGAATCGGCTCGACGATGCGCACGCCATAGCGTGGCGAGGCGCGCGGCGCAAAGTTGGGATCGTGTTGCAGCAGCCCGATCATCATGCAAATCGGCTGACCATACTCGACGGCGATGCCACGAATGGCATTGAGAGAATCGAGAAAGCCGGTGTGCTGGATCAGGATCAAGGAGCGCTTGTCGCAATAGGACAGGCCGGAGGCGATGCCAATGCACTCCTCCTCCTTGCAGACGCGGATGAGGCGAAGCGCCTTGTCCTGCGCGATCGGGGCCAGCAGGCCGGAGCTGGTCACGATGTCGGGCACCGAGAGGACATATTCGATCCCGCTCGCCTTGATAGCGGCGATGATGCGACTGCCATGGAGCAGGCGCAAAGTGGCATCGACGCTCGCCGCACCCGCTTCCATCCGCAATCTCCAAGTCCACATAGCGGCGATGATTGATAACGACGTCAGTTCTTCCCGCTTGTCGGCCCGTTGGGAGGATCAGGCGCCCATAGGCGGAACGACAAGCGCGACCAGATAGCTAAGCCGCTGATGGCGTCGGTTGCGTAGACACTATCGGTGACAAAGAGCTGGAGAACGGTCGAACCGAAATCGTAGCCCACCAAGCCTCCCAGCGCGATTTCGTTCGCCCTCCCGCAGGTCAACGATCCCGCACTGGCCGCCGCCATCTGAGCGCAACTCAATCGGCTCCCGGGAGCGTCGCTGGTAGGTTGCCATTCGAAAGTTGCGACTGGGCCGATCTCCCATTTGCCGAGCCTTTTCGTCGCAGTGACATCGACGAAGGTCTGGTCGCCCGAGTGATACCCATTCGCATAAGGTGCAAACGTGGGAATGCCGCCCATCGGCCCGGTAATGCCGCAAGAGGTGCCGTTGAAATCGTAAATGAGGTTTGCGGTCAGATCCCAGCCGCCGCCAAGATACGAAATGGCGAAGCGCGGTTCGACAGTCCAGTAATCGGGATTGAGCGTGCCCTGATACATCGAACCATCCGGGGCAAAAACGGTGAGCCCGGCACTGGTGAACCAGCCCTGCCCCAGATTCCACGATAGGGTCAACGGATTGAACGCCATGTTGTGAACCGTTGGGTAGAACGTGGTGCCGGTAAATGGAGGGCCTACCGCAGTGCCCGACACTGCGGCGCCGTAAAGATCGACGCCGAAGACCGGCTCCGTCACGGACATCAAGACATTGGCGCCAAGAAAATTCCAGCCGGGCGACCAGGCCAGTATCGCCACCTCTAGGGCCGCATACGTCTTGGCCCCCGCGTCTTGGCCGTATCCAGTGTCGGCCACACCAACCGCGGCTTCGTTTGAAAAGTAGACGCCGGGAGGGGCGCTGCGCCAGTCGCAACGCCAAGGGAAAATCCGCCGACGTTTTGACCAAAATCACCGGGCTCGTGCGCGAAGGCCGTGCCAGCAACAATTACCAGCACTACCGCAATAGCTGCCAAAGCCAGCTTTGCCGGCCGACTCATTATGTCCCCTCGCGTCCCACTTGCCGGTAATCGGCGTGAACAAGTGTCCCGCTCCACGTTCCGTCAAGTGGCCAAGGCGTTCAACAACATTTTCGCTTCAATGGGGTCCGGCATGTCAAAGCGGCGCGCATGCCTCGATCACGTCCCGAGCGCAAATGACCGATTGCCCCGCCAACTCGAACATCTTTGTTTCTTGCTGGCGGGCGACTTCGCCTTCCAATGCGGCGTCAACGAAGATCCTATGGCGCAACAAAAAAGCCGGCGCTTGCGGCCGGCTTTTTCATTCTCGCGGTTGTTGCGCTCTATTTGTGATGTCTTACCGGTTTCGGCGGCGTGCCGTCCGTCCATGCGTCGTGAGGCAGCATCGCGTCGACGATCCAGCCGCCGACGAACGGCACGACGCAATCAGCTACTCCGTCATACATTTCGCGCGGCGTCAGCGGGCGATTGAGTAGCCACGTTCCGACGAACGGATAGGCTACCGCGCACGCAAAGGTCGTCACGCCATAGGCTGCTCCGGCGGTCATCGGACGATGCGGGGGAGTGCCATGCTTTTTAACCAGGTAATAGCTAGCTACATCCGTGCCGATTCCGATTCCAACGCCGCCCCAAAAGAGGCGAGGATCCTGTCCACGCGTCAGCCACGCCCAAAACGCATTCCCATTATTGTCCTGTGCACGTGCAGTCTGCGGCAGTAGACCGATCGCGAAGATCAGGGCTAGCGCAGCAACGATGGTCCGCTTCATTCTGGTGACTCCCCCTCCACACGCGCCCGCCAAAATAAGTGCAGGCCGTCGCCGTATGGTTAACGGCATCGTGAACGAGCAGCTCGGCGCTGTCGAGCATCTGATGGGCGGCTTACGCAAAATTCCGGGCTCCTGTGTTGGTTCGGCAACCATTTATCCCCAGCCATGTAGCCAGACACGACCGGACGGATCGGATCGAAAGCCTCGGAGTGTAACTTTGTAGGGTGGACCGGTCCGAGACAGATGCGCGGATCGAAGGGCGCACTATTCCGCGGCCGTCCTGCCGGCTGCCGAGCCGAATCGGCGCTCGATGTAATCGATGACGATCTTTTGAAAATCGGCGGAAACCGTCGGGCCGCGCAGCGTCATGGCCTTTTTGCCGTCGATAAATACCGGCGCCGTCGGGTGCTCGCCGGTGCCGGGGAGCGAGATGCCGATATCGGCATGCTTGGATTCGCCCGGACCGTTGACGATGCAGCCCATCACCGCGACGTTGAGTCCCTCGACGCCCGGATAGCGCGTCTTCCATTCCGGCATCGATTCGCGAATGAAGCCTTGGATGCTGGCTGCGAGCTCCTGGAAGGTCGTTGAGGTGGTGCGGCCGCAGCCGGGGCAGGCGGCGACCAGCGGCACAAAGGTGCGTAAGCCCACGGTTTGCAGCAGTTCCTGCGCTACCTTCACTTCAATTGTGCGGTCGCCGTTCGGCTCTGGCGTGAGCGAAATGCGGATCGTGTCGCCGATGCCTTGCTGCAGCAGCACGCCCATCGCGGCCGACGACGCGACAATGCCCTTCGAGCCCATGCCGGCCTCCGTGAGGCCGAGATGCAGCGCATAGTTGGAGCGCCGCGCCAGCTCGCCATAAACGCCGATCAAATCTTGCACGGCCGATACTTTGGCGGAGAGGATGATCTTGTTACGCGGCAGGCCGATTTCCTCCGCGCGTTCCGCCGACAACATCGCCGATTGGAGCATTGCCTCACGCGTCACGTCGCGGGCGCTGACCGGCTGGTTGGAACGCGAGTTTTCGTCCATCAGGTGGGTCAGCAGTTCCTGGTCGAGCGAACCCCAATTGGCGCCGATGCGCACCGGCTTGTCGTGACGGATCGCGGTCTCGACGATGGCGCCGAACTGCCGGTCCTTCTTTTCCTTGAAGCCGACATTGCCCGGATTGATGCGATATTTGTCCAGCGCCTCGGCGCAGGCCGGATGATCGGCAAGAAGCGTGTGGCCGATATAGTGAAAATCGCCGACGAGCGGCACGTCGACATTCATCTTGAGAAGGCGTTCCTTAATGTGCGGAACGGCAGCCGCCGCTTCGTCACGATCCACCGTGATGCGCACGATTTCCGAGCCGGCGCGCGCCAGGGCCGCCACCTGATTCGCCGTTCCCTCAACATCGGCAGTGTCGGTATTGGTCATCGATTGCACCACGACGGGTGCGCCGCCGCCGACGGTCACATTGCCGACCTTGACGGCAATGGTTTGATGCCTGTCGGCGGGGCCGGAAAATTCCATCATGGGATCAATACCTTAGGTGACAGTCTGCGGCCAGCCCGCAAAATAAGGCGGCCGCGTCCCCCAGCATATAGCGTCACCGAGGGCGGTTGACGAGGAGGAGGAAGCTGAGCGCGTCGAGCGGACGCGCTGTGCACTTGTGAGCGAAATGGCCGGGGCAAGCCCGGCCATGACGAGGGGAATATCAATCTCGGCAATGCAAGCAAATGCCAGCGATTTCGACCAACGGACTTTTGGGTGAAAAACCCGCCGCGCGCGAGGACGCCTTGAGCGCTTCCGCGGCCGCGCCGCCGGGTGCTTCGCCGACCGCGCCGCAGCGTTCGCAGATCAGGAACACGACGAGGTCGTCAGTGCCGTGATTGTGCACGCAGGCGACGAATGCGTTGCGGCTCTCGATGCGATGGACCAGGCCGTTCTCGCGCAGGAAATCGAGTGCACGATAGATCGTGATCGGCGCTGGACGGTTTTCGTCCGCCAGCCGCTCGATGATTTCGTAGGCGCCGAGCGGCTTGTGACTCGCAAGCAAGGCTTCGAGGACGTGACGGCGCATCGGCGTCAGCCGCTGCGCGCGCGCGACGCATTGCGCTTCCGCATGCGCGATCGCGGTGCTGGCGCAACTCTGATGGTCGTGGTCAGGCGCCGGGAAAATCGCGCGCGACATGCTCGTCATGGTTCGCTCTTCTCATGGCCCGACTGAAGGCTCGCCGCAGTGTAGCGGAATACGCAGGATCGCGAAAACGTGACGCCTCCCCGGATTTTTATGTTGCGCCGCAACAAGAACCGCCCCACATTCCCGGCGGCTCGCGAAGGCCGGGGCATTATGAGACGGCTTTATCGCGAGAAGCCACTGTGAATTGGGGATTGTCATGCTGCAAGGTAAGTCCGCGCTGGTGACCGGTTCCACCTCAGGCATCGGTCTCGCCATCGCGCGTGCGCTGGCTGCGCAAGGCGCCAACGTCACCATCAATGGGTTCGGCGACAAGGACGCGGTCGAGAAAGAGCGCAGCAGCATCCAGAAGGATTTCGGCGTTGAGGCGCTTTATTCGCCGGCGGACATGACCAAGCCCGCCGAGATCGCCGCCATGGTGCAAACCGCGCAGCAACGCTTCGGCTCGCTCGATATTCTCGTCAACAATGCCGGGATCCAGTTCGTCGCTCCGATCGAGGAATTCCCGATCGAGAAATGGGACCAGATCATCGCGATCACTCTGTCGGCGGCGTTTCACGCCATCCGCGCCGCGGTGCCCGGCATGAAAACGCGCAAATGGGGCCGCATCATCAATACGGCCTCAGCGCATTCGCTGGTCGCCTCGCCGTTCAAGTGCGCTTATGTGTCCGCCAAGCATGGGCTGGCCGGCTTGAGTAAGACGGTCGCCCTTGAGACCGCAACTTTCGGCATAACGGTGAATTGCATCAGCCCCGGTTATGTCTGGACGCCGCTGGTCGAGAAGCAAATTCCCGATACCGCCAAGGCGCGCGGCATGACCGAGGAGCAAGTCAAGCGCGACGTGATCCTCGCGGCGATGCCGACCAAGGAATTCGTGACCGTCGACGAAGTCGCCGACCTCGCCGTTTACCTCTGCTCGGACGGAGCCAAAGCCATTACCGGCGCCAATCTTTCGATCGACGGCGGCTGGACGGCCGAATGATTTTGCCATTCCGTAACCGATGAAAAACGTTGTCAAGGCGCTGCTGCCAGGACGCGCAATGGAGACAACCGCTTCGATAAAGCCCAAGCGCATCAATCTCGCGCTGCAAGGCGGCGGCGCGCATGGCGCGTTTACCTGGGGCGTGCTGGAACAGCTGCTGAGCGACGAGCGGCTCGCTATCGAAGGCATTTCCGGCACTTCGGCGGGTGCGGTGAATGCCGTGATGCTGGCCGACGGTCTTGGCCGCGGCGGCCGCGAAGAGGCGCAGAAGCGGCTCGCCGATTTCTGGCGCTCGGCATCGAGCACCGGCAATCTGCCGGTGCTGCAGCGGGCGGTGGTGGAACGCCTTTTGTCGTTCACGCCGCTGGAAGGCACGCCGGTGCAGGCCTGGTTCGACGCGATGTCACGCTATTTTTCGCCGTATGACGTCAATCCGCTCAACATCAATCCGCTGAAAGATTTGATCGAGCGCTTCGTCGATTTCGACAAGCTGCGCGCCAACACCGATTTGCAGCTGTTCATCTCGGCGACCAATGTGCAGACCGGTCGCGTGCGTGTGTTTCCGCGCGACAAAATCACGGCCGACGCGGTGATGGCGTCAGCCTGCCTGCCCACTGTGTTTCGCGCCGTCGAGATCGATGGCGTGCCCTATTGGGACGGCGGCTATCTCGGCAATCCGGTTATCTTTCCATTTTTCAACACCACCACCACAGAAGACGTACTGGTGGTCCAGATCAATCCGCTGGTGCGGCAAGCGACGCCGACCTCGTCAAGCGAGATCATGAACCGCATCAACGAAATCACGTTCAATTCCTCACTGCTCGGCGAATACCGCGCGATAGATTTCGTCGCTCGCTTGATCGATCAGGGCAAGCTGCCGCACGGCATCGGGCCCGGGCAATATCGGCGTATCAACGTTCACCGTATCGTGCTCGACCGCTTCGGCACGCATTTCGATGCGTTTAGCAAACTTTCGACCGATTACGATTTCCTCGACATGCTGCATGTCAGCGGTAAACGCGCCGCGCGGCGGTTTCTCGACGAGCACTTCGACGACATCGGGGTGAAGAGCACCGTCGACTTGCGGGCCGAGGCCCAGGCCGAGTGGGCCTGATATTTGCGCCGTTTCAGAGCGCTGCCGCTCCTTTCGCTGCTGAAACGACCTCGACCGTCGCATGACGGGGCCGAGATCGCCCGCGCTTCAGGCGGCCGTAACCCACACGGATCGACCTTTATGCCGATGCCGCAGGGCTGCCTTGCAGACATTTAGGTGGTCAATATTTAGTAAGCTAGCTTATATTACGCTTATCTCCTTTCAGGAATCCCGTCATGGTGCCACGCTCGTTGAATCGCGAATTCGCATTTTCTCTCAACGACGTAGCCCGTATGCTACGGACCTATGCCGACCATAAAGGCAGTCAACTCGGAATCACGCGTGCGCAGTGGGTGGTCCTGGTGCGGCTCGACCGGTTTGAAGGTCTCAAGCAGTCAGAGCTCGCCGACATGCTCGACCTGCAGCCGATCACGCTTACGCGGCTGCTCGACAAGCTGTGCGAGAGCGGCCTCATCGAGCGCCGCGCCGATCCCAACGACCGCCGCGCCAAGCGGCTCTACCTCACCCCGGCGGCGCGGCCTATGCTTGCCCGGTTGGGCGATCTTGGCGAGGACTTAATGGCAACCGCTCTTGCCGGCGTCGAGCGCGAGGCCGTCGAAAAAATGGTCGCGCAGCTTGCAATCGTCAAAGAAAACCTCCGCCGGGCGATCCAAGATAGGACTGCGCCTGCTGCTGCGGCAGCGGCGGGAGAACAAAGCTATGGCTGAGCGGGCGCTCAAACCCGCACCCCCGGCGCGCGAGGAAGCACCGGGCGTGCCCGAGCGGCCGCCCGCGGCGCCCCCGTCGGATGTGCGCGAGTCTTCCCGTGCAACGATAGTGCTGCGCTTTGACCGACGGCGCGCGACGCGCTGGGGCTTGTTCGCGCTGCTGCCGCTCGCTCTCATTGTTGGTTGTTACTGGTACGTCACCGGCGGCCGGATCATGTCGACCGACAACGCTTATGTGAACGCCCAGACGGTCGGCATCTCGGCCGATATCGACGGTTTCGTCAAAGAGGTGGCTGTCACCGACAATCAGCACGTCGCGGCGGGCCAAGTCCTCTACCAGCTCAGGCCCTTGAAGTTCCAGATCGCCCTCGACAGCGCCAAGGCCAACCTTGCGCAGACAGCGCTGACCATCGAATCAATGAAGGAGGACTACAAACGCATGCTGAGCGACGTCGCCGCACAGCAGGCTCAGGTTGGGCTTGATCAGACAAACTACGATCGTGCCGCGATGCTCTTGCACAACGACACAGTTCCGCAATCCAATTACGATCAGGCTAAAGCCACGCTCGACGAGGATAAGAGCAAGCTCGAATCGCTTCGCCAACAGGCCGCGGTGCAACTGGCAAAGCTCGGTGGCAACCCGGACATTCCAGTGACGCAGCAGCCGCAATACTCGCAGGTCCAGGCACAGGTCGACGAGGCGCAGCGTCAGTTTGATCACACCGTCGTCAAGGCGCCGTTTGGCGGCATCGTAACGAATGTGCCGTCGATCGCACACGGCAAGTATCTCGCGGCGTCAACAACCGCCTTCTTTCTGGTCGATACGGACCACGTCTGGATCGACGCAAGCCCAAAAGAGACGGAGTTGACGAATGTGCGGCCCGGGCAGCCGGTCACGGTGTCGGTAGACGCTTATCCGGACTTGGAATGGCACGGCGCTGTCGAGAGCATCAGCCCGGCGGCGGCGCAGCAATTCGCGCTGCTGCCCGCGCAGAACACCAGCGGCAACTGGGTGAAAGTCGTGCAGCGCGTCCCGATGCGCGTGCGCGTCGATACCAGTGACAAGAAATTTCCGCCGCTGCGCGCAGGAATGAGCGCCGAAGTCAACGTCGATACCGGCCACGCGCGGGGTTTCCCGCACTTGTTTGATTGGTAAGGGTCGTGGCGGCCGAAGCCACAGCGAGCGGCACTAATCGCGGAGCGATTACCGTCTGCGTGATCCTCGCCACCCTCATGCAAGCGCTCGACACCACCATCGCCAATGTCGCGCTGCCGTATATGCAAGGCAGCGTCTCGGCGAGACAGGACGAGATCGACTGGGTGCTGACCTCTTACATCGTTGCAGCGGCGATCATGACGCCGACCACCGGCTACCTTGCCGGGCGGTTCGGCCTCAAGCGTCTATTTCTGGTCTCCGTCGCAGGCTTTACTGTCGCCTCAATGCTGTGCGGCATGGCACAATCCCTGGTCGAGATCGTGCTATTCCGGACTCTGCAAGGCTTGTTTGGCGCCGCGCTCGTTCCGCTCTCGCAGACGGTGTTGCTCAACATCAATCCCAGGGAGCGGCAAGGGTCTGCAATGGCGCTATGGGGCGTCGCGGTGATGGCCGGTCCCGTTCTGGGGCCGGTGCTGGGCGGCTGGCTAACAGCGAATTATTCTTGGCGCTACGTCTTTTACATCAACCTGCCGATCGGAATTCTCTGCTGCCTCGGCATGAGCGTCTTTCTGTCCGAGACGGCGCGTAACGCGACGGCCAAGCTTGATTGGTTCGGCTTCGGCACTTTGAGTCTCGCACTCGGCTCCTTGCAGATCATGATCGACCGCGGCGAAGAGCTCGATTGGTTCGGCTCCGGCGAGATCGTCATCGAAGCAATCATCGCCGCCTCGGCCTTCTACTTGTTCCTCGTCCACACCTTCACTGCGGACGAGCCTTTTGTGCGACCGTCGCTGTTTCGCGACCGTAACTTTACGGCGGGCATGCTCTTTGTTGCGATCGTCGGTCTCACTTATTACGCCTCGCTGGCACTGCAGCCACCCTTTCTGCAGGACCTTATGAACTATCCGGTCGTAACCGCCGGCTTCGTCATGGGTCCGCGCGGCATTGGCACGATGGGCGCCATGCTGGTGGTGGGGCGGCTGATCGGACATGTCGATACCCGCCTCCTGCTAGGCTTCGGCCTCGGACTTACGGCCTGGTCTTTCTATGCGATGACCGGTTGGACCCCGGACATTTCGCAGCTGACGATTATCAGTATCGGGATCATCCAGGGCATTGGGCTCGGCTTTCTCTTCGTGCCGCTGACCGTCGTGACTCTGTCGACGCTGTCATCCGAGCTGCGGGCGGAAGGCGCCGGCCTGTACAGCCTGTCGCGGAACATCGGCTCGAGCGTAGGTATCTCGGTGGTGAACGCTTTATTGACGCGCAATACCCAGGTGAATCACGCCGACATCGTACAGCACGTCACGCCCGTCAATAGGATCTTTGACAATCCAGTCATCGCGCAATTCTGGAATCCGCTCGCCGCCGGCGGACGCGCTGCGCTCGACGCTATGATCACGCAACAGGCGCAGATCATTGCTTACATCGACGATTACAAGCTGCTGATGATCGCGACCATCGCCGTGTTGCCGCTGCTCGTCGTTTTCAGGCAGGTGTCCGCCGGCGGGGGGCCGGGTCACGCGATCGTGGTGGAATGATAATGATAGGCAGGGCACGCGCAAACCATAGAAGATGGGTCATCGTCTGGGGAATGTCGTGCTAGAGGAGCGACAATGGCTGCCTTCAAGAACATCCTGCTTTGTTACGATTCGACCCGGGAGGGGCGCAGAGCTCTGCTCCAGGGCGCCGAACTCGCCGAGAAGCTCGGTGCCGAGACGCATCTGCTGGCCATCGCGGCCACCATTGTCGGCGGCCACATGGTCGAACTGCCGTCGGAAGTGGCGTTGCGCGAGGAGGAGAAGAACATCAAGGACGTGCTGCGCGAAGGCGTCGAACGCCTGCGAGCGCGTGGCTTGGTCGCAACCGGTCACTTGGCCTTTGGCCGCCCGATCGAGCAGATTCCGGCGGTTGCGCGGGACTTGGATGTCGACCTGATCATCATCGGACATAGGCCATGCGGGGTGATGGCGCGGTGGTGGGCCGGCCCCGGCAATGCGCAACTGCTCGACCTGATCGACTGCAGCATTCTGGTCTCGATCGATCCGACCGATCCGGCCGGGACCGCGACGCCATAGAACACAACGGGCGACGCCCATCGGCGCCGCCCGTCAGCGACTTCCACTTTTATCAGCTTATTCCGCCGCCGCCGCGAGCTTCGGTCCAAGCGCCTTGGCAACGCCGTTGCCGTATTCCGGGTCGCTGCACGATCTCTTCCGGCACGCCGTCCATCGCCGCCTTGATATTTTGGAACAGCTGCTGCTTCTGCTGAGATCAGGCAAGGTCGAAGCGATCGAGATTCATCACCTTGTTCCAGGCAGCCACGAAGTCTTTCACAAACTTCTCCTTCGAGTCCGCGCACGCATAGACTTCCGCCAGCGCACGCAACTGCGAGTGCGAACCGAAGATGAGGTCGACACGCGTGCCGGTCCACTTGACGTCGTTCGTCTTCCGGTCGCGCCCTTCGAACACGCCTTCGGCCCCGCCAGAGACCTGCCATTGCGTGCTCATATCGAGCAGGTTGACGAAAAAGCCGTTCGTCAGCGTCTCAGGCTGTTTGGTGAAGACGCCGTGCTCGGACTGTCCGGCGTTTGCGCCAAGGACGCGCAGGCCGCCGACGAGAACCGTCATCTCGGGCGCCGTCAGTGTCAGCAATTGCGCCCGGTCCACCAACGCCTCCTCAGGCATCATGAACTGCCGCTTGCCACTGAGATAGTTGCGGAAACCGTCGGCACGCGGTTCGAGCGGAGCAAATGACTCGACGTCGGTGTGCTCCTGCGACGCGTCCATGCGGCCCGGCGCGAAGGGAACCTTCACGTCGTGCCCGGTGGCCTTCGCGGCCTTCTCGATCGCGGCGTTGCCGCCGAGAACGATCAGGTCGGCGAGCGAAACCTTCTCGCCGCCGGTGGCCGAGGCGTTGAACTCCTTCTGGATCGCTTCGAGCTTCGCAAGCACCGTCGCGAGCTGCTTCGGCTGGTTGACCTCCCAGTCCTTCTGCGGGCTAAGGCGAATGCGCGCGCCGTTCGGTCCGCCGCGCTTGTCGGAACCGCGGAACGTCGACGCCGACGCCCACGCGGTCGAGACGAGCTGCGACACCGACAGACCGGACGCGAGGATCTTGGCCTTCAGCGCAGCAATCTCCTGCTCCCCGACCAGCGGATGATTCACCGCGGGGATCGGGTCCTGCCAGATCAGCGTCTCTTTCGGCACGAGCGGGCCGTGGTAGCGCGCGATCGGACCCATGTCGCGGTGCGTGAGCTTGAACCACGCGCGGGCAAACGCGTCCGCAAACTGGTCCGGATGCTCGTAGAAGCGCCGCGAGATCTTCTCGTAGGCCGGGTCGAGCCGCAGGGAGAGGTCGGTGGTCAGCATGGTCGGCACATTCTTCTTCGACTTATCGTGGGCATCCGGGATGGTGGCTTCCGCACCTTTCGCCTTCCACTGTTTCGCGCCGGCCGGGCTCTTCGTCAGCTCCCACTCGTACTTGAACAGGTTGTCGAAGAAGTGATTGCTCCACTTTGTCGGCGTCTGCGTCCAGGTAACTTCCGGACCGCCGGTGATGGTGTCGGCGCCGAAGCCCTTGCCATGCTTGCTCTTCCAGCCGAGGCCCTGATCCTCGATGGCGCCGCCTTCTGGATCTGGGCCGAGTAGCGATGGATCGCCCGCGCCGTGGGTTTTGCCGAAGCTATGGCCGCCCGCGATGAGCGCGACGGTCTCTTCGTCGTTCATCGCCATGCGGAAGAACGTTTCGCGGATGTCCTTGGCCGCCGCGATCGGGTCCGGATTGCCCTTCGGCCCTTCCGGATTGACGTAGATCAGGCCCATCTGCACCGCGCCGAGCGGTTCCGCAAGCTGGCGTTCGCCGCTGTAGCGTTCGTCGCCGAGCCAAGTGCCCTCGGGACCCCAGTAGAGC
>Ga0182018_10000395_pt1 | contig 57232 bp, 51 predicted proteins | sample 812P2MmetaG_FD_120490 | JGI IMG/M metagenome (GOLD analysis project Ga0182018, IMG submission 120490) | Permafrost microbial communities from Stordalen Mire, Sweden - 812P2M metaG | ecosystem: Environmental > Terrestrial > Soil > Wetlands > Permafrost | place: Sweden: Stordalen | collected... | reverse complement strand
GTGGATTGATATTGGTTCTTATTCTGAGTTTCGCGTCATAGGATTTGAGAAATCGACATCTGAGCAGCCGGTTGTCTATCATGCAGGATACGTGTCCGCAAAAGACTAAATGGATTTTAGGGCCTTACCTTTGAATCCTACTGGCATATCACTTATGTCGACTTAGGTCTCGATTCTCCTCGTCTAGCGCCAGGCCAAGAAGATGCCGAATCAGGCGTCACACCGTCCGCGATCCCGCGGGCGGGTTGAGCAGACGGCGCACAGCCTCAAGAATCTTCGCGAGAGATGACGTTTTCTCCAGATAGCAGGCGATCTTCGTGCTGAGAACGCCGCTGACCACTTCGGGGTCAAACAAGACGCCTGTCAGCAGAATCACGGGCGTGTGCGGTAGCGCCTCCTTCAGCTTCGCGATCATCTCCAGGCCATCTGCATCCTCCAGCTGGAGATCCGTGATGATCAAGTCCGGAGGATCCTCTTGGACGGCGCGAAAGGCCTCGGCTGCGGAACCGGCGGACGTCGCCCGATAGTCGTGAGCGGCAAGGCACTCGGCCAGAAGTTCGCGAATGTCAGCTTCGTCATCGACGATCAAAATGTGATTTTTCATGTTGGATCCTCCGCCGACGGGATAGTTGCTCGTGAGTGCCGGCATCATTCACCTGTCTCTGGCGCGGCCGAAATGACTTGAAGCGTCACGATGCCTCCGACGACCTTGTTCCGGTCGCGCAGGGGGAAAAGTGTGAAGCGCACAGCGATCTTCCTGCCGCGCGTGTCCACCACGAACGCATTCTGGTCACGCAAGTCGCGTCCATCCTTCAACGCCCGGGCAATGGGGTCAATCATCGGGCCATCCGCGCCATGGCGCACCTCCGCCAGCCGCACGACGCTCGACAGCGGCTGGTTGATGAGCGCCGTCGGTTCAAGCCCGGTCAAATGAACCACGGCGGGATTCACGCGCGAAATGTTCAGCGCCCTGGTGATGACGAAAACGAGGTCATTGATGGAATCGATGATGAGCTGGTTGTAGCGCAGCTGGTGCTCCAGTGCCTGATTGGTCCACCGCCGCTCCAGATTCTCGGTCGAGAGCTGGGCGCCCGCGGATGCCAATTCGGCCGTGCGCGCACGCACGCGGGCCTCGAGTTGATCGTTCGTGTCCTGGAGGGTGGCGGCCACGCGACGACGCGCCATGAGATCATCGCGAATTAGCCAGCCGACGCCCCCGAGCAGCAGCACATCCAGCACGACGCCCGTCCACACGGTCCACCGCGTCGTCTGCGCCTGCAAATAGGATTCCCTGTCGCGGTCGGTGAGAAGCGCGAGCTCCTCGTTCTTCAACTTTTCGATTTTCCGCTCGATTTCCCGAACGGACATCCCCCCGGCATCCGCCGACAGCATGGCGCCGACCGCCTCCATTCTCCCGGCCTGCCGGGCAGCGACGACTCCCTGGATGAAATCCGCGCGCTGGTTCATCTGCGACTCGAGTTGGATGACCTGCCCGTGCTGCTCCGGCTCGCTGTGGGTCAGGGCGTCGACGATTTCCAGGTGGTCCGTCATATTTGAAAACGCCTCGCGGCAAGCGTCGAGGTCACGGGAATTACCGGTCAGCACATAGGCGTGCCACGCGCTGTCGCCGACATAGAGGGCCGTATGGAGCGCCTCGGTCTCAAGGATGACAGCGTGCGTATGGTTCACCCAGTCGCTTGAGGCGACCGACCGGTTGATGTTTCGCACCGCCTGGATGGCAACGACGATCAGGACTGTCGAAATGACGAGGAAGAACGCCAGTATCCACTTGATGGTCCTGTCGTGCACGTGCTGGGAGGCGCTCAGGAGCCGGTTTTCACGTTCGGGGTTCGGGATTTCACCTTGTCGGAATCCGCCGCCGGCGGATCCGTCTTCACCACCGTGAAGACCGCCCGCTTGGCGTACGTCTTGTAGCTGTCGAGGGTGAATTCCTGTGCGAAGGTCCAATTGGCATCGAACGAGTCGGCCACGGAGTCGGCGATCTCGCGGATGGTGGGGCCGGAACTCTCCAGCTTAAATGTATATACCCGGTTGTTGTAATCCAAATAGGCGCGACTCTCGGTGACATAGCACACGGCATGACCCATGTTTAGCCCCACCATTTCAACGCGAATCAGCCGGGTCCCATATCCCTTCCGCTTCAAAACATAATCGGCCAGAACCGCATAGTCGATGCAGTCGCCCCGCCGCGTGGCGAGGAACTGGTCCGGGTTTTGCACATCAAACGGGTGCAGATCGAACTTGAAATCAGCAAACAAACCGGCGAACCGCTTGGGGGTCATCTTGGTATCGTTCAGCAGATCACTCAGGGTCAAGGCACCTAGCCGTGTGCAGCAGAGCGCACAAGCAGCACCGAGCACGCAGAGTTTCAGGCAGCTTGTGAAGATGCCTGGGGGCGCCACGTGGCCTTGGAGTCGATCCGCAACTTTGCTCACCGGTCGGAGTTATCATTCCCCTCCTCTTATAGAATTCCAGAATTCGCACGCCGAACGACACAAAACACCCCGCTTTCCCTGGGGTCTTCACCCCCTTAATCGCGATGTTCAAGAAGTGGCGGCTCGTCGGGCGCAGGACACCCCGCGTCGGCTCTGTACGCCGCCGCACCGCCTCTTGGTGATGCCCATTGACATGATGTGATTTTACATCATGCTGATTGGCATCACTCCATACGGATCCGCCCATGCCTTCCAATCCCTTCCACTATGAAATTGCCGCCGACAGGTGGTCGTTCACCGACAGGGAGGGTATTCTGCCCCGCCTGGAGAAACTCCGCGACGAGCGCGGCCGCCGCATGCTCATATACGGTCGGCGCCGGATGGGGAAAACCTCGCTTATTCACGAGGCTGCCCGTCGCGGCCGCGTCACGCTGATCGGAGAGGATCTTTCCGGGGCAGGCGATTTGGTCACGGTCGCCAACAGGCTGCTGGCGCTTATTCCCCCGCCCAAGGACAGTATTTTGGTCAGATTGCTGAAGAAGGTCGGCGAAATCAGGTTCGGCGACGGCAAGTTCTCCGTGACCGTGCGGATGGAGCCCAAAGAGCAATCGAAGCCGGGGATTGAGGCGCTGCGCCAGGCCCTTGAATTGATGGAAAATTACGCCGCATTGGAGGACAACGGCCTGACGGTCTATTTCGACGAGTTTCAGGAGATCCGAGGCCTTGTCGGCGACCGTGCCGAGTGGATGTTGCGCAGCGTCATCCAGCACCACAAGAACCTGAACTACATCTTCTGCGGGAGCGACCACCGCATCGTCCGCTGGCTCACGGAGCCCACCGCCGCATTCTACAAGCAGCTCGAGCTCATAAAGGTCGACCCGATCGACCCGCAGCTCCTTGCCGATTGGATTGACGAGCGCTCCAAGGCAGGTGGCCTTCCAACGGCCGCTTTTGGCCAGGAGGTGGTTGCGTCAGTCGGTCCGTGCACCGGCGACATCATTCGCCTCGCGCGAACGGTCTTTGACTTGTACGCAGGCCGCCAGACAGGGAACGCTATCCGCGCCGGCATCGATGCGATCGCGCTTCGCGAATGGCATGATGAATTCGCAGCGCGATGGCACCCGCTCACCTCAGTCCAGCGAGGGGTGCTGCGGGCGCTGGCCAAGGGACTTCCCCCGCAGTCCGGCGACACCATCCGGTTGTATCATCTCAACACGGCGGCCACGGCCCAGACCGCCCTTGAGGCGCTTGAGGAGGACCGGCTCGTCATTCGCGATGAACGCGGCAAGCCGATTGTCGACAATCCGTTCTTTCGCCGGTGGATCAACGCATTCGATTCGACACTACCGGTGTAGCGCCTGCCTCCCAGTCAACCGAGGAGGACGGATCCATCCCACTGGTGCCCGGGGGGGGGATCGAACCCCCACGCCTTTCGGCGGCAGATTTTGAGTCTGCTGCGTCTGCCAATTCCGCCACCCGGGCGACCGAAGGCGAATCCGACCCGAAGGGACGGTGGGAGGCAAGTCCCCAGTGGGCCGGCGCCCGCGGCCGCCGTTGACATGGCGCGCCGCTCCAATCTCCTCTTTGCCGATGCCCGATTTTCGAGCGTACTGCCAGCCGCCGGTGACCGATCCCACGGAGATCGAGCTTTCCGAGGGCGAGTCCCATCACCTTGTCTCGGTGAACCGGGCGAAGGCAGGCGACACCGTGGTGGCGTTCGACGGCAGGGGCTCGGAATGGATCTGCGAGCTCGCCGATGCGGGCAAGCGCGGGGCCCGCCTGAAGGTCCGGTTCGCCCAGAAGGCCAGGCCCCTGCCGTGGCGGATCACGCTGGGGCAGGCGCTCCCGTTGGGAGGGGCCATGGACTCCATCGTGCGGAAGGCGACCGAGATCGGGGTGTCCATGATTGTCCCGCTCGAAAGCGAGCGGACCCAGGTCCACCTCGACGGCGAGCGCTCGGACCGGAAGATCGGCAAATGGCAGACGGCCGCGCTTGAGGCCGCGAAGCAATGCGGCAATCCCTGGCTGCCGGAGATAGGTCCGGTGACGCCCGCGTCGGCCTTCATGGAATCGGCGAGCGGGTACGACCTGAAGCTGATCGCGAGCCTGCAGCCCGGCGCAAGGTCGCTCAAGGCGGTGCTCGCCGAATTCCGGGCCTCCCGCGGGCGCTCGCCCGCCAGCGTCCTCTGGCTCGTCGGGCCGGAGGGGGACTTCACGCCGGCCGAGATGAGCCGCTCAAGGGCGGGGGGATTCGAGCCCATCTCGCTGGGGCCGCTCGTCCTGCGGTGCGAGACGGCGGCCGTGTACGCGCTCAGCGTCCTCAGCTACGAACTCGCCGGCTGAGCGGCGCGGGTCACCAGACGAGGAGCCCGCCGGCGAAGGTGAGGCCCGCGCCCACGCTGCAGAAGATGATCCTGTCGCCCTTCTCGAAGATGCCCTCCTCCGCCGCCCACCCGAGCGCCATCGACACGCTCGCCGCGCTGGTGTTGCCGTACTTCGAGATCGTCATCACGAACTTCTCGTAGGGGATTCCGACCTTCTTGCTGACGGCGTTCAGGATCCGGGCGTTGGCCTGGTGCGGCACGATCCACGCGATGTCCTCGGGCCGGAGCCGCTCCCGCTTGAGCGTCTCCTCGATCTGCGCCGCGAACCCGACGACCGCGTGCTTGAAGACCGCGACCCCGTCCATCTGGATGTAGAAGTTCTCGAGGTCGCCCTTGGCGTCCGGCCAGGGTTTCCGGGCGCCCCCGCCCGTCCGCTGGATAGAGGTGAACTGGTCGGCGTCACCCGAGAGACCCATCCGGTGGAGACGGTGGCCGCCCTCGGCGCGCGTGAGGATGGCCGCGCCCGCCCCGTCGCCAAAGAGAAACGCGGTCTCATGGTCCTGGGGATTGGTGATCCGCGACAGGAGCTCCGCCGTCACCACGATCACGTTGCGGGCCGCCCCGCCAAGCATCAGCGCGCGCCCCACCTCGAGGGCGTAGAGCCAGCCGGAGCATGCGGCGTTCAGGTCAAATGCCGCGGCCCTCGGGACTCCCAGGTGCGCGGCGAGGGCGCTCGCCATGGCCGGGACAGGCTGGTCCGGGATCATCGTCGCCATGATGATGGTGTCGACGTCGGCCGCAGGCATCTGCGCCTGCGCGAGCGCGTGCGCCACGGCGACGGCGGCGAGTGCGGTCGCGCTCTCGTCATCGGTGGCGTACCGGCGCTCCTTGATGCCGGTCAGCCGGACAATGTCATCCTCGGTCCGGTTCGGGAAAGCCTTCAGTATCTCGCTGTTCGCTCGGATGCTGCTCGGGACGGCATACCCCACCCCCGCGATGCAAACGGTCTCCGCCGCCGACGTTTGCACGGTCCTCATTTGCGACGCTTCTCCACGTAGCGGGCGACGTCGTCGCCCGACACGCGGCCGCCCGGCCCGGTCGCCTCGATGTCGGTCATCTTTGCGGGATCGAGCCCCGCCTCCTGGGCCAGCTTGGTCGCCCTCGGCGTCCAGACGTGCGCGATGGCCGCGACGGAGGAGGAGGAGGCCGGCGCCGCCACGAGGCCCGACTTGCTCTTCAGGTGCTGGAGGCTCGCGTCGGAGGTCTCAATCTGGAGGAAAGTCGCCCCGGAGGGCCGGGCCTCCCCGGGATGGACGTGTATCGAGAGCACGGTCCCGTCGCAGGGCGACTCGAACTCGAAGATCGACTTGTCGCTCTCGAGTTCGCCTATCTTCTGGCCCTTGGCCACGCGGGCGCCGGGTTGAATTTTTAACGTGACGACGGTCAGCTCGTTCACGGTCGCGCCCATGGATGGCATGGGCACGTCGATCAGGAAAGTATCCATCAGGGTTTTATTGACCGGCCGATGGTGGGTGCCGAGGCCTAGGCGGTCAACCCCGCAACCTCCGGAATAACCGTCAGCCGGCGCGCTTGCGCCGGACGGCCTTCCATACGGCGATGCATTCGGCCACGAGCCCCGGCAGGCCGCCGAGGGGGATCATGTTCGGCCCATCGCTGAGCGCATGCTCGGGATCGGGGTGGGTCTCGATGAAAAGGCCGTCGGCGCCCGCCGCGAGCGCGGCCCTCGCAAGCGGCAGGGCGAATTCGCGCTCCCCTCCGCTTTTCCCCCCTCCCGCGCCCGGGAGCTGCACGCTGTGCGTCGCGTCGAACACCGTCGGGCACCCGTTTCGGCGCATGATGGCGAACGAGCGCATGTCGACGACGAGGTTATGGTATCCGAAGGTCGTGCCGCGCTCCGTCTGCCAGATCTCCGACGCCCCGCCCTTCTTCAGCTTTCCGGTCACGTGCGCCATCTCCTGGGGCGACAGGAACTGGCCCTTTTTCACGTTGACCGTCCGCCCCGTTTCCGCCGCCGCGAGCAGCAGGTCCGTCTGCCGGGAAAGGAACGCGGGGATCTGCAGGACGTCGCACACCTGCGAAACCGGCCCGACCTGCACGGTCTCGTGGACATCGGTGAGGACCGGGAACCCGTAGTCCTTGCGGACGAGCCCAAGCAGCGCGAGACCCTCCATCAGCCCCGTCCCCCTGGCGCCCGCGACCGAGGTCCGGTTCGCTTTGTCGAACGATCCCTTGAACACGATCGTCAGCTCCCGGTGCGCCTTGCGGAGGGCGGCGAGCTTTGCCGCGACGGCGCGGCAGACGCCTTCGCTCTCGAGCGAGCAGGGGCCGGCGATGAGAAGGAGCCTGGCCGGATCGAAGATCTTCACGCCCTGCCGCCCTTCCCCGCCCCTGAGCGCTTCCCGGGACGCTTGTGCCGGATCGCCGCCGCGATGAACGCAGCGAACAGGGGATGGGCCCGGTTCGGCTTCGACTGGAACTCCGGGTGGAACTGAACCGCCACAAACCAGGGGTGCCCCTTAAGCTCGATGATCTCGACGAGGTTGCGCCTCGGATTGATGCCGCTCACGACGATCGCCCTCTTCAGCAGGTCGAGGTAGGCGTTGTTCACCTCGTAGCGGTGCCTGTGGCGCTCCCTGATCAGGGTCTTCCCGTAGGCCTTGGCGGCCAGGGTGCCGGGGGTGATCGCGCAGTCGTAGCTGCCCAGACGCATCGTCGCCCCCTTGTCGGTGATCGCCTTCTGCTCCTCCATCATGTTGATCACAGGGTCGACGCACTTGGGGTCGAACTCCGTGCTGTTTGCCCCGGCGACCTTGAGCACGTTGCGCGCGATCTCGATCACCGCTATCTGGAGCCCGAGGCACAGCCCGTAGTAGGGCACCCCCTTCTCCCTGGCGTACCGTGCAGCGGCGATCTTGCCCTCCGTGCCGCGGTCGCCGAATCCGCCCGGGACCAGGATCCCGTCAAGCCCCTTGAGGAGCTTCATCCCGCCCTTCTTCTCCAGGTCCTCCGCGTCGATCCTGCGCACGTTGACCCTGCAGGTGTTCGCGATGCCCGCGTGTGCGATGGACTCGTAGACCGACTTGTACGCGTCCTGGAGCTCGATGTACTTACCCACGACGCCGATCGTCACCTCGTGCCTCGGATTGAGCAGCCGGCGCACGATCTCGACCCAGATGTTCTTCTTAGGCGCGGAAATCGAGAAGCCAAGGAGCTCGAGGACAAGCTCGTCCATCCGCTCCTTCTGGAGCGCGAGCGGGAGCTGGTAGATCGAGCTGTCCACGTCGCGGCACTCGATGACCGCCTTGACCGGGACGTTGCAGAACATGCTCAGCTTGTCCCTGAGGTCCGTGTCGAGCGGGTGGTCGCAGCGGCAGACCAGCACATGCGGCTGGATTCCGATCTCGCGGAGCTTCGCGACCGACTGCTGCGTGGGCTTGGTCTTCAACTCGCCCGCGGCCGCCAGAAACGGCACCAGCGTCACATGGATGAAGACGACATCCTTCGGCTTCATCTCGAGGGCGAACTGGCGCATGGCCTCCAGGAACGGCAGGCCCTCGATATCGCCCGTCGTCCCGCCGATCTCGGTGATCAGGACGTCGACGTCCTTGCCGCCCGCGTAGATCCGCTCCTTTATCTCGTTGGTCACGTGCGGGATAACTTGTACGGTCTTTCCCAGGTACACCCCGCGCCTCTCCTTCTGGATGACGCTTTCGTAGACTTGGCCGGAGCTCAGGCTGTTGAGGCGAGAGAGCTTCCCGCTCGTGAAGCGCTCGTAGTGGCCCAGGTCGAGGTCCGTCTCGGCGCCGTCCTCGAGCACATACACCTCGCCGTGCTGGTACGGGCTCATGGTTCCCGGGTCGACGTTCAGGTAGGGGTCGAACTTCTGGATGCGGACGGTCAGTCCCCTGAGCTCAAGCAGCGCGCCGAGCGCCGCCGCCGTGAGCCCCTTGCCAAGGGAGGAAACCACTCCGCCGGTCACGAAGATGTATTTCACCCGTGAGGCATAAACGTCAGCGCCCGCGCCGCGCAAGATTCTTCAAACGGGGCCGCATCCGGCCGGTCCCCTACCTGAACAGGAGCCAGATCGCCGCCGCGGCCGCGGCCAGGAGGACCCCGAAAAACAGCAGCCACAGCGCCGCCTTGAGCAGCTTCACGAGCAGCCACAGGACCGCGGCCGCCGCAAGCATTGCGCAGGCAACGACAAACCAATGGGGATAGGCCGCGAGCGAATCGAGCATGCGGCAGGCTAGCGGCCCCGTTTCGCCAAGCAAAATGAATTGCCCACTCCCCGTGGTCGGCTCCAACTCGGCCCACATGGACCGGATGAACGTGAATTCCAAGCCCCAGCTCCTCGCATGGCTCCTTTGCGACGCGGTTCACGTCGACCCCGGCTCCGGGAAGCACACCATCCTCGGGGTCTTCTCCAACATCATGGCGAAGCGGTTCCCGGTCGTGCACCCCCACATGGTCTGGTTCATGACGCTGACGGATGTCGCGGCGGGCGCCCACGCGATGAAGATTTCGATCGGGCTCGATCCCACCGACCCCAAGCCCCTTATCGAGCGCTCCTTCGAGTCCCAGGGCCCGCTCGCCAGGATCAACCTGATCAATGAGATCCGCAACCTGAGCTTCCAGCGGCCGGGCGAGTATTCCATCCTGATCGAGATCGACGACGAGCCTCTCCTCGCGACGAGCCTCACGGTCGCCGAGTGACGACGCGATGAAAGAGAACGCGCCCGGGATCGAATTCGCGGGGACTGGCAATCCCATCATGGACCTCGTGGCGCAGGTGCCCGATTCGTTCCTTTCGCACGTTCACGGGGAAAAGGGCGGAATGGTGCTCGTCGACGACGCGGAGATGGGGCGGATCATATCGCTCCTCGCGGCTCCGCCGGCGCTTTCGACGGGCGGATCGGCCGCGAACGCGACCTTCAACGCCGCCCGGCTCGGCCTCAAGACCGCCTTCGTGGGCAAGGTCGGCAACGACAGCCTCGCCCGGGTCTTCGCCGAGCGCTTCAAGGGCGCGGGGGTCGACGTGACCCGACTCAAGCACGGCACCGTGGCCAACGCGCGATGCCTGGCTCTCGTCACTCCCGACGCCCAGCGGACGATGCGCACCAGTCTCGGGGCGGCGATGACGCTGTTGCCTGCGGAGATCTCGGCGGCGGACTTTCGCGGCGTCCGGCATGCGCACATCGAGGGCTACCTCGTCTTCAACCACGCGCTCTGCGAGGCCGTGCTCAACGCCGCGCGCGCCGCCGGCTGCACGATCAGCCTCGATCTTTCGTCATTCGAGGTCGTGAACGGCTCGCGGGACTGGATGTTCCGGCAGTTCGGGCACGGGATCGACATCGTGTTCGCGAACGAGGACGAGATCCGCGCCCTGTACCCGGGCCAGGGAGACGATTACGAGGCGCTCGCGCGCAAGCTGGCCCGGCACGGCGTCATCGCCGCGGTGAAGATGGGCCGTGAAGGCGCATGGATCGCGAGGGGAAACGAGGCCGAAAGGATCGCGCCGGTTCACCTGTCGGACGTGGTCGACACGAACGGAGCCGGCGACGCGTGGGCCGCTGGATTCCTCTTTGGCCACCTGCGGGGCCGCCCTCTTGCCGCGTGCGGCGCGATTGCATCCATCATGGGTTCCGAGACCGTCCGCCATGTGGGGCCGATGATACCGGATTCCGCATGGCCGGAGGTGAAACGGCGGGCGCTGGGAGTTTGAATTCACCCCAATCTGCGGCCGCCGTCTCGGGTATTCTGAAAATCAAGTAATTAGCACGCAATGGGTTAAGATGATAGCACTGAATTTATTCGACAGATTACTCTGCATGGCAGAGTACTCTGTTATGAATATTTCACCGGATGAGGCAGCCAAGGCGCTGAACGAAATCGAGGCGTCGCGTGCGGCCATGCGCCAGGCGATTCGTGCCCACCGCGGACACCTGTACCTCTGGATCTGGGGTTGCGCCTGGATGGCGATGTCCGTGGAGAACTGGATGTACGACCAAAAGGCCCTGTACGCGAACTACTGGATCATGGGGGCGTGTATAATAGCGTCGACCCTGATCAGAATCGTCCAGGGCCGGCAAATCCGGGGCAGGATGGACGGGCGTTTCATGGGCGTTTGCGCCACCCTGCTCGTGTTCGGCTATTTCGTGTGGCCCGTCCTGCTCGGCGACCTCCACTCCTACGATTTCCGCTCCTACAAGGCCGCCTACGCCTACTATACCGTGCTCTGGATGCAGCTCTACATGGTCGGCGGGATCTGGTTCGACAATTTCTGGTTCTGGGTCGGCCTCGCGATGACCGCGCTCCTCGTCGCGACATTGCTGCTCGCTCCCGCGATGTTCTGGGGGGTGACCCTCCTGCTGGGCCTCGTGCTTCTTCTCAGCGGATTCTACGTCCGCTATGGCTGGCGGCAATCGGCATGAACGAGCTCGATCCCGTCATCCACCAGCCGGCCCGGCTCCAGATCATGTCCGCGCTCTGCCAGCTCGGGGAGCGCACGCGGGTGGACTTCACCTACCTGAAGGACAACCTGGGCCTCACAGACGGCAACCTTGGGGCGCACCTCACGACCCTCGAGGCCAGGGGATATATCACCGTTGAAAAGGAGTTCGTGGCGCGCAGGCCAAAGACTTTTGTTGCCGTCACCCCGGCCGGACGGCAGGCATTCGCGGGCCACGTCGCCGCACTCCAGTCCATCCTCCTTCCCAAATGACGCCGCAACCGCCCCTTCTCTCCGCGAACGGCGTCGTGAAGCGCTTCGGCGCCCTCACCGCGCTGGATGGCGTGTCGCTTGACATCGCGCCGGGCGAATTCTTCGGGCTCCTGGGGCCGAACGGGGCCGGAAAATCGACCTTCATGTCGCTCATCGCGGGATTGCGGCCCCTCGACGGCGGGACGCTCACCGTCGACGGGGCGGCAGTCTCCGCGGGTTCGGCGCAGGCCCGGCGTTCGCTCGGGCTCGTGCCGCAGCACATCGCGCTCTACGCGGACCTGAGCGCGGAGGCCAACCTGCGCATCTTCGGCGCGCTCTACGGCCTGCGCGGCTCCGAGCTGGGGGGCCGGGTCGACCATGCGCTCGGCGCCGTGCAGCTCGCCGACCGCAGGAGCGACCTGGTCAAGACGTTCTCCGGCGGCATGCAGCGGCGCCTGAACCTGGCCGCGGCGCTCCTCCACAAGCCGAAGCTCCTGCTCTGCGACGAGCCGACGGTCGGCGTCGATCCGCAGTCGCGAAACGCGATCTTCGACTTCCTCAAGGAGATGAACCGGGAGGGCCTGACCGTCATCTACTCGACCCACTACATGGAGGAGGCGACCCGGCTGTGCTCGCGTATCGGGATCATCGACCACGGGAAGATCCTGGCCCTAGGCACGATCGACGAGCTGCTGGCGCGGCTTCCCTTCGTCGAGGAGATCCGGTTCCCGTCCACCCAGGCGACCTCGGCGCTGTCGGTCGAGCTCGCGGCGAACGGCGAGGTCGCGACGGTGGACGGCGTCCATCGCTTCCGTCCGCGCCCCGGATATCCCATGAGCTCGCTCTACCTGCTCACCGAGAAGCACCTCCTTCCGCCGCAGCTCTTCACGAGCCAGCGCCCCACCCTCGAGTCCGTGTTCCTTCAGCTCACGGGCCGCGTCCTCCGGGAATAAAATGAATCCAATCCTCGTGCTCCTTCGAAAGGACTTCGCCCTGTTCTTCCGGGACAAGGCGTCGATATCGCTCACGTTCATCGTCCCGTTCGCGCTGATCTACCTGTTCGGCCAGATCTACCATGTGAATTCCTCCGATCCGGGCCCCTCCGGGATACCGGTCGCTGTCGTCAACCAGAGCTCCAATCCCGCCGCCGCGCGGCTTGTCGACGCGCTCAAGGCCGAGAAGGCGTTCAAGGTCGTGACAATGTACGTCAATCCCGACAAGTCCACGCGGCCGCTCGCCGAGGACGACCTGCGCCCGCTCATGAAGGCGGACGCCTTCAGGTTCGCCCTGGTGATCCCGGCGGATGTCGTCCGGACCGAGAAGATCGGCATCCACCTGAAGACCTACTCGAACCCGAGGAACGAGATCGAGGCCCAGACGGTGAGCGGCATCCTCGAGAAGACCCTGTTCTCCAAGGTGCCCGAGCTCCTCGGCCAGTCGCTCCAGGCCCGGGCGCGCGCCACTATCGGCGACCAGCGCCTCGAGCGGTTCGACTCATCCGTGGCATCCGCCGTCTCCGACGCGTTCGGGGGCGACGAGGCCGCGATCAAGAAGCGCATGGAGGACGGCGAACTAGGGCTGCGCCGGCTCGGCGACGAATCGCCCCCGGCCGCGGGCGACGCCGCCCAGAACCCCCCGGACGTCCTCTCCAGGATCGTCGCCATCGAAAATGTCCAGGTCGCGGGAAGCGACGTGAAGTCGCCGCTGGCGACCCTGCTCGTCGGGGGCTGGGCGATGCAGTTCCTGCTGTTCGCGGTCACCGCCTCGGCCACCGCGCTCTTCAGGGAGAAGGAGCACGGGATATTCCAGCGCGTGCTGTCGGCCCCCGTGACGCGGGGGGACATCCTCTGGAGCAAGTTTCTCTACGGAATCTGCCTTGGCCTCCTCCAGCTCCTGATCCTTTTCCTCGCCGGCCAGGTGCTCTTCGGAATCGAGATAAGCCCCTACCTGGGGCGCCTCGTCGTCGTGTGCGTGTTCGCCGCCGCGGCGTGCACCTCGTTCGGGATGCTGATCGCAGCCGTCTCGCCGACGCCGGAGTCGGCGCGGGGCCTCTCCACGTTTGTCATCCTCCTGATGTGCGCGGTCGGCGGGGCCTGGTTTCCGGTCAGCTTCATGCCCGAGTTCATCCAGCGGTTCAGCAGGCTGACGCTGGTCTACTGGTCGATGGAGGGATTCAGCCAGGTGCTCTGGGCCCACGACACCCTTGCCGAGCTTCTTCCCACGCTCGGATACCTCTCGCTCATAACCGCGGTCGTGATGGGCGTCTCCGTGTGGCGGTTCAACCGGGGCCGGATATTCGACTGAGCGCCCGGGCCGGGCGGCCCAAAATTCCTTTGCCGAACGGCCTTCGGGGCGCGACAGTGGAAGGCTTCCCATGCCCGAGGACTTTGACGCATTGGTCACCGCAATCGCTGTGCGCGCCCGCGCGGCGTCGCTGGAGCTTGCCGTGGCCCCTGCCCGGGCGAGGAACGCCGCGCTCGCGGACCTCGCCGCGCGGATCGACCGCTCCCACGACACCCTGGCGGCGGCGAACGGGCGGGACCTCGCCGCCGCCGAGGCGAACGGGCTGACCCCGGCCCAGGTCGACCGCCTCACCCTCACGCCGGCGCGGCTCAAGCTGCTTGCGGACTCCGTGCGGGAGGTGGCGTCGCTTCCCGACCCCCTGGGCGAGGTCCTGGAGGAGACGACCCGGCCGAACGGGCTCCGGCTCCGCAAGGTCCGCGTGCCCATTGGCGTCATAGGCGTCATCTTCGAGGCCCGGCCCAACGTTACCGTCGACTGCGCCGTCCTCTGCCTCAAGAGCGGCAACGCCTCGATCCTGCGCGGGGGCCGCGAGATCTTCGAGACGAACAAGGCCCTGGCCGAGCTCATCTCGGAGGCGATCGCGTCGGCAGGTCTCCCGCGCGACTGCGTGCAGCTCATCCCGACCACCGACCGGGCCGCCCTGGACGTCCTGCTCAGGCTCGATTCCCACATCCACTGCATCATCCCGCGCGGCGGCGAGGGCCTCATCCGGTTCGTCGCCGAGAACAGCACGATCCCGGTCATAAAGCACTATGCGGGGGTCTGCTTCGTGTACGTGGACAAGGCCGCGGATCCCGCGATGGCCGAGTCGATCGTCGTGAACGCGAAGACCCAGCGGCCGGGCGTGTGCAATGCGGCCGAGCAGCTTCTCGTCCATGCCGGCGCCGCGGGCGACCTCCTTCCGCGGCTGGGCGGCGCGCTTGCCGCGAAGGGCGTGCGGCTGCGGTGCGACGGCGCCTCGGCCGCGATCCTCGCGCGCGCGGGAATTGCAAGCGAGCCGGCGTCCGGGGGGGACTTCACCGCCGAGTTCCTGGACCTGGTCGTCGCGGTCCGGGTCGTGGCGTCGCTCGACGAGGCCATCGCGACCATCAACCGCGACGGGTCCGCGCACAGCGACGCCATCGTGACGTCCGACGAGGCCGCCGCGGGCAGGTTCCTGTCGGCGGTCGACAGCGCGGCCGTGTTCTGGAACGCGAGCACGCGCTTCAACGACGGGTTCGAGTTCGGCTTCGGCGCCGAGATCGGGATCAGCACGGACCGCCTCCATGCCCGCGGGCCGATGGGCCTGCGCGAGCTCTGCAGCTACAAGTGGCTTGTGACCGGGACGGGCCAGATCCGGGTCTAGGACCCGCCGTCCCGGCCGGCCGGACTCCCTCCAAGGATAGGGTTGCAGGGAACCATTGTCCGCGCTAGGTTTCTCCCTAGAAAGTCATGATGAACCGCGCCTCCAAGATACTGATCGCCATCATGGCCGCGGCCTCGCCCGCCCTGGCCCAGAACGCGGACCCGGCCGCCCCTGCGGCCAACCCGGCCCCAAACGCGCAGGCGGCCCCTGCGACAAGCGACGCGTCGAGCGTCGTGCTCGCCGCCAAGCCCGCGGAAGCCATGCCCACGCCCGTCCCCGACCCCGGCGACACCGGGAGGTCCGTGTCCTCGAAGATCAACGCCGACATCGCCTCGGGCATGCCCAAGTTCGCCGCCCCGACGCCGACGCCGGCCGAGGCCCCGGAGGTCCAGGAAGCGCGCGACGCCGAGCGGCCGAAGAACCAGATACCGCGCCTGCCGAAATTCGTGGTGCGCGAGTCCCGGCCCCTCGTGTTTCGCGATCGCGACCTCTACACGCCCGAGGGCCTCGTCAACCTGTCCTTCAAGAACCACCCCGGGCTCGGCTTCGGCAACATCTTCGGCCTGAACTCCGGGATCGCCTATGACATGTACATGGACGAGCAGCGGCTGTCGGAGATGAACGACCTCACCGACACGGCCCGCGCGATGTCGCGCGGCGGCGACGACGCCGAGAGCGCCTACATCCTTCAGGCGAGCCAGGAAACCTTCATGCGACCCATCGAGGAGACGTGGAACGGCCCCGGGGGCAACGGAGGGTTTTCGGGGGGCGGGGGTCGGTGACGGAGACGCTGATCCTGCGGGAACTTCTGGCAGCCGAGCCGGGCTGGGTTTCGGGCGGGGCGATCGCCTCGAAATTCGGGGTCAGCCGCGTCTCGATATGGCACCAGATGGAGAAGCTTCGGGCCCAGGGGTTCGCCTTCGAGGCCCAGCCCGCCCGGGGCTACCGGCTTTCCGGGCGGCCGAGGATGCTGCACGCCGGGCTCGTCGAGGCGCAGCTCAAGGTCCGCAGGAAGGGGTTCACGTTCGTGATCCTGGACGAGGTCGACAGCACGAACGACGAGGCCGCCCGACAGCTTGCGGCCGGGCGGCCCGCTCCCTTCGCCGTGTTCGCGCAGAAGCAGACCCGCGGGCGGGGGCGCTTCGGCCGTGTCTGGCACAGCGAGGCCAACGGCAACCTCTATTCCAGCTTCGCGTTCCGCCCCAGGATCGCGCCCGAGCGGATGCAGACCTTCACGCTCTGGATGGGGGTGACGATCTGCGAGCTCGTCTCCAAGTTCGTCCCCGTCGCGCCGGGGATCAAGTGGCCGAACGACATCGTCTTCGACGGCCGCAAGGCCGGCGGGATGCTCACCGAGGCCCGCGTGGACGCGGACGAGATCCGCGACCTGGTCTTCGGGCTGGGCCTCAACGTGAACAGCCCCCGGGACGAGTGGCCGTCCGACCTTGGCCGGAGCGCGGTCTCGCTCTCCGAGCTCGCGGGCGGGCCCGTCGACCTGAACCGGCTCACGGCCGCGCTCATCGGGCGGGTGCTCCTCGCCTACGAGCGGTTCGCCGAGGGCGAGCATGTCGACGGGTTCGTGGAGCTCTGGAACCGGTACGATGTCCTGCGGGGGCGCGAGGTCACCCTGGACGTCGGCGGGCGCAAGAGGCGCGGGACGGTCCTGGGGGTCGACGACGTGGGCTCGCTCCTCCTGCGCGGCGAGAACGGCCAGACGCGCGGATACCGCGCCGGCGAGGTGACGGTTGAAAAGGGCGGATGAAGCCCGCTGATTCCCCAACACCACGAACCGGCATGCCCGAAGCCCCCGCGCAGCCCGCCATCGAAGTGTCGCACCTCGTGAAGACCTACGCGGGGGTGACGGCGGTCAACGACATCAGCTTCACCGTGCCGCGGGGCGAGATCATCGGGTTCCTCGGGCCCAACGGAGCGGGCAAGTCGACCACGATGCGCGTCCTGACGGGATACCTTCCGGCGACGTCGGGGCGGGTGTCGATCTGCGGGTTCCGGGTCGACGACGAGCCGGACGCGGTCAAGCGCCGGGTGGGCTACATGCCCGAGAACAACCCCCTTCCGGAGGACATGAGGGTGAGCGAGTACCTGTATTACCGGGGCAGGCTCAAGGAGGTCCCGCGGCGCAAGCTGGGGTCCAGGATAGACGAGGTCCTTGAGCTGTGCGACCTGAAGCGCGTCCGCCACAAGATCATCGGCAAGCTCTCCAAGGGATTCAGGCAGCGGGTCGGCATCGCCGAGTCCGTCCTCGCGGAGCCGCCCGTCATCATCATGGACGAGCCGACCATCGGCCTCGACCCCCACCAGATCCTGATTGTCCGCGACCTGATCGGCAGCCTCCGCGGGAGGATGACCGTCCTCATCTCGAGCCACATCCTTCCCGAGATCGAGATGACCTGCGACCGGGTGCTCATCATCAACCAGGGCAGGATCGTCGCCCAGGGGACGCCCGCGGAGCTCAGGCGCGAGGTCCTCGGCCAGTCGGCCTACGAGATCGAGGCGGCCGGGCCGCTGGCGTCCCTGCCCTTCGTCCTGGGATCGATCGTTCCCGGCCTGTCCATCGCGTCCGAGGGACCCGTGGACGAGCTGGGCTTCCGGAAGATCAAGCTCAAGACGATCAGCGACGAGGACGCGGGCGAGGCGATCCTGCGCGCGTGCCTGTCCGAGGGGCTGCGCGTGCGCGCGCTCAGCCGCGCGCGCCCGACCCTGGAGGACGTATTCCTTGCGGCGACGCGCAGGAGCTGGGACGCGGTCGCCGAGGACCCGAAGGACGGGGGGCTCTCGTGAAGCATTTCTTCACCATACTCGCCCACGAGGTCCGCATGCTGCTCGTCAGCCCGAGCACCTACATCGCCGGGGTCGCCTTCCTCGCGCTCATGGGCTTCATTTTCACGGGCATCCTCGAGAAGTACAGCACGGCGCCGCAGGACATGTCGCCCGCATCGGCCTTCTTCGCCCTGTATTTCCTCCCGGTGATCTTCATGGTGCCGCTGCTCACGATGAAATGCCTGGCCGAGGAGCGCCGGCTGGGGACCATCGAGACGCTGCTGACGACGCCCGTCACGACGGCCGAGGTCGTTCTCGGCAAGTACGGCGCGTCCTACCTGCTCTACCTGGCCTTCTGGGCGTCCACGTCCGGGCTCTTCTACATCCTCAAGCGGTTCGCGGGCGACCCGCGCCTGATCGACCCGGGGCCGATCATGGGCGGCTACCTCTTCATCGCGGTCTCGGGGCTCCTGTTCATCTCGATCGGCGTCTTCACGAGCGCCCTCTCCCGGAACCAGGCCGTCGCCGGGATCCTCTGCACGACGATGCTCATCGCGATCATCTTCGGCGGGCGCTACCTCGGCAGCGTCGCCTGGCTCGACCGCGAGTCGCTGGCGCCGCTCAAGGCCGCGGTGTCCTATGCCCAGATTTCCCAGCACTTCCAGGACTTCACGCGCGGCGTCGTCGATACCCGCGAGCTCCTGTTCTACGTCAGCGGCACCGTCCTCGCCCTCATATTCAGCATCCTGACCGTGGAGGCGAAGCAGCTCCACAGCTAGGCCAGGCTCCGCAACCGTGATCGAAAGCTCCCGAACCGCCCGCTGGATCCGAACGCTCAACCTGGTCCTCCAGGCCGTCCTCTTCCTGACGTTCGTGGGCGGCCTCAACTACCTGGCGGGGAGCCACGCGTGGCGCTTCGACCTCACGCGCTACCGCCGCTATTCGCTTTCCGCCGAGACGCTCTCCTACCTGCGCGAGCTCTCGCGCCCGGTTCACATCGTCGTCACCTCCGACGGCCGCCAGAGGGACGATCCCGAGGTCCAGGGCCTGCTGCGCGAGTACGTCTACGCGACCGAGGCCAATCCCGCCGGGCAGGTGACGGTCGAGTATGTCGACATCTACGAGGACAGGCGCAAGACCGAGAAATACGGTATCGAGCGGGCCGGGATCGTCCTGCTGCTGTGCGGCGACAAGCGGCGCGCCCTCACCGCGGCCGACCTGTACCGGGCCGAGAACAAGGTGCTCAAGTCGTTCGTGGGCGAGCAGGCCGTGACCGACGCGATCCTCGACGTCTCCAACCCGACCCGGAAGAAGATATACTTCCTCGTGGGCCACGCCGAGCTGCGCCCGGACGACGTCGACCCTGCGCGCGGCCTGTCGATGGTCCGCGACGAGCTGCGCCTGCGCAACTACGACGTCGAGACGCTCGAGCTCGCCGAGACGGGCAAGATCCCGGCCGACGCCGCGCTGCTCGTGAGCGTCGCGCCGCAGGACCCGTACACGCCCTTTGAGCAGGAGGTGCTCCGGAAGTACCTGGACGCGCAGGCCGGCAGGCTGATCCTGTTCGTCGCCCCGAACACGCAGCCGGGCCTCAGGGACCTCCTCATCGACGACTGGGGCGTCCTCGTCGACGACGACCTGCTGATCGACCTGGGCTCCGACAATCTGACCGAGGACGGCGACCTCATTGTGCGGGCGTACGCCAAGCACCCGATCACGCAGCTGCTGCTCGATTACAAGGAACTGCTGCGGATCGGCTATGCGCGCAGCGTCAGGCCGCTGCCGGGGCGGCCCGCCGAGGCGGGGCTCACCGTCGTCACGCTCGCGGCGACGTCGACGACGGCCTGGGGGGAGCTCGACTACCGCCAGCGCGGGATCCAGCCCTTCACCTCCGGGATCGACATAAAGGGGCTTCCCCAGATGGAACCGCCCGACAGGCTCGGGGTCGCGGTCGCCTCCGAGAAGGTCGCCGTCCGCGGCAGCCTCCCGTACAGCGTGCCCGGCGGCCGGATCGTCGTCGTCGGGACGGGCGACATGATCTCGAACGCGCGGATCACCAACAGGGCCTCCGAGGAGCTCTTCCTGGGCGCGGTCAACTGGACCGTGGGGCGCGACACCGCCCTCAACGTCCCGTCGCGGCCGATCGACCGCTTCCAGCTTTCGCTGAGCGCCGGCGACCTCGCCCGCATGCGCTACACCCTCATGCTCGCGCTGCCGGGCATTGCCGCCCTGCTGGGAATCGCCGTATACTGGTCCCGGAGAAGCTGACAGCCGAAACGCACCGCACACCCGTCCCACCGAAATGCGCTCCAAAGTCACCCTGGTCCTCCTGTTCCTGAACGTCGCGCTGTTCTTCTTCATCTTCTACTTTGAGCGGGACTGGAGGATCGTCCGGGCCTCGCTCGAGGCGCGCCGCAGGGTCCTCGGACCGGAGGCCTCCGACATCCGGACCCTCGAGGTGGCCGGCTCCTCGCCGGGATCGAGCTACAGCCTCGAGCGCAGGGGCGATTCCTGGTATCTGACGAAGCCCATCGAGTGGCCCGCGAACCCGAGCGCGGTCTCGCGGATCATCAACGAGCTCCAGTTCCTCGAGCACGAGGCGAGCTTCAGCACGCGCGAGATGGAGAAGAACGGACAGACGCTTGCCGACTACGGCCTGGACCAGCCCAAGCTGACCGTGTCCTTCACGTCCGGCGAGGCGGGCGCCCCCGGGGCGCCGGCGGGCAGGACCACCGTCCTGCGCATCGGGGACACGGTCAAGACCGGCGACCGTCTCTACGTGCTGTCGCCGGACAGGGACCGCGTCCACGTGGTCGGCCGCTCGCTCGCCGAGAGCCTTCTGGTCCCGCTCGACCAGCTGCGCTCCGAGATCGTGTTCTCGATCCCGGTGTTCGAGGCCCGGTCCCTGAGCCTCCAGACCGCGGCCCCGTCCGGCGTCCGGGTCCGCCTGCACCGGGACGGCAGCCGCTGGTCGTTCGAGACCCCTGTCATCGCCCGCGCCGGAAAGAACGCGACCGAGCTCGCGATCAACGGGCTCGACTCCCTGCGCGTGAAATCCTTCGTGCTGCAGAATCCGCCCGCACCGACGCCGTCCGCCGCGCCGCTCCTGCGCGTCGCGCTCGAGGGGAACAACCGGCACGAGACGCTCTACTTGGGAGGGCCGGCGGAGGGCGACCAGGCCTACTATGCCCAGCTGGAGGACCGCAACGCCATCTTCACCGTCGCGATCCCGAAGGCGCTGATGGACACGCTGCGGAACGCGCCGGACGAGCTGCGAGACCGCCACGTCCTGGACTTCGACGCGAACGCCGTCACCTCGATCGCGCTCTCCGCCCCCAACCAGCCGGAGCTCGACCTCCAGCGCCTCGAGTCGACGGCGGCCGGGCAGGTTGCGGGATGGCAGATCGTCCGGCGCGGCGGCGGCGCCCCGGGGCCCCAGACGCTGCCGGCCGACGCCGCGGCCGTCCAGCGGCTCCTCGACCAGCTTGAGACGCTGACCGCGCTCAAGTTCCAGAGCGACGCCCCGACCAACGCCGACCTCGAGGACTGGGGTTTCAACAGGCCGGAGAGGGAGATCGCGCTCACGCTTGCGGGCGCCACGAACACCCAGGTGACGCTGCAGATCGGCCTTCCCACGGGGCACGAGAACGTCGCCTACGCGAGGATCGCGGGCTCGTCGTCGGTCTACGCCGTGGAGCCCGACATCCTCCGCGAGACGGACGCCAAGCCTCTCGCCTGGCGCGAGCGCCTGCTCAGCACCCTTCCCGCGTCGGCCCGGATCACCTCGCTCTCCCTGGCCAGCGCGGCGGACGGCTCGGTCATCTACGCGCGCAAGCTTGCCGACGGCGAGACCTGGGACACGGCCCTCGCCGGCGAGACCGCCCCGAGGAAGGCGGCGCTCGAGACCGTCCTGTCGCAGCTCCGGCTCCTTCGCGCGGCGAGCTTCGTGCAGGACGGCTTCCCGGAGAAGGTCTTCGCCGCCGGGGACGTGCGCCCCTGGCGCTACCGGCTGGACGCGACCGTGTCGCTTCCCGGCGGCGCCGGCGCCGGGCAGGTCAACACGATGACGCTCTGGTTCGCGGAGCGCACCGGCGGGGCGGAGCAGCTCGCGGGCTCGAAGGATTTCGGGGCCGTGTTCGCGATCGAGCAGCCGCTGCTGGACGCCCTCTGGACGCTGACGCAGCCCTGACCGGATGCCCGCGGGAATCAAGAAGTCCTGCATCGCGGGCCTCCGCCATCTCGGGGCCGCGCTGGCCGTGGCGGCCGTCTGGACGACGTGGCTCGTCCTGGTGCTGCTCCTCGCGGTCCAGGCCTACGTCGCGTCGGTGAGGGAAATGGAGGTCCCGCGGTTCCTCCTCCACGCGATCGAGGACCACCTCGCCGAATCCGGCGTCTCGGTGGTCTTCGACCGGGCGATCTTCGACCCGTCGGGCCGCGTGCTGATCGAGGGGGCGCGCTTCAGGCTGGCGTCCTTCAGCGAGCCCGTCGTCACGGCGCGCGCGATATACGTGCGGCTGGACCCGATCGCGCTCTTCGAGGGCCGGTTCGAGCCGAGCGAGATCCGGGCGACCGGGACCGACCTTTACATCCCGGCGATGCTCTCGCGGTCGGGCACCGCCGAGACGGTCGTCCAGGACCTCGACGCGGGCTTCTCGATCGCCTCCAGGCGCGACGAATTCTCCGTCGACTACCTGAACTGCCGCCTGGGCGGGGTGTGCCTCTCGGCGCACGGGGCGGTCTATGGGGGCGGCGTCGCGAGGCCCGGCCGCAACGCGTCGCTTCCGCTCGCCGAGTTCGTGTCGCGCAACTACGTCGCCCTCAGCCGGGAGTTTTCCCGCGCCGAGGACCAGATGGCGGGCCTGGAGCACGCCGCGCTCACGGCCGTCCTCACGCCGTCCGAGACCCGCGGCGCCATCGTGGACGCGCAGATGAGCGCGACGGCGCTCAAGATATCCGCCCCGTTCTCCCTCGACGCGCGGGACATCATCGCGTCGGCCCGGTTTCCCCTGCTCGGGAGCGAACCCCTCATGGCGTCGGCCGCCGTCTCGGCCGAGCGGCTGAGAGTCGGCTCGCGGGCCGCCGCGACCGGCGTCAGGGCCCGGATACGCGGCATACTCAGGATGGACACTCTCGCGTTCGACCCGAGGCAGCTCGACGTCACCGCGGGAACCGTCGCCGGGGAGGGTGCCTCGGTGCTCGCGCCCGTCGCGAGGCTGACGCCCGGTGCCGGGGGCGCGTTCACGGCGGAGGTCTCCGCATGGCTGTTCAACGCGCCGGTCTGGGCCCGCGCGACCGTCGACCCCGCGTCCAAGTCGGCCGACGTCGCCTTTGACGCCACGGTCTCCCCCGGGCTGCTCGACCCCCTGTCGGACCGGCTGGCGGTGCCCATCAGGCGCTTTGTCAGCTTTACCGAACCCGTCTCGGTCGCCGGCACGCTCCGCCTCGCGCCGGGATGGAAGTTTGCGGGCGGCAGGGCGCGCGCGGACGGCAGGGACCTCGTCGCCTACGGCGTGAAGATCGACGAGGCGCGCGGAATCGTGACCTACGACGGGACGCATTTCGCCGCGCGCGAGGCCGTCGTCCGCAGCGGGGACAACCTCGCCCGCGGATCGTACGAGCAGAATTTCGCGACGCTCGACTTCCGGTACCTTCTCGAGGGGAGGATGCGCCCGCTCGACATCACGCCCTGGTTCGGGGCGGGAGGATGGTGGGAGGGCCTGTTCAGCAGCTTCGGCTTTCCCTCGAGGCCGCCCGACGCGACGGTCGACGTGAAGGGGCGCTACCTCCACGGCAGGGTGTTCTCGGTCTTCGGCTACGCGGACGCGAAGGAGCCCGTCCTGATGGGGATCGCGTTCGACCGCGTCCGCACCCGGCTGTACATCGACCAGTCGGTCTGCGAGGGCTTCGAGGTCTCGGGGACGCAGGGAACCGGGAGCGCCCAGGGCGCCTTCAGGCTGGTTACCGAGCCCGTGCACGGGACCTGGAGCGGCCTGGACATCGACCTGTCCTCGACGCTGGACCCCGCGGCCGCGGCCAAGCTGCTTCCGCCCGGCGCCGCGGACGCGATCGCGTCGTTTTCATTCGATCACCCTCCCTCGATCTCCCTGCGGGGGCACTTCGACGGGCCGGCGGCGCCGGGGGCCCGCCACAAGGCGCTCCACGCGGAGGTCCACTCGGACGCCGGCCTGCGGGCGCACGGGGTCGCGTTCAGCAAGGCCTCGTTCAAGTTCGACCTCAAGGACGACGACATCGATGTCGGCGGGATCGATGCGGTTTTCGCCGGCGGCAGCGTGACCGGCTCCGCGTCGTTCACCGGGACGGGCGCCGACTCCAGGCTGCGGTTCAAGGCGGCGCTGACGGGCGCCAGCCTCGGACTGGCCGCCGAGGCCGCCGAGGGCTACGTCTCCCGGACCGCCGCGCGCTCCACGGCGCTCGACACCTTCGCCCGCGAAAGGTCCGACGTCCGGCTCGACCTGAACGCGGGGGCCGAGGGGCGACCCGGCGATCTCGACTCCTTCGTCGGCGACGGAAACGTCCAGATCCAGGGGGCGGAGCTCGGGGCGCTGTCTCTGCTGGGGGGCCTCTCGCGCCTCCTCAAGGTCACCGAGCTGCGCTTCACGCAGGTGCGGGCCGAGTACAAGATCGAGCACTCGGCGCTCGTCTTCTCCGAGGTGAGCGTGCTCGGGGCGAATTCCGCGATCGAGGCCAAGGGTACCTACTCGATCGAGCGGCGCCTTCTCGACTTCTCGGCGAGGATCTACCCCTTCCGGGAAAGCGCGTCCTTCCTTCAGGTGTTCAACGCGATCTCGGCGCCGATCTCGGCCGTGTTCCGGGTCAAGCTCACCGGAAGCATCGACAAGCCGTCCTGGAGCTTCGTGTACAGCCCGCTGACGCTCCTGCGGGCCGCGGACGTCAAGGCCGACTCCCCCGACAAGCCCGCCGAGCCCGCCCCGATCGCCAATCCCACTCCCTGACAGCGGGATCGGGAAGCCGGCGCCCGCGCACCTCCCGGGCCCGCGCGGGCCCCGCTGGCCGAAACACGTTGCCCCGAGCCCCCCGGAACGCTTAGGTTTGCCCAGGTCCAATGGAGAACGTTTCCACATTGCCCCGCCGGTCCTGGACCGAGCGGGCATCGCTTGCGCTGGCGCTGATACTCCTTGTGATCGGCGCCTGCTCCGTCCTGGGCTGGATTTTCCACCTGGACGGCTTCCTCCAGCCGGTCGAGCACCAGGCGCCCATCAAGGCGAATGAGGGCCTGTGCTTCCTCGCGATCGGCCTCGCGCTGATCGGCCGCGAATTCGGGGTCAGGAGGGCCGCCTGGGCCGCGGCCGCCCCCGCGCTGATCGGCGCGCTGACGGCGATCGAGGGCCTTCTCGGCGTCGACCTTCGGATCGACGAGCTGCTCGCCCATGATTCGCTCCTGGTCGACACGGTCCAGCCGGGCCGCGGCTCCGTCATGGCCGCGTGCTGCCTCGCGCTGGCCGGGGGGACCCTCCTCCTGAGGCTTTCCGAGAAGCGGACCCGCGAGCGCCTGTTTGCCGAGGCCGTGTCGGGCTCCGTGCTGGCCTCCGTCGGGTTCTCGGCCCTGCTCGGGTATGCCTTCGGCCTCCCGGCCGTCTACGACTGGGGCACGAACACGGCGATGGCGGCCCTGACGGCGGCCGCGCTGCTGGCGACGGGTTCGGCGCTTCTGGTGCTCGCCTGGAGGGAGAGCCTCAAGAACGAGGGGGGGCCCCCGGCGTGGATGCCCATGCCCGCGGTCCTTTTCTTCTTCACCCTGACGCTGATCTTCTGGATCGGGCTCAAGGAGCGCGAGGTGACCTACCTCAATGCGAAGGCCTCGAACGCCGCCGAGCAGTTCATCACGAGGATCAAGTCCGACATCGACCAGCAGATGAACGCGCTGGACCGGCTGGCCCGGAACGGGGCCGACAGCCCCGACAACAACATGGCCGCGTGGCTGACCGACGCCGTGCAGCTGTTCGACGAGTCCAAGGACCTCGGCTGCGTGTCGATCTCGTTCATCGACTCGAGCCTGAAGACCCGGTGGGCCTATCCCTCCCAGGGCCTCGAGGGATTCGACCATACGCTCGATTCCGGAAGGCGCGACGCCCTGGAGGCCGCGCGCTCCACGAACGCCCCGGATGTCGTCATCTCGGCGGACGTCGGCGGGAAAAAGGCCTCGGGATTCGTGATTTACGCCCCGATCAGCAAGATCGGCAGCCCCAACAGCTACGCCTCGCTGGAGTACCTCTACGCGAGGTTTTTCTCGATGATAGTCCGCTATCAGCCGGAGCTCGCGTCCAACTACTCGGTCATCATCAGCATCGGCAGGCAGGAGGTGTACCGCTCGACGCTCCTCGACGACAAGGGCGACCCGGCCCTGCAGACCGAGAAGATCTACCCCATCTACGGCGAGCGCCTCCGGGTGACCCTCACCCCCACCTACCTGGCGCTCTCGCGCGACAGGCGCTTCCTGCCGGAGATGGCGCTCGGGGGCGGGCTCGCGATCACGCTCCTGCTCGGTTTCACCCTCCACCTCGCCCGACGCGCGCGCTCGGGCCAGTTCCTTTCCGAGCTCTCGAACAAGAAGCTCATCGCGGAGAACGAGGAGCGGCGCAGGGTCGAGGCGCGCCTCAAGGTCTCCGACGAGCGCCTGCGGCTCGCGCTCGATTCCACGCAGATCGGGATCTTTGAGTGGAACGTGCCCAAGGGCCACGTCTACTACAGCCCCGGCCTCTGGGGAATGCTCGGGTACGAGTACGGCCGGATGCCCTCGACGCTTGAGGCGTGGCAGTCGCTCATCCACCCGGACGACCTCCCGCTCTACAGGAAGCGCACGGAGTCCCAGCTCAACGGCGTCACCTCGTTCATCGACCCCGAATACCGGGTGCGCGCCGTCGCGGGGGACTGGCGGTGGGTGTACGTCCGGTCCAAGTCGGTCCTCGCGGGCTCCAACGGGCGCCCGACGCGGATCATCGGCACGGTCCAGGACATCACGATCAGGCGCGAGTCCGAGCATGCGCTGCGGGAGAGCCAGGCCGAGGCGCGCAAGCTCTCCCTCGTCGCGTCGAAGACCGACAACCTGGTCATCATCGGGTCGGCCGACGGGACGATCGAGTGGGTCAACAGCGCGTTCTGCAGGGTCATGGAGTACACGCTCGAGGAGGTCGTGGGCAAGGACCCCGGACAGCTGCTGGTCGGGCCGGACACCGACGCCGCCCAGGCCGACCTTATCCGCAACGAGATCGCCAAGGGGATAGGCGCCAACACCGAGGTCATCCAGTACTCGAAGTCGGGCAGGAAATACTACCTGCACCTGGAGGTCCAGGTCGTGCGCAACCAGGCGGGCCAGGTGGAGAACTACATCGCTATCGAGAACGACATCACGTCCCGGGTGGAGACCGAGAGCCAGCTGCGCCGCGCCAAGGCGGAGGCGGACGCCGCGTCGCGCGCGAAGAGCGAGTTCCTCGCCTCGATGTCGCATGAGATACGGACGCCCATGAACGGCGTCATAGGGATGACGAGCATCCTCATGGAGACCACGCTCACCGGCGAGCAGCGGAACTTCGTCAACACGATCCGCACGTCCGGGGAGGCGCTCCTGACGATCATCAACGACATTCTCGACTTCTCGAAGATCGAGTCCGGCAAGATGGAGCTGGAGAAGGCCCCCTTCGAGCTGGCGCTCTGCGTCGAGGAGGCGCTCGACCTTTTCGCACCCACGGCGGCCGCGAAGCGGCTCGAAATCGGCTACCATGTCGAGGCGGACGTCCCGCCGTGGATCGTCGGCGACGTCACCCGCCTGCGGCAGATCATCGTCAACCTCGTCAACAACGCCATCAAGTTCACGCTCGCGGGCAGCATCTCGATCCACGTGAGGAGGATCCCGATGGACACGAACTTCAGGGCCATCCACCAGGGCCGGATGAGGCTCGAGATCACCGTGCAGGACACCGGCATCGGGATCCCCGAGGACCGGATCGACCGGCTCTTCAAGGCGTTCAGCCAGGTGGATTCGTCGACGACCCGGAAGTACGGCGGGACGGGCCTCGGGCTGGCGATCTGCCAGCGCCTGTGCCAGCTCATGAACGGGGACATCCGGGCCGAGAGCGTGCTTGGCAAGGGCTCGACCTTCACGATCGCCATCATGACGGACGCGGCGCAGCGCCCGCCCGAGGTCACCCAGCCGCCCTTCGCCGTCAAGGAGCTGCAGGGCGCGACGGCGCTCTGCATCGAGGACAACCCCATCACCCGCGCGCGCCTGCGCACGCTCTTTGAGACGATGGGCGCCAACTGCGTGTTCGCGAACGAGCCCGAGGCCGCGGCGCTGTTGGCGACCGCCCTGCCAAAGCCGCCGGCGGTCGTCATCCTGGACCTTCCCGAGTTCGACAGCCAGCGGGCGTTCGAGCAGACGTGCGCGATCAAGTGCCCGAGGCTCGTCCTCTTCCGCCTCGGCCAGACGCCCCCGCGCGCCCCGTCGGACGGGCTCCCCTATGGCACGGTCTCGAAGCCGATCAAGACGGTGTCGTTCCTCCAGGCCCTCTCGCAGCTGTGGAACCGGTCGGGCAGCGGCGCGGTGACGCAGGCGCGCCAGGAGGACCGCCCGATCGCGGAGGAGATCCCGCTCAACGTGCTGGTGGCCGAAGACAACGCGGTGAACCAGAAGGTCGCCCTCCGGTTCCTCGAGCGGATGGGCTACAACGCGGACGCCGTCGGCAACGGGCTCGAGGCGGTCAACGCGTTCAAGACCCGCAATTATGACCTGGTCCTGATGGACCTCCAGATGCCGGAGATGGACGGCCTTGAGGCGAGCCGCAGGATCAGGAGGGACCTGCCCTCCGAGCGCCAGCCGAAGATCATCGCCCTCACGGCCAACGCGATGCAGGGCGACCGCGAGATCTGCCTCGACGCCGGGATGGACGACTACATCTCAAAGCCGGTCAAGATGCACGAGATTGTCGCCGCGATCAGGCGCCAGTTCGCGAAGAGCAAGGTGGCCCCGTCCCTCAGCGGGTGACCGCGTGCGGCAGGAGGGCCGCGATCTCCCCCGCGCGCGACGGCTCCGCCGCAAGGTTGCACATCTCGAGGGGATCCTCCTCCAGGTCGAAAAAAAGCCACGGCGCGCCGCGCCCGTCGAGCACGAGCTTGCGGGAGCCGGTCCTCAGGCCCGTCCACGCCCGGTCGCATTGGTCCGGCAGCCCGACGACCGACGGCATCGATATCCGGGAACCGGCGCCGGCCGCCTCCCCGCCCCGCGGGTCCCCGGACCCGTCCGCCAGGGCCGCCGTCATCCGCGCCAGGTCGAGCAGGGAACATTGACCGTCATCCCTGCGGGCCGGACCCGGTATGCGGACAAGGAGCGGCACCCGCACGCTTTCCTCGTGGGGCCAGCCCTTGCGGAAGAGCCCGTGGGAGCCGTGCATGTCCCCGTGGGCCGAGGTCAGCACGACCCGGGTGTCCCCGGGAAGGTCGGAGAGCAGCCGCCCGATCGAGCGGTCCGTGACCTCCACGTGCGCGTAGTATCCGGCGAGGTCCGCGCGGGCGCGCCCGGCGGCCCCGCCGACCGGGGGAACGTTTCCCCGGAGCAGGAGCGCCGCCGGGTCGCGCGCGGGGATTCCCGCGGCGGGCGCGGTGTAGGGCGGATGCGGCGCCTCGAGGCTCACGACGGCGAACCACGGTCCGCCGAGCGCGCGCAGCGCCTCGGACGCCCGCTCGCACACGACGTCGCTCTGGTACCCGTCGAAGCGGACCGGCGCCGGAAGGCGCGAGCCGTGGAGCCAGGGATTGTTCAGGAGGAAGCCGCTCTCGAATCCCTCCCAGAAATCGAAGCCGCCCCGGTACTCCGGCGGGACGACGATCCTGGCATGGTCCTCCCCGGTGAGCTTCGCCCGGCTGTCCCTCCTGTACAGGTGCCATTTGCCGAAGAACGCCGTCCCGTACGCGCGTTCGCGCATCTCGTGCGCGATCGTGCGGGACCCGGGAGGAAGGGGGTCGAAGTAGTCCCGGATCCCGTTCGCGGGCGAGGCGATGCCGGTCAGGATCGCCGCCCGGGCGAACGGGCCGAACGGATGGGGCGTGACCGCCTGCGTGAAATTCACGCTCTGCGCGGCGAGCGCGTCCAGGCATGGCGTCCGCGCGTTGGGGTCACCCGAATAGCCGCACGCCTGCGCCCGCCACTGCGTGGTGACGATCCAGAGGATGTTCGGGGGCATCGGGATCGTGCCTTCGCTCGCAGGCCCGCGCCCCACCCCCTACTGCAGTTCGATCGGCATCTGCTGGACGCGCGCCGACAGCGAGTCGAGCAGGGCGCTCGTGTTCGCCGAGGGCTTGTCGTCGCCGGCCGGGATCGTGGCCATCGGCGTGAAGTCGCGCAGGAGGACGCAGTAGTCGCTGTTGACCATGATCCCTAGCAGCTCGCCGACCTTGCTGAAAACGAGGTCACCCCGGGAGGGCGCAAAATCCCCGAACACCCTCTTGAATAGCCTGTTGTCCACGCGCACGTATCCCCGGTGCGCCGCGTCGAGCTTGAAGCCCAGCTCCCCGTACCCCTTGCCCCCGTCGCTTATCAGCAGGGCGTCCGAGAACTTGAAGGGATCCGCGGCCAGCGGGTAGACCTTGACGCCGAGCGCGGCGACCTGCTGCGCGTCCACGGGGACGACAACCACGCGCGGGTCCGCGTCCAGGAACTCGATCTGCGAGCCGCTGGAGCTGTAGTCGGGCGGGCGCTCGAAGCGCACCGCGATCTTCTTCCAGTCGACCCCGACGTCCCTGAAGGAGAACGCGGTGTCCTCGACGTCGACCAGGGCGTACACCTGCTTGCCGTCCGTCGTGAACACGGTCTTCGACTCGCCGTCCTTGGTCGCGTTCCCGAAGAGGCCCTTGCGGGTGGCCGTGAAGGTGGTCTGGACGCGATTCGCCAGGAAGTCGTTGAAAAGGATGTTGGCGCTGATCGGGCGGTTGTCGCGGATCTCCTTGGTCAGCTCGCCGGAATTCTGCGCAAGCTGGCCGACCCCCTGCGCGAGCTGGTTCGTGGACTTCTCCACCTCGATGCGCTCGGTCCGCTCGCTCTGCAGCTGGCTCTGGAGGTCGCCCGCCTTGGCGGCGAGCTGCTGCTTCTCGTGCTCGCCGACCGCCACGGCCACCGTGAGGCTCTCGATCTGCTTGCGGGCGTCGGCCTGCTGGCCCTCCAGCGTCGTGAGCGCCTGCTTTTGCCGGTCCGCCTCGGCCTTCTTGTCCTCAAGCTCGCGCTGCAGCTGGGCGAGCTGGCTGCGGGAGAGCGTCTCCTCCTGCGTCTCCGCCTGGTACTTCATGTTGAGGTCGGCCTGCGCCTTCTGGGTGTCCACCAGCTGGGCGGTCAGCTTCAGGCTGTCCGTCTGGAGCTGCCCGAGGCTGCGCTCCCTCGCGGAGAGCGTCGAGTCGGCCGAGACGAGCTTCTGCTCGAGCGCCTGGCGCGCCAGCTGCTCGTCGGCGAGCGACTGCCTCATCGCCTCGACCAGGTCCTGGTCCTTGGAGACCGTGTTCGCCGAGATCTCGTTGACCGGCGGGCGCCGCGGCTGCGCGGGCTCCGCCCTCTCCCACCGCGTGAGCGCGATGAGGTTCAGGAACAGGAAATCGACAATGAACAGGAGGAGCGTCTTGTTCATGACGCGGCAAGCGCGGTCGCCCTCTGGCCCTCCATGATGAGCCGGCGCTTGTAGCCGCGGACATGGCGGATCTTCACAAGCGCGACGCAGATGATGCCGAACAGGTTGGATGAGTACGCAGCCAGCAGGTTGGGCTCGATGACGCCGACAACCTGGAGGACGAGCGCGGCCGCCGTGCCCATCATGCCGACGTAGAGCCCGCTGTCGAAGAGGTTCTCCTCATTTTCCATGAGACGGAGCTTGAGGAGCGGCGAGGCGTCCTGGCCCTCAATCTCCCGGATCTTGCGGAGGCAGGCCATGTACATACCGACCTGGAGCGCGGCGAATATGCCGATTGATACGAGTGTGGAGGTTTCCATTGTGACCGGGTTTGAGGTTGCGGTTGAATTTGTCTGGGTCGCCGTGTTCGCGAGCATCGGGAGGATGACGCGCACCCGGTATTCCGAGGTGGGCGCGGCCTTCAGGAGGAAGGGCTCCGTGGCGACGATGAGGAGCGCCGACATCACGACGGCAAGGACGCCGGCGCGCACGTGCTGCTGCGGCCCGGCGGAGGGCCCGCCGGCGGGCGACACGACCCACATGTCGAGGCCGCGCAGGAGCAGGAAGAGGCCGAGGATGTAGCCCGCGTACTTGATCGCCAGCATGAGCCGCGGGTGCACGAGCACCAGGGCGGCGGCGGCGCCCATCGCGGGCCCGGGCGAGCGGTTGACGGGCACCTGGCGCTGGAGCAGCAGGTCGACGGCGCCCTGGCCGTCCGCGAGGGCGAGGCGCAGGTCCTCGGATCCGGCCTTGCCATAGTGGATCAGGTAGATCGCCACCCGGTCCGCCGAGTTCGAGAGCAGCGCGGCCGAGTAGATGAACGGGAGCTGGTCGGGCGCCACCCGGCTCAGGTGGGCGTATTCGCCGACGGTCCTCACGTTCTCGGTCCGCTTGAGGAGCTCCCCGAGCTGGGTCCAGTCGAGGCGGCGCCCCAGCGACAGGAGGTCGAGGTAAAACCCCTCCAGGTCGCCCAGCTCGTTGTGCGCGGCCGCGGTCTCGGCGAGCGCGCGCACCTCGCGCTGCAGGGTCGGGGAGAAGTGTTCCCCCTGGTACAGGAGGCCCGTGAGGAGGATGAGGGCGTCGAGGGGCTGCCCGCCGGGGCGGTTGGCCGGGACGAACCTTCCCGTCGAAACGACCTCGCGGGTCCTCAGGATCGACTGGACGCCCAGCGAGCCGGAATTCGCGAGGTAGGTGCGGACCGTGTTTCGGGCAACCTCGGGGATGAGGAAGGTCATGACCGGCGTGCTCGGACCGTAGCGCGCGGGCTGCCGAAGGTTGAAAAGCGGATCGAGCGAGGGGTCCCATCCGCCCCAGGCCACGAGGGCGGGCTGTTTCGCCGAGAGCGCCTCAAGGGACCGCTCCAGGGCGGGCGCCTGCGGATCGTCCACGGCCTTCGAGACGGCGAGCAGGAACATGGCGGGCCCGATCTTCTCCGAGTCCACCAGGTCGCGTCCGTATGCGGCGACCGACGGGGTCCCGTCGCCGGCGGAACGCAGCAGCCCCTTGCTGACCGATTTCAGGCTGACGGGCAGAAGCCACGCGATCACCGCCACGATAGCGCCGGCGAACACGAGCGCGGGAGCGGCGGGCGGCGTTTTTCTGGCTTCTTGGGGTAAACTCATCTGCTTCTACAAAGTATTGATTTGCGGGCCCGTACGGACGCGATCAGGCTGGTAAGCCTCACCGACCGATGTCCTTGGGAATTGTTCACTACAACGATCCAGTTTTGCGCAAGAAAGGCGAGAAAATCACTGCATTTGATGCCTCCCTTGCGTCGTTCTCGGATCAAATGATCGCGGCGATGCACGAGGCGCGGGGGATCGGGCTTGCGGCGCAGCAGGTCGGGCGCCCCCTTCAGCTGTTCGTCGCGGACCTGCGGGGCGTGGATGCCGAATTTAACTGGAACCTGGACGGGGCGAAGCCGCCGCTCGAGCTGTTCATGCCAATGACTGTCGTGAATCCGAAGGTGACCGTCGCCCGCAAGGTCCCGATGGTCTCGTCCGACGAGGGTTGCCTGTCGTTCCCGGAGATCCGCGGCGTGGTGGAGCGCGCCGAGACCATCTCCGCCTCGTACCGGGACCAGAACGGCCTCGCGCACACGCTCGAATGCACGGGCCTGTTCGCGCGGTGCTTTCTCCATGAGACCGACCATGTGAACGGGATCCTCTTCATCGACCGGATGGAGAAATCCGTCCGCGCCGGGATCGACGACGTCGTCAAGGCGCTCGCGAAGCGGACCCGCGCAGGCCGGGCCGCCGAGCCGTCGTGAGCATCGCGACACGCAGGGGCGACAAGGGCACGACCGGCCTGCTCCACGGGCAGCGCGTCCCGAAGGACCATCCCCAGATAGAGGCGGTGGGGGCGTTCGACGAGCTCAACGTCGAGGTGGGTGCGGCCCGGATGACGGCGTCGGACCCCTCCGCGCGCGCGCTCCTCAGGAGCGTCCAGGGCTCGCTCGTCGCGCTCATGGGCGAGATCGCCTGCGCGCAGGAGGACGCGGCCCGCCATGCGCGGTCGCGTTTCGCCCGACTTGGCGAGGAGGACCTGCGCCGGCTCGACGATAGCCTTGCCGCGCTCGAGTCCAGGGGCATTCGCCTCGACGGCTGGGCCACTCCCGGCGCAAACCCGAGGGCCCTCGCCTTCGACCGCGCCCGCGTCGCCGCGAGGCGCGCCGAGCGCCGGCTCGCCGCCCTGCCCGCGCACGGGAGGAAAGTGCGGCCGCTCCTTCTCCAGTGGATAAACCGGCTCTCGGATCTCCTGTGGCTGTACGCCCGGGAGGCGGAATCCAGGCGGAAGTAGGCGCGGCGGGGCGCCCGGTCTTCCGGGCGAAATGAACCTTTTGCGGGCCCGGGCATTCAACTCTCTCGAAGGCATATAGTGTCCGAACCGTCCCACAACCTGGTCCAAGCCGCCCGCAACAACGATGAATCCGCATGGGAGCAGCTGTTTCGGGAGTACCAGCTGCGCCTCTTCGCGTACGCCAACGGGCTCACCGGCGACCGGGAGACCGCATTCGACATCGTTCAGGAGTCGTTCGTCCGGGCCGTGTCCCACCTCGGAAGCCTGCGCGACGACGCAAAGTTCGGATCCTGGCTCTTCGGCATCGCCCACCAGCGCTGCATGCAGCATTTCCGCAGGGCGAAGCGGGAGGCCGCGTGGCTGGGGAGCGACGAGCATGACGAGTCGCCGGAAGGGGACGGCCCGGATCCACGCGACGCTCTCCTGTCGGCAGAACGGGCCGAGGCCCTCTACGCCCTCGTCGACCAGCTTCCCCTGCCCCAGCGTTCGGCCCTGCTGCTGCACGTCCTTGGCGAATTTCCGCTCGAGGAGATCGCCGGGATCGCCGCAGTCCCGGTCGGCACGGTCAAATCCCGCCTGCACCACGCAAAGCGGGCGCTCCGAAAGCTGATCGAGGAGGGAAATCCGTGAAACAGAACCCACGCGACTGGCTGCTGGCCCGGGACAAGGACGCATTGCCCCGGCTCGACTCCATCGGGAGGGCCGTCCTTGCGCCCGAGCGTGCGACATTCCGGGAGGCTGTTGTGGAGATCTTCAGGCCGAACCTTCCGGTCTGGGCGTCGCTGGCGGTCGTCTGGCTCCTTCTTGCCGCCGCCCATTTTACAATTTCGCCTCAAATCCGGCCGTCGTCGATGGGCCCGGGGTACCAGGCGGACATGGTCACTCAACTCGTGTCTCCTGATGAAGCTCTATCCCCGCTGGACCACCACTCTTAGGCGAATCATCCTCGCATTGGCCGCTGCGGCGACGATTGTCGCCGCAGGCTACGTCGAGGAGGACTGGCGCGGCGAGCGCGCGTTGCGCCGGTTCACAAGGGAATGCGCCGACGAAGGAAAGCCCCTTGACTACGACTTCTACAAACCGGCGCCCATTCCCGACGCCGAGAACATGTTTCGCGCCCCCCTGCTCGCCCGCTTTTTCAATTCTGTCGATGCCGATCGGCCGGCATGGGAGGCTTATGAACGGGGCAAGCCGCCCCTTGAGAAGATGAGCGAAGTGATGGGGAACTGGCGGCAGGGGCGGCCTTCCGACCTGACGAAGGCGTTCGCCATCCTTGGGAACACGCCGCAATCCGGTCCGGACGCCGATCCGAAGGCAGCCGCACGCCTCATTCTCGACCGGTTGAAGGAGATCGAGCCTGACCTTGACGGATTGGGATCCGCCGCCCGCCAACGTCCGCAGTCGCAAATCCCTTTCGGCTTCTCCCTCCTGCCTTCGTTCAGGGCCCTGCGTTTCTTTACGCGGGCGCTGACATTGAGGGCCGTCGCCGAGATAGAGCTGGGGCGCAACGATGACGCGTTCAGGGACGTGTATGCCTCGCTTCGGCTCGCGGAGGGCGCGGAAAGGTTTCCCCATCACATTTCGCTGCTGATGGCCAATGTCATGGTCTCGCTGTCGCTTCAGCCTTTCTGGGAGGGCTGCGTCAAGGGCGTCTGGAGTGAGGGCCAGCTTGAGGCGTTTCAGGAGATTTTCTCGAGGATCCATCCGCTTCATGAATTGCCCGTGGCATTTGCAGCAGGCCGGGCGGCCTACGAGGCCGGTTACGTCGTGGATTCGAGAAGACAATACTGGATGCCAAAGGGATGGTGGAAGATAAACGTCGTGCGTTTCTTCCAGCTCCATGCGGGAGGAGGCGATCCCTTGTGGTTCGATCCCGCCCAGGAAAGGGTTGATCTAGCCAGCATCGAGCGCGCCGATGCGCTTGTTGCCGAGCTGAGTCATTCGTATTCGCCGTTTGACTGGCTTATCCGCCATGAAGCGTGGGGCACGAAAATCACCGTTTTTACCGCCGCTGAGCACACTCAACTCACATTGGCCCGGACGGCGTGCGCCCTTGAGCGGTACCGGCTGGTCCACGGCACGTATCCCGCAGGCCTGGACTCGCTGGTTCCCCAATTCCTCGAATCGGTGCCCCATGACGTCATAGACGGCGCGCCCCTGCGCTTCGAGTGCGCCGATGGAAGCCAATTCAGGCTCTATTCGGTCGCCTTGAGCGGCATCGATGAACATTCGTGGCCCAGGAAGCCGGCGGTCAAGGGATGGGAAACCAAGGAAGGGTACTGGGCCTGGGTGCAGCCGCCCCGATCGTAGCCGCGTGGGCCACGGCGCGCCGGCCCGCCTGGCTCCCTCCTCCGGGGGCTTGAATTCCGCCGCCGATCGCGCCAGCGTCCTCCCCGATGCCCTTCGCCATCGTCATTCTCGTCCTGGCGGCCGGTTGGCGCGTATTCACCCTGTACGTACCGCCGCTCAGCAACTTTTCGCCCGTGATGGCGCTCGCCTTCTGCGCGGGCGCCTACACCCGCCGGGGCTGGATGTGGCTCGCGCCCTTCGCGGCGCTCATCCTGTCCGACCTCTACATCGACCATTACTATGCCGTCACCTACCACTACGTATGGGACGTTGGCGGCGCCTTCATCCGGATCCTCTGCTTTGCCGTGGCGCTCGGACTCGGATTCCTCGTCTCGCGCCGGCGAAACTGGTTCAGCCTGTTCGGCGGCGCTCTGGCCGGATCCGTGTTCTTCTACATTGTCACGAACACCGCGTCCTGGGCCGTGGACGCCGGCTACGCTCACAATGCCGCCGGATGGCTTCAGGCGCTCACGGTCGGCCATCCCCAGTATTATTCGACGCTGTTCTTCTTCAGGAACACCTTTGTCAGCGACCTTATCTTCACGGGCTGCTTCGCGCTCGCGATGGAGTACGCCTCCCTGCGGAAGGGCGAGCCGAGCCTCCTCGCCCTAAAGCAGGTCCGCCGCTAGCTCCGCGAGCCTCGAGCGCTCGCCCTTTGTCAGCGTGACGTGCGCGGCGATGGACTGGCCCTTCATCCGGTTGTGGCAATAGACGAGACCGTTGCTGCGCGAGTCCACGTAGGGATTGTCGATCTGGGCGGGATCGCCGAGAAGGACGATCTTTGAGCCCTCGGAAATGCGGGTTATGACCGTCTTGACCTCGTGGGGCGTCAGCTGCTGCGCCTCGTCCAGGATGAAGAACCTGCGCGCGATCGACCGGCCGCGGATGAAGCAGAGCGCCTCGATCTCGACGAGGCCGCTCTTGAGCAGCCGCTCGTACGGCTTGATCAGGCCCGCGGTGGCGTGGGAAACGTGGCTGCCGCCCCCCGACTGGTGGGAGCTCATCGAGGCCATGTAATCGTCCCTCTTCCGGTGCTTCTTCTTGGAGACCTTCTTCGACGCGAACTGCGGCTCCTTGGGCGGCTTCGACGGGAGGAGGACCTCGAGAGCGTCGTAGTAGGGCTGCAGCCACGGCCTCATCTTCTCATCGAGCGTGCCCGGAAGGAACCCGATGTCCTTTCCGAGCGCGATGACCGGGCGGGAGATCGAGACCCCGTCGTACTTCGAATTCTCGTCGTGCGTCTGGTGCAGCGCGCACGCGGTCGACAGGAGCGTCTTGCCGGTCCCGGCCTTACCGGAGCAGGTGAGCATGTGGATGCTGTCGTCGAGCAGCGCGTCCATCAGGAACTGCTGCTCGAGGTTCCGCGCGCGGATGGGGATCCCGCCCGGCGCCTTGACGTATTCGGGGATCTTGAGCCTCCGGACGGCGCCCTCGCCAAAATACCGCGCCGGCATCGTCTTCCCCTCGTCCGAGCGCAGGAGGACGTACTCGTTCAGGTAGAGCGGCCTCGCCGCCTTCGCATCGAGCTCAAACTCCCCCTCGGAGCAGAAGCGCTGGAGCTCGTAGATCGAGAGCGGGATCTCGCGGTAGCTCGCCTCCTCGGCCTCCTGCGGGACCTTGTCGTTCATGTAGTCCTCGGACTCGAGCCCGACTGCGCGCGCCTTGAGCTGCACGTTGACGTCCTTTGTCACGAGGATCGTCGGGGGCGGGTACTGCTCCTGGACGAAGAGCGCCGAGGCGATGATCCGGTTGTCCTGCTTCGAAAGGTCGGGGAGGATGGCCCTCAGCCGGTCCATCGCGGGCGAACGCCTGCCAGGCTCGGCCAGGTACGGATTGATGATGACCGAGAGCGTTCCGCCGTTCGGCAGCTCGACGCCCTCGTGCATGGAGCGGGCGTCGGGCAGCAGCTCCTGCAGGATCCGGTGGACCCGCCGCGCGTTGCGACCGCGCTCGGTCGACTGCTCTGACTTTATCGAATCCAGCTCCTCCAGGACCTCGACAGGGATGGCCAGGTTGTTCTCCTGGAATTTGTAAATCGATTGCGGATCGTGAAGTAGGACATTCGTATCCAACACGAACGTCTTAATCTTGGCCGTAACCCTGATCCGCGAATTTGGGGCCGTGGCCCCGCGCAGGTTTTCCATCGAGGTTGGGAGTATCTTGTGAGCAAGTGAGCATCTTTGCGGCCCCCTGTCGATGATAGAATGAGGGGGCAATTGTGTTACAACCCCGCTCAGCGCTGCTTCTTACCGATCCCGGCTATGCCCGGTGGACCTCGGTTCGCCTACCGCCGTCCGCCGCCGAGCGGTAGATCGCCTCGATGATGGCCATGTGGTCGCGGCCCATTGAGCCCGCGACGGGGCTCTCCCGCCCCGTCAGGATGCAGGATGCAAAATCGTCCATCTGGAGCGACTGCTGGGGGACTGCCGGACAGTTGAACGGCCCGCGCGAGGTCGTCATCCCGATATCCCCGTAGGCGTATGCCGGCTCCATGCGGATCCAGCCCCTTGCCCCCTCGGCCCGGAAACGGTTGGCGTTGCGCGCATAGCTCGACGACGCCTCGCACGTCACGCCACCCGGGTATTCCATCGTCCACTCGATCGTCTCCTCGACATCGTTGAAGAGCGAGGGGTTGGTCTTGGGAAGTTCCCGCGCGGTCACCGCGACGGGCTGGCCCATGGCGCCGCGGCACGCCGCCTGGATCACATAGATCCCGACATCCATCAGGGGTCCGCCGCCCGAGAGCGACTTCTCGATCCGCCAGGCCCGCTCCATGACCGTCCAGCTGTGCTCGCCGGACATCCTGTTCAGGAGACCGAAGTCCATCTCGCGGGCGAGCCGGTCGAGCTCGATGTGGTGCGGGTCGAACTGCAGGCGGTAGCCGATGGAAAGCTTCACGTTCGCCTTCGCGCATGCCGCGATCATCGCGTCGCTGTCGGCCACGCTGCCCGCCATCGGCTTCTCGCAGATCACGTGCTTGCCCGCCGCGGCGACCTTGATCACGTGCTCCGCGTGCAGCACGTTGGGCGTCACGACGTAGACGATGTCGATGTCGGGGTTTCCCGCGATCTCGTGGATGGTGTCGTAGTTCCAGATGTTCTTTTCCGGGAAGCCGTACTGGCGGCTCCAGCTTGCGCCCTTACCGGGAGATCCCGTCACGACTCCGGCGAAGCGGCACACCTTGGTCCTCAGCAGGCCGGGCCCGAGCTGGCCGCGGGAATAGAGCCCGAGGCCCATGAGGGCGACGCCCAGCTTGCGCTCGCCGCCCTTGGTCGCCTCCGCAATCTCGGCGGCAAGGCTCCCGGCCGCCCCGCTGCCGACGAAGGCCGCTCCCAGGGTCATGTTGCGGACAAACGTGCGGCGCGAGTGAACGGGATCACGCGGGAGAGGGGGCTTTTCTTTCATGGGGTATCCGGGGTGGCATCTGGGGGCACCGCCGACTTCGGCGGGAACAGGGGATTACAGAAATCGAGTCGTGGAAAGGGGCAAGCCCCGACGTGGCCGCCCCAGCCGCCCAGGCAACGTCCGACCGCTGCGACATGAGCGGCAAGGCTCCACGGAGGCGAAATCCGACAATCAGTACACCTGGTACCAGGGAATTCCCAGCCGTCCGCCACGGACGACAATGCGGACGGGGTCGCCATCTGCGTGCCGACTGTAAACCGACCGAGAGACCGTGACCTGGTGTTCCCCAGGCTGATTCAGCCATGGGGACACCCTGAGGTAGTACATGGCTGGGCCCCTCCCTCCCGTGGCAGCATGGTGCCTGCGCACTCTCGAGTCGTAGGCCGTCCCCCACGAGGCGTCATAATAGCAGTCGATATGGACCAGGAGGCCGTAGCTGTAGGCGAGGCAGAGGCACGAGACGATGATCACCCGCATGATCCTTCCTCTCACGTCGGACGCGAAACAAACCACAAGGACCAGAAGGGCCGCGCCAATCGCCGCGAAGGGAATCCAGAATCGATCCCAATCGAGGATGTGCCAGTCCAGCAGGGCGCGAAGCGCCAGGGCTAGGATCGGCATCAAGAACGCACCTGCGACCCTTGAGGAGGGGTCATTCGCCTTTCCGTCGAATCCTCCGAGCCGCCTGAACTTGATCATGGGAAGCAGCGCGAGGACAGGGAGGAGAGCCTGCAGGCCGACCGCCAGTCCGTAGGGACGGGGATAACATATTGCCCAACCAGACGAGGCGCCCAGGCCGGAGCAGAGGATGTAAATCCACCGTGATTCGGATACATGCGCGACGAGGCGCCGCCCGCCCGATCGTCTCGGCTCACTTGGCGAGGCGGTCATTGGCGGCCTTGAGGGGAATGGAGGCGTCGAAATAGAGTTCCTTTTTTTCGCCCCCAACCAAGACGGAAAGCACGTCGCATGACCCTTCCAATCTCTGCGCCTTCACCTCGGCTCCTAGAAAATTGCACACGGAATACTCCTCATCCACCGAAATGACCCTGAAGGCCGAGGCCACCGACGCACCGTCGCTGTCGCCGACGATGGAGCGCATCAACCCGTAGTATTGATAGCGGTACCCGACGGCCTCCCGCGGGCGCCCGAGCTCGCTCATCGCGGCGCCCATCATGAGCTGGATCTTGGCATCAACCGGGCATTTCCCGAGCCATTTTGCCCCGGCCTCGACGAACTTCTTTTTGTCGACCGGATAGCAGTCGATCAGGGCCTTCCTCTCGTCGTTGACCACCCAGGAGAGGATGGCGCCGGGAGCACGCGCATAGTCGAGGCGCATCCGGGTGAATTCCGAGCCATCCGGAGTCGCTGCTTCCGCGGCAAATCCTGCAAGAACCAGAACCAAGAAGAATGCTTTCCTCACGTGGATCGCCGCTCTCGGAAGTTGGTGGGGTACTGCATTTGGCTGAGCAAATCTCGCCTCGTCACGGTTCAATGCCACGATCTCTTTCGATCTCTCGCTTGTCGCCTGGTTGCTCGGTCAATTTAGACCACCAATCGGGGTCCAGGGAACGGCCAGGCGATTCGGATTTTTCTCCAGCCGGACGCCCTGATTCCAATTCCAAGGCCATCTCACGAACAATTGGCTGCATTCTAACAAAGATGGCCTGCAATTCCGGAATCTCTAGGACTCTAGCTTCCAAGAACGCTTTATCTAACGCTGATGGGCTTATTTTTTCCTGCGACAGAATAAATTGAATGTCTTCCAGATCCTCACGGTCGTTTCGCATCATCTTGGTCAGAACAAGGTCAAGGCATGACGGACGAAACAGTCGAAGGAACTTATGGTCGCCTGAAGGTATCGCTACAATCTTCTCAAACCAGCTGGGAGTAAGCGCGACCTGCCGGTCAGTAAATAGATGGGACAAATAGAGGCCCGACGGTGCCAAGCTATTGTTGGTTAGCTCAATGGCCTTCCAGAATTGAGTGTCCGATTCAATTTCCGCCATTTCGACCATGGGCAAAATAGCGTCCACATCCGCTGTCTTTCCGAATTTGGCCCCTTCATCGCCAAAACCCAGCGCGAGCGCCGCTCGTCCAAACAAGACGACCCGAGTCGGTTTTTCTAGAAAAGAATCTAAGGTCCGCAGAATATGCCGCGGATAGTTTATCGGCAATGTAGCCACTGCACCCTTCCGCCGCCGTATCTCGTAACGCCTGTCTGAGAAACGAAACGGCTCCAGTGAGGAAGGACACCATCGGCGACGGGAGGCTGTTCTCCCAATAGTCCGAGCAATTCATCCCAAAAATCCTTGTGCGAGGAATCATGCATGCTTCCAGCCTTTGCGATATATGCTAGCGTTCGGCTCACTCGTTCACGCTTCGCAACTTGGGCCAATTGCTTGGCATTACAGCCGCCGGCAAGCTGGGCGGCACATCGAATTGCAATCGGTTCAAATTCGTTGGAACCGAGGAGCAAAAGCGCAACCAGCTCCTCATTCGAAATAGCCGCATTGCCGGGGTCATGCTCAAGTGGCGGATATGCCGGCGCGTAATGGCTACACCCTCTAGCAACGGCCAATTTTATAAAGTCAGCCGTCGATTTGAGTCCTGTGCCCCGTGCACTTATTAGCAGCGCAGAGCAATGGCTGCTTTCTCCAAGTTCTTGCGCCAGGGTTGCCATTGTATTGTCCACTATGGAATTGGACTAAGCTATGAATGTGCCTTCACACTGCAAGCGGTCCCTCGCTGCGGACTTTTGAATATTCATCAGCGAACATGGACGGCACAGGTTTAGACCCAAGTACGGTGAGACAATCCTGCGCTCGGGATACGGCAATTGTTCAATCCCGCATTTCATCGCTCAGGATGCTGAAAAGATCCATGTCGTGAAAGCCGTCGTATCGAACATGTGAGCGGCGCAATTTCCCCTCGTGCGTCATCCCAAGCTTCTCCAGGACCCGCCTCGAGCCCAGGTTGCCCGGCATGCACGTGGCCTCGATGCGGTGGAGGTCCAGCTGGGTGAACGAGCATCGAAGGACCATCCTCGAGGCCTCGGTCGCGATCCCCTTGTTCCAATGGCTCCTGGCGACGTTGAACGAGATCTCCGCCCTCTTGTGATATTTGTTGAGGGTGTGGAGGAAGACTATCCCGAGCAGGTCCCCGCTTTCCCGCGACGCGATGGCCCAGCTCAGGATCGCCGGCCCCGTGAGCATGCGCAGGAAGCCCCGGGTAAACTCCTCCGACTTGTGGGGCGGCCATAGCGTGAACCGCGCAACCTCGGGATCCGACGCGTAGGCAAAGACCTCAGGCGCGTCGTCGAGCGCCAGCGCGCGCAGCCTGAGCGCTGTCGTCTCGATGAACGGGGCCGCGATGCTGAATGAGTCCGCCATCGCTAGGGAGGCCCTTGCTTCACGGGCGTATCGCCGGAAGAGACTGCCGGGCGCGGCGGCCGCCCGGTCTGCCCCGGCATCACGAGATCCCATTTGTTACCATATAGATCCTCAAAGACGGCCACGGTGCCATAGTCCTTCTCGCGCGGCTCCTCGTTGAATCTGACGCCTCGCCGCTTCAACTCGGCATAGTCCCTTGCGAAGTCGTCCGTGTGCAGGAAAAGGAACACGCGGCCTCCGGCCTGGCATCCGACCGCCTCCGCCTCCTCCCTGTTTTTCGCCCTGGCCAGCAGCAAGCGGCATTCCCCCGGGCCGGGCGGGCTCAGCAGGACCCACCGCTTCCCACCGCCCAGCGGCGCATCCGCCACGACGCTGAACCGGAGCTTGCGCGTGTAGAAATCGATGGCTTCCCCGTATTCCCTGACGAGGACGGAAACGGCGCCGATTGCCTGGGTCATTTCTTAAGTTAAGGCCGCGCAAGACAATATGGACAGCAGGGATTTGCGGGACTTTGTCGGGGTTTCGAAGGGGCCGGGAGCGGGCGTTCGGCTATGACACGAAACCCCGGGGCCGGGCTTGTCAAACCGGGCCCGGCAATGCAGATTAACCGTTCGACTTTGATGAAACTAGCTTCCGCAAAGGCAAAAGCAGGAGGCGCGGGAAACGCGCGTGTCTGCCGCTGCCTTCTATAGATAATGGCAACTGCGGACCATGTTTCCCCCGCCGTTGATCCAACCGCGGCGGATCTGAGGCTATCCGATGCTTCGGCGCCGGAGCGCGTCCGCTGGGCCGTGGAGCAGTTCGGGGGCTCGCTCGTCATGAGCACGAGCTTCGGCGCCCAGTCGGCCGTGATGCTCCACCTGGCCACGCGGATCGTGCCCGACATCCCGGTCGTGTTCGTCGACACAGGCTACCTGTTCCCCGAGACCTACCGCTTCGCGGACCAGCTCTGCGCGCGGCTGCGGGTGAACCTGAAGGTGTACCGCGCGATCGAGTCGCCCGCGTGGATCGAGGCCCGCCACGGCAAGCTGTGGGAGAAAGGCGAGCGTGGCCTGGACACCTACAACCAGATCACGAAGGTCGAGCCCATGCAGAGGGCGCTCTCCGATCTCGGCGCCCGCGCCTGGCTTGCGGGGCTCAGGCGCGTCCAGGCGAGCACGCGCGAGCACCTGCCTGTCGTCAGCGTCCAGGACGGCCGGGCCAAGATACTGCCGATCGTCACGTGGACCGACCGCGACGTCCACCGGTACCTGACCGAGAACGACCTCCCCTATCACCCGCTCTGGGACAAGGGCTATGTCTCGATAGGCGACGTCCACACGACGCGGCCGCTGACCGCCGACATCACCGCCGAGGAGACGCGCTTCTTCGGCATCAAGCGCGAATGCGGCATCCACGACCCGGCCGCAAATATCTGAGCGCTCCCACCGACATGACCCACCTCGACGAACTCGAGTCCCAGGGCATCTACCTCATGCGCGAGGCGTTTCACGGCTTCAACAAGCCGGCGATGCTCTGGTCGATGGGGAAGGACTCGAACGTCCTCCTCTGGCTCGCGAAGAAGGCGTTCTGCGGCCACATGCCCTTCCCCGTGGTGCACATCGACACGACGTACGAATTCCCCGAGATGATCGAGTTCCGCACGTGGGCCCAGGCGCACTACGGGTTCGACCTCGCCGTCTGGACCAACCTGGAGGCCCGCGCGCGGGGGATCGGCTACGAGACGACGGACCCGGTGACCGTGACCCACGAGCTCAAGACCGTCGCCCTCCAGCAGTGCCTTGCGGCGAACAATTTCGACGCGCTGATCACCGGCATCCGGCGCGACGAGGACTCGACCCGCGCGAAGGAGCGCTATTTCTCGCCGCGCAACGCGGAGTTCGAGTGGGACTACAAGGACCAGCCGCCCGAGTTCTGGAACCATTTCACGACGGATTCGGGGCCGGGCGAGCACGTGCGCGTGCAGCCCCTGCTCGACTGGACGGAGATCGACATCTGGCGGTACCTCGAGCGCGAGAAGGTGCCGCTGCCCGGGATGTACTTCTCGCGGGACGGGCAGCGCTACCGGTCCCTCGGCTGCATGCCGATCACCAAGCCCGTGCGAAGCAACGCGCTGACGATCGCCGACATCATCGAGGAGCTGAAGATCACCAGGATATCCGAGCGCTCGGGCCGGGCGCAGGACCACCATGAGCGCAACGCGATGCAGAAGCTTCGCGCCAAGGGATTCATGTGACCGAGGCGATGATGACCCTTCCGGAAACCGACCTTCCCCCGCGGCCAGCGGCCGCCCCCCCTCCGGCGCCCGGCGTGCACGCGTCGCAGGCCCCCGGCTCCGACCACCTGCAGCTGGTGGTCGTCGGGCACGTCGACCATGGGAAATCCACCCTGATCGGCAGGCTCCTCTTCGACACGCACTCGGTTCCCGACGGGAAGGCCGAGCGCATCGAGGCGGCCTGCAGGGCCGAGGGGATGGAGTTCGAGTACGCGTTCCTCCTGGACGCGCTCCTTGAGGAGCAGGCGCAGAACATAACGATGGACACGACCCGCGTGCCCTTCCGCACGGAGCGCCGCTCGTTCACGATCATCGACGCCCCCGGGCACAAGGAATTCCTCAAGAACATGATCACGGGCGCCGCGAGCGCGGACGCCGCGGTCCTCCTTGTCGACGCCCAGGAGGGCCTGCGCGAGCAGACCCGCCGGCACTGCTTCCTGCTCTCGCTCCTCGGGCTCCGGCAGATCGTCGTTGCCGTGAACAAGATGGACCTTGTCGGCTACCGCCCGGATGTCTTCGAGCGGATCCGGACCGAGCTCGGCGACTTCCTGGCCAAGCTCGGCGTGGAGCCCGCCCACTTCGTCCCCATCTCCGCCAAGCACGGGGAGGGGCTGCTCAGGCACAGCGAGCGGATGGCGTGGTATCGCGGGCCGACCCTGCTCGAGGCGCTGGAGGCGTTTCGCGGCAACCCGCCAGCGTCCGGCGGCCCGCTGAGGCTCTCGGTTCAGGACGTGTACCGGTTCGACTCGCGCAGGATCATCGCGGGCTTCGTCGAGTCCGGGAGCGTCTCGGTGGGCGAGCCGATCGAGTTCTTTCCCGGCGGAAAACGCAGCCGGGTGAAGTCGATCGAGACATGGCCCGAGCCGACGACGCCCGCGACGGGCCCCGTCGGCTCGGAGCGCGCGGTCGCCGTGACCCTGGAGGACGAGCTGTTTGTCGAGCGGGGCCAGATCGGCGCGCCGCCCGGGGACCGGCCCCACGAGGCGCGGACCTTTACGGCGAGGGTGTTCTGGATTCACGACCAGCCGCTGCGCTCGGGCGAGCTCATTCCCCTCAAGCTGGGCACCCAGCAGGCCGAGGCGCGCGTCCTCGGGATCCAGCGCACGCTGGACGCGGTGACCCTCGAGACGGGCACCGGCACGACGGGCGAGGTCAAGGTTCACGAGGTCGCGGAGATCCGGATGCGCGTGCGCAAGCCCATCGCGTTCGACGTCGGCGGAAAAGTGCCGTCGCTCGGGCGATTTGTCCTGATGCGGGGCCGCAGGATAGGCGGCGGCGGCGTCATCGACTCCGTGGTCGAGGAGATGCCCGAAAGCAAGGGCGCCAACCCCGTGAACCGCTCCGCGATCCTGGGCCACCGCGGCTGCATCGTCTGGATGACCGGGTTGTCCGGGTCCGGAAAGACGACGCTCGCGCATGCGCTCGAGCAGCGCCTTCTGAACTCGGGCATCCTCACCTCGATCCTGGACGGCGACGTGCTCCGGGCGGGACTGAGCAAGAATCTCGGTTTCACCCCGGGCGACCGCAGCGAGAACATCCGGAGGGCCACGGAGCTGGCCATCCACCTCGCCGAGGCCGGTGTCGTCGTGATCGGGGCGTTCATCTCGCCGTTCCGCGCGGACCGGGCGATGGCGGCCGAGCGCGCCAAGGAGCGCGGCGTCCCTTTCGCCGAGATCTTTGTCAATACCCCGCTCGCCGAATGCGAGCGCCGCGACCCCAAGCAGCTCTACAAGAAGGCGCGCGCCGGCCTTATCCCGAATTTCACGGGTATCGACTCCCCGTACGAGGCCCCCCTTTCGCCCGACCTCGAGATCAGGACCGACCGGGACGCGGCGAGCGACTCGATGGAGAGGCTGGCCCAGCTGGCGCTCGGACTCGCCCGCCCAACGGAGCAGACGGGGGCAGGCGCCGACATATGAGCGTGGGGACCGTATATCTCGTCGGGGCCGGTCCTGGCGACCCGGAGCTGATCACGCTCAAGGCCCGCCGCGTGCTGGGCGAGGCCGATGCCATCGTCTACGACCACCTTGTCTCGCCCGAGCTGCTGGACCTGGCGGGGCCGGCTTGCGAGCGCATCTTCGCGGGAAAGAAGGGCGGGCAGTTCTGCCGGCCCCAGAGCGAGATCGACGACACCCTCGTCCGGCTGGCGCTCGAGGGAAAGACCGTCGTCCGCCTCAAGGGCGGCGATCCGTTCGTCTTCGGGAGGGGCGGCGAGGAGGCCGAGGCGCTCGTGGCCGCCGGGATCACCTTCGAGATCGTGCCCGGGGTGACGTCGGCCCTCGCCGCGGCGGCCTACGCGGGAATTCCCCTCACCCACCGGCTGCACAGCTCCTCGGTCGTCTTCCTGACGGGCCACGAGGACCCGTCGAAGCCGGGCGCGACGGTCCGGTGGGAGGATTACGCCCGGCTAAAGGCGACGCTTTGCATCTACATGGGAGTGAAAAACCTGGCGACCATCGCCGCCCGCCTCGAGGCGGGCGGCCTCGATGCGGCAACTCCGGCTGCGATCATCCAGTCGGCGACGACCGGCGAACACCGGACGCTCCTGGGGACCCTCGGGACGCTCGCCGAGGTGGCCGCGAGGGAGAATGTCGTCGCGCCCTCGATGATCATCATCGGCGAGGTCGCGGCCCTTTCGGAGAAGCTGGCTTGGTTCGAGTCCGCCCGGCAGCAGGTGGCCGCACGATGAAGGTCGCGCTGGTCGACAACGGCTCACTTGAGCCCGCATCCCATGAGAGCCTGCGGGCGGCAGCGGCATCGATCGCCGAAAGGGCCGGGACACCCGTGAAGGCCGTATCGTGGAAACACAGCGGCCGGATCCCCCCCGGCTCCCTGAAGGGCGGCCCGGCGTGGACGCTCGCGCCCTGGATCCGGGCATGCGTGTCGGAAGGCGAGCGCGAATTCGTGCTTGTCCCGTTTTTCATAAGCCCGCAGGGCGCGGTCGGGTCCCTCCTGCGCCGGGACTTGGAGGCGCTCCGGGGCGGGACGGGGGGATTTGAATTCTCGTTCACCGACGGTCTCGCGTCCGGGACGGCGCTCGCCGCAGTCATCGAGGACCGCGTGCGCGAGGTGGCCCGGGCAAGGGGTCTTTGCCGCCCCGCGGTCGTCGTCGTCGACCACGGGGGCCCGTCGCGGGCGTCGGCCGCAATCCGCGACAGCGTCGCGGACGCGGTCCGCGAACGCCTCGCCGGCTCGGTCGGCCCGCTGGCGGCCGCGTCGATGGAATCCCCCGGCGGACTGGGATTCGATTTCTGCCGGCCGCTCCTGTCCGATGCCCTGGCAGCGCCCGGGTTCAACTCGGGCGACGTCGTGATCGCCCCCCTCTTCCTTTCGCCGGGCCGCCATGCGGGGCCCGGCGGCGACCTAGCCCGTATCGCCCGGGAGGCGCAGGCGCGCTCGCCCTCGCTCCGCTGCCATTTCACCGGACTCGCCGGGTCGCACCCGATCGCGATCGAATTCCTTTCGCGCGCACTTGCGGAGGCGCTCGGAGCCGGGGTCCACCCATGAGCGACACCGCCGAGGCAAAGCCGAAGCCGCCCAGCAAGAACGAGCAGCTCAAGGCGGAAAGCAACTACCTGCGCGGGCACATCCTGAGCGACCTGCAGGACGCGTCCACGGGCACGATATCGGAGGAGAGCGCCCAGCTGACGAAGTTTCACGGGATCTATCCCCAGGACGATCGCGACGTGCGGTCCCAGCGCCGCAAGGAGGGCAAGGAGAAGGCCTATATATTCATGGCCCGCGTCCGCGTGCCCGGCGGGATCTGCACGCCGGCGCAGTGGCTGGCGATGGATGCGATCGCCGACTCCCACGGGAACGGGACGCTCAAGATCACAAACCGGCAGTCATTCCAGCTCCACGGCATCATCAAGAAGAACCTTCGCTCGGCGATCCACGAGGTGAACGCGGCCCTCCTCGACACGCTCGCGGCGTGCGGCGACGTGAACCGGAACGTGATGTGCAACCCCAATCCGCACCTCTCGGGCCTGCACGCCGAGACCCTCGGGATCGCGCGGGCGGTCGCGAGCCGCCTGCTTCCCCGCACCAGGGCGTACCATGAGCTGTGGGTCGATGAGACCCTTGTCGCGGGCGGCGAGCCCCCGGAGGACGAGGAGCCGATGTACGGCAGGACGTACCTTCCCCGCAAGTTCAAGACGGTGTTTGCGATCCCGCCGAGCAACGACGTCGACGTGTTCGCGCACGACCTGGGTTTCATCGCGATCGCCGACGAGAACGGCCGGCTCTCGGGATTCGACATCACGGTCGGCGGCGGCATGGGAATGTCCCACAACCAGGCCGAGACCTTCCCTCGCCTCGCCGAGGTCCTCGGATTCTGCCGCCCGGAGCAGGTTGTCGACGTCGCCGAGAAGATCGTCACCGTGCAGCGAGACTTCGGCGACCGGACCGACAGGAAGCACGCCCGCTTCAAGTATACGGTCGCCGACCGCGGACTCGTCTGGATCCGGGAGGAGGTCGAGCGCCGGCTTGGATGGGAGCTTGGCGCGCCCCGGCGCTTCGAATTCACGGACACCGGCGACCGGTACGGCTGGACGGACGGCCCCAACGGCGACTCGCATTTCACGCTCTTCATCGAGAACGGGCGCGTGAAGGACGCGGCAAAGACGGCGCTGCGCGAGATCGCGAAGGTTCACCGGGGCGACTTCCGCCTCACGCCGAACCAGCACCTCATGATAGCGAGCGTCGCCCCTGCGGATCGCCCGGGGATCGAGGCGCTCCTCAGGGAGCACGTCCTGGACACCGCCCACCGGGCGACGGGTCTTCGGCTCAACTCGATGGCCTGCGTCGCCCTGCCCACCTGCGGGCTGGCCCTCGCCGAGAGCGAGCGCTACCTGCCGGACCTGGTGACCCAGCTTGACGCGGAGGTCGAGGCGGCCGGATTGCGCGACGACGCCATCGTGATCCGCATGACCGGCTGCCCGAACGGCTGCGGAAGGCCGTTCCTCGCCGAGATCGGCTTCGTCGGCAAGTCGCCCGGCAAATACAATATGTATCTGGGCGCCGCGTTCAATGGCTCGCGGCTTAACACGCTCTACAAGGCCTCCGTCGCCTCTGCGGAGATCGTTCCGCTCGTCCGCCCGCTGTTCAGGCGTTACGCCGCGGAAAGGCTGCAGGGCGAGCGCTTCGGCGACTTTGCGATCCGAGCGGGGCTCGTGCGCCCGACGGGAACGCCGTCGGATTTCCACGACAAGGCCGGGACGCCGACGGCGGCTACTCCGGACTGAGGTCCCCGCAGCCTTCGGCGGGGGCCAAAAAAGAAACGGGCCGCCTTACCCGAGGCGGCCCGTTTACCGTGCTGCTTACCTGTAAATGCGTCCCTGTTGCAAGGGGACACACTTGATCCACAGCCAGCCAGACGGAGCCGAGGGTCATTTGGTTTCAAATTCCGGACCCCGTGGAATTATATTGTTAGATATAAGTACCTTATGTGCTCAAAAAGATTCACATCACCCGCTCAAACCTGGGAATCGGGCCCGCTTGGGTCGGCCTTCCTGGTTTTCACGTCGGTCCAAAGCCGGATCAGGAGCTCGGCGAGACTCTTCATGCTGGTGCGCCGAAGCCCGGATTGGCGTTCCGTACCGCCAAAGGATGGCAAAACGGCGCTCCGCTCCTCAAAATAGCGCCAAAGCTCGGAATCTACGCGGGCGACCCCGGCGGGGGTGTCGATCGAATCGGCCACTAAGGCGCGAACCTTATCCTGCCAGTACTGTCTCTCGTCGGGATGGCTCTTTACATAGTCGTAGAGGGTCTGCTCGTACCGGTTGAGGCTCACGCCGCCAACCTGCATCCACAGCACCCAAAAACAACTGTAAAAACCAGGGTCAATCACGGCATTGCATTTGCATGCCATTCGTGGTTAACATCTACCTTCAGCATAGTTTACACTCCCCTCACCCATGTGGCAAAAACTTAAAGAACAATTACCCGCAATCATTCTCACGGCTGTGCTGATCTCGGGAGCGGCATTCTGGATGCATACCCGGACCATCGCGCAGATGGCGGCCTCGCAGGAGGCGCAGCTGGCCCCGCTGCGCGAGCAGAACGATTCGCTCAAGGCCTCGGCCGAGGAAAACAGACGGAACATAGAGGCAACCAACAAGCTGCTGAAGGACGCGATCTCGAAGCGCGAGGCCGACATGTTCCGCACGGACGAGGAGCTCCAGAAGCTGAACGGCGAGCGCATGGACGCCCTCGCTTCGGCCATCGCGAAGAAGGTTCAGCCCTACAATCCCCTTCCCAAGAGCCCGGAGGAGGCCGAGAAGATGCAGAACGAGCAGGTGGACAAGGTCTCGTCGCGGATGGCGTTGAAGATCACGCCGATCCTGAGCGAGATGGCCAAGGACCAGAACCTCACCCGCCAGGCGATCGAAAAGTACAGCCAGAGGATCTCCGACCAGGTGGGAACCGCCATCACGGGCGAAATGGCCCGCAACCAGTCGCTCAACAGCAGCCTGCGCGAGACGCAGGCGGTCGCGGGCGACGCGATCAAGCTCAACCACGAGCTCACCGCCCTCTATCTGGCCTCCTTCAGGGATGACGGCATCGTCACCCGGATCCTGATGCTGCCGGCGAATGTCATCAAGGACGCCGCAAGCTTCAGCATCATCAACAGCAGCGATCGCGCGAAGGTTGAGCAGGACCTGGTGAGCAGGGAGAACGAGGTCGAGAAGCACCTGGCCGACATCGAGGCGCAGTCGCCGAAGAGCTGAGCCGCATTCCGGGCCGCCCCTTCAGGCCGGCCGGATCCGCACCGGGAGCAGGGCCGCGTCCTGCATTCCGTGGATGATCTTCTTGTCAGGGGGGCAGAAGGTCGCGAGCCCGCCCGACAGCCGCGCCTTGCCGTCCACCACGAAATAGTACGGGCACAGCCTCAGGCGGCCGTCGACCTCCCGCGCCTCGTGGGGGAGCTCGGCCCCGTAGAGGCTGTGGCGGACCCGGCGCGGCTTCATGTAGGCCTGCAGGATGTGGAGGTTGGCGGGCGCGAGCTCGAGCGCGCGCTCCACGCCCTGCTGCCACTCCTCGCGCGAGCAGTCGCTCCCCAGCACGACGCTCCTCGCCCCCCACGCCGTCTCGTGGAACCCGCTGATCTTGATGATGAGGTCCCGCTCCTTCTGGGACGCCGCCATGAGGTCGCGCCAGTCGCCCAGCGCGCGGCCCCCCACCTTGGGGCCGTCGAGGACGGCGCCCGGGGGCAGCGGCGCCGGGTCCATCACCCAGGAGGGCGGTATCAGCGACCGCAGGAGCTTCAGGGAACCCGCGTCCAGGGCCTCCGCCCAGTATTCCTGCAGCAGGTGGTGGTGAAACAGCGCGAACGCGAGCTTCTCCTCCTGGAACGCCCTCATCGGCGGGGCGATCGCGACGTCCCCCGACGCCCAGGCCTCGAGGATATACTGTGCCGTCCGGATGCTCGCCAGGTCGAACAGCTCGAAGAACCGGTAGATGATGTCGATCTTCTCGGGATTGCCCTCGACGTCGAAGAAGAGGGCGCCGCCCAGCGGGAAAAGGTCCTCGGGCCGCATGCAGAACACGCGCTGGCCGGCGACCTGCATCTGCCGGGCGAGCCATTGCATCTCGGGCCGGTACGTCGCCGCCTCGTCGCTCACGACGAGCGCGATGAGGGGATTGCGGATGTCGGGCCTGAGCGCGGCCAGCGACGCGTGGAAGTTCCTGATCATCGCGTCGTCCTCGCCGACGATCCCGCCGCTGTCCCTGTAGAGGCGGTTGAGGAACGCCGTCAGGCCGATCCCCCCCGGGACCGAATCGAGCTCCGTCATGACGAACCCCTCGGCGGTCACCAGGAGGTCGGGGCGGAGCACGGTCGGAAACATGCCGCGGTTCTTGGGGTCGCGCCCGTGGGCGACCAGCGCCTCGGGCTTCCCGCGCTCCAGGTAGTCCGCGACCCAGGGAGCCGAGAGGGGCTTGTTCCGAAGCAGGTTCTTCCCGGCGACGGAGCGCAGGTAGAGCGTCTCCAGCGCCTGGTGGAATTCCAGGGAGGCCGCGCCTATCGCCTCGAGCTCCTGCGCCTGCTCCGGCAGGATGGGCCACGCCTCCGGCGAAAGCCGCCACGTCTTGTCCTCGAAGAGCGACTGCGCGGCGAATGCGGACCTGAGCGTCTCGAAGGTTGGGTTGGGCATCCGGCCTCCGTCAGTCGTCGATCTGGATGTCCTTGTTCCTGTGCCTGGGGCTCCCGGCGCGCAGCCACGCCGTGATGAACCGGTCGAGTTCGCCGTCGAGGACGCCCTGGGTGTCGCTCGTGCTGTACCCCGTCCGCAGGTCCTTCACCATCTGGTAGGGCTGCAGCACGTAGCTGCGGATCTGGCTGCCCCACCCGATCTCGCCCTTCTCGCCGTAGAACCGCTCCATCTCGCTCCGCTGCTCGTCGAGCCGCTTCTCGTAGAGCCTCGCCTTCAGGACGCTCATCGCGCTCGCGCGGTTCTTGATCTGCGAGCGCTCGTTCTGGCAGACGACGACGATCCCGCTCGGGATGTGGGTGACCCGGACGGCCGAGTCGGTGGTGTTGACGCCCTGGCCGCCCTTCCCGGAGGAGCGGTAGACGTCGACGCGGATCTCGCTGTCCGGGATCTCGATGTCGATGTCCTCGTCGACCTCGGCGATCACGTCCACGGCGCAGAACGACGTGTGCCTGCGCTTGTTCGAGTCGAACGGGCTGATCCGGACGAGCCGGTGGACGCCGCGCTCCGCCTTGGCGTAGCCGTAGGCGTTCTCGCCCTTCAGCAGGAGCGTCGCCTTGGTGATGCCCGCCTGGTCGCCCGCCTGGACGTCCTGTATCTCCACCTCGAAGCCGCGCCGCTCGGCCCACCTGTTGTACATCCTGAAGAGCATCTCGGCCCAGTCGCAGGACTCGGTCCCGCCCGCGCCCGCCTGGATGGAAAGGATGGCGTTGTTGGCGTCGAACTGGCCCGTCAGGAACGACGCGATCTCGAGCCTGTCGAGCTCCTCTCCCATGGCCGCGACGTTCTGGCCCAGCTCCTTCTCGTGGGCCTCCCTTTCCGCGGGGGGCGACGCCTCGACCAGTTCGGCCATGACGTCGGTGTCCTCCACCTTCCTCTGGAAGGCGACCACCGGCAGGACGGCCCGCTTGAGCACGTTCAGCTTCGCGATGTGCTTCTGGGCGCGCTCGTTGTTGTCCCAGAACCCCGGCGCGCCCATCTGGGCCTCCATCGCCTCTATCTCCCTGCGCTTTTGGTCGACGTCAAAGAAACCTCCACAGGTGGCCGGCGCGCTTCTTGATGTTGTCGATGTGGCTGAAGGTCTCGGGGGAGATCATGGTGGAGGGCTGAATAAAGCCCGGTCCCCAGCCAATCGCAAGCGGACAACGGGCCGGCCACGGGCGCCGCCAGGGCGGACCCATCAGGTGCGAATTGACGGAGCTTCGCGGCCGGGAAATGCTGTGCGGCCCCCCGGGCCCCCACCCCAAATGAAAGCAAAACGCCTGGTCTTCACCGAAAAGCAGAAGGTCGTCCTCGAGCCGTTCGACCCGGGCCGGCCCGGCAGGGGCGAGGTGCTGGTCGCCACCCGCTATTCGCTCATGAGCACCGGGACCGAGAACATCGTCTTCAACCGGCTGTTCGCCCCCGGCACCCACTGGGACAACTGGGTCAAGTATCCCTTCTATCCCGGGTACACGTCCGTGGGGGTGGTCTCCAAGGTGGGCCCCGGGGTCGCGTCGCTGCGGCGCGGCGACCGCGTGGCCTTCCGGGTCGGCCACCGCTCCCACCACGTCGCCAAGGCCTCGGAATGCCACCCGATCCCGGACGGGATCCCGTTCCAGGAGGCCGTCTGGTTCTCGCTTGGGAAGATCGCGTTCCATGGCGCGCTGGCCGCCCGCTACGCGCTGGGCGACAGCGTCCTCGTCATCGGCGCCGGCCCCATCGGCCAGATGTCCATCCGCTGGGCGCGCGCCGCGGGGGTGCGCTCGATCCTCGTCGTCGACGCCGTGCCCGACCGGATGCCCCTGGCCCGCGCCGGGGGCGCGACGGGAACCATCGTCTCGCCCATCGCCCACGCGCGCGAGGCCGTGCTGGCCGGGAACCGCGGGACACTGCCGCGGGTCGTGTCCGATGCGACCGGCAACTCCCAGGTCTTCGCGGCGGCGCTGGGCCTCGCCGCCGACCACGGCACGGTGGTCATCCTGGGGGACACGGGCGACCCGGGCGGCCAGCACCTCACGGGCGACGTCATCAGGCGCGGGCTCACCATCGTCGGCGTCCACGACCTGCACAACACGCCGGAATGGAACAACGCGAGCATCATCCGGCTCCTCTTCGACCTGGCTGCCGGCGGCCGCTTCCCGCTCGCGGGGCTGAACACCCATTACTTCGGGCCCGCGCAGTGCGCCGAGGCCTATGCCACGGCGAACCGCGACCGCTCGAAGACGATGGGGATCGTGTTTGACTGGACGCGGGGCGGGAAGGCCGGCGGCTAGCGCCGCTGCTCGGCCTCCGGCTCCAGGCCGCGAAGGAGCGACTCCTCGTAGTCGAGCAGCTGCTGGAGCGGCCGGTGCACCTCGTCGATGATGGTCCCGCTGCGCCAGAGCCCGTCCAGGGCCTTGCGCTCGGCCTTGAGCGCGGCCATCCGAAAGCGGTGCCCCGCGACCCTGCGCCTGCGAGCGCTCCGCCGGGTTTCGCCCTCGGCCGTCAGGACCGCGAGCCTCTCCTCGTACTCCCCGATCACGAGGCCAAGCGCCGCGTCGAGATCGGGAGACGAGGACTGCTCGGAACGCAGGGCGTTAAGGCCGGCCTCGACCGCCGTCATGCGCGCGAGGCGCTCCTCCTTGGGTCGGTTCTCATCCTCGCGCAGCCCCAGCCGGTGGATGAGGGGCTCGAGCGTCATGCCCTGGACCAGGAGGGTCGCGGCGATCACGCCGAAGGCGAGGAAGATGACGATGTCGCGCCCGGGAAAGGGCGAGCCGTCCGGCAGGAAAAGGGGGATCGAGAGCGCCGCGGCGAGGGTGACGGTGCCCCGCATCCCGGCCCAGCTCACCACGAGCACGGCTGGCGCCGCCGGCGGGACCTCCCTCGCGCGAACCCCCGGGAACAGGAACGGCGCGTAGGCGCTGGGAAAGACCCAGACGATGCGGGCCACGATGGCGGTGCCCGTCACCGCCGCGGTCAGCCCGGCAAGGTTGAGCCGCGTGAAGTGGTGGCTCACCGCGGCGAAGACCGCCGGGAACTGGAGCCCGAGAAGGACAAAGGCGACCCCGTTGAGCCAGAACAACAGCAGGGACCAGACGCCATAGGCCTCCCGGCGCGACTCCGCGTCCATGCGGACCGGATCGCGCCAGCCGGAGTAGAGGCCGGCCGCGACCACAGAGAGCACGCCGGACACGCCACACTGCTCGGCGAGGAGATAGGCGGCGT
>Ga0182018_10000394_pt1 | contig 57275 bp, 46 predicted proteins | sample 812P2MmetaG_FD_120490 | JGI IMG/M metagenome (GOLD analysis project Ga0182018, IMG submission 120490) | Permafrost microbial communities from Stordalen Mire, Sweden - 812P2M metaG | ecosystem: Environmental > Terrestrial > Soil > Wetlands > Permafrost | place: Sweden: Stordalen | collected... | reverse complement strand
TTGTTGCAATCAGTGAAGGTGGACGCGCGCGTCGGCGGCAAATATCGCATTCAGGTGCGGCGCGCCGACGGCGAATTTTTCACGACCGTCGGGATTTATCGCGAAGTGAAGCCGCCGGAACGTCTGGTCTTCACCTGGGCGTTTGAAAAGGACGGCAGCGGCGAGGAATTCGGCGAGGTCGAGCCGTGCGAAATGCTCGTCACGTTGGAATTCCGCGCGCGCGAAAAACAAACTGAATTGATTTTGACGCATGAAAAATTTGCGTCCGTCGAAAGCCGCGACCGCCATGAACAGGGCTGGACTCGGTGCCTCAATGAACTTGGAAAATTCGTCGGAAAATAAAATTATGGCGGCAAAAATCAAGGCAACGGAAGATTTTCTTGGCCGGGAATTTGTCATCGCGCGCGAGTTCGCCGCGCCGCGCGAACTGGTTTTCAAGGCGTGGACCGACCCCAAACATCTGGCGCAATGGTGGGGACCGAAGGGATTCACCAATCCGGTTTGCGAATGGGACGCGCGGCCCGGCGGGAAAATTTATGACGTCATGCGCGCACCCAACGGAGTGGAACATCCGATGGGCGGCGAGTTCCGCGAAATCGTCGCGCCCGGACGGCTGGTGCTCTCATGCGGCGCGCTGGACGAAAAAGGAAATATGCGGTTTGAGTTTCTGCACACCGTCACGTTCGTCGAGCAGAACGGAAAAACCACGCTCACGATCCGCTCGCGCGTCACTAAAACTACCGCCGGGGCCAACAAATACATCGGCGGGTTTGAAACGGGCATGACGTTGAGTTTGGAACGACTGGCGGGATTACTGGCGCAAAAATCCGAACCGCTAGTCATTGAGCGGACTTTCAACGCGCCGGTCGCGTTCGTCTGGCGCGCGATCACGATGCCGGAAGACATGAGCCGCTGGTATTTTGACATGATAAATTTCAAGCCGGAGGTCGGTTGCGAATTCCGGTTCGTCGTCGAGCACGAAAGTAACGTGCATGACCACCGCTGCAAAATCACCGAGGTGATTCCGCAAAAGAAAATCGCCTACACTTGGCGGTATCACGGACACGGGGGCGATTCGCTGGTCACGTTTGAATTGTTTGCCGAGGGTGAGAAAACGAAATTGAAATTGACGCACACAGGGCTTGAGACGTTCCCGAAAAGCCTGCCGTTCGCGCGCAAAAATTTCGAGCAGGGCTGGACATCGCTCATCGGCTCGGAGCTGAAAGATTTTGTCGAAAACGCCGACCGCGAAATTTTCATTTCGCGCGAGTTCGATGCGCCGCGCGAACTGGTTTGGGAAGCGATGACGAATCCAAAACACGTCGTGAATTGGTGGGGACCGCGCGGTTTCACAATCACGATTGAGGAAATGGACGTGCGACCGGGTGGCGTGTGGAAACACGTCATGCACGGCCCTGACGGCGCGAATTTCCCAAACAAGAGCGTTTTCAAAGAGGTCGTGAAACCGGAACGCATTGTCTTTTCGCACGGCGGCAGACGCGAGGACGGCCCGGGCGTGAGTTTCGTGGCGACGTGGACTTTTGACGCGGTTGGAACCGGCAGAACCAAAGTGACCATCCGCATGATTTTCCCGTCGGCGGCGGAACGCGATTTTGTGGCGAAGGAATTCGGAGCCGTCGAAGGCGGCGAGCAAACATTGGAACGGCTCGGCGAGTATTTGCCGAAGATGAATCCCGTTCAAAGCGCTTGAGATTGTCCCAAACCAGCGTTAGTTTCTCCGGCATCGGAGCGAATTCACGTTCCAGCCATTGAAAGGAAATTTATGAAACGCAAAGCATCGGCAGTCTGGTCGGGCGATCTGAAAAGCGGCAAGGGCAGCATCTCCACCGAGAGCGGCACGCTCAAGGAAACGCAATACTCGTTCAGCACGCGCTTCGAGAACGGCGTCGGCACGAACCCCGAGGAACTCATCGCGGCGGCGCACGCGGGCTGTTTCTCGATGGCGTTCTCGGCGGAACTCGGCAAGGCCGGCTTCACGCCCGCTTCCATCCACACCACGGCGACGGTCACACTGGACAAAACCGACGCGGGTTTCACAGTCACGGAATCACATCTGGACATGACGGCGAAAATTCCCGGCATTGATAGGAAAAATTTACCACCATCGCGAACGGAGCCAAGGCCGGCTGCCCCATCTCGCGCCTGTTGAATTCAAAGATCACTTTGGACGCGAAGCTGGAAGGGTGAACGCGAGTTGCCGTTCAGTTTTCAGAACTTTTCCATCCGCCCGCTAAACATCGTTTGCCACGGCAGCCGTTCGTCCATGCGAACATCGGCGGACCGCCGATTCAGCAAGCGCGTGTCAATAAATCTCCAGAACGTTTCCGTAAATCAGCGCGAATTGCGCGGCGGTGACGGCGATGATGAGCGCCCAGACGAAAAGTTCGCGGAGCAACAAGCCTCGCTGGCGTGTGGCCGCCAGCCAGAATTGAAGTTTCACCGAACCGAGGGCGATGATGTCGCCGTTGCGCAACAGGGCGGTTTGAACGGGCTGGTCGTTGACACTGGCAAGGGCTTTGGGCGCGAGCGCGAGCGTGAAACCTTCCGGTTTTTGCAAATTCAAGGTGACGTGCTGATCCCAAACGCCGTCGTCGTCAAGTTGCAAATCGTTTCCCGCAGCCCGTCCGATGCGGAAAGGAAAACGGCGGGCCGCCGTCTGGCCGCCCGCCTTTTTGCCGGCAAGGATGTTGAGTTGAACCATTACCAGAGGCGGCGCGCAACTACGATTTGGTCGCCGGGATAAACGGTTGGGTCCTCGGCCTTTCCCTTCAACACCTTGTCCACGTTCACCTTGATTTGCTGGTGGTTGCTCGCGCGGATAATCACGACATTGCTGTGTTTGGCAAAGTCGGTGAAACCGCCTGCGGCGGTGATGCCCTGGCTGACGGTGGTTCCGCTGCGGTAGAGTTGGGAACCGGGGACTTTGACTTCTCCGCTGACGTAGTAAACGCGCTCACCGGTGTCCACAGTGACGGTGAGGTGGGTGTAGTATTTCGGCACATAAAGGTCGTGAATCTCATTCTGCAATTCGCCGGCGGTTTTGCCCACGGCCAGGACCTTGCCGATGATGGGCAGGGTGATGGTGCCGTCTTCCTTGATGGCTTCCTCATGCACTGGAAGCTGGTCCAGTATGTCGGCAAAAGTCACCGTAACAGTGTCGCCGAAGTGAAAGTGGGCCACATTCGTGTCAGTAGCAGGCGGCGGCGTGTTCGTGTCAGAAAATTCGGGGGTGCTCGAAAAGAGGGAACAACCGGTTAAAAAAATCCCCGCGAACAGCAGGCTGCAAACGAGCAGTCCCCGCACAATCCATGTGCATTGCAATTTCATTGGCTGTAATCCTTGTAAATCTGGACGGAGAATCAATACTTTTATTTGACGCCAACCCCGGTGGCGCCGGGGGTGTTTTGATTCTGGTCGCCGGCTTCCTGATCCCCTTCGCTGCGTGAATAGTAGTAATCGTGATAGTAGCCGCTGTAGTAATAGTAGCTTTCGTCCTGCGACATGTTGATGTTGTTCAAAACGATGCCGATAAAATTGCCGCCGACCTTTTCAATCATCTGCTTGGCGCGGATGTTCATCGGCTGCGGATAGCGGCGGTATTGGATGACCTGGATCACGAGGTCCACTTCGCTGGCCAGGATGGACGCGTCGCTCACGCCGAGAATGGGCGGCGAGTCGAAGAAGATGTAATCATACCGCTGTTTCAATTCGGAGATCAAATCCTTCATCTGGATTGACCCGAGAATGCCCATCGAGCTGTTCGGGAGCTTGCCGCTGGCCATGAAGTCCAGCATGGGCACTCCGGTGGTCTGGACAATTTCGGCGAGCGAGTTTTGTTTGAGGAGATAATTCGTGAGACCCAGGTTGTTGCTGACGTGAAGCAGCTTGTGGAGCGTCGGACGGCGCAGGTCGGAATCCACGACAAGCACGCGGCTGCCGGTCTGGGCGAACACGGTCGCAAGATTCAAAGTGGTGGTGGATTTGCCTTCACCCGCGCCGGCGCTGACGATGACGATGGTGTTCAGCTTGTCGTCCTTGCGGGAGAAAAGGATGTTGGTGCGCAAGACGCGGTAGGCTTCCGCGTGGCGGCTTTCGGGGCCTTCGTCCACGAGATAGCCGACGTTTTGGGGGATGACGCCGAGCACCGGCGATTGGAAGGCGCGCTCCACGTCATCAATGGTCTTCACGCTGGTGTCGAGGTATTCGATGAAGAACGCCAGACCGATGCCCATGATCAGGCCAAAAATAAGGCCGAGGGTGATGTTCAGCGTTTTGTTGGGTTTGACCGGCGCCTTGCCGGGCTGGGCGAGATCGGTGATTTGAACCAGCGAGTTCGCGGGGATTACGGCATTAAGCCTTTCCGACGCAATTTTCGCGGCCAGCAGTTTGTGAAAATCCAGTTTCCGGGCCAGTTCGCGTTTCTTTTCCCAGTAAGGCTGGGTTCTGGAAGCTTCATCCTGATCCTTCTGTTTGGCGTTCTCCATCCGGGTGGTGATTTCGTCGAATGAAGCCTGCTTGGCCTTCACCTCCGTGTCCAGACTGGACATGATGCCATTGACACGGTCGTCAATTTGCTGGTTCAAAATGTCAATCATGGATTGGACGCGGGCGACATGCACGTCCGCCTTGGTGTAATCATTTGTCAAAGTGACGTATGACTGCTGCGCCTCATGCAATTTGTCCAGCAAGCTGGAGAGCGTGCCGTCTTGGGCGATCGAGGGAAGCACATCGCGCAGCTTGTCCTTGTCATACTTCTGCAACTCGGTCAACCGTGTCAGCGATTCCTTGTAATCTTGTTCGGCTTTCGTTTCCTCATCAAAAAGCTTTCGCACCATCTCCATGTCGAGTGTCGGGGTCGGCTCCAGCGTGTTGGCATCAACCCCGGTAATATGCATGGAGTTTTGCAAGTCATCCACCTGGTTCTGGATCGTTTGAATTTCCTTTTCGTCCGTCTGGAACTGGTCTTCCAAGGCGCGGATGCCCGGTTCTGTCACTTGAGTCCGCATCGCCAGCCGGTAATCCTGATAGGCCGTTGCTATGGCATTGGCCAGATTCGCGGCTTCATTCTTGTCATCGCTGTAAACCGTGATGGCAATCAACTTGGTGTTGCGCACCGGCTGCAGACTCATCCGCTGTTTGAGAATCTCAATCGTGTCAACCGTCTTGAGTGTTTCGCCGTCGAAGTATTTCTTCCCCCACTCGACGTTCAGGTTCATCAGGTTGATTACATTGGTCAGCACGACCTGGGACTGGATGATTTCAAAAGTCGTCTGGATGAAGTAGGGGTCAAAAGGTGACACCATGGCGGATTGCTGGCCACTCATGTTTTGAATATCGGCCCCCGCATCGGATTCCACCTTGATGCGGACAGTGCTCGCGTAAGATTCCGGCAAAATGAACGTGACGGCGGTGGCGATGATGGCCGTGATCAAAAAGACGGTGATGATGATCGCCTTGCGGATGCGGATGATGCGCCAGTAATCCAGAAAATGCAGCTTGGCTTCCGGCACCGGCTGCGGGTTTTTGATCGAATCCATATATGTAAAAAAATAATGGGAGCCTTATCTAAGACTTGGCTCCCGGTCAAAATGTTCAAACCATTTCAGTTGAATACCGGCTTAATAAGCCGCACCCACACCCAAATAAACGCGATTCCGGTTGTAAGCGCGCCCGTCAATGCCGGACTGGAGGTTGTCATAGTTGTATCCCACCTCACCCGAAAAATGCCGGCTGAAGGTGTATTTCAAATTCAAGCCCGCGCTGTAATCAATGTCCGGATCGGTGGTATAAGCCCCGGATGTGAAATCAGAATACTGCCAGTTCAAAATGAGCGTCCCCAGCAACTTGGGCGTGATCTGGTGATTGAGGGTCAAGTAAATCGCCGTGCTTTCCTGGGACTGGGTCACTTGGCCATCGGTGCCCACCTGCGCCACATCCGTTGCGTTTTGCTGGTGACTCAAACCAAACTGCGCGTAACAACCGGGCAGATAAGTGTAAATCACAGACAACTCCGCATACGGAGAGATGGTCGTCGAGCTTAAAGAATCATTGTAATAGTCAGTATACTGGATTCCCACCTTGGCCGTTGCGCTCAAATTTTCCAGAATCTGGTGTTGAGCGCCGATGTAGCCGAAATGCGAATAATTATTGCGGTCATCGCTGTAATAAAATGCAGGCCCAAAATTCGGTGTTTGATAATACGGATTGTAAGCGATCGGTTCGTTCCCGGTATAATTCACCTGCTCATATTGGTAGCCAATGAACAACATCGTCTCCGGGGCAATATGCCATTGGAAATCCAATGCCACCGAATTTTCAAACCGATTCAGCAACCCCGCCAGACCGGCACCATTCGAGGTTCCAATGCCAGCCGGACCAGGAGTAGGAAAATTAGGGGGTGGGGTGGGGGGGACGGTTATTGGGGGAGTAGGACCAAAAGTGCTATTTAGTGGAAACAAATCCGCATACCCTGCGGTGTTCTGGAAATCATAGAACTTGTCAGAGGCTGTCAACTGTGTGCTGAACAGCCGCGTCCAGTCGGTATTCACCGAGAGCGTGACCACGTTGGCAATGTTGTTGCCGTTGGCCCGAAACGGAGTGCCCGCCCCTTGCAACAACTCCGGCTCCTGCCCGATGGCCAGCGTGTCCAGTAATTTTGCCTGCCAGCGTTCCGTGAAAGCGTGATCCAGCCACAAATCAAGCTGGTGGCTCTGGTCAATCGGGTTGAGGCCGGCATTTTCCCGATCCTCATAGTAATAGAGTCCGTAAGTGTAGCGCATCCCGAATTCGGTTTGCTGCATCGGAATGCTGAACCCAATCGTGGGAGAAACTTCAAAGCCGTAACTGCCTCTTTTGTTCGACAACGTGTCGTAATTGTCATCGTAAAAACCGCGGAGCGAAGCCGAAACGTTCCACATGTTCTGGTCTAGGGCATCCAAGGCGTAGGCACTGGAAATCTGCAGGCCGGCGGTTCCCGCCGCCGCTAATCCCACAGACACAAAAAGTTTCTTCATAACGCTTCTGGACTCTTTCGTTGGACTGCCCACACCTCTAATCATTCAAAATTATTCAAAAAAAGTGCTATCAGCCGATGACGACGAAACTTTACCCAGAACACAAGCCGCCAGTCAAAACATTTCTTGCCGTTTTTTATTCACAATTTCGTCCCGTAAGCCGGTGCATTTGACGCAATTATGTCACATATTTGCCACGTTTCCGCTTCAATTCCTTCAACAGCAGTTTCAAGGTGAGAGCATTGGCCACGTCCTTTTGTTCCAGCCAGCCTTTGCGGGCGATTCCCGCGCCCAACCGCAGAAATCCCGCGTGTTCATTGCGGTGCGCGTCGGGATTGATGACACATTTCACGCCTTTGCCCTTCGCGTAAGGCCAGTGCCGCCAGTCCAAATCAAACCGGCGCGGATTACAATTCAGTTCAACCCATGTTCCCGTTTCCGCGCACGCATCAATCACCGCCTGCGTATTCACCGGATACGGCTCGCGTTCCAGCAAAAGCCGTCCGGTCATGTGGCCGATGACATGGACAAATGGATTTTCCGCCGCCCGAATCAGCCGCTTCGTGTTCTCCGCTTCGCTGCCTGACGGAACGTGCAAACTGGCGACCACCACGTCCAGTTCCGCCAGTAATTCGTCATCGAAATCCAGCCGGTCTTTCAAAATGTCCACCTCCGTTCCCGCCAGCAACCTGAACTCGCTGCCGCGGGCCGCGAATTTCCCATTCAACCTTTTGATCTCCTTGATTTGCTCGCGAAGCCGCTTCGCGTTCAGCCCGTTCGCCTGAAACGACGATTTTGAATGGTCGGTGATCGCCCAAAATCCCAAGCCAAGCTCCTCCATGAACTCCGCGATTTCCTCCAGCGCATTGTGACCGTCGCTCCACGTCGAATGGTTGTGCAGCGAACCCTTCAAATCCGTCCATTCGATCAATTTCGGCAAATTGTTTTTCTCGCCGGCCGCGAACTCGCCGTGATCCTCGCGCAATTCCGGCGGCACGAACGGCAAGTCCAGTTTCGCAAAAATTTCTTCCTCGGTCTTGCACGGCACGAGCAGTTTCGGATCGCGCGTTTCTTCCTTTGATTTGAACAGGCCGTATTCGTTCAATCGCAAGCCGCGTGCAATCGCCCGCTGCCGCATGACGATGTTGTGCTCCTTGCTGCCGGTGAAATACGCCAGCGCAAACGGAAATTCCCGGTCGCTGACGACTCGCAAATCGCACTGGATGCCGCCGTCCAAAATCACGCTCGCCTTTGTTTCGCCCTTGGCCGTGATTTTGATGATGCCCGGCTGTGAAACAAAAAATTCAATCACGTCCGCCGGTCTTTTCGACGAGGCCAGCAAATCAATGTCGCCGATGACTTCCTTGAACCGCCGCAAACTTCCCGCCGCGCTGCAACGGATCACTTCGGGATGTCTGCGCAAATTGTCCAGCAACGGCTCGGCGGCGCGCAGCGCGTCACTCAACAAATGCTTGCTGGCATAAGTCCGTTTGCGCGCGATGCCTTCCAAAATGTTCGCCTGCGTTTTCTCGCCGAAGCCGTCGAGTTCCGCAACTTTTCCGGATTTGCAAGCCGCTTCAAGCCTTTCCACCGAATCCACGCCGAGATGTTTGTTCAACGCCTGGATTTTTTTGGGGCCGAGGCCGGGAATTTCCAGCATCGCGATCAAGCCCGGCGGAATTGAAGCCTTCAACTCATCGTAGTATTTCAATTTTCCCGTCTCGACCAGCTCGGTGATTTTTTGTTCGAGCGCCTCGCCGATGCCCTTGATTTCGCCCAGCCGTTTTTCCGCGACGAGTACCACCAGCGGCTCGTTCAGGCTTTCAATTGTCCGCGCTGCGTTCGCGTAAGCGCGCGTCTTGAACGGGTTTTCACCCTTCAATTCCAGCAACACGCCGATTTCCACCAAAATTTCCGCAACCTCGTCTTTGTCCATGCGCCAAATATAAATTCAAAACGCCGCGTTCAAAGTTCAAAGTTGTTTCATCCGCTCGCAATCTTAATCATAATCCCCAATCTTAACCGGCTTTGTGTTTCGGGATTACGATTAAGATTGTGATTATGATTAAGAGAAAACAACTGCCCGTCGCGCTCACCATCGCCGGCTCGGACAGCGGCGGCGGCGCGGGCATCCAGGCGGATTTGAAGACTTTCGCCGCGCTCGGCGTCCACGGCGCGAGCGCGATTGCCTGTCTCACCGCGCAAAATCCCAAGCGCATCCTCGGCGTCGAACCGTGTTCGCCGAAAATGTTGCGGCGACAAATCAAGGCGGTGTTTGAAGAACTTCCGCCAAGCGCGGTGAAAACGGGGATGTTGTTCTCGGCGGAAAACGTTTCCATTGTCGCGGATTTTTTTGGAAATGCAAAATGTTCGCTGGTGGTGGATCCGGTTTTGATTTCCACCAGCGGTGTGAGTTTGCTGGAAACGGCGGCGTTGAAAGTTTTGAAGGAAAAACTGCTGCCAATTGCAGCGCTCGTCACGCCGAATTTGTCCGAGGCGGAAATTTTGACCGGCAACAAAGTTTCGTCCATCGGGGAAATGCGCAAGGCCGCGAGGGAAATTCATTCCCGCTTCGGCTGCGCCGCGCTGGTCAAGGGCGGCCATTTGAAAAATTTGCGCGCGGCGGTGGATGTTTTGTTCGACGGCAAGACTGAATTGCTTTTGACCGCGCCGTTCGTGAAAGGCGTTCGCACGCACGGCACGGGCTGCACTTATTCCGCCGCGATTTGCGCCGCGCTTGCGCTCGGAAACAATTTGCCGCGCGCGGCGCAAATCGGAAAAAAATTTGTCACAGCGGCGATTTCAAACAGTTGCAAAATCGGAAAACATTTCGTGCTGGGACTTTCTTGAGCCGGGCGCGAACAAGCGGTCCGTGTTCCGTTCAGAGATCCGGCATTTGCAGGCGGAAAAATTGAACCGGGCTGGTCGCGTTGAGCAGGATGACGTTTTGATTGTTCGTCACGGCGGGCGCGGGAAGGCTGTTCGTGCTCCAGAGAACCGGTGGATTCAAATTAGTCGCGGCTTCGACGAGAAATCCGGCGGGGTAAACCGGCCACGACACCGCGACGTTCGTCCCCGATTTCGCCGCATTCACCGACTGCGAGAAAAATTCCCACGCGAGCGCGTATGTTTCGTTGGTGGTGACAGTGGTTCCGCCTTTTTTCAAAACCTGCAAATCGTAGCGGCCTTGCGCAAGGTTTGTATTGTAAATGTGTTCGACGTTGTCCACGAGGCTGGTGCTGCACGTGACGAGGTTGCTGCTGGCGGCGTTGTAAAGAAACAGGTCGAGATTGTTGATGTTGGTCTCGTTGTAGTGGCGGTTCCAGACGAGCGTGGCCGTGGCGGTGAATGTGGCGTTGTTGACGCCGTTGGTGACGTTGAAATAATAATGGTTCACCGCGTCGAAAGAGCCGCCGCTCGAATTGGTGTTGAAATCCCAGCCGCTCAACGCGCCAACCGTGCCGCCGGCGCCGGTGGGCGGATGCGCGCCGCCAACGGAAACGCTGGTGGAAACAATGTAACCATGCTTGCCGCCGGCGAGCTGCTCATAGGAATTGAAAACATTCACGACGCCCGCGCCGTAACGCGCGTCGAGCGGCGAGGAATTTGAATTCGTCCAGGCGGCGGGCTTGACCGCGCCGTTGAGCAGCAAGGCCTTCACGGTGCGGATGTCGGCGGCGGAATTGGTGTCCGTGCCGCCGTCGCCGCGCAGTGCCGCCTGAATCAAGTCCGCCGCCGCGCCCGCGACCTGCGGCGTGGAGTAACTCGTCGCCCCGGCGGGCGCGGTGATGTCCGGCTTGCAACGTCCGTTGTCCAGTGTCGGTCCGATGCAGGATGCCGCGTCCGAGCGGTAGGCCGCGACACCAAGGCCGTTGTAACACGTGGCCGCCGGATAAACCTGCGCCTGATTGGTTGGGCCGCCATTGCCCGCGCCGGAAATGAAGAGCGTTTCGTATTGCGCGGCGTAATTGTCATATTGCGAATCAATGGTCTCTTCCCAACTGACCGGATAATGGCTGTAGTCAGAATTGCAGAAAATGAAGCTTTGGTTCACAACCGGATCATTGATGTTGGAGGCGGGCAGCGTCAATGTGTAGTTTCCAAATATCTCATTTTCCTGGGCAAAATAATTTGCATCGTAATTGTCCACGTGCGCGACGTTCGTGGCCAAGCCGTTGGCTGTTCCGTAAAAATCATTGCCCACGTCCTCCGCGTGGCCGGACTCACCGCCGACGGTATTTGGAAAACCGGTCGCCGTGCCGCTGGCGGAGATGTAAGTGAACAAATTCGTCGGCTGGCCGACCGTCGCGGGACCGACTTCCCAGTTTGTCGCTGTGCCATAGCCGGCTTCCGGCTGCGCGACGCGGACGCCGGCGCCGTTCACGCTGTTTGTGGTCACCACCCGCAGCAAATTCAGGCCCGTCATGTTTGCGTCTTGTGCGCGCGCCACCCCGCCGCCAACTGCGGCAATAATCAAAATCAACGAGGCTTGTTGTTTCAGCATGGTGTCATTTCTCAGATTGAACTGGAATGGCCAAAAAATAGCCCGCGCGGGTGAAAAAATCCAACGTGCGCCGCGACCACCCGTTCTTTCGCCGGAAACTAACTTTCAATCGCGTCCGGAGCAAGCTGCGTCTGGAAAATTCTGTTTAATTTCCCGAATCCCGGCTAATGTTAGCGTGATGACCGGCACACTTGTCGTCAACGAAATCTATTTGAGCCTGCAGGGCGAAAGCACCCTTGCCGGGCTGCCGTGCGTTTTCATCCGGCTCACCGCCTGCGATCTGCGCTGCTCCTACTGCGACACCGCCTACGCCTTCACCGAGGGAAAAAAGAAACCGCTCGCGGAAATCCTGGCGGAAGTGAAACGCCTCGCCTCGCCATTTTCAAACCCTCAACCCCCAACCTTCAACCCTCAACTTCCCCTGATCGAATTGACCGGCGGCGAGCCGCTGCTCCAGAAAAATTCCCTGCCGCTGATGAAACAACTCTGTGACGACGGCTTCACCGTTTTGATCGAAACCAGCGGCGCGCACGACATTTCCAAAATTGACCCGCGCGTCCGCCGCATCATGGATTTAAAATGCCCCGGCAGCGGTGAAGTTAAACGAAATCTTTTTGCGAACATCGCGCATCTGAAATCCACCGATGAAGTCAAATTCGTCATCGGCACGGTCGAAGATTACGAGTGGGCGAAACAGCAAATCACGGCCCGCAAGCTGGATTCAATTTGTCCCCTGCTGTTTTCGTGGGTGCATCCGCTCGCGCCGGAGCAGCAAAACAAGTCGCTTAAAAAAGTTCCGGCGGCGCAAACGCCGGTTTCGCGCCGCGAACTGGCCGAAAAAATCATTGCCGACGCGCTGCCCGTCCGTTTTCAAATCCAGCAGCACAAAATCATCTGGCCGCCGGAACAACGCGGCGTTTGAAATGAGCCGAACCAAAAAAGTCGTCGAGCTGCTGCGCGAATACGAATCGCGCAATGTGATGTTTTTCGAGCCGGACGGTTCGTGGCCGATTGTCTGGGAACGCGCCAAAGGCGTTCACGTCTGGGATGCGGACGGGAAAAAGTATCTGGATTTGACCGCCGCGTTTGGCGTCGCCGCCGCCGGTCATGCCAATCCCAACGTCGTTCAGGCCGGCCAGGGACAGATGGCGAAACTCTTGCACGCGATGGGTGACGTGCATCCGCACGCGCTCAAGGCCGAACTTGCCCGCGAACTGAGCCGCGTCACGTTTGAGCGCTGGAGCCAGCAAAAAGGGAAAACCATTTTTTGCAATTCCGGCTTCGAGGCCGTTGAGGCCGCGCTTAAGACTGCGATGATCAAGGGGGGCAAATACGGAGTGATTGCGTTTACCGGCGCCTATCACGGGCTCGGCTACGGCGCGCTCAACGTCACGCATCGCGAATTTTTCCGCTCGCCGTTTCGCCTGCAACTCCGTGAATTTTCAAATTTTGTCCAGTTCCCCGCCAAACCCTCCGACCTCGCCGTCGTTGAAACAGTGGTTCGCCGGCTTTTCCAACGCGGATGGGTCGGTGCAATTCTTGTCGAACCGATTCAGGCGCGCGGCGGCATCAATGTTCCGCCGCCGGGATTTCTGCCGTTGCTCCGAAAACTTTGCGATGAGCACGGCGCGCTTTTGATTCTCGACGAGATTTACACGGGCTTTGGCCGCACCGGAAAATGGTTCGCCTGCGAACATTCAAACGTCACGCCGGATTTGATTTGTCTCGGCAAGGCGCTCACCGGCGGTTTTCCGCTTTCGGCTTGTGTCGGCCGCGCGGACATCATGGACGCCGCGTGGCCCGCGTCGCGCGGCGAGTCCATCCACACCAGCACCTTCCTCGGCAACCCGGTCGGCTGCGCAATGGCGCTGGCGCAAATCAATGAAATCGGGCGGCTGAATTTGCCCGAACGCAGCGCCAAACTTGGAGCCGGGCTGCTTGAACAGCTTTCCGCCTTCAACCTTCAACTTTCAGAACTGCACATCGCCGTACGAGGGTTGGGCTTGATGGCCGGCGTGGAATTGCGTTTGCCCAACGGCAGGCCCGCGACCGAGGCGGCGATGAAGGCGATCAAAACGCTTTTGCATCACGGCTGCATTTTTCTGCCCGAAGGCGAGCACGGCAACGTCATCAGCCTCACACCGCCGCTGACGATTACCAAAGCGCAACTCGCCAAGGCGGTGGGCATGCTCGCGGAGGTTTTGAATTGAAACTCACTGAAATACGCGAGGTGCTGGACCAGCGCGGGATTCAACTCACGAAATCCCTCGGCCAGAATTTTCTGCACGACACGCATCAGCTCCAGCGTATCGTCGCCGCTGGGGAATTGTCCGGGACCGACAAGGTTCTGGAAATCGGGCCGGGACTGGGACCGCTCACGGAATTGCTGCTGGAAAACGCCGGCGAGGTCCTGGCGATTGAAAAGGATGGCCGGCTCGTGGAATTTTTGCGCGAACGATTTGATTCAAAATTCAAAATTCAAAATTCAAAATTGGAATTGCTCCACGCCGACGCGCTGAAATTATTGAAACGCGAGCCGCGTGACTGGAGCGATTGGAAGCTCGTGTCGAACCTGCCGTATTCCGTTGCCTCCCCGATTTTGGTGGAACTGGCGTGCGGCGCGCGCGCGCCGAAAAAAATCGTCGCCACGCTGCAACTCGAAGTCGCAAAGCGGCTGATGGCGCGGGCGGAGGACGATGATTACGGCGTGCTGGCGCTGCTCGTGCAGCTCGATTTCGCGCCGCGCGACTGGTTCAAGATTCCGCCGCGCTGTTTTTTCCCGTCGCCGGACGTGGACTCCGCCTGCGTGGTTCTGGAACGCCGCGCGCAGCCGCTGCTGCCGGAAAATCTGCGCGCGAGTTTTGTGAAAATTGTGAAGCGCGCGTTCTCGCAACGGCGCAAGATGATGCTGAAACTGTTGAAACAGGATTGGGCGGTGGAAAAACTGGCGTCCGCCTTTGCCGAATTAAAAATCTCGCCGCAGGAACGCGCGGAGAAATTGAGCTTGGAACAATTTGTTGATTTGATCAGAATTCTGACGGCGGAAAAATGAACAACAAAGCAACAAAGGTTCTTCGAGGAAATCGGCGCGATGAGTCCGCAACAACAGCAGGACATCCCGCGCGTGATGGAGATTGCGAAAAAATTCGGGCGGAATTCCTCCCGCCGCCCGGCGCGTGAGCGCGATTCACATTCTGCTTTCGCGAGATCGACCACGACCTAAAAAACTTCACGCCAGATCATTCTTCAGGACGATGCGATAACGCGCCTTGCCGGAGCGGAGGTGTTCCAAGGCGTCGTTCGCGCGGGACATGGGGAAAGTTTCCGTGGTCGGTGCGATGCCGTGGCGGGCGCTGAAGGCCAGCATCGTGTCCGTGGTCGCGGGACTACCGAGCGGCGAGCCGGAGAGCGATTTCTGGCCGCCAATCATCGGAAAGGCGGCCATCGCCATCGGCGAAGGCACGGCGCCGACGGTGTGCAGGCGGCCCTTGGGTTTTAACGCGGCGATGTAGGTGTTCCAGTCAAGGTCGGCGTTGGCGGTGTTCAGGATGAAATCGAAACTGCCGGCGGCCTTGGCCAGTTCGTCGGCGTTGCGCGAGTTCAAGGTGCGATGCGCGCCGAGCCGCAAGGCTTCCTCACGCTTCGAGTCGCTGGTGGTGAAGGCCGTGACGTCGCAGCCCCAGGCGCGCAAAAATTTCAGCGCCATGTGGCCGAGTCCGCCGATACCGATGACGGCCACGCTGTCCGTTGGCTTGATGCCGCATTGCACAATGGGATTAAAAACCGTGATGCCGCCGCAGAGCAATGGCCCGGCTTTGCCGGCATCAATGCCTTCGGGCAACGGGCTGCACCAGGTCCACTGCGCCCGCACGCGCGTGGCGAATCCGCCGTGCCGGCCGACGATGGTGCCTTCCGCCTTGAGACAGAGATTTTGATTGCCGGAAAGGCACTGCGCACATTCGCCGCAACTGCCGGAGAACCAGCCGAGTCCCACGCGGTCGCCGACTTTCAGGCGCTTCGTGTGGTCGCCCAGCGCGACGACTCGACCGATGACTTCGTGGCCGGGGACGAACGGATACGCCGTCATGCCCCAATCGTTGTCGAGCATCGAGAGATCGCTGTGGCAGATGCCGCAGCTTTCCACGGCGATTTCAACCTGCTCGCTGCCGAGCTGGCCGGGATTGTATCCAAAAGGTTGCAGCGCCTGTTTGGCGCCAAATGCGGCGAGGGCTTTGATATTCATTTGATTTGCCTTTGGTTTGGCAACTTTTCCGGTTGCCGAGGGTGAATCTAGCGCAATAAATCTATACCGCAAGCAGGTATCATTTTGCGCCTGGGTTATACCAGTGCGCCCGGAAAATTCTTCGAGAAAACTGGCGCGGCAGGTGGTCGCCTGCAAAGACCCGCAGCAATAGCAGGACATCGCGCGCGTGATGGAGATTGCGAAATAATTCGGGCTGGAATTTCTGCCGCCGCCTGTGATGCGTGAGGGCGCAACGAAAATTTAATAAACCTCTGCCAATTCATTTCGCCGCCTTTTTTCAAAATAACTTTGCAGCAACCCATCTGGTTTGTCGTTATGGGGCGGCGGAGTTTGTGCAAGGTCAGGCAAATCGTCTGGAAAGCGCATCCATTCGACGAACATGGGCCAATTGTTTTCCGCTAACGAGAGAAGCGTGCCAATCAGAAGTCGCCGACGATTTTTCGCTGGCAACGTATCGAGAGCTAATACATCAATTAATAATTCGCCATCGTTGTTTAACGATTCAATGTCGCCGTTCTTGTGAACACGCAAACAATCCGCAAGCGTGATTGCACAAGGGTCAGACAGAATCGTCGCGCTCTTTAGATGGTTGCACGCTGGACAGAGATATAAAAGATTTGCGTATTCACACTTACGGTCGGGACTTAAAGACTGTGGATGAAAATGGTCAATGTGAAGCCCTTCGCGCATATCGCGCCACCGTTCACGCTCGAGGCAATACACGCAGCGAAATGCAAACTCATCTCGCAACCACGGCCGGTATTTTTGATAGTTGTTCCAGCCGCCCGGACCATGGCGTCGGGCGTGCGGTGCTTGTGGGTAAGCAAATGGCTCTGGAATTACGCGCCCTTCCACAATCCCTTTCTTCGTAAATCTTGCTCTATTTTACTCAATTCATTTATCGGAAGCGCGGCAACCAGCTCACGTTTCAGGCCCGCCAGATTTTGTAATCGTTGCAACTCGCCCTTTTCTTCCGTCCGAATTGTTTTTTCAGATTTTTTCTGAATCAAAGCAAGCCGGTGTTTGTTTGTAGCTTCCCAGTCCACCGTGATGGCCAGAAAATCGGCGAGCGAAATCGGTTCATTAAAATCTTTGGGAAAGTAACGATCTTGTGCAAACGGAACGCCAGCGCGTGACCAGCCCGCAAAGTAATCCAAAAGTTCACGCTCCGATTCAACCGGCAACGCATAGAGACGAAGCACCTCGGCATCAACGCGCCAGTGGAGAATTTTTAATTCTTCCTTTTCTTGTTCAAGAGCATCTTCACCACGCAGCAAGAATTTGGGAGATTCATGCCGCGCAACCGCATTGAAGTATTCCTTCACAGCTAACGACAGTTGTGACAAGTCAGCCTGCTTCAAATTTGGCACGCGCATTTTCCGCAACATTCCGGCTAGAATTTCTCGTTTTGTAGAGCGCGTGTATGCAAAAGCATTTGTAAAAGGCGAATTACAAATCGCCCAAAGCACTTCAAGGGTCAGAGCGGAATCTTCTGGTCGAATTACCAGAAAGCGGCTGTTGACAGCTCTGCCTTTTTCATCGCGCAAAGCTTTCAAGCACCAAGGCGCAGATTGAATCGGGGCAAAGTTAATCAAAACTTGTGGAGTTTCCGTTTGAACGCCGCTCCGGGGGCGAAAAATAACTGCGCGGTCAATTCTCACCCATCGTTCTTTGGGCAGCCCATGCGTTTGAATCTGATGATCAAATCTGACGAAGCCTTTCACCGCCGAAGAAGAAAATTTTCTGTCGGAAACCAATGTTGTTCCGGCAGGCAACTTGGGATGCTCTTGTCCCAAATGGATAAAACCATTCCCAATCTCGGCGAACTGATCGAATGTCGGCAAGTTTGAACAAGCTTTCCAAACTGATTCAAGATCAGGAACACGCAAATCCCAATCGGTCGTCTCTGAAAAACGGGACTGCTGAACTTTCACCTCGCTCGTCAGCGCATAAGGATGCTTGATGAATGCTTCCATTCCATGAACGCGGATACGCCGGTAAAATAAAGAATGTTTGGCCAAATTTTTGGATAACTTTTTACGGCCAAGCAAAACGGCAGACTCCTGTTTGGCAAAATTAAATACTCTGTCAGGAAAAACGCACACTTCTTCAAATTCAAATTTGGTCGCCAACATTTCACGCAAAGACTTTGCATCCCTTCCGTGCAAAATGTTCAGCGGCACAACCACACCGAACACGCCGTTTTCCGGCATGGCTGACAATGCACGGTGAAGTATTTCTGTCGTTTTGTTATTGTGGGTTGGCGCGCGAAATTTCTTCGCGTAGGCCGCGCGTTGAACCGCTTTGAAATCTTCAAATGGCGGATTGGACAAAATAATTGTGGATTTTGCCGCCGCTGTTTCAAGGAGATCCGATTCAAATAAGTCGCGTGATTTTAATTCCCAACCATTTGGATTAGGAATGTCTGTCAGCGTCAGCGACAGGCGGGCGATTTCAATTGCAAAATCATCTTTGTCATATCCACGCACCCGCTCGCGCAAATATTGTTTGCGCGCGTCGGGTTGTGCTTTATCGCGCGGCAGCAAACTTGTAAGCAATCGAATTGCAGCGACGAGAAAGGCGCAATGACCGCACGCTGGTTCAAAAACGCTCCGCTGATTTTGATCCATGTCCTTAATCCAGGGCGTCAATCGTCCAACGATGTAATCCACGAGATAGCTGGGCGTGCAATGCGTGCCAAATTCCGCGCGAATTTCTTTCGTGATTAAAGTATTTTCATAAACGTAGGCCAAAGCTTCGGTGGTTGCGAGTTGCAGGCTTGGAGATGACTCAATGTTTGCAGCCACCGTCGTCAATGCTTCACGCTTTGCCTGACTGCCGACTAAACCGTCCGCAGATTCGCCATAGTGACGCGACACGCGCGCGAAAACATCGTCCACTTCACGAAAATTGAGCCGGACAAAACCGTCCACTTCTTTGTCGTGAAGCATTTTTGCTCCCAGCAACCAAAAGATGGCTCTCACGAGCCACTGACCCTGTTTCAAATCAACCTGCTTCGGCCAATTTAACGAATCGCGAAGCATCGTCACACTGGCCAAAACTAATCGCTCAATCGCCTGCCCAGCTTCTTTTTCAACTAAAGGCATGAGGCCGAGATCAACGAACGTCCGCTGGTAAGACTTATCAAAATGTCCAAGCGTCTTGGCGCGATAAATTGTCTGGGGATTAAAATCCTTCTCGTGCTCGCGAAAGAAACCTTCGATGTGATTTTTAGGAATTCGGCGAAATTCGTAAGGAGCGCTCTCCGTTTGATTCCACCAGAGCAAATTGCCCTGATGGCAGAGAAAAGTGATTGGAGCACCAACGTCGCGGCACGCTTTTGCATCATCTTCAGGGCTGGTAACCACATCCATTGCGACGAAACAAGCTGAACGCGTATCAAAAGGACGTTGCGCGAAACCAGCAAATGTTGCGTTGCGCGCGCCGGGGAGAGAAATGTTTTCAAGGACATCCGACCGCCTGTAACCGCAATTCTGAAAATGCGGCCAAAGTCGTTTCGCGGTCAATTTTTGTTCTGATGCTAGCACTGCCAAATTTTTAACCGATTTTCATTAGTCATCGCAACTCATTAGAACAATCTGGGATGGACAAAAGCTGTCCAACCCTAAAAATTCTTTAATAGTTTCTCCACCTTCGCCTTCACACTTTCATCCATCTTGATGAGCGGCGGCCAGGCGCGTTTGAAACCTTCACCGGGAATCTTCTTCGTCGCGTCAATGCCGAGCTTGCTGCCGATGGCGATTTCGCTCGTTGCGTGGTCGAGCACGTCGGACGGCCCTTTCGTAAAAATGGAATCGCGTTGTGGATCAGTGTTGGCCGTGAGATGAAACAGCACTTCGCTGGTGTTGTGGACGTTCACGCCGGCGTCCACCACCACGATGTATTTCGTGAACATCATCTGCCCCATGCCCCAGAGGCCGTGCATGATTTTGTAGGCCTGCATCGGGTAGGTCTTCTTGATGCTGACGAACACGAGGTTGTGAAACACGCCTTCCGCCGGCAGCGCGATGTCCACGATCTCGGGAAAATTCATCTTGAAGATGGGCAGGAACAATTTCACGCTCGCGCCGCCAATGTAGAAATCTTCCATCGGCGGGATGCCGACAATCGTCGCCGGATACACCGCGTCCTTGCGATGCGTAATGGCCGTGACGTGAAACACCGGATACGGCTCGGGTAACGTGTAATAGCCGGTGTGATCGCCGAACGGTCCTTCGTCGCGCATTGGCTCGGTCGGGTCAACATAACCTTCGATGACGAAATCTGAATTGGCGGGAACTTCCAGATCGTTCGTCTCGCACTTCACCAGCTCAACGGATTTTTTGCGCAGATAACCAGCAAGGAGAAATTCGTCCAAACCATCCGGCAACGGCGCAGTCGCGGCGAAAGGAAACATCGGGTCGCCGCCGATGAAAATGCTGACGGGCATGCGCGTGCCGGTTTCGTAATAACGTCGTCCGTGCCGCGCGCCGACCTTTTGCAACTGCCAGTGCATTCCGGTGGTTTTGTCGTCGTAAATCTGGATGCGATACATGCCGACATTGCGTTCGCCGGTGTCCGGGTCGCGCGTCACGACGCACGGCAGCGTGATGAAACGTCCGCCGTCGAGCGGCCAGCATTTCAAAATTGGCAAATTGAGAAGCGTGGGGAGCGCGCCCGTCTCGAGCGCAGTCGTTGGCGTCTCGCCAACGACATTTTTGTTCTTCGGGTTGTTTCCGGCGAGGACGCCGGAAACTGCGGGCGAGACGCCCGCGCTCCCCAAAATATCAATTGCCTTCGGCCACGGTTCTTTGCGCGAAGCTGGCGCATCAAATTTGTGAATCACTTCCTTGCACGCGCCACTTTTCACGATCTTCGGCTTCGCATGGCGCAGGTCGAGAGCTTGACCAAGTAATTTAATTGTTTCGCGAAAACTGGTCGGCGGCTTGGCTTTCATCAGCGCGCCGAGTTCGTTCGCCACTTCGTCCACGGAATTCGCGCCCATGCTCATGGCCATGCGCTTGTGCGAGCCGAGCGTGTTGATGGCGACGGGAAACGGCGAGACGACGCCGTTGACCGTGGGCTGCTCAAACAGCAGCGCCTTGCCGCCACCGGGCGATTTCATTTCGCGGTCGGCGATCTCGGTGATCTCGAGTTCGGTGGCGACGGGCTGGGCAATGCGCTTGAGTTCGCCCGCCCGGTCAAGGGCGTTGACGAAATCGCGGAAGGAATCAAAAGCCATACGCCCGCGAAGCTAACTGAAAACATTGCGGCGGGCAATGCAGGGAAATGTTTCGCCTTTCTGTTAATTGACACAATTCCTGATTATTCCGAAGCTACATTCATGCAAAAAAACGAATGTTTGAAATGCACCGGCAAAAATGGAATTGAACGGGCTTACGATTGTATTATCGAGCAAGATAATGATATCTGGCATTTTTCTGTCTTTGACAAAGAACACAAATTAACAAACCCATCGCAATTGACAGTCAGGCATATTTGTTCGGATATATTTCAGGTTGCCATGATGACTCATAATGGAGAACAGGCGTATTCAAAAATGGGAATCCACGACGCTCTAATTCCCTTTGCCGCCAAGCATCTGGCGGCAAAGGTGATTTCAAGTAAAGGTTCAAATCTTCAAAGCGGCGATTACCAATTAGAAACGGCAAGGAAAGTTTGGTTACGCCTTGTAGAGACAGGTCAAGCAGTGTCTAACGAAAACACTGGTAGGTTTGAATGCTTCCCATAAAACGGATTCATTTGGGCAACAAATCAGCGACCTCTATTTTTTCAATTTTGAGCTCACTTTCGGTCGCGGCGATTTTTGCTTTGCTGAAATCGCTGAGCGGCACATCTTGAACGATTTCAAAATCCTTGCCGTTGCTGCGGATGGGATAACTGAAAATCAATCCCTTTTCGATGCCGTAGCTGCCGTCGGAATGAACCGCGACGCTGAACCAATCGCCGGACGGCGTGGGCGTGACGAGTTTGCGAACGGTGTCAACGGCGGCGTTCGCGGCGCTCGCAGCGCTCGAAAGTCCGCGCGCCTTGATGATGGCCGCGCCGCGCTGTTGCACGGTGATGATGAAATCTTTTTCCAGCCATTCGCGGTGGCTGATGACGTCCGGCACGGGGCGGCCCTGAATCTTCGCGTTGAAAAAATCGGGATACATCGTGGCGCTGTGATTGCCCCAGATGGCGAGATTTGTGACAGCGGTGACATCCACGCTGGCCTTTTTCGCGAGCTGCGACTTGGCGCGGTTTTCGTCGAGCGCGGTCATGGCGAAGAAACGATTCTTCGGCACGCCAGGCGCGTTGTTCGCGGCGATGAGCGAATTGGTGTTGCACGGATTGCCGACGACGAGGACGCGCACGTCAGTGGCGGCGTTTTTCGCAATCGCTTGACCTTGGCCGGTGAAAATTTTTCCGTTGATGCCGAGCAAATCCTTGCGCTCCATTCCCTGTTTGCGCGGCACGGCACCGACGAGCAACACCCAGTTCACACCCTTGAAACCTTCGTCGAGATTCGAGGTTGGCACGAGGCCCTTCAGCAATGGAAACGCACAATCGTCCAGTTCCATGCACACGCCGCCGAGCGCGGCCATGGCTTTTTCATCGGGCACTTCGATGAGGTGCAGGATGACTGGCTGGTCGGGGCCGAACGCCGCGCCGGAGGCGATGCGGAACAGCAGTGAATAGCCAATCTGGCCGGCGGCGCCGGTGACCGCGACACGAAGAGGGGTTTTGCTCATATAAATTTTGTGACGACAGTATGTGAATGCTGGCGTTTTGAAGCAAGTTTTCCGCGCGGCGAAAATTTTGCTTGGAAATTTTTTTATTCAGCGTAAAAAGGAATCGCTCTTTGAAACCGGCGGAAAGGTTTCCGCCAAACATCGCAGTCAAATGTCTGGGAACCCGGTGTGAATCCGGGACGGTTGCGCCACTGTAACGGCTACGATTCCCAATGCCACTGCTCCACGGGGCGGGAAGGCGGGAAAAGGTTCGAAGCCGAAGTCAGGATACCGGTTTGATTGCGCTCGTCGCCGGGAGCGGTTGAGAGTTGAGGGTTGAGAGTTGATAGACAAAACTAAATTGTCCATCAACCATCAACTGCAAACCATCAACTGACCCGCAACTTCTCCGCAAAGAGAAGGATGAGGCCAGCCCGCCAGACTGTTTTTGGCGGGACCCGTCGAATGCCTTCATTCTCGTTTTGCGGAATTGAAGGTTTTTTATTTTCAATCTTCAACTCCGCTCTGGTCTCTCAATCGTAAAACCGTTCCACGATTTTTTCGCGGAACCAAATTGAAAGATCAGTCCATGAAAAAAATCTTGTCCGGTGTGTGCGCCGGCCTGTTTGTCCTGCCCGCGCTGCTGTGCGCCTCGGACACCAATGAGGTCGTTTCCAGCGGAAGTTCCGGCACCAATCAAATCACCACGCTTCCGGAAATCACGATCACCGCCACGCGCATTCCCGCCACGACGGAAGACACGCCGAATTCCGTTACCGTTATTACCGCCGAACAGATCGCGCAATCACAACAACACCTCGTCACCGACGTGCTGCGCGGCCAGCCGGGTGTCGAGGTGGCCCGCACGGGCCAGCCCGGCTCGCTGGACAGCGTGTTTTTGCGCGGCGCGGACAACAACCAGACGCTCGTGCTCGTGGACGGCATCCGCGTCAACAACGCCTTCAACAATGAGTTTGATTTCAGCCAGCTCGCCGTGGACAACATCGAGCGCATCGAAATTTTGCGCGGCCCGCAAAGCACGCTCTACGGTTCCGAGGCGGCGGGCGGCGTGATCAACATTGTCACGAAAAATGGCGGCGGCCCTCCGTCCGGCTGGCTGGAAACGGAATATGGTTCGTTCAACACATTGCTCGAGCGAGGCGGATTCTCGGCCGGCGAAGGTAAATTGTCCGTGGCCGCCGACGGCAGCTACGCCAGCAGCGACAACGACCGCATCAACAGCGATTACGAGCAATACCACTTTGACGGCCACGCGCGCTATGATTTCAGCGATCGTTTCAGCGCCACGCTGCTCGCCACCTATTTCCACAATGACGATGGCGTGCCTAGCGACATTTACACGGACGACCCAACCGCGCGTTTGAAAACCGAAAATTTTCTCACTGGCCTGACGCTCAATGGCAAGCTGGCGACCTGGTGGAACACAAAACTCACCCTGTCGCATTCGCATGAGCGCGATGCTTATAACGACCCGCTCTATACCAATGCATTTCCGGATAACAACTATTCCCCTGAAAACGATGAGCTTCTGGCCCAGCGCAATCAAGTGGACTTCCAGAATGTGTTCACGCCATCAGAGCATCACACCTTCCTGGTTGGGGGCACGTTTGAAAACACCTACGCAGATTATGACGATAGCTACGGCGACACTTTGTCCAAGACGATTGACACGAGTTCAGCCTACGCGCAATACGACTACACGCCTGTCGAACGCGCCACGCTTACCGCTGGCGGGCGCGTGGATGATTCGAGCGCCTTCGGCACACATGAGACGTATCGCTTCGGCGGGCGGTTCACCGCGCCCGGCACGGAAACCATTTTTCGCGCGACCGGCGGCACGGGCTTCCGCGCGCCGAGCATGGAAGACCTTTATTTTCCCTACGCCGGCAATCCGAATTTGAAACCGGAAGAAAGTCTCGGCTGGGACGCTGGCTTTGAACAGCCGCTGTTCCAAAACAAACTGCGGTTCGGCGCGACGTTTTTTCACAATGACTTCGACAACCTGATTCAATACTCCGGGGTGGCGGGCATGCCGGAGAACATCGGCCGCGCGCGAACCTACGGCGTGGAAACCTCCCTGACATGGCAACCGCTGACGAACCTGACCGTGCGCGCCAGCTACACCTGGCTCGAAGCACGGGACCTTGACACCGGCGCTGAACTCATCCGCCGTCCCAAACAAAGCGGCAGCGTGAACGTGAGCTGGCGAATTTGCCCGAAACTCGAAGCTGACGCGAACGCGCTGTTCGTCGGCCAGAGCGCGGATGAAAGTTTCGACGACCCCAGCCTGCCCGAGCCCTCGATTGTCACCATATCAGGATACACAAAAGTGGACATTGCATTGCGCTGGCACGTCCAAAAACATCTGGAAGTTTTTGCCCGCGCGGAAAACCTGCTTGACGACCATTATCAGGAAGTGTTCGGCTACCCGGCGCTGGGCCGGGGATTTTACGGCGGACTGCGCGCGCAATTTTGACCGGCTGAAACCATACGCCCAACCATGAAGGAAAAAATCGTATTTTGCTGGAGCGGTGGAAAAGACTCCGCGCTCGCGCTGAACCGGCTGTTGAAAGACAGCCGCTACGAAATCGTCTCGCTGCTCACGACCTGCAACGAGCATTTCCAGCGCGTCTCCATGCACGGCGTGCGCCTGGAATTGCTTGACGCACAGGCCGCCGCCATCGGGCTGCCGCTGGAAAAAATCTTCGTCAGCCAGCGCAGTTCCAACGACGAGTATCAGCAAAAAATGTCCGCGTGCCTGCTTGCGCACAAGGCGCGGGGCGTGACCGCCTGCGCGTTCGGCGACATTTTTCTCGAAGACCTCAAGCGCTGGCGCGAGGAAAATCTGGCGAAGGTTGGAATGCGCGGCATTTTCCCGATCTGGAAAATTGATTCGCACAAACTCATCCGCGAATTTTTCGCGCTCGGCTTCGGCACGGTCATCTGCTGCGTGAACGACGCCTATCTCGGCGAGGACGCCGTTGGCCGGAACATTGACACGGACTTCATTGCGTCACTGCCGGCGGAAGTTGACCCGTGCGGCGAAAATGGCGAGTTCCATTCCTTCGCGTTTGCCGGGCCGGTTTTCAAGCAGCCGGTGAAATTCAAGGTCAGCGAAAAAGTTTATCGTCCGGTCGAAGTCACGCATCCGAGCGATTCTACAAGTTCTTATGTTTGCCCCACGTCCGGCCCGCGACCGACAAAAGGTTTTTGGTTTTGCGATTTGCTGCCAACATGAATGTTTCGTCTCCCTGCACCGGCGTTTGCCAACTGGATGGCGATGAGATTTGTGTTGGCTGTTTCCGTTCCAGAGACGAAATTGCCGGCTGGATGCAAATGAGCGACCGCGAAAAACTTTCTGTCATCACCGCGCTTGACGGACGACGGGAAATTTTTGCTCCGACCGGCCAATGCGAAATCAAATGAACAACCTGCGCATCGTTTCGTTTTTGCCCGCCGCAACCGAGATGGTTTTTGCGCTCGGCCTCGGCGACACGCTCGTCGGTGTCTCGCACGAATGTGATTTTCCGGCGGCGGCAAAAACAAAACCCGTCGTCGTCAAACCCGCGCTGCCACTGGAAACCATGACGCTGCGCGAAATTGACGTGATGGTCGCCGCGCGCATCCGCAGCGGACAAAATCTTTACGAAGTGGACGAGCGGCTGCTCCAGCAGCTCGCGCCGACGCACATCCTGACGCAGGAACTGTGCGCCGTCTGCGCGCCATCGGGCAACGAAATCAGCCGCGCTTTGAAGGCGTTGCCGTCCCAACCGCAAATCCTCTGGTTTACGCCGCACAGCCTCGAGGAAATTTTCAACAACCTCCGCGAACTGGGCGGCGCAACGGGCCGTTCGGACCAGGCTGAACAGTTCATCGCGTCCGCCAATGACCGGTTGAAAAAAATTTCCGCGCGGGTGAAACGCGCGCCGCGCCGGCCGAAAGTTTTCTGCCTCGAATGGATTGACCCGTATTACTGCTGCGGGCATTGGGTTCCTGAAATGATCGAACTCGCCGGCGGCGAGGACGCGCTTGGCCGCGGGCGCGCGGATTCCGTGCGCATCCCGTGGCCAGACATCGCCGCGTGGTCGCCGGAAATTCTGATCGTCTCGCCCTGCGGCTTCAACCTGGAAAAAGCCGTGGAACAGGCGGAACAATTGTTGCAGCAGCCGGGCTGGAGCGATTTGCCCGCCGTCCGCGACCACCGCGTTTTTGCCGTGAACGCCAACGCTTATTTCGCCCGGCCCGGCCCGCGCGTCGTGGACGGCGTGGAACTGCTCGCGCACTTGATCCATCCGGAGCTGTGCGACTGGAACGGCGGGGCCGGTGCGTTCCGGCAAATTCAAGCACATCGTCTCTGGCCGCTGCCCGTCCGCGTGAAAATCTGTCCCGGATGTGGTGCGGAATTTTCCTGTGGCCCCCAGGCCGGCGAAGACCGCTGCTGGTGCGATGAATTGCCGCCGCTCGCGCCGTCCACCGCGCCCGGCACGGATTGCTTGTGTCCGGCCTGCCTGGCCAAGGCGGTTGTTGCGGCCCGGACAACGGAAGATGGATTTCAACCACGCGTTTAACTTTCGTTTGACATTCCAAAATGGCCGGAGCAGTCTCGTTTTCCTGAAACAGGATAGGACACAAAACCTAATCCGTAGTTAAATGTTAGACCTCATCGCATGATTATATGAAAACGGCACGCACATTTGCTCTCATTGCCATAGCACTTTGCATTGGGGTTTTTGCTGCCCGATGGTCTGAATCGCAGCCCGCCAGCAAAACATCTGCTACAGAATCGATCGCCAACGATGACGTTGCGTTTCATGATCAAAACAAAGAATTCGGTTCATTGTGCTCCGTTCTAGCCGAGCTTGCCGTCCAGAGATATGAGGAAGATTCCAACAGCTATAACATTCCCATTTTGACGCTCCAGACCAATACATTTGATATCGCAAAATATACAGATGGCGAATATGTGGTTCTGTCCATAGCTGTCATCTCACCAGATGACTTACAAGGTTTTTGCAGATTCGCATCGGACTATAACGAGTGTAACATGAGAAGATCTGACTTGCTGGTGCAAGGAGGGAAGTATGAGGAGGCCAGAAAACTATACCAATTGCTGATGCATTTTGATACATGTGGGTTTGAAACTGACCGTTTGCAAGAGAGATTGCTTTGCCTGGACAAGATTGAAAAGCGGGAAGCGGTGAAAAAAAACATGGAGATATTTTCTGAACCGTGTGGTTGTGGGGCTTTGACCGATTGGGGAAAACTGGCAGGCATGAAACCTCAAACCGTGACGAATCTTTTGATGATAAATATCAACTAGGCCTAATGTGAGCACAGGCTACAGCGGTTGTTCTTTCTTAAACCCCAATCTGCTTCTGAATCGCGCCGCAAATTTTTTGCGACCAGCTTTTTAAAACTTTTTCGTCACGGCCTTCGAGCAGCAGACGCGCCTTCGGTTCCGTGCCGGAATATCGCAGCAGCACGCGGCCGCCCTGCGCCTGCAAATCTTTTTCCGCTTCGGCCACGAGCTTCACCACGCCGTCCAGTTGCTCGAACGGTTTTTTCTCGCGCACTTTCACGTTGATCACGAGTTGCGGAAAGCGCGTCCAGCATTGCGCCAGCTTTGACAGCGGCGTGTCCTTCGCCTTCATGATCCGCAAAATTTGCAGCGCGGCGACCAGGCCGTCGCCGGTCGTGCCGAAGTCGCGGAAAATCAGATGCCCGCTCTGCTCGCCGCCGAAGTTGAAGCCGTGCTTCAACATTTCATCAATCACGTTCTTGTCGCCGACGGCGGTGCGGATGATTTTTCCGCCGGCAGATTTGAGGGCGGCTTCCAGACCGGCGTTGCTCATCACGGTCGCCACCAGGGTTTTTTCGGCGAGCGTTTTTCGCGCGAGCATGTCGAGCGCGGCGATGGCCATGATGTCATCGCCGTCAATCAACCGGCCCTTTTCGTCGCAGAGCAAAACGCGGTCGGCGTCGCCATCGTGCGCAATGCCAAGGTGCGCCTGGTGTTCGACGACTTTTTTGCACATGGCTTCCGGGTGCATCGAGCCGCAGTTTTCGTTGATGTTTTTGCCGTCGGGCTGGTTACCAAAAACGATGACTTCCGCGCCGAGTTCGCGCAGGACGCAGGGTGTGGATTTGTAGGCCGCGCCATGGCCGCAATCCACGACGATGCGCATGCTTTCGAGCGTCAAATTTTTCGGAAAGCCGGCCTTTGCAAATTCAATGTAACGGCCCAGCGCGTCGTCAATGCGCACCGCTTTGCCGATTTCCTCGGCGGCCGGACGGACTTTTTCGATGTCGCCGCTGAAAACCATTTGCTCGATTTTGCCTTCAATCTGGTCGTCGAGCTTGTAGCCGTCAGCCCGGAAAAATTTGATGCCGTTGTCGGCATAAGGATTGTGCGAGGCGGTGATGACGATGCCCGCGTCGGCGCGCAGACTGCGTGTCGTGTAGGCCACCCCCGGCGTCGGCAGCGGCCCGATGAACAGCACGTCCACGCCCATCGAAAGAATGCCGGACGAAATCGCGTTCTCCAGCATATAGCCGGAAAGCCGCGTGTCCTTGCCGATGACGATCTTGTGTTTGCCACGCCCGCGCGACTGGCGTTCGAGATTTTTGAAAACGTGCGCGGCGGCGCGTCCGAGTTTCAAGGCCGTTTCCGCAGTTACAGGTTCGATGTTCGCCGTGCCGCGCACGCCGTCGGTGCCGAAGATTTTTCGGGGGGAGTTCATTGAATTAAAATGGGTCAGGGTTTTGGCGGCGGAATAACGGCCAGCCGGGACGGCTCAACGCTGATGAGCGTCACGCCGGGTGGAACGGAGACGCTCACCAAGCGATGCAAATCCCCGTCGGGCTGGATGTCAGTGATGTCCACGACTGCGCGAATCTGGTTGGCCTGAAGTTTGGACATGATTTCTTCCGAACCGCTGACCGTGACCCTGACCGTCGTGGGCGCGATGCGGAAATATTGCACGTCCGCGGAAGACGAGACTATCAGCACAGGCAGGTCGCCGTAGGTAATTGGGCTGCCTTGATTGAGCGGCGTGGAACTGCCCACCTCCATCAAAGTCTTGTGAACCATCAGCCAGATGGCCACCGCCAGCACGAGCGAAAGCAATTTCCAGCCGAGATCTTTGGTGAACAAGTCGCGCATCGTCGTAAAAATTTATTTGCCGTTTGGTTTTGGCGGCGGTCGTGGTTCGTGTTTGGTGATGACCGCCGGGCCGGCAGAGCGGTGGCGTTCGCCAAATCGCGCGCGCAGCCATTTGATGATGCCGTCGGATTTCGCCGGGCGCAAAATCACCGAGGTCAGGAACGCGCGCAATTCCTCCAGCGTCACGCCGCGCACGAGCTGGCCCTTGTAGGCGTAGGAAATCATGCCCGTCTCCTCGGACACCGCGACGATGACCGCGTCGGTCTCCTCGCTCAAGCCGATGGCCGCACGGTGGCGCGTGCCGAGCGACTTGTTCAAATCCTGCCGCTGCGTCAGCGGAAAAATGCACGCGCCGTAGGCAATTCTATCGCCTTTCAAAATCACGCCGCCGTCGTGAATCGCGTTGTTCGGAAAAAAAATCGTTTCGAGCATCTCCGGCGTCGCCTCGCAATCCACCGGCACGCCGGACTCGACCGCATCATGAAGCTGGATGGATTGTTCGATGGCGATGAGCGCGCCAATTTTGACCTCCGACAAACGCTCGCACGTTTGGATGACGACCTCGATGCTCTCGCGCTGCTCATGCGTGCTCGCGAAGAGCGGCAGATTCCCCAACTCGGCGAGCAACCGGCGCAATTCCGGCTGGAAAATGATCACGACCGCGATGGCGAAAAACGCCGAGAACGTTCCGAGCAGCCAGTGCAACACCTGCAATTTCAGCAGCGTCGTCGCCAGCGCCAGCGCCAGCAGCAAAATGACGAAGCCGATGACCACCGGCCAGCCGCGCGTGCCGCGCAAAAAACGCGACGCGAAATAAATCGCCACCGCGAGGATTAAAATTTCCAGCGCGGGACGCCAGCCGTCTTGCAGGTAAATCCACATTATTTTTTTATCCGTCCCAAAACCGCTTCCGCCATCCGAACGGACCGGACCGTTTCCGTCACGTCGTGCACGCGGATGATTTGCACGCCCGATGCAACGGCCAGAGTCGCGCAGGCCAGCGACGCTGGCAAGCGTTCATTCAGTTTCGCGCCCGATAATTTTTCGATGAACGACTTCCGCGAAACGCCGAGCAGCAGCGGTCGCCGCAATTTTGTAAAACTCCGCAGGTTTGCAAGCAACTGCAAATTATGCTCCAGCGTTTTGCCGAAGCCGATGCCGGGATCGAACACAATTTGGTCAGCGGCGATGCCGGCGGCGTTCAATTTTTCCAGCCGCTCCTCAAAAAAACGTCCAACTTCGCGGACGACATTTTTGTAAGTTGGATTTTTCTGCATCGTCTGCGGCGAACCTTGCGCGTGCATGCAAATGTAACCGGCGTGAAATTCCGAGACAACTTCCCACATCGCGTCGTCGCGCCGGTTGGCCGCGACATCATTGACGATGCTCGCGCCAGCGGCGAGCGCGGCGCGGGCGACGGCGGATTTCATCGTGTCAATCGAAAGCGCGACTTTGGTTTTTGCCGCCAGTGTTTCGATGACGGGAATGACGCGGCGGAATTCCTCTTTTTCGCTAACCGGCCTGGCGTTGGGCCGCGTGGATTCGCCGCCGATGTCCAAAATTTCCGCGCCTTGCGCGACGAGTTCCAGCGCGTGGGCGACGGCGGCGTCCGCGTCCAGAAATTTTCCGCCGTCGGAAAAGGAATCCGGCGTGACGTTGACGATGCCCATGACGAGCGCCGGGCGCGGAAAACGAAATTCAAATTGGCGGGCGCGGAAAAGCATCCGCACATAATTTAATTAGCAGGAGTCGAGGTAACGAGACTCAAATTAAAAAAGTTAGAGACTCCTCACGTCGTCTCCTGCTTCATCAAACCTTTGTGCGAAAATATGCAATGGTGTCGGTCAGGCCTTTGTAAAGCGGGACTTTGGGCGTCCAGCCGAGGATTTTTTTTGCCTTGGTGATGTCGGGCTTGCGCTGCTTCGGGTCGTCCTGCGGCAGCGGCTTGAAAACGATTTTGCTCCTGGAATGGGTCGCGTGGATGATTTGCTCGGCGAATTGCAGCATCGTCATTTCCGTCGGATTGCCGATGTTCACGGGCAAATCGTAGTCGCTCATCATCAGGCGATAAATGCCTTCGATCAAATCCGAGACGTAGCAGAAGCTGCGCGTCTGCGTGCCTTTGCCGAAAATGGTGACGGGTTTGTTTTTCAGCGCCTGACTGACGAACGCGGGGACGACGCGCCCGTCGTTGATCCTCATGCGCGGCCCGTAGGTGTTGAAAATTCTCACGATGCGCGTCGCCACTTTGTGTTCGCGGTGATAAGCCATCGTCATCGCCTCGGCGAAGCGCTTGGCCTCGTCGTAGCAGCCGCGCGGGCCGATGGTGTTGACGTTGCCCCAGTATTCTTCCGGCTGCGGATGGACGAGCGGGTCGCCGTAAATCTCGGAAGTGGAGGCGATGAGGAAGCGGGCGTTTTTATTTTTGGCGAGTCCGAGCGCCTTGTGCGTGCCGAGCGAGCCGACCTTGAGGGTTTGAATCGGCAGTTCGAGATAATCAATCGGGCTGGCGGGTGAGGCGAAATGCCAGACGAAATCCACCGGGCCTTCGAGAAAAATAAATTCCGTCACGTCCTGCTGGATGAATTTGAAATTTGGATTGCCGCCGAGGTGCGCGATGTTGTCCACGCTGCCGGTGACAAAATTGTCAATGCCGATGACTTTGTGGTCGCGCGCGAGCAGCAAATCGGCCAGGTGCGAGCCGAGAAAGCCGGCGGCGCCGGTGACGACGGAGGTGAGTTGGTTTTTCTTCATCAAATGGTCAAAATGTTGCCGTGTTCGAGCCTCGAAGGTTGGCAGCGTAGGGAAACTGCTGGCGCGCTTCAATCCTTTAATGCCGGTCAGCGGGCGGTTGGGCGGGAAAGTTTGAAGTCTATATTATGCTGTTAGGCCGATGGCTTCTTGTGTCTCTCATGTGAAATCCTCAAAGCAATGTAGGCTAGAACGCTCAACATCACGGTCGTCACCGCGACGGACAAAACCAAATACAACGGGCTGCTATCTTCCACCAAACATCCTGAAACCCAAAATCCCGGCTGATGAATCACACTCACAAAAATTGGCACGTCACCAGTCGGACCACAAGGTCCAATGCCGCCAGCCAAGACTGAAACCACCGAAACTACGCAAAGTGCCGCTTCGGTGGCGACTCCAAATATCGCTGCCAGCAAAAATGTAGGAATCTTCTTTTTCATGCACTCAATCGGCCTAACATTTAAGCAGGCCGCAGTTTTTGTGGCCTATCATTTTCACAGTTTGAAAACTATTCCGGGCGCAGATCGCCGTCCAGCACATTTCTTTGACAAGAATGACGGACGATTTCTTTCCAACAAAGGCTGCAAACTTCATTTCGCTCCGGTGCCGCGCAGGACGGCGGGAATGGTCAGGAGCAGAATTTTCAGGTCGAGCCAGAACGACCAGTTGTCAATGTATTCGAGATCGAGCCGGACCCATTCCTTGAAATCGGAGATCTGGTTGCGTCCGCTGACCTGCCAGAGACAGGTGAGACCGGGCTTCATGCTCAAACGGCGGCGATGGGCGAGATCGTTGAACTGTCTGACCTCGTCCACCGGCAGCGGGCGCGGGCCGACCAGGCTCATCTCGCCGCGCAGGACGTTCCAAAGCTGGGGCAGTTCGTCGAGGCTCCATTTGCGGAGAAATTTTCCGATGGGTGTGACGCGCGGGTCGTTGGTCACCTTGAAGACGGGGCCGGACATTTCGTTCATGGCGGCCAGTTCGTGCTTGAACTGCTCGGCGTTGGTGACCATGGTGCGGAATTTGTAAAGCGTGAACGGCGCGCCGTTGAGGCCGGAGCGTTTTTGCTTGAAAAAGACCGGGCCGGGCGAGGAAAGCTTGATAAACAGCGCAATCAGCGGGAAGAGCCAGGAGCCGATTAAAATCAGCAGCGCCAGCCCGCCGAAAAAATCCAGGAGCAGTTTGATCATATTCTGCCAGGAAGTCTCGCGCGTGGTGCGGAAGACGAGCAGCGGATGGCCGAGCAGCTCGTCGAGGCTGGCGTGGGCGATTTGCGTCCCGAAAAAGTCGGCGATGAGCCAGGCCTCGACACCTTCGAGTTCGCAGATTTTGATGACGCTTTCGACGCGCTCGAAATACGCCTGCTTGGCGCTGACGATGACGCCGCTGGCGGAATGTTCGTGGAGCAATTCGACCAGACGTTGCAGCGGCATTTCGATGAAATTGAATTCGCCCGCCACTTCGACGCCTTCCTGCGGCCGTTCCTTGATTTGCTGCCGCATCCGGGCGACCTCCTTGTCCGCACCCACGAGGATCACGCGGCGTTTGTATTGGGATTGGGCCATTTTGCTGCTCATTGCCAGCCGGAGGATTTCCTCCTTCACCAAAACCAGGATGAAACTGATCGCGCCGAAAAACATCATGCCGCCGCGCGCCGATGGAAGGTGAAAGACGTAGATGACCACCACCAGCCCGACCGTGGTGATCAAACAGCCCTTGAAGAGCGCCCACAAAAGCATCCTGCGCGGATAGATGACCCCGCGATTGTAAAAGCCCTGGGCTTCGAGGACGAGCGGCGCGGCAACCGCCACCGCGAAAAACAGCCATTCCACTTTGCCAAAAAATTCAGGCCCGATGGGGTCGAACCCGAACGCCATGGCGATTTGCGGGTCGGCGCGCAGGAGGCAGGCCAGCCAGAAGCTGGCCCCGAACAGGAGCGCATCCGTCACTTGATGCACCTGCATCCGAAATTGCCGGTCACGTTGCAGCATGGCGTTTCAAACAGAGTTTATTTCAGCTTAGACAAGCCGGCTCCGAATTCAATTCAATTGCCTCGCGTCCGGTGGCGGTCATTTTTGTTTTTCCCTGGGCACCAACTGAAATTCCGGCGCGGAAATGGCGATCAGCTTTTTCATCCGCTCGAACAAGGCGTCCTCCTGTCCCGGCGCGCCGTAGGAGAAAAACGAAATGTAGGCCCAGCGATCCAAAATGCCGGTCAACAAAACGTCCCTGGCCATCCACAGCATCCGGTCCGCATGGCTCGCCGTGTAACGGTCCGCATCCACAAACCAATAAACATAGACGCCCCGGACGGTTAGCGGCTTTCCGTCCTTGTCCACCGTCTGGAACGTGGCGACCAGGCGCATCACCGGCAGGTCGTAGGGAAAAGGCTTTTCGACATGCACCAGCTCCACGCGCGTCTGCGAGCTGTCAATCTGCCAGCCCTGCCCGGTCAGGCAGATTTGCGGCTTGTGAATGCTGGAACGGTCGCTGCCCATCAGCACGACATTGGCCAGCGATTGAAAACCGTCGTCCGCAGTGTAAAGCCGCTGCCCGTAACTCGTGTCCTGCGGCAGTTTGTTGGTTACGACCGACGCCTGCGGCACAGCCTCGGATTTATAGCCCGGCAATTGCTCCGGCAAAATCACTTCCAGATTCTTGCTGCCAGCCAGCGGACGGGTTTTCACGCCGGGTGCGCCGAGTTGTTGTCCTTCTTTGGCGTGGAGCAGCACGCCGGCTGTCGCGCCGATCAGCGCGAGCACCAACACGGCCGTAATGGCGCTTTTTCCGTTCATGCCAATGCGGGTTTATGCTCCATTTCCGGTTTCGGCTCGCCTTTCTCCAGCCGGCGCGCCAGGAAATAGGCGCAACCGAGGGCCACGATGAAGGTGATGAGGCCAAAATTCGTCTCCACCATGCTGCCGGCATCCTGACCGAACATTTCCGCCACCGCGATGGTGAAGCAAAGCCGCGCGACGTTGCCGATCACCGCCAGCGGGACGGCCGCGAGCATCATCACCGCACGTTTCCACGGCGCTTTGAAATTCACAAAACCGTAAATGGTCATCAGCGCCACCAAAGCCACGATGCTGCGAATGCCGCTGCACGCCGGTGCGACTTCGTAGGCAAAGGTATGCTGCGCGTTGAACAGTTGCGTACCTTCACGGATCAGGCCCGAATCGGGCAGCGCGAGCAAGAGGCGCATGATGATCTCCACGATATGCGCCACCATCAGCCGCAGTGGCAGCGTCAAGTCGTCGGCCAGTTCTCCGACCGGCATGCAAAACGTAAAAAGGAAGAACGGAAAGAAACTCGCCTTGAGCCAGTGTTTTCCCCACGCCAGGCCGGTCAGACCGTAGAGGCCGGTGAAAAATCCGATGACCGACAAACGCGGTTGCTGCACGACGTAACCCGTCACATGCGCCAGCAGCCCCAAAATCACCAGCCCGATGGCTGCCGGCCACAAGTTCGCCGGCTGCGCGACGAGTTCCTTCCGTTTCCACCATAGAAGCACGAAGACCACGAATGGGATCAGCAGTCCATGCTGCTCGTCCGCCTCCGGTGAGGTGTAAATGTCGAACATCCAGGCAAACAAGGATGGCGAATCAACGTAGCCAAAAGTCGAATTGCCCAAAAAACAGAACAATGCCAGCCAGGCGGCCAGCAGCAGGAAAAAGAAGAATTTGTTCGGCAATTCCCGCCATTCTTCGCGGCAGCGAAAAATCAGGACGGGCAATGCCGCCAGCACCACCGCGAAGAAAAACCACAACGGCCACCTTGTGCCCAAGTTGCCCGAGTAATGGAGCGCAATGGCCAGAACCGCCGCGAACGCAATCTCATGGGGCCACAGCCCAAAAAACCGGGTTTGCTTCATGATTTTGTTGTCACCGGACACAATGTCTAGTTTCAGATTATCGAACCGGCGGATTTGCTCAAACAAATTCGTCTATTCGACGGGGTATTTTTTCACGCCGGCAAGCTGGCCGAGAATTTTGAGGGCGAAAAGCGGGTTGTTTTTGAAATAGCGTTTTGCCAGCCGGCGCGGCTCGCAGCACAACCGGTAAAACCATTCCAATCCGCTCCGCTGCATCCAGCGCGGCGCCTGTTTGACGCGACCGCTTAAAAAATCGAACGCCGCGCCGACTCCAATCATCAGCGTGGCATCCAGCTTTGGCAGAAATTCCGCCATGAACTTCTCCTGTTTTGGCGTGCTCAAGCCGACCCATAAAATGTCCGGCTTCGCGAGGCGGATCGTTTCGGCAAATTGTTTTTCTTCTCCGGCATTGAGCGGACGGAATGGTGGCGTGAATGTTCCGGCAATTTCCAATTTCGGAAACCGCGCCTTCAATTTTTCCGCGAGCAGTTCCGCCACGCCCTCCGCGCCGCCGAAAAAAAAGTGGCGGCACGGATTCGTTTCGCTCCACGCGCAAACGTCCAGCATCAGGTCCGGGCCATAGACGCGGCGCATTTCAGAATGGCCGTGAATTTTTCCCGCCCAAACCATCGGCATTCCGTCCGGCGTGCAGAGAAACGCGCCGTTCAGGATTTTGCGGAACGCCGCGTCGGCCTGCGCCTCCATCACGCCATGCACGCCGGTCACGCAGATGTAGCCTTTGCGCCGCGCGCGCACCGCGCCGGCGATGGCGTCAAGCGCGCTTTGCAAATTCAAAACGCTGATGCCGACGCCGAGGACATTGACCCGCTCGATTGACATGAAAATCAAAATGCCAGCCGCAGACGATTTTGCCACGCGCAAAAAATCTTTCTTCCGCGCCGGTTTTTGGACAAATTCAAGCCGTCATTGTCAGATCATCAGAATGAAGCTGCTTGTTTTCGCCCACGTGCCGCCGCCGCATCATGGCCAGAGTTACATGGTCAATCTGATGCTCACCAGCTTCGGCGGCAACCGGCGCAGGCACACGCAGACGGCGGTGAACCCGTTTGGCATCGAGTGCTACCACGTCAACGCGCGGTTTTCCAAGACGTTCGAGGACATCGGCGAATTTCAGGGCGCGAAAATCTTCCTGATTCTTTTTTTCTGCCTGCAGGCCATCTGGTGCCGGTTCCGCTACGGCGTGGAAAATTTTTACTACGTCCCCGCGCCCGGCAAACGCGTCGCGCTCTACCGCGACTGGCTGGTGATGCTGATTTGCCGTCCGTTTTTCAAGCATGTCATTTTGCACTGGCACGCCGCCGGCCTGGCCAAATGGCTCGAAACCGTCGCCTCGATGCACACCCGCAGCTACACCTACCGGCGGTTGCGGGACGCGGATTTGAGCATCGTGCTTTCCGAATTCAACCGCCGCGACGCCGAAAAACTCACCGCCCGGCGCATCGCCATCGTCGGCGTCGGCGTGCCCGACCCCTGCCCGCAATTTGAGCGGGACATCCTGCCACGACGCCGCGCACGAATTGCCGCGCGAAAAAGACTTTTGTCCGGCGAATCGTCGTCCGCGAACGGTGCCGAAACAGTGAACGTCCTTTACCTCGCCCATTGCACGCGCGAAAAAGGCGCGTTCGACGCCATCGAGGGCGTGGCGCTGGCCAATGAAAAATCCGCCGCCGGAAAATCGCCGTTGCGGTTCCGTCTGACGCTCATCGGCGCGTTCACTTCTGACACGGAGGAAAAAGAATTGCGCGAATTGGTCCGGCAACGCGGGCTGGGGCAAACCGCCGAGTTCCTCGGCTTCGTTTCCAACGAACGCAAAATGCAGGCGCTGGCGGAGGCCGACCTGTTTTGTTTCCCGACCTATTATCTTGCCGAGAACCAGCCGGGTAATTTGATCGAGGGCATGGCGTTCGGCGTGCCGCTCATCACCACCCGCTGGCGCTCGCTCCCGGAAATGCTGCCGCCCGATTATCCCGGGCTCGTTGATCCGAAATCCCCCGCGCAACTCGCCGACGCCTTGCACCGACTGGCCACGATGGACTTGGCCGGGCCGCTGCGCGAAATGTTTCTCCGCCGCTTCACCCTGGACCGGCATCTCGCCGGCATGGCCGAGGCCATCCGCAGCGTGGAAACCAACTGATTTTTCGCGTGGTTCCTGTATTTCGTGGTTTCTGAAATTGATTTTGTCCGCTAAACTTTCTGTGATTGAAAATCGGCCTGCTCCAGCTCAACTCGACCGTCGGCGATTTTGCCGCCAACCGGCAAAAACTTTTGTCCGGCTACGAAAAGGCTGCCGCGCTCGGCGCGGAATTTGTCCTCGCGCCGGAATTGTTCCTCTGCGGTTATCCGCCGCGTGATTTGCTCATGCGCGCCGATTTCATTGACGCGAACCTTGTGGCGTTGAACGAAACGGCGAAAGGCGTCGGCGCGATTCCGTTGTGCGTCGGCTTCGTTGACAAAAACTCTGAACGCCCCGGGCGCGCGCTGAAAAATTCCGCCGCCGTCCTGCAGAATGGAAAAATCATCTGGCGCACGGACAAATGCCTGCTGCCGACTTACGACGTTTTCGACGAGGACCGTTATTTTGAACCGGCAAAGACCGTTGCGCCGTTTAATTTCAACGGACGCAAGCTTGGCATCACGATTTGCGAGGATATCTGGAATGACGAGGATTTCTGGCCGGACCGGCTTTACCGCCGTGACCCGATCAAGGAGTTGATGACGCAGGGCGCGGAAATCATCCTCAACCTCTCCGCGTCGCCGTGGTGCGATGGCAAGGAGCGGACGCGACTGGCGATGCTCCAACGTATCGCGCGCGACGAGCGCGTGCCGCTCGCGCAGGTCAACCTCGTCGGCGCAAACGACGAATTGATTTTCGACGGCCACAGCGTCGCACTAAATTCCCGCGGCGAAACGCTCGCGCCGGGAAAAAGTTTTGCGGAGGAAATTCTGGTGGTGGAACTGGAAGAAAGCGGAAGGCGGAAAACGGAAGGCGGAAATGAATTTCCGCTGCGCGAATCGCAATTATTTTCGGCGCTTTCGCTTGGCATCCGTGATTACGTCCACAAATGTGGTTTCAAGTCGGTAATCGTCGGCTTGTCCGGCGGAATTGATTCGGCGCTCACGGCCGTTCTCGCGGTGGTCGCGCTCGGCAAAGAAAAAGTATTGGGCGTCGCCATGCCCGCGCGTTATTCGAGCGCGGGCAGTTTGAGCGACGCCGAAGCGCTTGCAAAAAACCTCGGCATCCGCCACGAAATTTTGCCGATTGAACCGGTCTTCCAATCGGTCGAGCAGCAGTTGCAAAAAGTTTTTGCCGGAACGAAGCCAAACGAAGCCGAGGAAAACATCCAGTCGCGGCTGCGCGGCGTCACGCTGATGGCGCTGTCGAACAAGTTTGGCGCGCTGGTGCTGACAACCGGCAACAAGTCGGAAATGGCCGTCGGCTATTGCACGCTTTACGGCGACATGAACGGCGCGCTCGCGCCGCTGGCGGACGTTTTGAAAACGGACATTTACAAAATCGCGCGCTGGGTCAACCGCGAGAAAATAATCATTCCCGAAAATTCCATCACGAAACCGCCGAGCGCGGAACTGCGGCCGAACCAGACGGATCAGGATTCGCTGCCGCCTTACGAAACGCTCGACGCGATTCTCGACCTTTACGTCGTGAAAAACCAGGGCCGGGAGGAAATCATCCGGCGCGGATTTGACGCGCGGGTCGTCAACGACGTTCTAAACAAAATCAATTTCAGCGAATACAAGCGCCGTCAGGCCGCACCGGGTTTGAAAGTGTCGCCGCGCGCGTTCGGCATGGGGCGGCGAATTCCGATTGCGCAACGCTTCAAGACGCCGCTTTGAGACTTCGCGGCGAACTCCATGAAATTTTCCATCATCACGCCCAGCTTCCGCAATTCCGCGTGGCTGAAACTTTGCATCGCGTCCGTGGCCGACCAGCAGGACGCCGAGTTTGAACACATCGTGCAGGATTCCTGCTCCGACGACGGCACGCAGGACTGGCTGCCGCGCGACCCGCGCGTGAAGGTGTTCATCGAAAAGGACGGCGGCATGTATGACGCCGTCAACCGCGGCTACCGGCGCGCGACCGGCGACATCCTTGCGTATCTGAATTGCGACGAACAATACCTGCCCGGCGCGCTTGCGGCTGTCCGCGAGTTTTTTGAGGCCAATCCCGAAGTCGAGGTCGCGCTGGCCGGCACCATTGTCACCGATGGCGACGGAAAATACCTGTGCCACCGGCATTCCATGACGCCGCAAACGCAGCATCTTTGGTTTCGTTTCCCGATGCTGACCAGTTCCATTTTCATCCGGCGCAAAGTCATCCACGAGCGCGGCATTTTCTTCGACATGCGCTGGCGCGACCTCGGCGATTTCCACTGGGTGCTGGCGCTGATGAAAAACAACGTGCCGATGAAAGTGTGCGATGCCTTCACATCCGCGTTTGCCGACACTGGCGAGAACATGAATTTGAAACCGAACGCGATCCGGGAAAAAAACGAAACCTCTGCCATGACGCCGGGCTGGGTCAAGGCATTGAAACCCGTTTGGATTGTGCATCACCGGCTGCGCCGCCTGGCCGCCGGACATTTTTCCCTGAAGGCGACGAGCTATTCGATTTACACGCTGTCCAGCCCAGAGCGGCGCGTGACCGTTGACGTTCCAAAACCGACGGCGGTCTGGTGGAACCGGTTGTGACAATTTGAGACGGATTAATTGCCATCCAGCCGCACGATGTAAACATGGATTTGGAGACTGTCATGACCTTTCTCTTGAACGGTCATTTCACTGATTAAACTGGCGTGATAGCGCGCCATCCATTTGTCTATATTGCAATCAAGACTGGGATTATTTTCGATCACGACATAATGGATGCCTTGTTTGGCGAGCTGCCCGGGCGGATCCGTCTTCACGACCCTTTCGACCCGGCGCACGCCAAAGGGCAGCCACAAGGCCGGTTCCAACCGCGCATTTCCGATGGCGGCATAACCCACCAGCGCCTCGTTCGGAGGTATTTTTTCCTTCATTTGTTTCTCCGTGGATTGAAACGCGCGTGAAGCCATGTAAGCACCATGTAAAAGTGAGATGGATTTGGAATCCGGATATTCGCCGGCCAGTTGTTGCGTGACCGTCGCCGCGGGAAACAGCGGACGCGTCGTGTTCGCCACCAGCAACACTGCGGAAAACGCCATGCACAGCAGCGTGATTTTTTGCCACCAACCCTTCCTGACCAGTTTTTCATGCCCGGCGCTTGCGAGCAGCGATGGAAAAAAGAAAATATAATACCCGGCCAGAAACCGTGTGTTTTGAATGACTCCAACTTTGGCCATGAATATGACCAGCAAAAACCATGGGCACAGCCTCAATGCGACTTGAAATCGCGAGTATTCGGTTCGCGGCCCGGTTTGATATTTCCGCGCCACAAAAATTGAAATCGCGGTTACTAAAATAATTGCCAGTCCGATGCCGGCGGTTGATTCTGAAATGCCGGAGTCCACCGCGCCGAAATGTTCGAACGATTTGAAATGGGCTCCGAATGGAGTCGTTAAAAAGACATCCATCGCGTGGTTCCACGCGCCGGCCCACGGGAAAAACGGGGGCAAAAGGCTTAAGACCGGTATGTAGAATGCATTGCCGACAATTCCCCAAAACGGCGAATCCAGTTGGATTTGCCAGCCGGGATATTCGGCCTGCAATGCCGAGATCCCGTCCCATGTTCCGGTGTGCAGGAAGTTAAATACAATTGTCGGGACTCCCGACACCAGCAAACCGGACACGGCCATCACAAAAAAAGTTTTGGGGTTTGCAAATGCGACGCGACGCGACGGCCAGGCGGCGAGCAGCCAAAGCCCGGCAAGAGGAATGGCCGTCTGCTTGATTCCGGTCAGCAACGCGGCCGCCAGCAGCGCAAGCCAGAAGTCCGTTGTCTTCCCAGTTTCACGGACTTTCATTGCGAGCGCCACGGCGGCGAGCGCATAAATGACCGCCAGCGCGTCGTTTGCCACCGAAGCCGATTGCATGACATAGCACCAGCCGGAAGACAGCAGCCAGGCCCACCACCAAGCCACCCGGAGCCGCATGCCCAAAAGCCTGAAGACGCAAAAGACCAGTCCCGGCAGCATGAGGTAGGACGCCCAGTTGATCAAAAACAGGAAACGGTCCGTGCGGGTAAAAAGCATGACCGGCGCAACGAGCCATTCATACCCGCAACCGGCCACGTTCATTCTCATTTCCGCCGTGTGAATCCAGTGCCATTGCTGCTGTCCCAGCCAGTGCAACACGCGCGGAAACCGGTAGGCAAACGTGTCCGAATTGTAAGGAGCGTAAAGAACGCCCGAAACGAAGGACATTGAAGCCAGTATCAGAAACAATAAAGGCGCAGGGCGCTTTAAACGGCGGTGGAATTTATGGAGTCCGCGCATGAAACCTTCGCGCGCCGGCCACTGGATTTTTCTCCGGCAAAAAAACAACACCGCCGCCGCGAACGCAAAAAACACTCCATAGCCGGCGCGGTTCAATTGATGCAACGCCGACAAAATCCAGCCGGCTCCAACGAGCAAAGCGGAAAGCAGAATCCAAACGCGAACCACACCCAGCATCATGTCATGGAACTCTGTCAAACCAGAACAACTCTGGCAATCCGATTTACCCGCTGGCCGGCTTGGAACGGCGCGTGATTTTTGACGCGGCCAGACTGCCCGGCGGTCTGGCGGAACCGGATGTGATTCAACCGGCCTTTTTTACGGGAACAAACGAGGCCAAAAACGTATCGCGCAGGCGTGGAACGCGCTGGGTGACGAGGTAACAGGCCCAGCGATACATGAGCCGCCCAAAGGTGATGCCATGTTTTTTGGGATTGGCCAGTTGATTCCGTTCATAACCGGAAAAAAAACGGATTTGTGACATCCGCCAGCCATAATGCTTCAGGGTGGATTCCAACTGGTTTGGCGTCCATTCATGGATGTGCGGCCACATCATCAATTCATCGGGAACGATGGCGGCCTGCTGGTTTCTCCCGATGATGTTGGAAAGAGAATCCCGAAGACCCGCCAGATTGGGCGTGGTGATTATCAAACAACTTTTGTCCTGCATCAGGGTGCGGATTTTTGCAATCGCCTTCACGGTGAACGTCGGGTCCAGATGCTCGATGACTTCGCCAAGAATGACGAGGTGAAATTTTTTCTTCAGGCTGTCCACGGCTTCAAGGTTGCAAGGCACCACCTCGGCGTATTTCCGGGTCCGGATCAATTTTTTATATTCCTCGTTGCTGAACACCGGGGAGGCCGGATGGTCAATGACGGTGGTCCGGGCTTTGGGAAACGTCCGGTGCAGAAATTCCGGCACGAGACCATGCAGATACCCGACATCAAGAACCTCGAATGCTTCATCGGAAGAAAAACCGTTGGCGGCGATCAGTTCGCAAATGTTTAAGAACCGCTCGGCTTCGTAATAAAATAAAAACTCGTAGTCCTTGAACCAATCAAGCTGCATATCTGAAGGAATGGGCTTGATGAAGTCATGCATCTGCCTCGCTAGGTCGCTTTTGGTTCGATAAGGGAGGGATGCCATTTTTCATCAATTTCTAAAGGGTTTTGTCTTCAAAACAAGCATATTCACGAGGGCATCAAGGGCATTAACCTCACCGTTCACGGCAACAAAGCCTCGATCCCGGTCAATCCTTGCGGCGCACTGATGTTCGGAAATTGTTACGAACGTTTTGTCAGTTGTCCGGCCAGAAATTTTTCGACGCGCGTCCAGACTTCCTCCCCGGTGACATTCCAAAGACAGTGCGGTGTTGGGTAGCGGCAATAATCCGAACAAGGTTTGTAGGGGCACGACTTGCCTTCGATCCATTCCGCCGCCGGGTGCAGTGGCGCGAACCATTCCGGCAGTTGCGGACCAAATATCGTCAACGTCGGCACTCCGTAAAACGCCGCCAGATGGCCGGGGCCGGAATCGTTGCCGATAAAAGAGCCGGCGTGCGTCATCAACGCCATCAATTCAGCCACGTTGGCGGGTGTGGCCACGCTGGTTTCACCCGCCCGCAGCCACCATTCGCGCTGGTCGGGATCGCACGCGACCTGCACGGCCCGGCCGTTTTCCCGCAGACGCGCGGCCAGTTGCCGATACCGTTCCAGCGGCCAGACCCGGAGCGGTTGTTTGGCGCCGGTGTGAATCAGCACCGCGCCGCCGAAGCGCGGCGGGGGTTGAAGAATTTTTTCGCGGGGCGGCAGGGGAACGTTAAAGGCGCGCCCGATCAAGCGCCAGGATTCATAGCGATGCGCCTCCGGCTCCGGCCGGGCAAGCGGCTGCGTCAAAAAACGCCAGCTTCCAACGCGCGGAAATCCCAGCCGTTTTTCAACGCCGACCAGTTTCAAGAGCAGATGATCGCGCGGATCCCAGCGGGCGGAGAGGCCGAATTCAAAATGCCGGGCGGCCAGTTGCTGGCGCAACCGCGACATTTGCAGGAGAGACCAACGCCAGAAAGAATACTTGTCCTTGAACTTGAACGCGGTCCACGGCGCGGTGAAGGCGGCGACCTCGACGTCCGGCCAGAACCGCGGCTGCAAATCAAGCGCAAAGGGCTTGGCCAGCAGGGTGATGTCGAATTTTTCGGAGGCGGCGCGGATGAACGGGGTGGCAATGATGAGGTCGCCCAGCCCCCAAAGTTCAACGATGAGCAGTTTGGGCTTCACGCAGGGATTTTCGCCCGATGGATTTTGACACGGCCGGAAATCATCGCTGAAACACAGGGCGCGGAGCGGGGAACCTTCGGGCCACGGTCACAGGTTGACTGACAGGCGCCGGCTTCGGAGCGGGGCGGCACACGCCGTTGTTCAGGGCAACACTCAATCCAATCATGCTGGCAAACACCGCGATGTCGTTCTGCACCGCCCCGAAGATAAAAATGTAAATCAGGCATTTGACGATGAATAAACCGAAGAACAAGCGGTTGATGTTGCGCAACTCCGGGCTGCCGTATTTGTAGTTCAGATACATCACCCGCAGACTGGCGCCCCAAAACCAAAGCCAGGCGATGGTTCCCCAGAGGCCCAGGCAAAGGACGAGTGAAAGCGGGCCGCTGTGGAAATCGCTGGAGATCGCCAGCGGATCCTGGCCCGGATCAATGGCCCTAAATGGACTGTTTCCCGCCACCTCATTGAAGGTTTCGATCTGAATGCCAAACCCTTTGCCGAGGAGCAGGTGCTGCGGCACCTCGGGCAGCAAGGCCTTCCAGATCGCGAGGCGCCAGTCGGAGGAACCCTCGGCATCCATCCTGATCTGTGGATCAATGTTCAGAGGCAATATGGACAGTGACCGCTGGAAAGTTTGGGGCAGATACCGCGCAAAAGGAATGAGCAGCGCCACGGTGGTAACAACCATGAAGATGGACGGGAGCAGGAGCCGCGAACGATGCAACCCTTCCAGGAAGAATTGAACCGCAACCACCAGCACCACCAGGACAATCATCGAGCGGAATCCGCCCAGAAAAATCATTCCAAAAAACAGAAGAAATAAAAATGGACGCCAGATTTTGCCGGACAAGAAAATGCCGCGCAGCCCGTATTTGGCCAGCATCCATGTAACGACCGCAATCGCCGAAACCGCCACGCCGCCCAAGCGGGTCGTGCCGAAAGCCATCTCAAACTCGCCCTGTTCATTTTCCGCGTAACCCGAAGGGGGGCTGAGCAAAAAGAGGAAATGAAGCGGCGCCGGCACGAGCGGATAAAGATCGCCGATAAAAGCCGCCAGGCCGCCCAGTAAGAAATACGCCACATACCGCTGGGCCTTTTCCGGCGGAATGGGGCGGGAGGTCAGCGCAAAATAACTCAAAATGCCGGCAATGAGGTAAACGTATTTTTTCCCGCCGTAAATGGATTCCCCCCCCAGGCTGCGGAAACCGAATCCGCCCGTCATCTCCGCCGTAAAAAACACCACTGCCATCAGGGCCACGAGCGGCCAGGTCACCTGCGGCACCCGGATGAAGTGCATTTCGTTGCTCATGATCCGTTCCAACACGGAAAGGGTCAGGCTGACCGCGAGCATGGGCAGCCAGATCATAGGCTGGCTGGGCAGAAAAAAGGCGAGGATGTTCATGTTCCAGCACAACAGCAGCAGCGGGTAATGCCAGCGCAAAAGAATGGGCATGACCATCAGCATGATGATCACGCCATAGAAGCCAAGCGTCGAATAATCCAGCGGGTTGGTGAGCGTGTAGCCCACGAAAATCGCCAGCGGCACGCAGACCGCATAAACGATCAGCGACCTGAAAATGGCTGCCGCATTGTTATTCATTGACTCACAAATCGCGACGAATCGTGCAGCAAAGGCAACGTTCGTCCAACGACGCCCAATATAATCCGGTTTTTGACCCGCCTGCAACCTGAATTGCCCGCAGGCCTGTCTTTTTTCTTGCACGCGCCGTTCAACGTGCTAACAAGCCGCTGCTAAAATCGCCGCCATGCAAAAAATTTCCGTCATCGTGCCCTGCTTCAACGAGGAGGCCAGCCTGCCCAAACTCTTCGACCGGATGAACGCCGCAGCTTCAAGCTGGGGAATGGATTGCGAAGTGATCTGCGTGGACGACGGCTCGCGCGACCGCACTTGGGAACTGCTCAAGGCGCAAAATCAAAAGGACACGCGCTGGCGCTGCCTTTCGTTCGCGCGGAATTTCGGCCAGCAGACCGCCGTGAGCGCCGGGCTGTTTCATTCCACCGGCGACGCCGTGGTCATCATTGACGCGGATTTGCAGGATCCGCCGGAGGAAATCATGCATCTGCTCGCCAAATGGCGTGAAGGCTTCGAGGTCGTGTTCGCCACAAGAAAAGGCCGGAAGGACCCGCTGGTGAAACGCCTCCTCGCCTGGGTCTTCTACCGCGTCATTTCCCGTCTGTCACCGTTCCCAATGCCGGCCGACGCGGGCGATTTCTGCCTGCTTGACCGCAAGGTGGTCAACGTCATCAACGCCCTGCCGGAACGCAACCGCTACCTGCGCGGCCTGCGGACCTGGTGCGGATTCAAACAGACGTCGGTCGAGTTCGAGCGCGGCGAACGCGCCGCCGGCGTGCCGCAATACACCTTCAAAAAATCCCTCAAGCTGGCCTTGGACGGGCTGTTCTCGTTTTCGGCCGCGCCGCTGCGCTTTGCCACCTACCTGGGCCTGTGGGTTTCAGGTTTCGCGTTTTTTGGCGTGGTGTTCACGCTCGCGCAAAAAATTTTCGCGGCGCAGTTCGCCAAGATCGGTCTCGCGCCCGGCGCGGGTTTTCCAACGATTGTGATTTCCATTTTGTTCCTCGGCGGCGTGCAATTGATCTGCCTCGGCATCCTCGGCGAATACATCGGGCGGATTTACGACGAGGTGAAGGGCCGTCCGCTCTGGATCATCCGCGACAGCGCCGGAATTGTTCCGCCGGAAAAAAAATGATTTCCGCCGCGTGAAAAATTTCCTGCTCCAGAAAAGACAATTTCTCCTCTACTGCGTCATCGGCGCGAGCGGTGTCACTCTGGATTTTGGCATTTATTCGCTGCTGGTGAAAACCAAACTGCTTGATTATCAGGCCGCCAACGCCATCAGTTACGCCAGCGGCACGCTGCTCTCGTTTGTGCTGAACGCGCGGTTTAACTTCCACGTCACCGGCAAAATCGCCTTGCGGCTCGCCAGTTTCCTCGGCGTTGCGTTTCTGGGCTGGCTTGTCTCCGCCGGATTGTTGCACCTGCTCATCGGCAGGTTTGGCTTCGACAAATATCTTTCCAAGTTCGCCACGCTCGCCGTCGTCGTGCTGCTGCAATACAACCTCAACCGCCTGCTTTCCTTCCGCAAAGCCAACTGATGTCCGCGCCAAAAAAAATCCTCATCATCGGCGGCGGCTTCACCGGACTCACCGCTGCGTGGCGGTTGTCGGCGGACAGAAACTTCTCCGTCACGCTCGTTGAAAGTTCCGCGCAGCTCGGCGGACTCGCGGCGGGATTTCCGCTGCTCGGCACGTCGCTGGAAAAGGCCTACCACCACCTTTTTCTCACGGACACCTGCATCCTGAAACTGGTCGAAGAGCTGGGTCTGAACGACAAGCTCGTGTGGTGCGAAAGTTCCATGGGCGTCTATTGCCAGGGACGTCTCCACCCGTTCATGTCGCCGGTGGATTTGCTGCGCTTCCGCCCGTGCGGTTTTTTCGGGCGGCTGCGGATGGGTTTCACCGCGCTTTACCTCAAGCACAAAAAAACCTGGCGCGACCTCGCCGGCCAGCGCGCGCACGAGTGGATGGCGCGCGCCTGCGGACACAGCGCGATGGAAACCGTCTGGACGCCGCTGCTCAAGGGCAAGTTCGACCGCTATTATGATTCCGTCTCAATGGCGTGGCTCTGGGCGCGCATCCACGCGCGCGCCAACTCGCGCGGGCCGGGCGGCGCAAGGGAAAAACTCGGCTACTTTCGCGGCGGCTTCAACGTCATCACGTCGGCGCTCGAAAATGAAATCCGCCGGCGCGGCGTGAAAATCCAGACCGGCGCGACCGTTGAAAAAATTTCCGGCGGGCGCGCCGCTGTCATCAACGGCGAAACCGCGCCGTTCGATTTCTGCATCTTTACCGGGCCGTCACCCGCGTTCGCCGGTCTTTTGCCGGCGCAGGATTCGCTCAATGACTACTCGGCCAAACTCCGCAGCATCGAATATCTCGGCGCGATTTGTCTCGTCTTCACCAGTGAACAGAACCTTGGCGATTTTTACTGGGTGAACGTGAACGAACCCGGCGCGCCATTTCTCGTTTTTCTGAACCACACGCGGCTGGTGGACAAAAGTCATTACCAAAACAAGCATGTTTATTACATCGGCGCCTACCAGCCGGTGGGAGGCAAATTGTTTTCGCTCACCGATGACCAGCTCACGCAATCGTGGTGGATTTATCTGAAAAAAATGTTTCCCGGCTTCGATCCCGCGCGCGCCGGCGAACGCCACGTTTTCCGCTTCAAGGCTGCGCAGCACATCGTGGACACGGATTATGAGAGAAAAATTCCCGATTACCGCACGCCGCTGCCGGGAGTTTTTCTGTCGAATTTTTCGCAGGTTTTTCCCGAGGACCGCGGAACGAATTTTGCCGTGCGTGAAGGACTCAAAATTGCTGAAATGATTTTTCAGGAAACCAAAACATGAACTCAACGCGGCCCGCGCAGAAATCATCCGGCGGCGGACTGGATTGGGAAGTTCTTCTCCCGCTGGTGCTGGCGCTGGTCGCCGGCGCGGTGGCGATCACCGCGCAGAGCTTCTGGATGGACGAATGCGCCACCGGAATCATCGCCGTCCAGCCGACGCCTGGAACCTGGTGGCGGAGCATGGTGCTGGACAGCGGCTCCGACAACCAGATGCCGTTTTACATGTTTTATGTCTGGGTCTGGGAAAAAATTGTTGATCCCACCGAATGGTCCCTGCGCGCGGCCAATCTCCCGTGGCTGGCGCTGGGTTTTCTGGCCATTCCGCGCCGGCGGGGGCTTTTTCTCATCACGCTGGCCGTCAGCCCGTTCATCTGGTATTACCTGAATGAATTCCGCCCCTACATCATGCAGGTGAGCGCCAGCCTGATGATGCTGGGATCTCTCTGGCGGCTGGCGGAAATGCCGGCGGAACAACAGAACCCGACGACCGAAAAAATCTGGGCGGGATGTTTTTTTCTTGGATCGGTGCTGCTCTGCGGCAGCAGTTTGTTGGGAGTAATTTGGACGGGCGCCGGCATGGGCGCGGCGGTGGCGGTCTTGGGCTGGCGGCGCGTCTTGGAATTGCTGCGCCGGTGTCTGCCAGTTGTCCTGCCGGCCGTCATGGCCTTGCTGGCGCTGGCCGTTTATTATCTCTGGTCGTTGAAACGCGGCCATCGGGCGGCGCCCGGTTCGACCGGCGTGGGCAACGCGCTTTTTGCCCTTTATGAACTGGCTGGTTTTTCCGGACTGGGTCCGGGGCGGCTTGACATCCGTTCGAATGGCGCGGCGGCATTCCGTCCGTATCTCTTGCCGCTGATCATTTATGCGGCGGTAGTGGTGTGCGTGCTTTTCGCCGGCATCAAACACATCCTCCAAAGCGCGCCGCGCCGCGTCTGGCTCGGCGCGGGCGGTGCGCTCGGCGCGGCGGTGGTTTTATTGCTGCTCATCGGAATCGTGACCCACTTCAGCGTGCTGGGCCGCCACTTTACCCCGCTGGCTCCGTGCCTTTTATTATTGATCGCCCTCGGCTTGAACAGGCTTGAGAAACATGGCGGCTGGCGGCGGCTTCTGGTGGTGCTGTTTCTTCTCTTGAGCCTTGCTTCGGCGTTGTCGCTTCGATTCTGCGGCCGCCACGCCAAGGACGATAACCGGACAGCCGCGACCATCGCCAACAAGGCGAACGCCGTCGGAAAAATTGTCTGGTGGTGCGCGGATGGACGATCCGCGCTTTTTTATGGCGTGCCCTTGGCGCCCCCAAAACCGGACGTCACCGCGCCGGGAGCGGTGTGGTGGGTCAAGGATGCCACGGAGGATTGGATGACCAACACCGCGCCGCCGGATTTGGTGCTGCTGTCCAAACCGGAGCTGCATGACGCCAACGGGCTCACTCGTGACTTTCTGAAACGAAACCATTATCAATTGTCACAGACCTTCCAGGCTTTCACGCTCTGGCAAAAGCCGTGACTGTTTTCCGCCTTTTGTTTTGCACATTCATTTGGGAATGTCTCCCTGACAATGCGCCTTCGCTCTGGAGTGAAATCCCGGCGGCTGAAGCAGGCTTTGCTGAAAGCGGAACATTTCTGCTGCGCCCGCCGTTTTTTGTTTGTTCGCGGGCAAAAAAGTGTTTATACTCAAGCCAGTCAATTTTCCTGATGGCGAGGGTCATGGCGCTGAGATTTTTTTGGCAATGGCATCCGGCATTTCAACCAGAGCATCAAGCGAATCCCCGAAACCGCCGCCGGCGGGCGGGCCGGATTACGACCAGAATCTTCAACGGCTCGATCAGCTCGCCAACCTCGGACTGGTTGCGGCCAGCGTGGCGCATGAGATAAAAAACGGACTGGTCGCCATCAACACCTTTGTCGAACTGCTGCTGCAAAAAGGCGAGGATCAAGAGCTTTCCGAAACCGTCCGGCGCGAGTTGCGGCGCATTGACATGCTGGTGACGCAGATGCTGCGCTTCGCCGCGCCGAAATCCGCCGCCGCCGCGACCGTGCATGTCCACGACCTGCTCGACCACGCGCTGCGGCTGCTGCAACACCAGATGAGCGGGAATTTGATCGCGCTGCACCGTCATTATAACGCCGTGCCGGACACGGTGCGCGGCGACGAAGCGCAATTGCAGCAGGCGTTCATGAATCTGCTGCTCAACGCCGTCGAGGCGATGGGCGCGAACGGCGAACTGAATGTCGCCACGGAAATCGTCGCGGGCGGCGGCGGCGCGCGGCGGATGGAAATTCAAATTCAGGACACCGGCACCGGCATCGCGCCGGAAACTCTGCCGCATCTGTTCGAGGCGTTTTTCACGACGAAGAAAAACGGCACGGGCCTGGGGCTGGCCATCTGCCACCGCGTCATCCACGAGCACGGCGGCGACATTTCCGCGCACAGCGAGCCGGACAAGGGCGCGACGTTCAATGTTTCGCTGCCGGTCCCGCAATAAAATTTCAACAGGGGCAAACGAAGGCAACAAGAGCAAAATAATTTTTCCGGTTGCGCTTTGACTTCAAATCGCAACGGTCAGCACTCCGTTTCCTCCGTTTGCTTCTGTAACCTTTTCACTCCCCAACGAGGTGATACGGGCTGACGGCGTCGTCGCCGGGGTGCGTTTTCGGCCTGGCTTTGAGCGAGAAACTGAAGGCGATGGTGTAATCCTCGGGCCCGATGCCGCTGTCATCCACGCGAAACGTCAGCGCGGCCGTCCAGCTGCGCAGGTCGCGGTAGAGCGAGTAAAACTGCTCCTGCAAACGCCCGTCCTGTGCGTTGAAGAAATGCGTGGCGCGCAAACCCCAGTTGTCGTTCATGCGGTAAAACATCGTGCTGGTGATGAAGTTGTCGCCGCTGCTGCCGTTGCCGAAAAAATTATTCTGCAGATACCAGTGGCCGATGCCCCAGCTCCATTTTTCGTTCGGCGTGAACGTGAGTTGATGAAACGCCAGTGTCACACGGCCGTTGGTTCCAGCACTGTTGTTGATATCGTAGCGCAACTGGGATTCGAGCGCGAGCCATGAGCGCGGGCGGAAGGTCAGTTCGGAGTAAAGGTCGTCGAACGTCTGTTGCGGGCCGAGCGGGGTCGCGTCGTAATTGGGCAGCGTGTTTGTCTGCTGATTCGGGTTGAGGTTCCAGTCAAGCATGAGGTTCCAGTCGAGCAGCGTGTCAAGCTGGCCGTCGCGTTTCGTTTGCAGCGTGTTGCGCAGGCCGAAACGCACGACGTTCTGGCTGTCAATCGAGTCAATGTCGTTGTAATCGGGAAACTGGACCGGAAGTTCCAACAGGCTGGGCACCTGCGAATCGAACTGCGGCAGTTGCGTCGGCGGCGTGCTGGGGTTCGGGACGTAAATGTAGCTCACCGACGGCTCAATGATGTGGCGCAGCCCGTCAATTTGCAGCAGCGAATTCGTCGCGCCCGTCCACAGCCGCGAGAGTTTGAACGACACGTCCGCGCCCGCGTTGAACACCCTGCGATACGTTTCGTCGTTCACTCCGGCCGTCGCGGTATTTTCCTCGCTGTAATAAGTGAACCGCCCGCCGGCGCGCGGCATGACGTTCAGCCAGCCAAAGAGCGTCTCCGGCAGGAGCAGTTGATGATACGTGTCCGCCCGCGCCGCCGAGTTCATGTAAAAACCGTTCGTGCCCGGATACAATCCGTTCGTGTAGGTGACAAACGAGCGGTAATAGCCCACCGAGCTTTCGCTCTCGTAATACAGCGGCGTGTTGAAAACCTGCTGGCACAGGCCGGTGAGCTTCACGTCCGGCAGGCGTTCGATCTGGTTGAAGAAACTGTTGACGCGCGGCGTCATCAGCGCGTCGAGGCTCCAGTTGTCCCAGTATTTGTTGGCTTCGACGAACGTGTTCGGCTGCGGGTTCGCCGTGTAATCGCCCTCGAAAAAGTCATGCAGAACGAGCGGGTCGGTCTGGTAATTAACCATCGCCTTCAAGTTTAGGTTCGTGGCCGGCGTCGCCTGCCAGCCAAGATAGAAACGCTGGCGGTTTTCTGGAATGTTGCCGAACTGCGTAGTGGTGCCACTCGCATTCGTGAAGGAAAAATTATCCGAGCTGGTGTTCGGGCGGTTGTCGTGTATGTAATAATATTTTGCCGTCAAGTCGCCCCACTGGCCGAGATGCAAGTTCACGTCCGGGCCGATGCCGGGACCGCGTTTTGCCAGATAATCCGCATGAATCTGGCCGTCCGCCGCGTTGCCCAAAAACCACGTATAAGTCGTCAGCAGATACCCGCCGTAGACGCTGCGGTAGCCCGGCAGAAGATCCAGATTGTTCGCGTGCTCGCCGAGGTTGCGCTTGTAATACGGAAAATAAAACACCGGCACGCCCTTCGCATAAACCACCGCGTTCCACATCTCGATGTATTGGCCGGGAACAATCTTCACCCGGGTCGCCCGCACGCGGACCGCCGGATCGCTCACGTCATCGGTCGTGACAAAAACGTGCCGCGCGTTGTAGGTCTGGTTCGTCGTGTTGCCCTTCAGGTCGGTGCCGGCCGCGAATACCGGCGGCTTGCCCGTGCGGAACACCTCGCTCTGCATCATGTGCGTCTTGAAATTGTAGCGGATGTGCTCGCCGGCCCAGATTTGGTCACCCTCCTCGATGCGCACGCGCCCGTCCGCCACCGCCTCGCCCGTCTGCGGATTGAACGTTCCGCTTTCCGCCGTCAACATCGTGTTGCCGCGATGGACATAAATCCAGTTCGTGCCGAACCACATGCCATCCTTGATATACACACTGCCCACGGCCACACCGGGCAGAATCTGGTTCAGCGCCCCCATTTCAACCTGCGGCTCTTCCTGCGCCAGACCCGGCGGGGAAAAAATCGCGGCAAAAAGAACCAGTAGGGCAATGGCGGACAATTTTCTCATCAGGCGCGGCCAATTAAACAGAATGAAGCCGGACTGCCAAGAGAGTTTTCACCACAGTGCGGCAGCGGAACGGAGGAAAAACATTTCAACCACGGATGGACGTTGATAAACGCGGACGGAAATTTTATTTTGCGCCCGTTTCAGCTCTTTTATCCGCGTGCATCCGTATCCATCCGTGGTTAAAATTCCGGCATGAAAATCGAAGCATTGCACATCGGCATGAGCGTCCGTCATCCGCAATACGGTTTGGGAACGGTCAGGACGATTTCCGAAGTCACGGCGGAAATCCAATTCAACGACGGCAAGCGCACGGTTGAACCGAATGCCGCCGGCCTCGAACCCGCCGAACCGCAGGCCGCCGTCAGCGGACTGGCCGTGCCGTTGAAACAGTTCGTGGACGAGACGCTGGACGCGGCGTTGCGCAAGCTGGGGCTGGAAAAGCCGGATGCCGTCGTGGAAAAACTCGGCCTGCGCTGGCACGGCGGCAAACTGGTCATGCACCCGGCGGACGCGGCGTTGCAGACGAAGGAAGTGCCGCTGGAAACTTTTTTTCACAAAATCGTGATGGTGCGGAACAATCTCCGCGTGCTGGAGCAGAAAATAAACGCGCACGAAAAACTTTCCGACGGCGAGAAGGTTGAGATGCAGCAATACATCACGAAAAGTTACGGCTCGCTGACGACGTTCAACGTGCTGTTCAAGGAAAAGGAAGATCAGTTTTGAAAATGGTGCGCGGTGCAGGGCTTGAACCTGCGACCTCTTGCGTGTGAAGCAAATGCTCTACCACTGAGCTAACCGCGCGTCCAAACCAGCAGGCCACAAAAAAGAGGAAAATTCAATCTCAAAAAAACGCGCAACGTATTGCCGCGCAACTTTTCCTTTTTGCCGGAGTTTGAAGCAGGAACGGTGAAACAAGCATTGTCCAAATCGGAAGGAATGATTATGCCTAAATTGCGCCTCGTTCTAATGGTGGTTTGCTGCACTCTTGCTCTTGCTTCCCGCGCACAGGACACGACCAATGCGCCGAAGACTGAAATTGAAAATTTCGAGGCGCAGACCGGAACGGTCATCGTCAAGGGCTTCAGCCAGTCCGGTTCGCTGACCACGGCTGCAGGCATCATTTCCGTGAGGTGCAAAGAATCCATTGACGTCAGTCACGGTCAAAAACAATACGGCATCGCGATTGAACTATCGGCGAACCAGCAGCGAGAAATTTTGATCGTGGATTATGATGAAATGGATTTGCTGATTAGCGGCATCGATTATCTCGCCAAAATCACTTACGACGCGACTGCGCTGCCGGGTTTTGACGCGACATTCACCACCAAATCCGGGTTGCGAATCGCAGCTCATAGCGAGCGGCGGCAGGGCGGCATCCAGACTTTTCTGCAATTCGGCGGCACCCCAAGAATTCCACTCGCGTCCGATCAACTTGCGCAATTCCAAAATTTAATCGCGCAGGCAAAAAACTCGCTCGACGCCTTGAGAAATAAATAATTTCATTTCCGAAAAACTGAATCACGCTGCGACCAATCGGGATTTTGATTTGGAAAATCTAGATTGTAATTCAAGCCTCGACTTTCGGGTCGTTGCAACGCGCAGTTCACAATCAGTTCCGCCACCGTTGCGATATTTCGCAGTTCGAGCAGATCGCTCGTCACGATGAAATTCCAGTAATAGTCGTGGATTTCTTCCTGCAAATTCGCGATGCGTTTCTGCGCGCGTTGCAACCGCTTGTTCGTGCGCACGATGCCGACGTAATCCCACATCAGTCGCCGGATTTCATCCCAGTTGTGCGAGACGACGACGAGTTCGTCCGCGTTCGTCGCGCTGCCCGATTGCCAGTCGGGAATTTGCGCCGCGATTTTCCCCGGCGGAGCTGAAAGAATTTTTTCCGCCGCGCGATGCGCGCAAACGAGCGCTTCCAAAAGCGAATTGCTCGCCAGCCGGTTCGCGCCGTGCAATCCCGTGCAGGCGACTTCGCCGACGGCAAAAAGTCCCGCGATGTCCGTCTCGCCGTCCACGTTTGTCATCACGCCGCCGCACTGATAATGCGCCGCCGGCACGACGGGAATCGGCTCACGCGTGATGTCAATTCCGTAGCGCAAACACGTCTGATAAATGTTCGGAAAACGTTCGATGATGAATTTCGCCGGCTGGTGCGTGATGTCGAGCAGCACGTGATCCGCGCCGGATTTTTTCATCTCGCTGTCAATCGCGCGGGCCACGATGTCGCGTGGCGCGAGCGATTTCATCGCGTGAACGCCGTCCATGAATTCGCGTCCGTCGAGCGTTTTCAAAATGCCGCCTTCGCCGCGCACGGCTTCGGAAATCAAAAACGATTTCGCTTTCGGATGGTAAAGACACGTCGGATGAAACTGCACGAACTCCATGTTCGCGATGCTCGCGCCCGCGCGATAGGCCATCGCCACGCCGTCACCCGTCGCGATGTCGGGATTCGTCGTGTAAAGATAAACCTTGCCGCAGCCACCCGTCGCCAGCAGCGTCACTGGTGCGGAAAACGTTTCCACGCGGTTGGTTTTTTTGTCGAAAACGTAAGCGCCAAGACAGCGGTTGCCGTTTTTCAATCCAATTTTTTTGGTGGTGATCAAATCTATCGCCAGATGATTTTCAAAAATGGAAATGTTCGGCTGCCTGGAAATCGCGTTGAGCAGCGCGCTTTCAATTTCATGTCCCGTCACGTCCTTCGCGTGGAGAATCCGGCGTTTGGAATGTCCGCCTTCGCGGCCTAAATCTAATTCATGCGCGCCGTCCGATTTTGGAATCTCGCGCTCGGAAAATTTCATGCCGAGTTCGATCAACTCCTGAATCCGCGCCG
>Ga0182018_10000393_pt1 | contig 57382 bp, 48 predicted proteins | sample 812P2MmetaG_FD_120490 | JGI IMG/M metagenome (GOLD analysis project Ga0182018, IMG submission 120490) | Permafrost microbial communities from Stordalen Mire, Sweden - 812P2M metaG | ecosystem: Environmental > Terrestrial > Soil > Wetlands > Permafrost | place: Sweden: Stordalen | collected... | reverse complement strand
GCTTCAGTAAAGTTCACACCAAAAGGATCAATTCATGTCCACGAACCTCACCAAACGCGAGATCGTGCTAGAGATATACCGGAAGGCCGGATTCCCGCAGAAACAGATCGTCGACACGGTCCAGCAGACACTCGACATCGTCCAGAAGGCGCTATCCGAGGGACGCAACGTTGAGTTGCGAAACTTTGGCGTGCTGGAAGTGCAGGTGCGCAAGCAGAGGGTCGGCAGGAATCCAAACAAGCCCGAGGCGGAAGTCATCATTCCGCAAAGGGCCGTCGTCAAGTTCAAGGCCGGAAAGATACTCAAGCAACAGCTTAAGAAGCTGGATCTGACCACGCTCCTCTGACGGCGCGCTGCGCCAGAGCACTTTAGGTTCGCCCTGTGACGGACGTAGGGCAACGTGTCCGTCCCTGATGGCCACGTTTCAGACTCTGCCCGGGTTTCGCGACTTTTACCCTGAGGATCTCGCGAGGCGCACCCATATCTTCCGCCTGTGGCGGCAGACTGCGGCGACATTCGGGTTCGTGGAATACGACACCCCCGTCCTTGAGCCGCTCGCCCTTTACCGGGCCAAATCCGGCGACGAGATCGAGGGGCAGCTCTTTGGCTTCACCGACAAGGGGGGGCGCGAGGTCGCCCTGCGGCCCGAGATGACCCCCTCGGTCTGCCGGCTGGTCGGGGCCCGGGCGAACGCGCTCAAGCGGCCGGTCAAGTGGTTCAGCATCGCGGAGTTTTACCGCTACGAGAGGATGCAGAAGGGACGGGGGCGCTGCTTCCACCAGCTCAATGCGGACATCTTCGGCGAGGCGGGCCCCGAGGCGGAGATCGAGCTGATCGCCCTCCTGATCCATAGCATGCGCGCATTCGGCCTCACCGAGAAGGACTTCTGCGTGAGGCTGAGCGACAGGAATCTCTGGGTTCACTTTCTTTCGTCTCTGGGGCAGGACGAGCCGCGGATCAGCGCCCTCCTTGCGGGCGTCGACAAGCATGAGAGGGGCGGAAACGACGCCTTCAAGGGCTACGAGGAGGCATTCGGCCCCATGGCCCCCGAGTTCCGGGAGCGGGTCCTCGGGTTCCTGGGAATAGGCTCATTCGAGGCGCTCGAGAAGGCCCTGGGAGCCGCGGGACTGTCCGTGGGGATCGCCGGGCGCCTTGCGGATTGGCGCAGGCTCCTGGACGGCCTGGGCGCGATGGGCTTGGCCGACTATGTCGAGGTGAACCTGGGAGTCGTCCGCGGGCTCGCCTATTACACGGGCTTCGTCTTCGAGGCGTTCGACCGCAAGGGGGAGCTCAGGGCCCTCGCGGGCGGCGGCCGCTACGACGACCTCGTCGGAAAACTGGGCGGCCAGGAGCTGCCCGCCGTCGGATTCGCCGTCGGTGACTTGACCTTCGCCCTCCTGCTTGAGCAGCGGGGCCTCGCGCCCGCGGTCTCGCAGGCGCCGGACGTCTACTGCATCCTGGGCGGCGAGGCGGAGCGCAGGGCGGCCTTTGCCGACATTAGCCGCCTGCGCCTGGGGGGCTACCGCGTCGACTATCCCATGAAGGACCTCGCGTTCGGCAAACAGTTCAAGGCGGCCGCGGACTCGGGGGCCAAGATCGCGCTCATCTACGGCGGCGACGAGCTCGCGAAGGGCATCGTCAAGATGCGCGACCTGACGGACCGGACCGAGCGCGATTTCCCGGCGTCAGGGGTCGAGGCCGCCGTCCGCGGATTCTTCGCGGGCCCCTAGGCGAGGTCGCCCGGGCCGAATGCGCCCGGGAGAAGCGCGGGAAGCCTGGTCTCGATCCGGTTCTTCGCGTCGCAGACGCTGATGATGAGGGCATCCGGGCCGAACTCGTGGATCACCTGCCGGCAAGCGCCGCATGGCGCGGTCGGAAGCGGCGTCGGCGTGTAGACCGTGACCGCCCTGATGGAGCGCTCGCCGGCGGCGATCGCGGAGAAGATCGCCGTGCGCTCGGCGCAGTTGCACAGCCCGTAGGAGGCATTCTCGACGTTGCACCCGGCGAAGACCTTCCCGGAGCCGCCGAGCACGGCGGCGCCCACCCGGAAGCGGGAGTACGGGGCGTAGGCCCGCGCGGCCGCCAGACGGGCGGACTTTTCAAGGCGGCGGAGGGCGGATTCCGAGATCTTCGGCATGGCGGCTCAGGGATTGGGTGCGGACGCGAAGCTACGGGGCGAGCTCTTTCTTTGTCTCGGCGAACGCGCGGATCGCCGTCTCGAGGTCCGTTTCGTCATGGGCGGCGCTCACCTGGGTGCGTATCCGGGCGGCGCCGTGGGCGACGACGGGGTAAAAGAAGCCGATGACATAGACGCCCTTCTCGAGCATCCGCGCGGCGAAGCGCTGCGCGAGCGAAGCGTCGCCGAGCATGACCGGAACGATCGGATGCGTGCCCTGCTTTATCGAGAGGCCGGCGCGGGCGAGCCCCTCGCGGAAGAGCCTGGTGTTGCGGTGCAGCCTCTCGCGCAGGTCCGGGGAACGCGTGATGAGGTCGATCGCGGCGATCGAGGCCGCCGCAATCGCGGGCGGCACCGTGTTCGAGAAGAGGTAGGGGCGCGAGCGCTGGCGCAGCAGGTCGATGATCTCCCTGCGGCCGCTCACGTAGCCTCCCGAGGCGCCGCCGAGCGCCTTGCCGAGCGTTCCGGTCAGGATGTCCACCCGGTCCGCGACGCCGGAATGCTCGTGCGACCCGCGCCCGCCCGGCCCCATGAACCCGACGCCATGGCTGTCGTCCACCATCACGATCGCGTCGTGCCTGGCGGCCGCGTCGCAGATCTCCCGAAGCGGTGCGATTGATCCGTCCATCGAGAAGACGCCGTCCGTGACGACGAGCTTGAAGCGGGCCCCGGCCCCTGCGGCCTCGCGCAGCTTCGCCTCGAGGTCGGCGACGTCGCAGTTGCGGTAGCGGTACCTCCTGGCCTTGCACAGCCTTATCCCGTCGATGATGGAGGCGTGGTTGAGCTCGTCGCTGATCACGGCGTCCTCCTCCCCGAGGAGCGTCTCGAACACGCCCCCGTTCGCATCAAAGCAGGAGGAGTACAGTATGGTCTCGTCCGTCCCCAGGAACGCGCTCAGGCGCGACTCCAGCTCCTTGTGGATCTCCTGCGTCCCGCAGATGAACCGCACGGACGCCAGGCCGTAGCCCCACCTGTCGAGCGCCGCGTGCGCCGCGGCGACGACCTCGGGATGGTCGGCGAGCCCCAGGTAGTTGTTCGCGCAGAAATTGAGGACGCGGGCGCCCCCGGCGACGGCGATGTGCGATCCCTGGGGGGTCGAGATGACGCGCTCGAGCTTCGTCAGCCCCTGCGAGCCGATCTCGGAAAGCGTCTTTAGGATGTGCTCCCTGTAGGCCGGAGGCGTGGGCATCGGGGTCCGCGGGGCCTCTAATCCCAGTTGAGGATGATCTTTCCGCTCTTGCCCGAGCGCATGAGCTCGAAGCCCTCCCGGAACTGGGTGTACGGAAGGCGGTGCGTGATCACCGGGGAGATGTCGAGGCCGCTCTGGATCATCGCGGTCATCTTGTACCAGGTCTCGTACATCTCGCGCCCGTAGATCCCGCGGATCGTGAGCATATTGAAGACGACCTTGTTCCAGTCGACCGCGGCGGCCGAGGGCATGATCCCGAGGAGCGCGATCCGCCCGCCATGGGCCATGTTGTCGATCATGTCGTTGAGCGCGCGCGGATTGCCGGACATCTCGAGGCCCACGTCGAAGCCCTCCTTCATCCCGAGCTCGGCCTGGATCTCGGGCAGGCGCTCGCGCGACACGTCGACCGCGCGGGTGGCTCCCATCTTGGTCCCGAGCGCGAGGCGGTCCGGGTTGACGTCGGTGATGACGATCTTTCGCGCGCCGCAGTGGCGCACGATCGCGACGGCCATGCACCCGATGGGGCCGGCGCCCGTGATCAGCACGTCCTCGCCGACCAGGTCGAACTGGAGCGCCGTGTGCGTCGCGTTCCCAAGCGGGTCGAAGCAGGAGAGGACGTCGAGCGGGATCGCGGGGTCGACCGGCACCGCGTTCGTCGCCGGGATGCAGAGGTACTGCGCGAACGCGCCGCTGCGGTTCACGCCGACGCCCTTCGTGTCCTTGCACAGGTGCCTTCGCCCGGCGAGGCAGTTGCGGCAGACGCCGCAGACGATGTGGCCCTCGCCGTCGACCAGGTCCCCCTTGTGGAACCGCTGCACGGCGGAGCCGACCTCCTCGATCACGCCGACGAACTCGTGCCCGATGACCATCGGCGTCTTGATCGTCCTCTGCGCCCAGTCGTCCCAGTTGTAGATGTGCACGTCGGTGCCGCAGATGGACGTCTTCTTGATCCTGATGAGCACGTCGTTGGGCCCCGGGACGGGCACGGGGACCTCCGTCAGGTCCAGGCCGGGGCCGGGCCTAAGCTTCGAAAGGGCTGGCATCATCTTTTCGCTCATCGTGGTGCGCCGAACTGTTGCGCCTGAATCCGCGCATAACAATCCCGAACCGCCGCCGGGGCGCGCTCGGTCGGGTATTGCGTCGCGCGCCGCGGGCCTGTGCTCTTGACGCGCAAGCCCGATGACCAACCGCTTCTACCGAGCCTTCGACAGCGAGACCTTTGGCGGCGACCGAAAGACCGACTACCGCAATGCGTTTCAGATCGACCGCGACAGGATCATCCACGCGCACGCGTTCCGGAAGCTCCAGTCGAAGACCCAGGTCTTCCTGTCGGGGGAGTACGACTTCTACAGGACCCGGCTCACCCATTCCATGGAGGTGGCGCAGATCGGGCGCTCGATCTGCCAGTTCCTGCGCACAGTGAAGGGGCCCCTTAGTGACGACTTTTTCATCGACTCGGACCTGGTCGAGGCGGTCTGCCTTGCCCACGACATGGGGCACCCGCCCTTCGGGCACTCGGGGGAGCGGACCCTCCAGGAGCTGATGGCGCGCTGGGGGGGGTTTGAGGGCAACGCGCAGACGGTCCACATCCTGATGGAGACCATGTACCAGGACAGCCTGGGCGTGCGCGGGATGCAGCCGACCCGCGCCCTGCTGGACGGCGTCCTCAAATACAAGACTCTCTACGGCGAATTCGGCAAACCCCCGGCCAATCACTTCCTCTACGACACGCAGCGGCAGGTGCGCCGGTTCGTGTTCGGCGCCGCCGCGGCTCCCAGGTCCCTTGCGCCCGGCGAGAGGCTCAACCATTTCAAGAGCATCGAGTGCCAGATCATGGACTGGGCCGACGACGCGGCCTACTCGCTCAACGACATCGTGGACGGGGTGAAGGCGGGCTTCCTGACGATCGACAGGATCGAGGCGTGGGCGGACGGGACGGTGGGGGACGCCCTCGGCCTGCGGCTCCTCGACGAGCTGCGGGACGCGATACGCACCGACCGCCTGGCCGGCATCTTCTCGGCGAGGATCGGGGCCTTCATCACCGCGTGCCGCCTGCGCAAGCGCGACAATTTCATGGCGGGCAAGACCCACCGGTACGGCTTCGAGCTGGTCGTCGCGCCGGAGGCGCAGCGGCAGGCCCTCTTCTACAAGCGCATGGCGAACGACATCATTTTTGAGAGCCCCCAGCTCCAGCAGATGGAGCACAAGGCGCGCAAGGTCATGTTCGACCTCTGGGACTCGTGCTGGCGCAACTACGTCGAGCCGGGCGCGAGGGTTGTGCGCATCCTCCCACCGGCCGTGGGGGCGCTTGTCGACGGCGCCAAGGGCAAGCGGGCCAAGGCGCGACAGATCTGCGACTGGCTCTCCGGCCTGACGGACGGGATGATCGTCCGCACGTACCGCCGGCTGTTCGACCCCGAGTTCGGCTCGATCCGGGACCTGAGCTAGGTTCCCGGCGGCGTTGGCCGGCACCTCACGGCGCCGGGTAGAGGTCGCCCGACTGGGCGGCCCTCGTGACCATCCGGAGGGTCTCCTCCCAGAGCGCCGACGATCCCTCCGCGATGTGGGAGTTGCGCGCGACCACCCTGTCGGCCGTGACCCCGTGGCGCTTCCAGGCCGCGCCGTCCGTGTGGCAGTTCAGGAGGCACGGCTGGTAGCGGTCGATGGCCGCGGCAAAGCGCGACTCCGGCGTCCGCCTTTCCTCGAACTCGTCCCAGAGCGCCCTGAAGCCGGCGGCCTGGTCGCCGGGCAGCATCCCGAATATCCTGTCCGCCGCGAGCGCCTCGCGCTCGTGCTGCCCGGCCATCCTCGCCGTGTCGTAGGCGAACGTGTCGCCCGCGTCGATCTCGACCAGGTCATGGATGATGAGCATCTTGAGGACCCTCAGCACGTCCAGGCGCGGCTCGTTCGCGTGCTCGGCCAGGACGATCGCGGCGAGGCAGAGGTGCCAAGAATGCTCGGCGTCGTTCTCCGGGCGGCGGCTCTGGGTGCAGATCGTCTGGCGAAAGACCTCCTTGAGCTTGTCCACCTCCAGGATGAACCGCACCTGCTCCTCGAGCCGCGTTTGCGTCATCCGCTTGGATTAAGATGCGCGGCCCCGGCTTGCGAGACCTGAGTGGGCTCGAGGGGGGCCGTCCTCGAGGGCCGGTGGACGAGGGCCTGCCTCGCCGCGGCGGCGGCGAACACCAATGCGACCGTGCCGAGGGCGACAAGCGTCCGGTCTGTGAAGGTTGCGAAAAGCGCCGGGAACTGCAGGAGCGCCATGATGGCGACGCTCTGGGTCGCCACCACCACCAGCGAGTGCCTTCCCAGGAATGCCAGCGGCCTCGCCTCGAGCGCGGAGGGGTGCCGGGCCCCGACAATCGCGACCAGGTAGGCGATGGCCCCGAAGTCGGCCATGCGGAGCAGCCCGAGCGCCGGCTTGTTCAGGAGGACGCCGTACACGGCCTCGGGCCAGGGCACGGGCCACTGGCCATGGCGTATCCCCAGGGAGTACACCGCAATCGCCGCGGCGGCGGCGAGCACCCACGGATTCGGCCGCGAAACCATCGCCTGCCCGTTGGCCCGCGCGTGTCCGATCGCGATTCCGGCGACGAAGATCAGCTGCCACGCGAAGACGTTGAAGGAGCCGGTGTTTATCGGGTAGCTTGGCGCGCCGGCGTACCGGGACGCCCATTGCGCGCCCAGCCAGAGCGCCGCGCTCACGGACAGGACGAGCCAGCGCCGACCGGACTCGAGGCCGAGGATCACGAGCGGCAGCGCGAGGACGAAGACGCAGTACATGGGCAGGAGATCGAGGAGGCCGGGCTGGTAGAGCAGCGCCAGGCCGAGTCCGACGGACGCGACGGGGTTTTCGAAGAAGAGCCTGGGGGCGTTGGGCGAGCAGTAGCCGCACGCGTATTCCGTGAGAAGCACGCAGACCAGGGCTCCGATGAATGACACGATGTGCCAGAAGTAGATGGTCCGCGCGCGGCGCAGGGCCGCGTGCCAGAGGCCGCCTGGTCCGCCCTCCCTCAGCCTCCGGGTGTAGACCCAGCCCGATATCAGCCCGGAAAGGAACACGAAGCCCTCGGCCGCCGAAAACAACCCGAGCGACTGGTCGGTGATCCACCGAATCTCGGTAGGGAGGTGATTGACCGTCATGCAGATGAGGAACAGGCCCCGGAGTGTGTCAAACCTCAGGTCTCGCCCCGCCGGGATCACTTCGCGCTTGGAGTTCACATATAACCGCCGACACTTCCTACCATGAATCGTTCCACAGTGAGCAGATTATTGAAATTGTGCGCGATTGCCGCGGCGTCCTGCGGATGCGCGCTTGCGGCCGCCGGCTACCCGGACGCACGGCGGGGCACCCAGATTGACGATTATTTCGGCGAAAAGGTTTCGGATCCGTATCGATGGATGGAGGACATCGACTCGCCGGAGACGGTCGCCTGGGTCGGCGCGGAGCGCGCGTACGCGGCCGGGGCCCTGGCGGGCATGCCTGAGAGGGCCGCGATTCGCGGGCGCCTGAAGCAATTGTGGAACTTCCCGCGATTCGGCCTGCCGCGTAAGGCGGGCGGCCGGATGTTCTACACGAGGAATGACGGCCTGCAGAACCAGGCCGTCCTCTACGTGGTCGACCGGGCAGGGGACGCCCCGAGGGTCCTCATGGACCCCAACCTCCTTTCCGCCACGGGAACGGTCGCCGTCACCGAGATTTCACCGTCGGACGACGGCACGCTCCTTGGCTACGGGCTCGCAGTGGCGGGCTCGGACTGGAACGAGTTCCACGTGCGCGACGTCGCCACGGGAACGGACCGGGGCGACGTCATCCGCTGGGTCAAGTTCTCGAGGCTGTCATGGACGAAGGACGGCCGCGGGTTCTTCTACAGCCGGTTCCCGGAACTGCCCAAGGGCAACAAGCTGTTCGGGAAGCTCACCGGCAGGCAGCTCTATTATCACACGCTCGGCACGGACCAGTCGGGCGACCGGCTCGTGTTCGAGATGAGGGAGCACCCGGAATGGCAGTTCTCCGCCGAAGTGTCGGATGACGGCCGGTATGTCGCGATATCGGTCGAGCAGAACGGGCTGACCCAGAATGCGCTGAATTACATCGACCTCGGCGACCCGGCGGCGCCGCGCCTCGATGCGCCCGTCGTCCGGCTTCTCGACAGGTTTGACGCGCAGTACCGCTTTGTGGGAAATGCGGGGGCGGTCCTCTTCGTGTACACGACCCTGGAGGCGCCGCGCGGAAGGGTGGTGGCGATCGATCTCGGCTCCCCCGCGGCCGCGGGCTGGAAGACCCCTGTTCCCCAGCGCGCCGACAGCGTCGAGGAGGTCGTGTACGCGGGGGGCAAGTTCGTGGTGTCGACGCTCCACGACGTCCAAAGCCGGCTCGCGGCCTTTGGGGCCGACGGGACCCCGCTCGGGGAAATCCCGCTCCCGGGGGTCGGCGCCGTGGCCGGCATGCGGGGCAAGGCGGGCGACCCCGAGGTGTTCTTCAGCTTCTCGTCCTTCCTCACCCCGCCGTCGATCATGAGCCGCAACCTCGATACCGGCGCGGACGCCGTGTTCCAGCAGCCGGCGACCCCTTTTGACCCGTCGGCCTTCGAGACGAGCGAAATCTTCTACACGTCGCGGGACGGCACACGGATTCCGATGTTCGTCACGGCGAAGAGGGGCCTCAAGCGCGATGGCTCCGCGCCCGCGTGGCTCTACGGTTACGGCGGGTTCAACATATCGATCGTGCCGGCCTACGCGGTGCCGCCCGCCGTCTGGATCGAGATGGGCGGGATCTACGCCCAGGCCAACCTCCGGGGCGGCGGGGAGTACGGGGAGCAGTGGCACCTGGCCGGCACGAAGGAGAGGAAGCAGAACGTGTTCGACGATTTCATCGCGGCCGCGGATTTCCTGGTCGCGCAGGGCTACACCCGGCGGGACCGCCTCGTGGTCGAGGGCCGGTCAAACGGCGGTCTCCTGGTCGGGGCCGTCCTCAACCAGCGGCCCGACCTCTGCGCCGTGGGCCTTCCCGGCGTCGGAGTGATGGACATGCTGCGCTTCCACAAGTTCACGGTCGGGGCCCCTTGGGCCGCGGACTACGGATCCAGCGACGATCCGGAGGGATTCAGGTACCTGCGCGCCTATTCCCCCGTGCACACCGTCAAGTTGGGCGCCAGGTACCCCGCGGTGCTCATCACGACGGGCGACCACGACGACAGGGTGTTCCCCGCCCATTCGTTCAAGTACGCCGCGGAGATGCAGCGCGCCGTCTCGGGCGTTGCGGACGCGGGACCCGTGCTGATCCGGATCGATTCGAACACGGGGCACGGCGGCTCGAGCGGCACCTCGCCGGTCTCTAAGACCATCGACGAGTGGGCGGACAAGCTTGGCTTCGCGGCCCACTTCATGCCCCCCGGCGCGCTCAATCCCCCCCGGGCGCCCTAGGCGTGAGGTTTCAAAGGGTTGTCCCCGCCCCGGGCGCGCATCCCGGCTGCGGCTGGGCGCGCTTTGGGGTCGAAGTGCATGCGCATCCGCGTCATATGGGGCCGCGGCGCCGCTTTTCCTTGCTAGGCGCGGCACCGGGGATTTCGATCACACGCATTTTGCGCCATGAAAGTACTCGTCGCAGACAAGATATCAACAAAGGGTGTCGCCTGGCTTCGCACGCAGCCCGGCCTAGAGGTCATTGAGGCGTACGGGTCGTCGCCGGAGAAGCTCCTCGGCCTCGTGAAGGACGTGCACGCCATCGCGGTGCGCTCGGAGACGCGCATCACGGCCGAAATCATAGCCGCGGCGCCGCTGCTCAAGGTGGTGGGGAGGGCGGGCGTCGGCGTGGACAACGTCGACGTCGACGCCGCGACCGAGCACGGCGTAATCGTCATGAACACGCCGTCGGGAAACACGATCGCCACGGCCGAGCTCACGTTCACGCACCTCCTCTGCGGCGCCCGCGCGGTGCCGCAGGCGGCCGCCTCCATGCGCGCCGGCAAATGGGACCGCAAGGCGTTCTCGGGCATCGAGCTCTTCAGGAAGACCCTCGGGATCATCGGTCTGGGCCGGATCGGCGGCGAGGTCGCCCGGCGCGCCCAGGCGTTCGGGATGCGGACCGTGGCGTTCGACCCCTACCTCTCGCCAAGCCGCGCCAAGGGGATGCAGATCGACTCGGTGCCGCTCGACGAGCTGCTGGCGCAGTCCGACTACATCACTGTGCACATGCCCCTCACGGACGACACCCGCTACATGATAGACGAGGCCGCCCTCGCGAAATGCCGCAGGGGCGTGCGGATATTCAACTGCGCGCGGGGCGGCATCATCAAGGAGTCGGCGCTGATCGCCGCCCTGAAGAGCGGGCAGGTGGCCGCGGCCGGCCTCGATGTCTACGAGGAGGAGCCGCTCGCGGCGGCGAGCGAGCTTCGGACGCTTCCCAACGTGACCCTGACGCCCCACCTTGGGGCGTCCACGGCGGAGGCGCAGGACGCGGTGGGTGTCGAGGTCGCCGAGCAGATAGCGGACGTCCTCAACGGGGGCGTCATCCGCAACGCCGTCAACATGCCGACCCTCGACGCCGCGACCCTCAAGGTGCTCAAGCCCTACCTCGACCTCGGGGCCAAGCTGGGAACGCTGCTCCAGCAGGTCTGCCCCGAGCAGGTCGGGCTCCTCAAGATCACCTACTGGGGGAAGATCGTGGAACTCGACGCGAACGCGATCACCCGCGGGATCCTCCGCGGGTGGTTGAGGCGGATCAGCGGCGACCATGTCAATTTCGTGAACGCCCCGGTCCTCCTCGAGCGCCTGGGCGTGCGGTCGGAGGTGGTCAAGTCGACGGGCGAGTCCGACTATAATGAGCTGATCCAGGTCGAGGCCCTTGGGGCCGACGGCGTCTTGCGCAGCGTGGCCGGGACCCTCATCGGGAAGGCGAGCAGCCCGCGGGTCGTCTCCATCTACGGGCGCGAGGTCGAGGTCGCGGCGACGGGCAAGCTGCTGATCATCGAGAACAGCGACGAGCCGGGCATGATCGGCTACGTCGGGACGCTCCTCGGGAAGGACGGCGTCAACATCGCGAACATGTCCCTCAGCCGGCAGGAGGCGGGCCAGACGGCGCTCATGGTGATCAACCTGGACAGCGAGCCGAGCGAGTCGGCCCGCCGCGAGCTCAAGGGCCACAAGGCCATCAAGCTCGCGAAGTTCGTCCAGCTGTAGCGCCCCATGCCAAGCCCCGCCGACCTCGGTGACTTCCTGCCGCTCACGGTGGCGGCGGTCGCCGGCTACCTGCTCGGGGCGCTCCCCTTCGGGTTCCTCGTGGCCCGCTCGCACGGCGTGAACATCTTCGAGGTCGGCAGCAGGAGCCCGGGCGCCACCAACGTGCGCAGGGTGCTCGGCAAGGGGCCCGGCAACACGGTCTTCTTCCTCGACACGCTGAAGGGGATCTTCGCCGCGGGCTGGCCGCTCCTGGCCTTCATGTACGTTTTCCTGCGCGCCCGGCAGCAAACGGACGGGAGCGTGCCGCCGATGGTCGCCCTCGGCGTGATCGCGGAGGCCTACCAGCTTGCGTTCGTGATGGGCTACGTGGGCCTCGCCTTCGCGCTCATAGGCCATTCGTTCTCGTGCTTCACGAGGTTCAGGGGAGGCAAGGGGGTCGCCACCGCCGCGGGGGGGCTCCTCGTCCTCATGCCCTATGTCGCGCTCATCTCGGCCGCCATCTGGGTCATCCTCTTCTACTCGACGCGCTACGTTTCCCTGGCCTCGATAATCGCGGCGCTGACTCTCCCCGTCCTCGCCGTCCTCTTCAGCCGCGGGCCGATCGGGGTCTGCGTGGCGTCGCTGATCGCCCTCTTTGTCGTCGTCCGGCACCGCGCCAACATCCGCCGGCTTCTGGGCGGGACCGAGAAGAAGTTTGACCGGAGGAGGGACGACGGAGGCCCGCCGGCGGCCGGGGCCGAGCCATGACCGCCTCGCGCACGATCAACATAGGCCTCTGCGGCCTGGGAACCGTCGGCCAGGGCGTCTGGAAGCACTTTGGCCGCCTGCGCTCGGACCTTGAGTCGCGCCTGGGCGCGCGGATCGTCCTTCGCCGGGCCGCGGTCAGGAACCTGGCGCGGGCGAGGGGAATCAGGGTCCCCGCCTCAAAGCTGACGGCGGACGCGATGGCCGTCGCTACCGACCCCGAGATCCAGATCGTGTGCGAGCTGATCGGGGGCACCGGGGTCGCGCGGGAGGTCACGCTCGCCGCGCTCTCCCGGGGCAAGATCGTCGTCTCGGCGAACAAGGCCCTCATCTGCGCGCACGGCGCCGAGATATTCGCCGCCGCGCGCCGCAACGGGGGCCACTTCCTGTTCGAGGCGAGCGTCGCGGGCGGGATCCCCCTCATCAAGGCCGTGAGGGAAGGCCTCGTCGCCAACAGGTTCCCGCGCATCTACGGGATCCTGAACGGCACGTGCAACTACATCCTCACGATGATGGAGGAGCTCGACGCCCCGTATTCGAGCGTCCTCAAGGAGGCGAAGCTCCTCGGCTACGCGGAGAAGGAGGAATCGCTGGACGTCGAGGGATGGGACACGGCGCACAAGACCTCGATCCTCGCCTGGCTCGCGCACGGCGTCTGGGTCAGGCCCGAGCAGATGATCGTCGAGGGGATCGAGCGGATCACGCCGGCCGACTTCAAGAACGCCGACGCGCTCGGGTACGGCATCAAGCTCCTCGGGATCATCACGCGCGATTTTTCCACGGACGAGATCTGCGTGAGGGTCCACCCGACGCTCCTGCCGCGCGACAGCGTGCTTGCGCGCGTAAGCGGGGTCTTCAACGCGATCTCGGTCACCGGGGATGTCGTCGGCACGACGCTCTACATTGGGCGCGGCGCGGGCCAGGACGCCACGGCGAGCGCGGTGATAAGCGACATCGCCGACGCGGTCGCCCTCCTGCTCCACGGGAAGGGAGCCCACTTCATGGGCGAGGACGGGCCGCCCGCCGTCGGCGGGGCCCGGATGGCGCCCCCGGAGCGCATCGGAGGGCGCCATTACGTCAGGTTGACGGTCGCCGACCGACCGGGTGTGCTCGCAAGAGTGGCTACCGTCATGGCGCGCAACCGCATCAGCATCGCAAGCGTGATCCAGAACCCCTCCGAGCGGGCCGGGGCGGCGTCGCTTGTCCTGACGACGCACGACAGCGACGAGCGGGCGATGCGCGGGGCGCTGCGGGCGCTCGGGCGCCTGGGGAGCGTGCGCGAGGCGCCGCTTCACCTGAGGATCGGCGACCTCGGGGACTGACAGCGCCCGGAACCTCCATTCCATGATACGCATCGTACAGAAATACGGCGGAACCTCGGTGGGCGACGTCGAGAGGATCAGGAAAGTCGCCGAGCGGATCAAGGCCGCGCGCGAGGAGGGCCACGAGGTCGTGGTCGTGCTTTCCGCGCGGGCCGGCGTGACGAACGAGCTCATCGCGCGCGCCAAGGGGCTTTGCCCGGACCCGAGCGACCGGGAGCTCGACCAGCTTCTGGCGATAGGGGAGCAGGAGTCGATCGCCCTGATGGCGATGGCGCTTCACGGGATCTCCGTGGCCGCCGTGAGCTACACCGGCGCCCAGGCCGGGATCTTCACGGACAGGGTCCACACCCAGGCCAAGATCAAGATGATCGACCCCAAGCCCATCGAGAAGGACCTGAGCGAGGGGCGGGTCGTCATCGTCGCGGGCTTCCAGGGGATCAACGAGGAGGGCCAGATCACGACCCTCGGCCGCGGCGGCTCCGACCTGACCGCGGTGGCGCTCGCCGCCGCCCTCAAGGCCGACCGCTGCGAGATCTACACCGACGTCGACGGCGTCTACACGGCCGATCCCCGCGTCGTCAAGTCGGCGCGCAAGCTGCCTGAAATCTCGTACGACGAGATGCTCGAGCTCGCGTCCTCGGGCTCAAAGGTGATGCAATCGCGCTCGGTCGAGTTCGCCAAGAAGTACGGCGTCGTCTTTGAAGTCCGCTCCTCGTTCAACCATAATCCAGGAACACTCGTGAAAGAAGAAGTCGCTTACATGGAACAGGTCGTCGTCCGCGGCATCGCCGCCGACAAGGACCAGGCCAAGGTCATCGTCAGCAACATCCTCGACAAACCGGGTTCCGCGGCGAAGGTGTTCCGCGGCCTCGCCGACGCGAATGTCGTGGTCGACATGATTGTCCAGAACGTGGGCCGCCACGGCATCGCCAATCTCACGTTCACGGTCCCGCAGGCCGACACCGTGCGCGCCGTCAAGGCGCTGGAGCCGGTCCTGGACGACATAGGTGGTGGTCAAGTCGCTGTTCACGAGCATATTGCGAAATTGTCAGTCGTGGGCGTCGGCATGAAGACGCACAGCGGGGTGGCCGCGACCCTTTTCCAGGCGCTCGCCGACGCGGGGATCAATATCGACCTGATCAGCACCTCGGAGATCAAGATCTCCGTCGTTGTGGACCTCGACCGCGCCGACGACGCCGTCCGGGCGGCCCACGCAGCATTCGGGCTCGACAAGGTGTAGCGTCCGGGGCGCATGCGCTACGTCTCGACACGCGGGGGCACGCCTCCGGTCGGCTTCTCGGACGCCGTGGCCCAGGGGCTGGCCGCCGACGGCGGGCTCCTCGTCCCCGAGAAGCTGCCCAACCTCGGGCCGGAGCTGGCGGGCTTCAGGGGATTGCCGTACGCGGAGCTGTGCCACCGCTTTCTGGGCAGGTTCGCCACCGACATTCCGGGCGACGAGCTCAGGGAGCTGGCGGTCCGCTCCTACGCCGGATTCGAGCGCGCCGAGGTCGTGCCCGACCTCCTGCTCGCGCCGGGCCTCCACCTCCTGGAGCTCTTCCACGGGCCGACGCTCGCGTTCAAGGACATCGCCCTCCAGCTCCTCGGGAACCTCTATGCGCGGCGGTGCGCGATCCGGGGGGAGACGATAAACGTCCTCGGCGCCACCTCGGGCGACACGGGGGCCGCCGCCATCCACAGCCTCATGGGCAGGCGGGGGACCGCGATTTTCATCCTGTACCCCGACGGGCGGGTCTCGCCGCTGCAGGAGCGCCAGATGGCCTGCACCGGCGCGTCCAACGTCCATGCGCTCGCCGTGGACGGCTCGTTCGACGGGGCGCAGTCGGTGCTGAAGGAGGTCTTCGGCGACGCCCCGTTCCGCGCGCGCCACAGGCTTTCCGCGGTGAACTCGATCAACATCGCGCGCGTGCTGGCCCAGAGCGTCTATTTTCTCTATGCGTGGCTCAGGCTTCCGCGGGAGCAGCAGGCCAGCGCCGAGTTCGTCGTTCCCACGGGCAATTTCGGGAACGTGCTCGCGGGCTGGATGCTCCAGAAGATGGGGGTTCCCATCCGAGGGTTCAGGGTCGCGACGAACCAGAACGACATCCTCCACCGGCTCTTCACGACGGGCGTCTACAGCGTCAGCGAGGTGACCCCGAGCCTCGCCCCGTCCATGGACATCCAGGTCGCCTCCAATTTCGAGCGCTTCCTCTATTACAGCTCGGGAGGCGACGCGGACCGGGTGAAGGCGGTCATGGGGGAGATGAAGAGCAAGGGCGTCTATCGCTTCGCGAACTTCGACCGCGACACCTTCACCTCGTCGCGCTGCGCCGACGCCGAGATCCCCGGGATCATCCGCCAGGTCCACCGGGCTTACGGCTACATGGTCGATCCCCACACCGCCTGCGCCTTCAAGGACCTCGACGCCTCCCGCCCGGCCGTCGTCCTCGCGACCGCGCACCCCGCCAAGTTCCCGGACACGATCCGCGCGGCGATAGGCATCGAGCCCACGCACCCCTCGCTCGAGGCGCTCAAGGCGCGGCCACTCGTGCGGCGCAAGATTGTGGCTGACGCGGCGGCAATACGTGACTTCATCGAAGCCCACTCCGTTTGAAAGGCCGCGATCCCATGCCCTCCGCCGACCTAAGGATATACGACACCACGCTGCGCGATGGAACGCAGGGTGAGGGGATCAGCTTTTCCGTCGCCGACAAGCTGCTGATCGCCGAGCGCCTGGACCAGTTCGGCGTGGACTACATCGAGGGCGGCTTCCCCGGCTCCAACCCGAGGGACATCGCCTTCTTCGCGGAGGCGCGCAGCCTGAAGCTCAGGCATGCGAAGCTCGCGGCCTTCGGGTCGACGCGCAGGGCCGGCTCCAAGGCCGACGAGGACCCGCAGCTGCGCACCCTCCTCGACAGCAAGATCTCCGTCATCACCCTGTTCGGCAAGACCTGGCTCCTGCACGTGAAGGAGGTCCTCCGGACGACCCCCGAGGAGAACCTCGCGATGATCGAGGACTCGATCCGCTACCTGGTTTCCCAGGGCCGCGAGGTGATCTACGACGCGGAGCACTTCTTCGACGGCTACACCGACAATCCGGACTACGCGCTGCGCACGCTGGACGCGGCCGCGCGCGGCGGCGCGTCAAACCTGTCGATCTGCGAGACCAACGGCGGCAAGCTCGTCCCCGAGGTGCACAGCATCACCGCGGCCGTCGTGAAGCGCTTCGGCGGCGAGCTTGTCGGCGTCCACTGCCACAACGACAGCGGCCTCGGCGCGGCGGTCTCCCTCGCCGGCGTGGACGCCGGCGCCACGCTCGTCCAGGGCACGATGAACGGGTTCGGCGAGCGGGTCGGCAACGCCAACCTCGTCACGATCATCCCCAATCTGGTCCTCAAGATGCGCCGCGGGCTGCACTGCGGCCCGAACCTGGGCCAGCTGAGGGACCTGTCGCTCTTCTTCGACGAGCTCGCCAACCTCCGGCCCGATCCCAAGGCGCCCTTCGTCGGCCGCTCGGCGTTCACCCACAAGGGGGGCCTCCACGCCAACGCGGCCCAGAAGGTCGCGCGCAGCTACGAGCACATCGACCCTGGGCTCGTGGGAAACCGGACCCGCGTGCTTGTCTCGGACATGGCGGGGCGCAGCAGCCTCGTGCTCAAGGCGCGCGAGTTCGGCGTCGAGCTGGACGAGAAGAGCCCCGAGCTAAAGGGGCTCCTCGAGGAGCTCAAGGACCGCGAGTTCCGCGGCTACGAGTACGAGGCGGCGGACGCCTCCTTCAAGCTGCTCGTCGCCAGGATGCTCGGCCAGAGCAAGGAGTTCTTCGTGGTCGAGGGGTACCGGGTGAGCGTCGAACGCCACGGGGGCGAGATCTGGTCCGAGGCCACGGTCCGCGTGAAGGTTGGCGGGGAGTCCATCCACACGGTTGCCGAGTCCTCCGGCCCGATCGGGGCCCTGGACAAGGCGCTGCGCCTCGGCCTGGAGAAGACATACCCCCAGCTGCGCGACATGACGCTTCGGGACTACAAGGTGCGCATCGTCGAGGGCAACGAGGGCACCGGCTCCAAGACCCGCGTCCTGGTCGAGAGCGGGGACGGCCACTCGATCTGGGGAACGGTGGGCGTCAGCGACAACATCATCGACGCGAGCTGGGAGGCCCTGCGCGAGGCGGTCGAATACCGCCTGTCGACAACCGCCCACGCCTGAGGCGCAGGCCCCCGGTCAGAGAAGCGGCGCCATCAGGCGGCAGAGGTCCTCCGCGATCCCCTGGAAAAATTTGGGTTCCGCGAGCACGGGCGCCCGGCATTCCTTGAGCAGGTCGTCGATCCACGCCCTGATCGCGTCGACCTCGTCCTTGGAGTAGACCAGCATGCCGATCTCGAAATTCACGAAGAGGCTTCTCAGGTCGAAGTTGGGCGAACCGACCAGCGCCACGCGGTCGTCGATGACCGTCGCCTTCGCATGGAGCATGCCGTGGTCGTAGAGGTGGAGGTGGCCGCCGGCCTTGATCAGCTCCCGGGTGAAATTGCGCCGCGCGAAGTCGGTCACCGGGTGGTTCGACTTGGCGGGGACGATCAGCGTCACGCTGCAGCCCGCGCGCGCCTTCACGATCAGCGAGCGCAGGATCACCTCGTCGGGGATGAAGTAGGGGGTGACGATCCAGATGCTGCGCTCCGCCTGCTGGATCATCGAGACGATGCCCTCGTAGAGGGGGTCGCCCGGCACGTCGGGGCCGCTCGCGACCACCTGCACCTCGCACCCGCCCATCGAGGGGGCGCCGCCGTGCTGCGCGTCCTGGCGGGTCGCGTCCGGGGGCTGGCGCGAGACAAAGCACCAGTCCGCGACGAAGACCTCGCCAAGCACGAGCGCGCCTGGACCCTCGATTATCGTGCCGAAGTCCCGCCAGCGCTTGGCGTTCGGGGTCGGCCCCATGTATTCCTGGGCTATATTGCGGCCGCCGATCATCGCCGCGGTGCCATCAAAGATCGCGATCTTCCGGTGGTTCCTCAGGTTGGCCGAGCCGCGCGAGGTGGACGGCATGACGGGCATGAAGCGCCCCACCTCGCCGCCCGCCTTGCGGATCGGGTCGACGAAGCCGCGGGACGACATGGGGCTGCCCACCGCGTCGAGCAGCAGGCGCACCTTCACGCCCTCGCGCGCGCGCCGCGCGAGAAGGTCGACTATCCTGCGGCCCGTCGCGTCGCGCTTGAGGATGAATGTCGTGATGTGGATCGAGTGGCGGGCCGCCAGTATCCTGCGCTCGAGCTCGTTGAAGTCCTGCTCGCCGGTCAAGAGAAGCGTGATCCGGTTTCCGCCGACGGGCGCGAAGCCGCCCGCGGCCGCCACCGTGTTGGCAACGGGAAGGCATACGTTCTTGGCCTCGGCGGTGCATATGGACGGGACGACCGGGACGAGGGCCGACTTGTTGCGGGCGAGCCGCTTCAGCTTGCGCCCGCCGATGACCAGGTACAGCGGCACCCCGAGCCAGGGGATGAAGACGATCACGAGGAGCCACGCGAAGGTGTTGGCGGGCGCGCGGCGCTCCTTCATGAGCCTCGCCACCAGGAAGAGCGCGAGCAGGAAGCCCGCGACCGACGCCACGTGCGCCTGGATGCCGCCGTGGACGACTCGGTGCATAAACTGGCTCAGGGAGTTCACGCGGGGTTACAGAAAGGTCTTGAATTCGGGGGCGCTAGACGAGATTTTTTCCGTTTCACTCTTGGTAGGATACTCAAGTGGCCAACGAGGGCAGACTGTAAATCTGCTGGCTAACGCCTTCCCTGGTTCGAATCCAGGTCCTACCACCACTCTCGCCGGCAAAGGTCCAGGGCAAGGAGGGCCGCCAGCGCGGCCCCGAAGAGGATGCCCGAGAGGGCGGCCACGTCGCCGGAGCGCCGCAGAAGCCAGCGGTCGGCCCAGGACCCGCGGCCAAGCTCGACGGGCTCCCCAAATGCAAACCAGTGGTCCCCGGGGGGGATGTCCACGATCACCCGCACGCTCGAATTCCGCATGACCGGGACGTCCGAGGCGTGCCAGCGGTCGCCCTGCAGCGGATAGGCCTCAACGGGCTCGATATCGGCCGACGACTCGAGGTGCAGCTCGGAGGCGTTCAGGTCGGGGCTGCCGCGGACGGCGATGTGCAGGAAGGGGAGGGTGTCGGCCGAAAGCGGCTGGCTGACAAACCGCGCGGGGCCCTTGCGCGCGACCCAGACCCGCCCGCCGGAATCGAGCGCGAGCTCCGACGCGGGCGCAACCGCGAATCCCACCGAGCCGGCGTCCGGCTCGAGCTCGACGGCGGGCCGGATGCCGATCGGGAGCATCGCCCGGATCGCGGGATCGGCGAGCATCCTGCCGAGCGAGTCCGGCCTCGGGAAGGGCAGCTCGTTGGGCGGGGCCGACTGGAGGCCCGCGAGGTCGCCCGTGCCGAGGAAGTACCGTATGTAGAGCCGCTCCTTTGATTTGACCCTCGGGGCATCGTTGAGGAAGTCGACGTGGGCGCGGCGGGTCTCGATCCTCAGGCCGAGCGCAAACAGCGCGATCCAGAGGACGGCAAGCGGCGCCCAGGCCCGGGCACGCGACCGCGGCCTCCAGAGCATCGCCAGGGCAAGGACATCGGCGGCCGATCCCACCGCGAACAGGTCGGAGTAGCGCGAACTGGTCATCATTCCCATCTTGACTCGCCCGTAGGCGAGTGCCGCGACGTGCATCCAGGCCCACACGGCAAGGGCGATGACGATGGCCTCGTCGCCGGACACCCGGCGCTCGCGCAGGCATTTGGCCATCAGGAGCGCCATCGGCAGCTGCAGAACGAGGAATGCCACCGGCCAGCCCACAAGGGGCCACGACAGGCCGGCGGCGGCGCCGGCCATCCAGGTCCACGGGGAATCCGCCCTCAAGGCGTCATGTCCGGGCACGTGGCTTACCGAGAGGAGGCCGGCGACGCAGAGCGCGGCGAGCAGCGCGGCGGCGGCCCAGCTCCTCGCCGGGAAACGCCGGTCGATGGCCCCGCGGGCGGCCATCAGGAGGAGCACGGTGGCCGCCGCGAAGAATCCCGACGACATGGTGCCCAGGCTCGCCGCACCCAGGAGCCAGCCGCCCCACCACCGGGAGCTCAGGGGCTCCGAGGGCACGCACAGCAGGAACATCCCGAGGGCTCCCCACTCGAGAAGGTAGAACTGCGACTGGAGCCCCTGGAGCGTGTTCTCCCAGTCGAAGGGCAGCACGAAGAGGAGGGTCAGGAGAAGCGCCACGCATGCGTACCGCAGCCCCCGCGCGAACCGCCGCGCGAACATGAGCAGCGCCGCGCAGAGGCCCGCGTGGATCACGGCGTTCACGGTCATTTCCAGGAGGGGGTCCCACTGCCCGTTCCAGACGGCGAGCGCGTAGCTGACCAGTCGGGTGAGCACGATGCGGTGCTCGTTCTGGGGCCTGAGGAAATCCGAGGCGTGGAGCGAGCCCAGCGCCCGCGGGATCAGCAGCACGCCTCCCACGGCGTCCCATTCGTCCATGAACGGGACGTCGCTCCCATAGGCGTGGACGAGCGTGAGCTTCGCGCCGAACGCGAGGCAGCCGGCGGCGAGCGCGACCCCCACGGCGAGCAGGCCCGTCCGGGTATTGAGCATTGCGGCGACATTGGCCGCGGCGCCGCCCGGGTCAAGGCGGCCAAGAGCCGAGATTAGGTCTTTGACGCTGATCCGCCGCTTCACCTAGGGTCTGGCGCCCCGAAAAACCCCGACCCCATGCACACCATTATCCACCTCGGCAGGGTAGATTATATCATCGTCGCCATCTACTTCGCCTTCGTCCTCGGCATCGGCTGGCTGCTGCGCCACACGATGAAGGGCAGCGGCGATTTCCTCACCTCGAGGCACAGCATTCCCGGATGGGTGGCCGGCATCGCATTCCTTTCGGCCAACCTGGGCGCCCAGGAGGTCATGGGGATGGGGGCGCAGGGCGCCAAGTACGGCATCATGACGAGCCACTTCTACTGGATAGGGGCGATCCCGGCGATGGTGTTCCTCGGCGTGTTCATGATGCCCTTCTACTACGGATCCAAGGCGCGCTCCGTCCCGGAATACCTGAAGCTGCGCTTCGACGAGAAGACGCGCGGGTTCAACGCGTTCAGCTTTGCCGTCATGACCATCTTCTCGTCCGGGATCTCGATGTACGCGATGGCCAAGCTGATGGGGCTGTTGCTCGGCTGGAGCTTCGCCGGGAGCATCGCGATATCCGCCGTGATCGTGCTCGTGTACATCCTGCTGGGCGGCCTCACCTCGGCGATCTACAACGAGGTGCTTCAGTTCTTCATGATCGTGTTCGGCTTCCTTCCGCTGGTCTTCCTCGGGTTGAAGGACGTCGGGGGCTGGAGCGGCCTCAAGGCCAAGCTCGCGGACGTCGCCGTCTCGCAGCACTACGCCCCGGGCGCGTGGAGCGAGGCCTGGGGCCACGTCGGCTCGCCCTCCGACAACCCGATGGGCGTCGAGTGGTTCGGGCTGGTGATGGGACTCGGGTTCGTCCTCTCGTTCGGCTACTGGTGCACGGATTTCCTGGTGGTCCAGCGGGCGCTCGCGGCGAACTCGATGACTGCCGCGCGGCGGACGCCCCTGATCGCGGCGGTCCCGAAGATGCTGTTCCCGTTCCTCGTGATCCTGCCCGGCATGATCGCGATCGTGCTCACCTACCAGGCCTCCCAGGGCGCGACCGGCGGATTCGCGCTCCCGCCGAAGAACGGCTCCTACGATTACGACCTGGTGGTCCCCTACATGCTGGTCCATTACTTCCCGACCGGGATGCTGGGCCTCGGGATGACGGCCCTCATGGCGTCGTTCATGTCGGGCATGGCGGGCAACGTCACCGCGTTCAACACGGTGTGGACCTACGACATCTACCAGTCGTACATCGCCAGGGACAAGCCGGACGCGCATTACCTGCTGGTCGCTCGGCTGGCGACGGTCTTTGGCATAGCGCTCAGCGTCGCGGCCGCCTACCTCGCGGATGCGTACAACAACATCATGGACGTCCTCCAGCTGGTGTTCGCGTTCGTGAATGCGCCCCTGTTTGCGACGTTCCTCCTGGGAATGTTCTGGAAGCGGGCGACGGGGAACGGCGCGTTCTGGGGGCTTGTCCTCGGCACTGCCGCGGCCGCCGCCCACCACGGGCTGACGATCCCCTTCGGCGAGACCTCGCTGGTCAAGGGCGGCTGGCTCGGGACGGTTGTCCACACCTACCCGAGCAACATGGCCCAGAATTTCTGGACGGCGATCTTCGCCTGGACGGTCTGCTTCGTCGCGACGATCGCCATCTCGCTCGCCACCGAGTCAAGGAAGACGGACGCGCAGCTGCGCGGCCTGGTCTGGTCGCTGACCCCGCACGAGGACAGGGAGGAGCCGGCGCTCCCGTTCTGGAAGCGCATCGCCCCGTTCGGCGCGCTCATCCTCCTGCTGACGGTGGTCCTCAACGTCATCTTCCGGTAACCCCGAACCCGCCCCATGAACCTCGACATACGCTATCCCATCGGCCTGCTGTTCGTCATCGTCGGCGCCATCCTCACGGGTTGCGGCATCTTTCTTCCCCCGGAGACCGCCTCGCACCTGCTCCTTGGCACCAACGTGAACATCTCGTGGGGCCTCGTCCAGCTCGCCTTCGGCGCGGTCATGCTCGCCCTTGCCATGCGCGGCGCCCGGAAAAAGGGCGGCGGTTCCTGACCTATTTCAGGGCGAGCTCGGTCGACGCGTCGAACACGTGCGCGTGGGTCAGGTCGAAGGTGACCTGGATCTTCTGGCCGGCGTCAAAGCGGTCCGTCGGGCTGACCCGGGCGATGAATGTCGTCGCGCCGGTGTCCAGGTAAAGGAGCGTCTCCGAGCCCATCGGCTCGGCCACCTCGACCCTGACGTCGGCCGTGCGGCCCGGGTCGGGCGCGGCGACCGTCAGCGAGTCGTGGATGGCCTCCGGCCGGACGCCGAAGACGACGGGCTTGTCGACATGCGACGACGATTTCCCGGCAAGGGCCTCGTCCAGGGCGACTGTCAGCGGCGCGCCCCCGGGGTTGTCCTCGACGAACGAGACATGGCCGCCCACCCGGCGGAGCGCCCCCTTGAAGAAGTTCATCGGGGGCGAGCCGATGAACCCCGCGACGAAGAGGTTGTCGGGATGGTTGTAGAGATCGAGCGGCGCGGCCACCTGCATGATGTTCCCGTCCTTCATCACGCAGATCCGGTCCCCCATGGTCATCGCCTCGACCTGGTCGTGGGTCACGTAGATCATCGTGGCGCCCAGGCGGGCGTGAAGCTTGGAGATCTCCGTCCGGGTCGAGACGCGCATCTTCGCGTCGAGGTTCGAGAGCGGCTCGTCGAACAGGAAGACCTTGGGCTTGCGCACGATCGCCCTTCCCAGCGCCACCCTCTGCCTCTGGCCTCCCGAGAGCGCCTTGGGCTTGCGCGCGAGGTAGCCGTCGAGGCCGAGCATCGTCGCCGCCTCCCGCACCCGGGCGTCGATGTCGGCCTTCGGGAATTTCCGGAGCTTCAGGCCGAAGGCCATGTTCTCGTAGACCGTCATGTGGGGGTACAGCGCGTAATTCTGGAAGACCATCGCGATGTCCCTGTCCTTCGGGAGGACCTCGTTGACCACCCGCCCGTCGATCGTGATGCTTCCCGACGAGATCTCCTCAAGGCCTGCGATCATGCGCAGCGTGGTCGATTTGCCGCAGCCGGACGGCCCGACCAGCACCATGAACTCCCGGTCCTCGACCTCCAGGCTGATGCTGTTGACGGCGGTCACCCCGGGGCCGCCCTTCTCCGGAAAGATCTTCGCCAGGTGTTCGAGTACGACTCGCGCCATGGGTCTTGGGTTCGGGTTGTTTTAGGCTGGCCGGGCTCTCCCGCAGGAAAATGGGTCTTGCCAGTGGATTTGTGGCTAAACAGAACGTTTGCCTCGCGCTGGCAACTCCAAAGATTTCGCGTCAGCCTCGTATCCGGCCGCATGATGCACCTGGGTCCGGGCGCTGCGCGCGGGCTTTCAGGGCCGGCGCGATCCCATGCCCCAACCCCCCTCAACATTTCCCGCGGATTTCGTATGGGGCGCAGCCACGGCGGCGGCCCAGATAGAGGGCGCGGCCTTTGCTGACGGGAAGGGCGAATCCATCTGGGACCGGTTCTCGCGCATACCGGGAAAGGTGCTGCACGGCGACACGCTGGACGTCGCCTGCGACCACTACAACCGGTTCAGGGAGGATTTCGCCCTCATGCGCTCCCTCGGCATCCGCCATTACAGGCTCTCGATCTCATGGCCCCGGATCTACCCGAGGGGCGACGGGGAGCTCAACAAGGCGGGCCTCGATTTCTATCACCGCCTGTTCGACGCGATGGCCGAGAACGGGATCACGCCCTGGGTCACGATGTTTCACTGGGACCTGCCCCAGGCCCTCGAGGACAGGGGGGGCTGGGCCAGCCGTTCGACGGTCGACGCGTTCGCGGCGTACGCCGACACGGTCGTCCGGGCGTTCTCGGCCAGGGTCAAGAACTGGATCACGCTCAATGAGATCAGGTGCTTCACCGCCCTCGGATACGGCCCCGGGGGCCACAAGGCGCCCGGGCGCGTGGAGCGGCCCGCGGTCGTCAACCAGACGTACCACCACGCGCTCGTCTGCCACGGGCACGCGGTGCGGGCGGTCCGCGCACTCGGGGGCGCAGGCGCGCGCGTCGGGATCACCGACAACTGCGACGTGTGCATCCCGGTCACCGAGACCCCCGGGGACATCGCAGCCGCGAACGCCTGGTTCGTCGAGAGGAACCTCCATATCCTGGACCCGATCTACAGGGGGAGCTATTCCGGGGACTACCTCGCCCGCGTGGGCGCGGACGCCCCAGAGGTCCTGCCGGGGGACTTCAGGCTGATCGGGGCGCCGACGGACTTCCTCGGACTCAACATCTATTCGGCGGTCTTCGTCCGCGCCGCGCCCGGCGGGAAGCCCGAGGAAGTGCCGATGCCGGAAAGCTTTCCCATGGCCGACAGCGCATGGCTCTACCTGACGCCGCAGGCGGTCTACTGGGGGTTGCGCCTCTCGCACGAGAACTACGGCGCCAAGGCCATCTACGTGACGGAGAACGGCTGCGGCTACGACGTCGAGCCGGTCGTCGGCGGCGAGGTCTTCGACCTGGGCCGGCGCGAGTTCCTGCGCAACTACCTGCGGGAACTGAAGCGGGCGATCGACGACGGCGTCCCTGCGAAGGGCTATTTCGTATGGTCGTTCATGGACAACTACGAGTGGGAGGACGGGTACACCCGCCGCTTCGGCATCGTCCACATCGACTTTGGCACGCAGGCGCGAACCCCGAAGCTCTCAGCCCGGTACTACTCCGACGTGATGCGCCACAACCGGGTGCTCTAGGGGGAGATTGATGAGCTTCGGCATCGATCTGGGCGGCACAAAGATCGAGGGCGCCGTTGTCGACCCGGCGAGCCCCGGCCGCGCGGTGTGCCGCCTGCGCGTGCCGACCGGGAGCTCCCAGGGCTATTCCCATGTCATTTCGCAGGTGGCGAAGCTGGTCGGGATGCTCGAGAGGGAGTCGGGGGCAACGCGGCCGGCCTGCATCGGGATCGGGACGCCGGGGGTCATCGACCCCGCGAGCGGCGTCCTCAAGAACTCGAACACGACCTGCCTCAACGGGCGGCGCGTGGGCGAGGACCTCGCCGCGGCGCTCGGCGTCGAGGCGAGGCTGGCGAACGACGCCAATTGCTTCGCCCACGCGGAGGCCATGCTCGGCGCCGGGCGCGGCCGAAGGGTCGTCATCGGGCTGATCCTCGGGACGGGCTGCGGCGGCGGCGTTGTCGTCAACGGGCGGGTTCTCGACGGCCTGCACGGGATCGCCGGCGAGTGGGGGCACAATCCCATCTGCGGCGAGCGCACCCCGTGCTACTGCGGCCGCAGGGGCTGCGTCGAGACGGTCATCTCGGGGCCCTCGCTCGAACGATTCTACCGCGCGCTCACGGGCCGGCGCCTGGAGCTCGCCGAGATCGCAGCACGTGCCGCAGGCGGCGAGCGGGCGGCCCAGGCGACGCTCCGCAGGCTGAGGGCCAAGTTTGGCGAGGCGATCGCCGCCGTGATCAACATCCTGGACCCGGACGCGGTGGTCATCGGCGGCGGGGTCGGCAACCTCGACCTGCTCTACAGCGAGGAGACGCGCAAGGCCGTCCTGCGGCACGTCTTCAACACCCAGCTGCGGACGGAATTCCTGAGGCCCACGCTCGGGGACAGCGCCGGGGTCTTCGGCGCGGCGATGCTCACCGCCTCGTCCAGATCCGGAGCGAGGCGAGGAGGAAGTCCTCGAGCGCCGCGGACTCGTTCAGGTTGACGCGCAGGAGCGAGGCGGCGCGCTCGAGGGCGTCGACCGAGGCGGCGAGGTGACGGCTGGCCGCGGCCACGCCGGATTCCGGGACCTGAAGGGCGTGCGCCCGCGTGCCCTCCTCGATTCCCGCGAGCATCCTCAGGCGCAGGCCGACGGATATCTCGGCCTCGATCGCCTCCAGCTCCTCGTCCTCGAGCCCCTCGGGCAGGGACGCCTTCCGGCGGACCCCCTCGGCGGTGCAGGCCTTGCCGAGCATCAGGCCGAAGCGGGCCACCAGGCCGTAGAGGGAAAAGACGCCATCGGCGGCGGCGCGGCCCGCGGCGACACCCTGACCGAGGCGGGAAAGCCAGGAGCGGTAGTCGGCGAGCCAGGCGTCCCATCCCTCGACGGGGATCGCCGAGGCCGAGCCGGCGAAGCGGAAATGGAGCACACGGCTCCGTATCGTCGGCAGCAGGGCGTGCGGCCGACCCGTCAGGAGGAGGAGCGTCGTGTCCGCCGGGGGCTCCTCGAGCGTCTTGAGGAAGATGTTCGCGGCGGACGTGTTCATCCGGTCGGCGTCGTGGAGCACGGCGACCTTGTAGCGGGACACGCTCGGCGAGACGTTGATGCGGCCGATGAGCTCCCGCACGGACGCGGCGCTTATCGAGCGCGACTTGCCCGCGGGCCGCACCTGGAAGCAGTCGGGGTGGCGGTCGGGGGGGTAGGGGGATGGGGTCGCCGAGCCGCGGTTGAGCAGCCGGTCGGCCAGGGCCATCGCGGCGCCCGAGAGGCTCTCGGAGTCGTCACCCGCGAGGAGAAGGCCGTGGGAGAGGCGCCCGCGCCCGATGGCCCTCTCGATCACGGCCACCGCCGGTGTGCCCGCGAGCGCGGGCGGCCAGGGGACCGCGGGCAGCGTCATCCGGAAATCCGCACTTTGACCGCTTCCCAGATGCTCTTCTCCGTCGCGGTCTCGTTCTTCCTTCCGTCGACGACGACAAACCGCCCCGGCATGCCCTTGGCCAGCACGAGGTATCCCTCGCGGATCTTGTTGTAGAAATCGATGTTCTCGCGCTCCATCCGGTCCGGAAGGTCGGTGGCCCTCTGGTGGATCCGCGCGAGGCCCACCTTTGTGGGCACGTCGATGACGATCGTCAGGTCGGGCATGACGTTGCCGACGGCAAAGCGGTTGATCTGGTTGACCGGATCGGCCGCCAGGTTGCGCCCGATTCCCTGGTAGACGGTCGAGGAGTCGAGGAAGCGGTCGCTCAGGACGATGGCGCCGCGCACGAGGGCCGGCAGGATCACCTCGCGCACGAGCTGGGCCCGGGCGGCGGCGAAAAGGAGCAGCTCGGTCTCCGGGCACATCTCGTCCCCCTTGGAATTGTGGACGATGATATTGCGGATCTGCTCGCCGATCTCGGTCCCGCCGGGCTCGCGAACGGTGACCACGTCGCGGCGCATCTTCTGGAGCCGCTCGGCGAGGCGGGCTATCTGGGAGGTCTTCCCGCTGCCCTCAGAGCCCTCGAACGAGATGAGTTTGCCGGTGTGGGTGGGTTTCGTCGCCATGCGGGAGTGACGTTGGCCAAACTCGCGGCATTTGGCGAGGAACGTTTGATTGAATTGGACGAATCCGACAATTCCTCCAACGCTCGGTTCATGTCCGCGATTTTCGCACCGTTCCTCGCCGCGACCAACATCATCGAGATCTTTGAGCACTGCGATGTCGTGGGCCAGGTGATCTGCACCGGCCTTGCGGTCTTCAGCATCGTCGCCTGGGCCGTGATGTTCGGGAAACGAAACGAGCTCAACTCCCTCCGGCGGCTCAACCACTCCTTCGAGCGGCACCTGAGGGACCAGAAGAACCTGCTCGATCTCCCGGAATCGCTGCGCGAGAGGAGGGACATCCCCTACGCCGACCTTCTCACGGACGCGATCGAGGCCTACTGGAGGGCGGCGGCGATCGGCAAGGAGAAGGGGATCGACACCCTGCGCTTCCGCCTCGAGCACTCGGAGAACGCGCTTCAGCGGGCCCTGGCCCGCCAGACGCTTCGCTACGAGTCCAACATGGTCTTCCTGGCGTCCATTGTCTCGGGCGCGCCGTTCCTCGGCCTCCTGGGGACGGTGTGGGGCGTCATGGATGCCTTCAGCGCGATCTCGGTCCAGCAATCGGCAAGCATCCAGGCCCTCGCCCCCGGCGTCTCGGCGGCGCTCCTCACGACGATCTCCGGGCTGCTGGTCGCCATCCCCTGCCTTTTCGGCTACAACCTGCTTTTCGCGATGACGAAGCGGCTGATCACCGAGCTGGAGAACTACGCGAGCTCGCTCGCGGACCGGCTGGAACTCGAGTCGAAGTGACCCGGGCGGCGCGCGAAACACCATGGCAAGGACCTTCAGACGACCCCGCCCGTCCCATCCGATAGCCGAGATGAACGTGACGAACCTCATCGACCTGGGGTTCACGCTCCTGATCATCTTCATGGTCGCGACCCCGCTCATCAACCAGGAGCAGACAATCCCGGTCACGCTCCCCTCGGAGTCAAAGAGCCCCCAGCAGAAGGTGGACAAGAGCACGCACTTTGTCGCGATCTCGATCGACGCGAAGGGCAACACCTATCTCGACGAGAAGCCGGCCCCCATCGGCATCGCGGAGCTTCGCAGCCGCCTCAGGCTCTACGCCGCCGAGACGAAGCCGCCCGTGATCAGGATACGCGGCGACGCCCGCGTGCCCTATGAGAAGATCATCCAGCTCATGGACGAGCTGAAGAAGGCGAACCTGCTCAAGTTCACCTTCGACACGCTGCCCGTTTCGAAATGAGCGCGCAGTCGCCCGGAGCCTACGTCCTCTCGGCGCTGATCCACGGCGCGGTCGCCGCGCTCGTGCTGTTCTTCAGCTACGCCGCGACCAGCGTCGCGCAGGAGACCCCGAGGATCTTCGAGCTCGTCGCCGGCGCCGGCGACAACTACGCGGCGACCGCGGCCCCCGCGCTGGGAATACCCGGCCGGGTGAAGCCTGCGGCCGCGGCGGCAAAGCCGCTCCCGTCGCCCATCCAGCCGGCCCCGCCGGAGGCCGTCCCCGCGCCGGCGAAGCCGGTGAAGCCCCCGGATCTCGTGGCGGACCTGAAGAAAGCCGAGGCCAGGCGGGAGGCCCGGCTCGAGGCCAGGTACCAGAAGGAGCAGGAGGCCGAGAAGAAGCGGATCACCCAGGAGGAATTCCTCAGGCAGCAGGCCGAGGCGAAGGCCGGCACGACCAAGGTGTCCCACATCGACGCGGAGGGGATCAAGGAGGGCGTCATCGGCGGATCGCCGGACAACAAGACCGGGGGGGCCGGCGGGAAGGCGCTCACCCGCGAGGAGGGCAGCGAGATGGACGCGTACTTCGCGCTCCTCACGTCGCGGATCAAGGAGAATCTCACCCCGCCCGAGGGCCTGACCGAGGACATCTCGGCCCGGGTTGAGTTTTTCCTTGGCGCGGACGGATCGCGCTCCGGCGCGAGGATCACGAAGTCGTCGGGCAACGCCGAGTTTGACCGGTCGGTCCTCGATGCGTGCGAGCGCACGCACTGGAGCCTGCCGCGCCCGGACGGCAGGAGCGAGCTTGTCCAGATGACATTCCATTTGCGCGACGAGCAGGCCCCCTGACCGGCGCGCCCACGAGCGAGAACAACAAACCCCAAGACCCCATGAACTGGAAAGTCCGCCTGATTCGCCTGCCGTACCTGCTCCTCGCGGCCCCTCTCGCCGCCCAGACGCCCGCGCCCCTTTACAAGGATCCGGCGCAGCCCGTCGAGGCGAGGCTCCACGACCTCCTGCAGCGGATGACCCTCGAGGAGAAGGTCGCGCAGATCCAGGGATTCCGTCTCGCGGACCCCCATGTCTTCGACGACCAGGGCAATTTCACGGGTGGGAAGGACGCCGCGGTCCTGTTCAACGGGGCGGGCTCCGTCTATGCGGGAGGAGGGGACCGCTTCATGCATTCGCCGCGCCAGGCCATCGGGCGCCTCAATTCCGTCCAGAAGTACATGATCGAGAAGACCCGCCTCGGCATCCCCGTCTTCTTCATCGCCGAGGCCCTGCACGGCTACATGGCCGCGGGCGCCACGAGCTTTCCGCAGGCGATCGCGCTCGGCGGCACATGGGACCTTCCCCTCGTGGAGCGGGTGTTCACCGCGGCGGGAAGGGAGGCGAGCGCCCGCGGCATTCACCAGGTCCTGGGCCCGGTGCTCGACGTGGCCCGGGATCCGCGGTGGGGGCGCTTCGAGGAATGCTACAGCGAGGACCCCTACCTGGTCTCGCGCATGGGGATGGCGGCGATCTTCGGCCTCCAGGGCCGGGGCGCGGTCATCGACAGGGAACACGTCGCCGTCACCCTCAAGCATTTTGCAGGGCACGGCGAGCCGGAGGGCGGCCGCAACATCGCGCCGGTCAACTACTCGGAGCGCCAGTTCCGGACCGATCACCTCTATCCGTTCGAGCTGGCTATCAAGGTGGCGCATGCCCACGCGCTGATGGCGTCGTACAACGAGTGGGACGGCGTGCCCAATCACGTGAACCACAAGCTCCTGACCGACATCCTGAGGACCGAGTGGGGATTCGACGGCTTCGTCATGGCCGACGGCGGAGGCATCGAGTCCGTCGTCGACGAGCACCACGCCGCGGCCGGATACGCCGAGGCCGGGGTCCTGTGCATCGAGGCCGGCGTGGACTTCACGGGCGGCGGCAAGGGGAAATGCTTCTCCACCCTGGCCGACGAAGAGAAGGCCGGAAAGGTCTCGATGGCCGCGATCGACCGCGCCGCCGCGTGCGTGCTGAGGGTCAAGTTCCTGAGCGGCCTGTTCGACCATCCCTACGGGGATCCGGACGACGCGGAAAAGGTGAACAACTCGGACGAGCACAAGGCCCTGGCCCGCCTGGCCGCCGACGAGGCGATGGTGCTCCTCAAGAACGAGAATCACACGCTTCCCCTGGACGCGGGAAAGATAAAGACGCTGGCGGTCATCGGCCCCAACGCGGCCGAGATCCACCTCGGCACCTATTCCGCGGTGCCGATGGAGGGCGTGAGCGTCCTTCAAGGAATCAAGGATTTCGCGGGCACCTCGATGAACGTGCTGTACGCCGAGGGCTGCAAGCTCACCACCAACCACGCCTCCGGATGGCTTGTGAACGAGAATCCCGTCCTGAACGACGCGGACGACGATTCACGGCTGACCGACGAGGCGGTCGCCGTGGCGCTGAAGAGCGACGCCGTCGTCCTGGTGCTCGGGGAGAACGAGCTGCTGCGCCGCGAGGCCTGGAACGAGCAGCACCAGGGGGACCGCGACAGCCTGGACCTGGTGGGCCGGCAGCACCAGCTGGCGAGCGCCATTCTTGCGACCGGCAAGCCCGTTGTCGTCCTGCTGCTCAACGGCGGCCCGCTCTCGGTGAACTACCTTCAGGACCACGCGCCGGCGATCATCGAGGGATGGTATCTGGGCGAGGAGACCGGGGCGGCGGTGGCCGACGTCCTCTTCGGCAAGGTCAGTCCCGGCGGCAAGCTGACGGTCACCTTCCCGCGGTCCGTGGGGCAGGTGCCCGACTACTACAACCACAGCCCGTCGCGCTATCGCAGCTACGTGCTGGCGGATTCCACGCCGCTGTATCCCTTCGGCTTCGGCCTGAGCTACGCCAAGTTCGACTACAAGAACCTGCAGGTCTCCCCCGCGACAATGGCGCCAGGGGGCACCGCCCAGGTCTCGGTCGATGTCACCAACTCGGGAACGGTCAGGGCCGACGAGGTCGTCCAGCTCTACGTCCACGCCGTGGTCAGCCTTCCCGTCCGCCCGGTCGAGGAACTGAAGGACTTCGCCCGGGTCATGCTCAATCCCGGCGAGACGCGCACGGTGACGTTCAGCCTCACGCCCGACAAGCTCGAGGCGTATGACATGGGCATGCAGCGGACCGTCCAGCGCGGGAGCTTCGATGTCCTGGTGGGAAAGTCCTCGGCCGACGTCGTGAAGGGCAGCCTGACAATCGACTAGGCAATCGCCGGACCCGACGAGTCCGCGCGGATGCGCAGCGCCTCGCGCGGGGGAAGGACGCACGCATAGCCCTCGGCCGCGAGGTGCCCGAGCAGGAGCTCGACAAACTGCAGCCGCTCGAGCGGGCGCGATCCCGCCTCGTGGGAGAGCAGGATCCCCCCGGGCCGGATCCGCCGGGCTATCCTCCTGAGCGCCGCCCGGGGCCTGCGGCCCGACCCGTCCAGGCCGCGGGCGCTCCAGAGGACCTGCAGCAGGCCCCGCTCCGCGAGCTGGGAGTCGAGGAAGAAGTTCCTCACGCCGACCGGCGGCCGGAAATAGCGCTCAAACGGCACGTCCGCCACGAGGAGGGCCGCGATGCACCGGTCGATCTCGGAGGCGATCCGCCCGGGCGGTGCCATCCAGAAATCCGCCACCGGGTGGTTCTGCGTGTGGTTTCCGATCGTGTGGCCCGCCGCGATGATCTGGCGCGCAAGCCCGGGGTGCTTCGCGACCTGGGCGCCCACGACAAAGAAGGTCGCGCGGGCGCCGTGCTCCCGAAGGAGCTCCAGGACGCGCGGCGTGCTGGAGGGGTCGGGGCCGTCGTCGATCGTCAGCCAGACCTCGCGGCGGTCCGTCACAAACGACCTCGCCGCCGGGCCAAAGGCCTGCGCCGAGGGCGCGATGAACTGCATCAAGACCCACGGGTCGGGCCCGAAGAAAAGGATCATCCCGGCAGCGAGATGGTGCTCGGCGGCGAGCGCGATGCCGCACGCCTTGAGGGAGAAGATGACGATCGCCCAGGGTCTCACGCGGTGCGCAGCGACACCCTGGACGAATGGGCTATCCGCCTGACAAAGGGCAGGTATTTCTGGAGGCGGCAGACGCACAGGAACACCGTGAACCTCCACCAGAGCGGCCAGGTGAGCCTGGCGTGTCCCGCCACGATCGACGTCAAGCCCCGGTTGAGGTCGAGCGGGGGCTTCTGCGTCATGAAGACCGAGAAGCTGCTGTTGTCATAGAACACGTCTATCAGCCTTCGAAACACGGAGCAGTGCGCCTTCAGGCCGCGCGTGTAGCGCCTTTGCTCGGCGCGGGACAGGGGCCGCCCCGCGGCATGGGCGCGGGCGATCGCCTCGACAGCGACCTGCGCCGAGTGGAGCGAGACATAGACCCCCGACGAGAAAATCGGGTCGAGGAAGGTCGCCGCGTCCCCCGCGAGGACCACCCGGGCCGACGCGAAATCCCGCCTGACGTAGCTGTAGTCGGCGGTGACGCGGAAGGGCGCCACCGCGACCGAGCGCTCCATGAGCGCGGACAGAAGGGACGAGCCCGCGACGGTCTCCCGGAAGACGCCCGCGGGGTCGTCGCCCTGGCGGATCGCCCCGACCGAGGTCACCAGGCCCACGGAGGTGCGCTCGGCGCTGATCGGGATGATCCAGAACCAACCGTCGTCCAGGCGAACGACGATGATGTTCCCGCCCTTGGGACCGGGAGCGCGGCGCACGCCCTCGAAATGGCTGTAGACCGCGGCCCTTCGCGGAAAATGGGGAGGCTCGAGGTCCCCCTTGCCGGGGCTTTCGTACAGGTTGTCGCGGCCCCCGGCGTCGACGACCCAGCGGGCGGTCAAGGTCGCGCTCGCGCCGTCCCTCTGCACGAGGGTCGCCGTCACCGAGTCACGGGCCGGGACAAGCCCTCGCACGGCGGTGGCCGTCCGGACGTCGGCTCCCAGGCTCGCGGCGTGGTCGAGGAGAATCGAGTCAAACCTCGACCGCTCGACCTGGAATGTCCATTCAAGGCCGGGAACGAGGCTTTCGGCGAAGACGATCTCCTTGGTCTCGGACCCGTCGGCGAGGGCGAACTCGGCTCCATATTTCCTCACGAAGCCCGCGGACTCGACCTTCGGCCACGCCCCCGTCGCGCGCAGGACCGCGTTTCCCATGGGCAGCAGGGATTCCCCGATGTGAAAGCGCGGGAACGCCTCCTTCTCCACGAGGCACACGGACATCCCCCTCAACCGGGCGAATGCGGCTGCGCAGCTTCCCCCAGGGCCCCCTCCGATGACAAGGAGGTCGAAATCGGTCGATTCCATGGCCCCACCGTATTGTTTCGCAAACCTCGAGACCAAGCCGGAAATTGCTTGTCGGCCGGGGCGCGCTGCGCGTAGGTCCGTCACCATGATGTTCTCATTCGCCTTCGGCGACCCAGGCGACGAACCCAGGGCCATCCTGGGGATGGGCCTTCCCCGGCTGGGCGGCGAAGCCCTCGAGCCGCTTCTGGGGCCGGTTGAGCGGGCGGGGGAGGGGGGCGGCTTTTCGCTCTGGCGCGGGCCCGGCGGGCTCGTGGGTTGGTCGCGCGCCGATCCGGGCGGGGACCTTGAGGGGCTCACGGAGAGGGTCTACGCACAGCTCCTGCGCCAGGCCAGCGGCCTGAACCTGTACCGGATATGGAACTGCGTTCCGCACATCAACGGCGAGAACCCGGGCGGCCTCGAGAACTACCGCGCGTTCTGCCGGGGAAGGTCGCACGCGTTCGAGGCCGGCCTGGGCAAGGGGTTCGAGAGGCGACTTCCCGCGTCGACGGCCGTGGGCACGGCAAATGAGGAGCTGACGGTCGTGTTTCTGGCGGGCGAGAAACCCGCCCGATATTTTGAAAACCCGGCCCAGGTGCCCGCCTACGAATATCCCCTCGAGCACGGGCCGCGGTCCCCCAGCTTCGCGCGGGCCTCCGTGGTGGACTCCGGCGACAGGCTCGACGCGTTCATCTCGGGAACGTCCGCGGTCATGGGGCATGCGACCGTCGCGCCCCACGACACGGCGGGCCAGCTGGCCTGCACCCTCGAGAACCTGAAGCTTGTTTCCCGGGCCTGCGGCCTTGGCGACGGCCTGGGGACGGGCGGCGCGCGGTTTTACCGGGTGTACCTGCGAAATCCCGGGGACCAGGCGTCGGCGGAGCTTCACCTCCGGCGCCGGATCCTCGCCCCCGGGGACCGCGTGACCTACCTGTGCGCTGACATCTGCCGGTCCGCCCTCAACATCGAGATAGAGGTCGCCGTGCGGGGAGCGGTGAGGATCTGACGGAGCCTTCGGGTGTCCGCCTTGCCGCGCTCGGTCCGCGGAAATTCACCGAGCGCGACGATCCGGCCCGGAATCTTCCAGGAGGCGAGCCGCGCGCGCAGCAGGCGCCGGATCTCGGGGGGCCCAAGGTCGGTCGCGACTGCGGCCGAGAGCGAGGCGTCGGCCCCGCCGGGGGCCTGCGCGAAGGCGTCGCGAACGCCCGGCAGCGACCTGAGCGAGGCCTCGATCTCGGCCAGGTCCACGCGCCGGCCGCCAAGCTTGACCACCCGGTCCGTGCGGCCCAAGAGGACGAGCTCCCCCTTCCCGTTGAGCTCCGCGCGGTCCGCCGGCGAGAACCGGCCCGTCCCGAGGACGGCGGGGCTCGAGACCCTGAAGCGGCCGCCGCGCCCGAACGCGATCCGCACGCCCTCAAGCGGCCTTCCCACGCTGCGCCCCGCCAGGGTCGCGCCGCCGTCTGAATCGAACGCGATCCCGCCGGTCTCGCTCGTGCCGTAGAATCCGTGGACGCGGAGGCCGAACTTCGCGTCGAACGCGCGGCTGACCTCGGGGGACAGGGGCGATCCCGCCGAGATCACCAGCCGGAGGCTGGCGAGGGAGCGGGGAGTCACGTCGCTTGCGACGAGGGCCCTGAGAATCGGGGGAACGGCGGGGAACACGGTCGGCTTCAGCCGCCGCGCGTCCGACGCGATCGCGTGGGGAAGCGAGCTCGAGAGGCAGATGACACGCGTGCCCTGGAGGATGAGCGGGGCGACGAGGTTGCCGAGGCCGTACGAGTATCCGAGGGGGATGACCGCAAGGTTCGCGTCCTGCGGTCCGATCCCCATGGATGCGCATATCTGCCGGCCGTCCGCCTCCATCTGGCCGTGCGTCACGGCCAATCCGCGCGGCTCGCCGCTGCTCCCGCTGGTCAGCTTGACGAGGCATTCCCCGGACGACGAAGGGCGCGCCGACCGGGAGCGCCCTCTGGGGCCCGCCGGGCGCAGCCCTCCCTCCCGCCAGATCCATGGGGCCCCGATCGACCGGGCGGCGCCAAACTGGGCGGCCTCGGGCTCCGACGGATCGATCGGGGCCGGGACGGCTCCGAGCGAAAGGAGCCCGAGGAAAACCTGGAACCACTCGGCGCCGTTTGGGACGGACATGGCGACGCGGCAGCCGGCGAGCGGGGTCCTGCCGGCGCACTGCGCGAACGAGCCGGCCCAACCGGCCGCCGCGGCGCCGAGCGCCGCGCGGCTCCACGCCCTTCCGCTGGCGGCATCGACGACGGCGACTTCGGCCGGGGCCCGCCCCAGCGTGGCCGTCCAATGCCGGAACAAGGTGTCTGTCATCGGCCCAAGGGTGGGTTGGCGGAGACTCCGGGCGAGAAAAATTGCGGATGTACACCCGCCGTTAATGGGAGCATAAAGCCGCTTTGAGCATGAGCGAGAACCCGCTGCGGACCTGGGATGTGATCGTTCTCGGAGGCGCACTTGCCGGCGCCTCGACGGCCCTTTTGCTGCGACGCCGGAACCCGCGGTGGCGCATACTGATAATCGAGAAAAGCGACCAGCTTGGGCGGCGCGTGGGCGAGTCCACGGTCGAGACGAGCGCCTTCTTCCTCGGACGGGTCCTCGGGCTCACCGATCACCTCAACGAGAAGCACCTTGTGAAGCAGGGCATGCGGTTCTGGTTCTGCAACGCCGAGACCCGCGGGCTGGCCGACTGCAGCGAGACGGGCCCGAAGTACAACGTGCGCTTTCCCGGCTACCAGGTGGACAGGGCGGTGCTCGACGAGGAGGTTCTCTCGAGGGCGGTTTCGGAGGGCGCCGAGCTGCTGCGGCCCGCCCGGGTCCGCGACGTCACGCTCGAGGAGGGGGGATCCCAGACGGTCCTCTGGAACGCGGATGACGGGAGGTCGGGCACCGAGAAGGCCCGGTGGATCGTCGACGCTTCCGGCGTCTCCGCGCTTCTCGCGAGGAAAAACGGCTGGTTCATGACCAACACCGCCCATCCCATCGCCGCGTGCTGGAGCCGCTGGAAGGGCGTGAAGAACCTCGATTCGCGCGAAATCGCCGAGCGCCATCCCGAGTGGTCGATGCGGGCGAAAGCCGTCCGCTTCACGGCGACGAACCACATCTGCGGCATGGGCTGGTGGTCATGGTGGATCCCGCTCAAGGGCGGCGACATGAGCGTCGGCATCGTCTACGACCAGCGCATCACCGAGCTGCCGGAGGGCGGCCGTGTGGGGGATCGCCTGAGGGATTTCCTGGTCGTCCATCCGGCGGCCCGCGAGCTGCTGAAGGACGCGACCTACCAGGAGGGCGACGTCCATTTCCGGCGCAACTGCGCCTACCGCTCCTCAAGGTACGCCGGCGACGGGTTCGTGCTTGTCGGAGACGCCGCGGCGTTCATGGACCCGTTCTATTCGCCCGGCATGGACTGGATCAGCTTTTCGGCGAGCGCCGCGGCCGCGCTGGTCGACAGCTGCCTTTCCGGCCGGAAGGTCGGGGAGCGGGTGGCCCGCCACAACGCGAACTTCTCCATTTCCCATGACCGCTGGTTTGACGCGATTTACCGGGACAAGTACTACTACATGGGTGATTTTGAACTCATGACACTCGCGTTCAGGCTCGACCTTGGGAGCTATTACCTCGGCGTCGTCTCGCGCCCCTTCAAGCTCGGTATTTCCGCCCTTGAGGTCCCCGCCTTCGCGCCGCAGGGCGGCCGCGCCGCCGGCAGCATCATGGCCCTTTACAATCGGCGGCTGGCCGCGATCGCGCGGTCGCGGATGAGGCGGGGCACGTGGGGAAAGCGCAACACCGGCCGATATTTCGGCTTCATAAGCTACGAGCTCAACGGCCGCCTGCTTCCCCGCGTCGTCGGGCAGCTTCTTGTCTGGATGCTCCTCGAGGCCCGGGAGGGGTGGAGGACCTGGTTCTCCCTCCGCGGCGCCGATGCCCCGGCCCCCATGCCGCACCCCAGCCCCGCAAAGACCTGATTCACCCGTGCCACCGGTCCCCCCCACCGTTCCCGCCGCGGCCCTCGCCCGGTTCCCAGCCGAGGTGCTCGAGGCATACCAGCGCTACCGCGCGACGGGCGACGCAAGCGCCGTCGAGGCATTGGTGATCGCGGCCGCCGTCGATTACCGCCCGCTCGGATCCGGGCCGGTCCAGGCCGTCTCCGACTCGACGCGCCTGCTTGAGGACATGGGATACGACTCTGTCGCGGTGGCCGAGCTCGTCTTCTTCCTCGAGGACCTGTTTGAGATGACGATCGGCAACGACGACATCGTCGGGGTCAGAACTATAGGCGACCTTCGCGCCTGCGTCATCCGAAAGCTCGCGGGCAAATCGGGCGCCGCGTGAATCCAGTTGTCACCGGCGTCGGGTTCATCACGCCGATCGGCAACGATCGCGCCTCGGTCGAGCGAAACCTGAGGGACGGCCGCCACGGCATCGAGCACGTCGAATTCCTGGGAAACGCGGACCTCCCCGTGAAGGTCGCCGGAACCGTCAAGGGGTTCCAGGTGGAATCGCCAAGGTGGCGCGACTGGGCGTGGCCGGCCGCCTATGAAATCCCGAAGGATGTCCTGCGCGGCCTCGCCCCGCACGGCGTCTACGCGATTTGCGCGGTCGAGCAGGCGCTCGCACACGCGGGCCTGCGCGCCGCCGACATCGCGGAGGACTCCAGCACGGGGCTTTACTGCGCTTCCGCGGGCTCGGCCATGCTTCTGCACCACAACATCGCGCAGATGAGGGCCGTCCGCGGGTCGCGGGGAAATCCCCTCGGCGTCGTCAGCTCGATCGCCGGAACGCTCAATTTCAACCTTTCCGCGCATTTCCGAATCACGGGGGCCGTCTGCGGGTTCGTCTCGGCCTGCGCGTCGTCGAGCCACGCGCTCGGGTACGCGATAGACGAGCTGCGCCTCGGGCGCCTTAGCCGCGTCGTCGTCGTCGGGGCCGAGGAGCTGAACGCCGACTCGCTTCTCCCCTTCGCCCACATGAGGGCGCTCTCCATCCAGCCCGAGGCCCGGCTGGCCTCCCGCCCGTTCGACGTGAGCCGGGACGGCTTCGTCGGGGCCGGCGGCGCGGTCGCCATGATCCTTGAGATGCCCGCCCTTGCGGCCAAGCGGCGCGCCCGCGCGCTCGCGGTGGCGATGGGATGGGGGCAGGCGGCGGACGGATTCCGCATAGCGGCATCGCACCCGGAGGGGGCGGGCCTGCGGCTCGCGATGGAGCGGGCGCTTGCGGACGCAAGGGTCGGGCCGGAAGGCATCGGATACGTGAGCGCCCACGCCACGTCGACCCCCGTCGGCGACAGCGCCGAGGCGCTTGCCATCGGGCAGGTCTTCACCGCCCGCGGCCTGACTCCCAGGGTCGGGGCCACAAAGGGCCTGACCGGCCACACGCTTTCGCTCTCCGGGGTGATGCAGGCAGCCTTCGGCGTCCTTTCGATCGAGGGCGGCTTCATGCCCGGCAACCCGCACCTCGGCGTCGCGGCCCCGGAGTGCGACGGAATGGAGCTTCCCCGCGAGACCGTCGCCGCCGCGCCCGGCAGGATATTGTCGAACAGCAGCGGTTTCGGCGGCAGCAACGTCTGCCATGTATTTGCAGCGCCAAACGGGTTTACGGGTTGAAGCCACAGGCCCCCCCGGGGCAAGATCGAATCCCCTCCAATGGCCGATCCACTCACCGCACAGTTAAAGCAGCTGATCGTCGAGACCCTGCGCCTTGAGGATATCACGCCGGCCGACATTCCCGACGGAGAGCCGCTGATCGGCGGCGGCCTCTCGCTTGATTCGATCGACGCCCTTGAGCTGGTCGTGCGGCTGGAAAAGGAATTCGGGATCAAGATTGCGAGCAGCGAGGAGGCGCGCCGGGCGCTTGCCAGCGTGACGGCGCTGGCGGCCTACGTTCGCCTGAGGGGCGATCCGTCGAGACTCCCGGCCTGACGGCCAGCGCCGCCCCACCGCAGCATGGCCGAATCCGCCGCATCCGTACAGGTCGCCGCCTGCGGCTGCGTCACCCCCTTCGGGGACGCCGCGCAGACCCTCGCGGCCCTCCTGCGCGGCGAATGCGCCCTTCGCCCCGTCGCCATCCTGGGCCGCGATGGCGGGGATGCCGTCCCCCTGGCGCTCATCCCCGGGCGCTCGCTCGACGAGACGGCCCCGCCGGACTGGCTGGAAGCCATCGGTCGGCTGAACGTTACGATCCCCGGGGGCGACTGGGGCTCGCCCCGCCGGCCCGTATTCGTGACGGGCAGCAATTTTGGCGTCGGCGGCCTCTATGCGCTTCGGCGCACGGGCGACACGTCGTTCGCGGCCTGGGGCGCGCTTCCGACCTGCACGGAGCGGCTGCGCGCCGAGCTCGGCTGGGGTCCCGATGTGTCGATCGTCTCCCACGCCTGCGTTTCCGCGCACCTGGGGCTGCTCCTCGCCTCGCGGGTCATCTGGTCGGGCCTGGCGGACGAGGCCCTTGTCCTGTCATTCGACTTCCTGAGCCCGTTCGTGGCGGGCGGCTTCCATGCGCTCAAGATACTCAACTCCGACTTCCCGGCGCCCTACAGGGACCGGGAATCCGGCGCGATAGGCCTCGGGGACGGGGCCGGGTTCGCCGTCCTCTCGCGCGGGCGCGGGGAATGGATCCTCTCGGGCCAGAGCCTCTACAACGAGATGTACCACTTCACGGCCAACCGGAGCGACGGCTCGGGTTTCTCGCAGTGCCTGGCGCCCGCCGCGGCGGCCGCGCGGGGACGCCGGGTGTGGTTCAAGGGCCACGGCACCGGGACACTCGACGCCGGGCGGCTCGAAGTCGCGGCCGCCGCTCAGGCGTTTCCCGAGGCCCCGATCGTCGGATGGAAGGGCAGCCTCGGACACACGCTTGGAAGCTGCGGCCTGGTCGAGCTCGCGATCGCGACCGAGGCGGTCCGCGCCGGGCGGACGCCCGGCACCATCGGGGGCCCGGGGAGCCCCATGGGGGCCGGTGTGGCCCTCGAGGGCTTCGGCAACGGCGAGTTCGACGGGGTCGTGTGCGCCAGCAATGCGTTCGGAGGCGCCCATGCGGCGTTCCTTCTCAGCCATGCTTGAGCGACACATCCAGTCGGTGATCACCGACGACGCCGGCTCCGAGACGCCGGCCGAGGGAAGAAACCGGCTCAAGGGACATTTTCCCGCGGGATCAACGCGCCGGATGACGACGCTCGGGCTCATGGTCGGGAACGCCCTGGCGGAGCTCAATCCCGGGCCGGAGGACGCGATCGTCTACGCCTCCGGCTACGCCGAGACCTGCGCCCTCGAGAGCTTCCTCGACAGCTTTCCCGCTCCCAGCCCGACGCTCTTCCAGACATCGATACACCCGAGCGCGGTGCAGCAGCTGATGATCGGGCGACAGGCGGCTGTCCGCGAGTTCCTGCCGCTCTCGGGCGGCTCCCTGTTCGCGTTCCACGCCCTGCGCGCCTCGCTCCTCTCGCCCGCGCCGCGCGTGCTGCTGTGCGGCGGCGAGGAACGGGGAACCTGGCTGCTCGGGCATGGGCTGGCCAGCGGGCGCACGTACGCGTTCGCCGCGTCCCTGCAGACGGAAAAGGCCCCCGGGTCGCTTGGCAAGGTGCGCCTGACACGCGCCGAAGGGATGGGGGAGCTCGGCCTTGACGCCTGGTTTGACCTGCTCCGCGCGCGGGAGCCGTTTGCGGGAATGATCGCCCCGGGCTGGCACATGGAGATCGAATGGCACTGACCCAAACAGCGGGCGCCTTTCCCCGGAATCCGGGCCCCTCCTGGGGCTACCGCTTCCTCAGGCTGGCCGACCGCGCCCTTCCGGAGGCGTTGTTTCGCCCGCTCAGGGGCGCCGGCACTTGGATCGCCGTCGCCACGATGCCGCGCCAGCGCCAATGCTCCCGGGACTACCTGCGCATCGTCCTAGATCGCGAGCCTTCCCTCGTCGAGGTGCACCGCCATTTCTTCGCCGTCTGCGAGGCGCTGATGCTCCGGCTCAGGGTGGCCAACGGCCACAGCCACAGGTGCATCCTGGAGCCCGACGCGGTCGATTTTTCAAGGTGGCTCGCGTCGGACCGCCCCGTGTTCCTGGGGACATTCCATATCGGCAACTCGGACCTGGCGGGTTTCATGCTCGTGGGGCAGGAGCATCGGCGGGTGCACCTGGTCCGCCTTCGCATGGGAAACTCCCACGACACCGACGCCCTCGCGGAGCGCTTCGGCGAACAGCTGCAATTCGTCTGGGTGAACGAACCCGGCGAGCTCCTGTTCGCGCTGAAGGAGGCGGCCGCCAGCCGGGACGCCGTGGCGCTCCAGTGCGACCGGCCCGAGCACAGCGCCCGGACCGAATCGTTCGATTTTCTCGGGGGGAAGCGTGTCTTTCCCTTCACGATATATCATCTGTCCCTGATTTTTGGGCGCCCGGTCCTCCTTTCATTCGGCGCGCCCTCGGCGCCGGGCGAATCGGTGGTGCGCGCGTCGCCCGTGTTCGAGCCGCTGGAGGGCGAGGCCAGGGAGGCGGCGCTCGGGCGGGCGAGGGAGCATTTCCAGGGGTTCCTGCGGCGCGTCGAGGCCCACCTGCGCGCGAATCCCTACCAGTGGCTCAACTTCATCCCGCTGTGAAAGGCCGAATCACACGCCTCCGGCTCGTGGCTATGTACTTCCTTTCCTGGGCCGTTTTCGGGTCGGTGGGGCTCCTCCTGAACATCGCCTGCATGGTTCTCATGGTCCTCCCGTTCCGGAGCGCGTACGAGCCCGCGGTCCGGGCGACCATCCGGCGCCTGTTCGAGGCATGGATGGGCTGGCTCCACGCGTCGCGCATCGTGAGGGTCGAATGGAAGGGATTCGGGGACGGCCCGCTGCAGCCGGGAACGGTCTACATCGCGAATCATCCCACCCTGATCGACGCGACGGTCATCCTCGCACGCCTGCCGGACGCCGTCTGCATCTTCAAGCCCTCGCTGATGCGCAACCCCGCGGTCGGGCCCGCGGCGGTGATGGCGGGCTACGTGAGGGGCGACGCCGGCCTCGACCTCATCAAGGCGGCGGCGGCCAAGGTGGCGCAGGGGCAGTCGCTGCTCGTTTTTCCGGAGGGCACCCGGACGGCCCCCGGCACCTCCGTCGGACTGATGAAGCCCGGATTCGCGCTCATAGCCGACAGGGCGAAGGCGCCCGTCAGGCTGATGATCGTCAGGGCCTCCCCGGGCCTGGGCACCCGGGGCACCCCGTGGTGGCGCGCGCCCGCGTTTCTGCCGGGGTCGGTCGAGGTTTCGCTCGACCGCGCGTGGCCCTACGTGCCCGGGAGGTCCGCAGCAGAGTTGACCCAGTCGGTCGAGGAGCGAATCTGCGAGGTGCTTGGATAGACCCTCCTTGAACAGCCCCAACACCCACCTGGTGCTCATGCCCGCGTTCAACCCGGGCCGGCTACTCGCGGACACCGTCGGGGATGCGCTCTCGAACTGGGGCCACGTCTGGGTCGTCGTCGACGGGAGCACGGACGGGAGCGAGGACCGCCTTCCGGAGATCGCCCGGGAGCGGCCCGGCCTGCGGGTGATCGTCAGGCCCCGGAATGGCGGAAAGGGGGCCGCCGTCCTGACGGGGGCGCTGGAGGCGCTCGGCGCGGGATTCACGCATGCGCTTGTCATGGATGCCGACGGCCAGCATCCGGCGGACCGGATCGGCGATTTCATGGAGGCGTCGATGGGGGCGCCCGGCGCACTCGTCTGCGGCAGGCCCGTCTTCGGGCCCGAGGCTCCCCGGGCCAGGATCTACGGGCGCAGGCTGAGCGTGGGCCTCGTCCACCTCGAGACGTCGGGCAGGGGGGCGGCCGATCCCCTTTTCGGTTTCAGGGTCTATCCGCTGGCGCCGCTTGTCCGCGTGCTCGGGGGCACCCGCGGCGGAAGGCGCTACGATTTCGACCCCGAGGTCGCCGTAAGGCTGGCCTGGATCGGGACGCCGGCCATCAACCTCCAGGCCGCCTGCAGGTACATCGCCCGCGAGAGCGGAGGCGTCTCCCATTTCCGATACCTGAGGGACAACCTGCGGATGGTGGGGATGCACGCCCGGCTGATCTGCGCAATGATCCTCGGGCGCCGCGGCGCGGGCGCGGCATGAATCCGTCCCGCTCGATCCTCGCCTCGTTCGCGCTGCTCACGTCGGCTTTCGGCGCTCCGGATCCGGGCGTGCTGCTGGCGCCCGGGGCCGAGGAGGCGCAATGGAGGCCGCTCATCGACGCGCTCGCGGCAAAGGGCGCCGTGCAGGCCCCTTTCACCGAGCGCCGCTTCTTCCCGTTCCGCAGGGAGCCCATGGTCCTGAAGGGCGTTCTGCGGATCTCCCCCGACCGGGGCCTGAGCCTTCAGTACACGGATCCGGAGGCGAGCGTGCTGATCGCCGACCCATCCGGGCTCTTCCTCAGGACCAGCGACGGGCGTACGCGCGAGCTTCCCTCGGGTTCCCGGGAGACCGGCGCGATCGCCTCGCTGCTCCCGATCATGCGCTTCGACCTTGCGGCTCTCTACCCCCGGTTTGCCATCCGCGCCCGTCGGACGGGGCCGGACTGGGTGTTCGAGTTCACGCCGCACGACTCGGACGTCGCCGGGTCGCTCGGCACAATCTCCGTCGGGGGCACCGGTTCCGATGTCCGCCACCTCGAGTTCAAGCGGTCCTCCTCGCAGCGGATCGAGATCGAGGTCGGCGAGACGCGGACCGGGGTCCTGTTTTCCCCCGACGAGGTGAAGCGATTCTTCCATTGAGATGACCGCCCGCTGATGGAGCCGCCGCGGCAAAAATGGATCGCCCGCATCATTCTCCTCTCCGGGGCGATCGCCGGGCTCGCGTGCCTGGGCCGGCTGAACCTGGACCGGAGGATATCGACTGACATCCTAGACCTCGTCCCGACGGACGAGCGCTCGCCGGAGCTTTCCCTCGTGCGCAACCTGGCGGGCCAGGAGCAGGCCCGCGTGCTTCTCCTCGCGCTCAAGGTGGCCGCCACACCCGGCGAGACCCCGGGGGCGCGCGCCGCGAGGGGCGACCGCTCGGCGGCCCTCTTCGCCGCCGCCCTCGCGGCCTCGCCGGCGATCGCGCAGGCGATGCCGATGTCGGATCAGAAGCCCCGCGACGCCCTCGCGGCCGCCATCTATTCGCAGCGATTCGACCTCCTGCTTCCCGGCTGGCTGGCCGACAGGCAGCGTGCCGCGCCGGCCTCGCCGGCGCCATGGAGCGCCGTGCTCGCCGAGCAGGCGGCCTCGGACCTGGAGGCCTACCTTTCGAAGCCGGAGGCCATGGCGACGCAGGACATCCTCATGTCGGACCCGCTCCTCCTGGTGCCGGGACTCCTGCGCCGGATGAACGGCGTGGCCGAGTCGGGGCTTGCCGCCGGCCGCTCGGGCGATTTCACGCTCATCTGGGCGCGGAGCCGGGGTTCGCCGCTCTCCGCGGACGGGCAGGGTCCCGTGTTCGCGGCCGTGGAGCGCGCGCTGGCGCGCGCGCGGGAGGCGGAGCCCGGCGTGGAGCTTCGGTGGACCGGAATAAGCCTGCTGGCGGCGGCCAGCCGGGCTCGTATCGAACACGAGGTGGCGAGCCTCAATCTCCTGTCGCTCGCATGCGTGATTGCGGTCGTCGCGGCGTGCGTGAGGCGCTTCTACCGGGCGATCCACCTTGTGCCGGTGGTCCTGGGCTCCCTGCTGGGTGCCTGGGTGGCCACAGCCGCGGCCTGGGAGCATGTGCACGTTCTCGTGTTTGTGGTGGGCTCCCTCCTGGCAGGGGTGGCCGTGGACTACGGATTCTACCTCTGCCTCCAGCCGCGGCGGCGCCCCGACGAGCCTTATATCGAGAAAGCCTCGCGCCTGATGAGGCCGCTCCTCGCAAGCGCCCTCACCACCGTCATCGGGTTCTCCTTCCTGCTCTGGTCCGAGCTGCCGTTCATCCGCCAGCTCGGCGTCTTCGTGAGCGCGGGCCTCATCTGCGCCCTGGCGACGGCGCTCCTCTGGTTCGCGCAGGTCGACAACTCCTACATCGAGACGCGCCCCTTCGTCCGCCGGCGCCCCTCGGCTTCGGGAGCCAGGGCCCGCAATGCCGCGCGCGCGCTCCTGGCTACCGGCGCCGCCGTGGCGATCCTCGGGCCGTGGCGCCTGCACTGGAGGGACGACATCCGCGAGCTCGAGATACCCACGCCCGAGCTGAAGGCCAACGACGAGTATGTGAGGGCGCTCTTCGGCGAGACGTCCGGGCGCACCGTGTACCTCACCCGGGGCGCGACTCCCGCCGCGGCGCGCGACTCCCTGCAGCGGTTTCTCCTCTGGCACCAGGAGCATTTCCCCGATGTCCCGGTCGCGAGCCTCGGCTATGCGCTGCCCACCCAGGACGAGTGGGAGCGCCTCCCCGGGCAGCTAGCGCAACTTGGCGACTTCGAGCGGGACCTGAGGGCCGCGCTTGCCCGCCACGGATTCGAGCCGGACGCATTCGCGCCCTTTTTTGAGGCGTGGACCCGGGAGCTCCGGCGAAGGGAGCGCCCCAGCTACGCCGAATTGGTCGGCCGGTTCAGCGCGGTCCTCCAGGGCCCGCTCTCCTCGCTCCTGCACGTCGAGGACGGAATGTGCTGGTTTGCCTCCATCGCCGAGCAGGCGACGGGAGCCGAGCCGCCCGCGGTGACGGACACGGTGAGCGACAGCCAGCTCCAGAACCTCAACCACCTGTTCTCGCGCTACCGGGTGTCGGCGCTGCGGCTGAGCTCGGTGGGCCTTGCGTTCGTGGGCGCGAGCGTGTTCGCGCTCTACGGGCTTCGCCGGGGAATCCGGATCTTCGCCATTCCCGCGGGCGCGTGCCTCTTCGCGTTCGGCCTCTTCGGCCTGATGGGGGTGACGCTCAACCTGTTCCACCTCCTCGGGGCGTTCCTTGGCGTGTGCCTCAGCCACAACTACGCGATCTTCTCCGCCGAGAACCTCGGGAGGGGCGAGGAGCCGCCGCCCTCGATCCGGATGTCCGCGGTCGCGGCGGCATCCTCGTTCGGAGTCCTCGCGCTCAGCCGGATTCCGGTGGTGGCCGCCCTGGGCTCCACGGTGGCGGTCATCGTGCTTGCGGCCCTTGCCATGACCGAGCTGGCGCCCCTTGCCTCGGGCCCCGCCCGCCCCGGCGTCCCCAAGGTCCCGTGACCCGGCCCGGGGCGCGCGTCACTTTTCCGTAAGCAGCTTCGCCCCGGCGATCCTGAAGGCGTACGCATAGCGGCAGGGCATGGCGTCGGGAGCGAGCGGGGGGACCTGGATCGTCACGGTATTCCCGGATGCCGACGCATCGACCCGGCCGGAAAACCCGAGGAGGGTGACGGCGGGATTCGCCGGCGCCTCGACGTTGCGCAGCACGAGCACGGTTCCCGGCCAGCCCGCCGTGATGGCGAAGAGCGCGCCGGGTGATTTTGTGAAGAACGCCTGCTTCACGGCCCGGCCATCGACGGCCTTCTGCCCTACCTGGTCCATCAGATCGTACTTCACCCTGTATTCCCCGTACTCCTGGACGGGCCGGCTTCCCTCCGTCCACTGGCAGGCGCGGCCGGCGAAGCGCGTGCCGTAGATCGCCTCGCCGTTCACCCTGAGCCAGTCCCCGACCTCGACCAGCCGCTGCTGCATGATCACCGGGATCGTGCCGTCCGCATTCGGCCCGATGTCCAGGAGGAGGTTGCCGCCGCGGCTGACGGTGTCGACAAGCAGGAGGACGAGTCTCCTGGCGCTCTTGTAGTCGTCGAGGCCCTCGGCGCGGTTGTAGCCGTAGGAAAAACCGAGGCCCTCGCTTTCCTCCCAGGGATGGGCGGCGCCCTCCATCCCGGCCGCGTACTCCGTGGTGTAATAGCCGCCGTGCTTGTGGCGGGTGTCGCTTCCCCAGCGGTCGTCGATGACGACCTCGCTCCTTGAGGGGGATTCGTTGAAGAGCCACGCGAGCAGCTCCTCGCTCTTCCACTGCTTCGAGGTCATCTCCCACTCGCCGTCGCTGAAGATGATCGCCGGCTTGTAGCGGGTCACGACATCCTTGAACTGGGGGAAGAGGTGCTCGTCCACGAAGCGCCCCCGGTCGCTCAGCCAGAGCGGGTTGAACCACTCGTACAGGGAGTAGTAGAACCCGAACTTGAGCCCCCGGGCGCGGACGGCCTCGGAAAGCTCGCCGAGGAGGTCGCGCCTCGGGCCTGTCTCCACGCTGTTCCACGGCCGGCCCCAGTCCCTGCTGGCCTCGGCGCTCGGCCACAGGCAGAACCCCTCGTGGTGCTTGGACGTCGGCACGACATACCTGGCGCCGGAGCGCGCGAGTATGTCGGCCCACTGCCGCGCGTCGAAGAGCTCGCACGTGAACCGGGTCGCAAAATCCTGGTATTGGAAGCTCTCGCCGTAGCTGGCCTTGTGGAACTGCCACCAGGGATTGTCGGGCTTCCTGTCGGCCATCCGGTACCAGTACCATTCGGCGTATTCGCCCTTCACCCCCCACGCGGGGACGGAGTACACCCCCCAGTGGATGAAGATCCCAAACTTGGCGTCGAGATACCATGCGGGGCAAGGGCGCGCGTCCAGCGAGGCCCAGCTGGCCTCATAGCGCGGCTCGGACGACGCCGGCTCGGAAGTCGCGCGGCTCCCGCCGAACAGGCACAACGCGGCGACCGAGACGATCGGGGGAAGGCGGCGGTCCACGGCGGCAGGCTACGCTCCACCCGTCACAAGCATGATCGCGAACCCGTCATACCCCTTGCTTCCGACGGTCTGTATGGCCGTCGCGCTGACTCGCGGCTCCGACGCGAGCATCTCGTTGAAGCGGCGGACGCCCTGGATGCTCGGGTCCGGGCTGGCGGCGTCGATGACCGCCCCGCCGCGCACGACATTGTCGACGATGATCACGGTCCCGACCCGCGAGAGCCTGAGCGCCCAGGTGAAGTAGTCGGGGATGCCCGCCTTGTCGGCATCGATAAAGATGAGATCGAACGGGCCGCGCCGCTCGTCGGCGATCTGCGGAAGCGTGTCCGATGCCCGGCCCAGGCGAAGATCGACGACGCTCTCCAGGCCGGCGCGCGCGAAGGTTGAGCGGGCCACCGCGGCGTGCTTCGGGTCGGCCTCAAGCGTGACCAGGCGCCCCCCGGGCGGGAGCGCCCGGGCGAGCCATATCGTGCTGTAGCCACCCAGGGTCCCGATTTCCAGGATGGAGCGCGCCCCCTGGATGCGCGCGATGAGGTGCAGCAGCTTGCCCTGGTTTGGGGCCACGCTGATCGCCGGCAGGCCCGCGGCGGCGCTTTCGTCCAGCGCCGCCTGCAATGCGGCATCGGGGCGCACCAGCAGGTCGGTTATGTAGCGATCGACCTCGGTCCACGGATTTTCGGCCATGGGGGATATTTCTCGGAACGCCCCGGCAGGGTCGACCCTTTTCCACCGCGCGGCCGCCCGGTGGCACCTGCGCCGCGCCTTCTCCACGCGGAATGCGGGGGTGGCGCCGAGCGGCTATCGGTATGGACATCCGGACCGCCATGAACTTTCCTCGATTTCCCGCGGATCCCCAACTGCATGAAACGCCCCATGCTCCCCAGATGCCTCGCGACCGCGCTGCTCGCCTGCTGCTCCGCGGCGGCCCAGGACCTGGACCATCAGCCCAAGGGGGAGCAGATCCTTGGCCCCGGGCAGGGCACCGGCAGCCCCGAATGGGTGAGGAGCCTCCTTGAATTCAAGAACGACCCCGCGTCGGACCGGGACGCCTGGCTGCGCGACATGAAGGCCTGGCGCGCCGAGCGCAGGACCCGCATGGGATACGACGACGCCGAGTACCGCCGCCCCGAGTTCGCATGGACCCAGAGCAACTTCATCTCGCCGCAGGTCATGGTCGAGGAGCGCACGCTGTTCGACGTGGAGCACAATCAATGGACCGTCGACCGCTACCTGGACGATCTCGAGTCCCGCTACGGCGGGATCGACAGCGTGCTCCTGTGGCCGGTGTATCCCAACATCGGGATCGACAACCGCAACCAGTGGGACCTGGTGCGCGATCTGCCCGGCGGCGCGCAGGGTCTGCGCAAGGCGGTCGAGCAGTTTCACAGGCGCAATGTGCGGGTGCTGCTCCCCACCATGGCATGGGACAACGGGACGCGGGACCCGGGCGCCCCGCACTGGGTTGCCACGGCCAAGCTGATGGCCGAATGCGGGGTCGACGGGGTGAACGGCGACACATTCAACGGCCTTCCGCGGGCGTACCGGACCGCCTCGGACGCCACCGGCCATCCCGTGATCTTCGAGCCGGAGGGGCCGCCGGCGGCCGACGAGGGGCTGCTGTGGAACAACCAGAGCTGGGCCTATTTCGACTTCACCTTCGCGCCCACCGCGAACAAGCAAAAATGGCTGGAATCGCGGCACATGCCTAATATCTCGGATCGCTGGGCGCGCGACAAGACCCACGACCTCCACGCCGCGTTCTTCAACGGGATCGGCTATGTCAGCTGGGAGAACATCTGGGGGATCTGGAACCAGATCACCGAGCGCGACGCCGAGGCGCTCCGGCGGGTGGCGACGGTCGAGCGCCAGTTCGCCGCCCTGCTGGTGAGCCCCGACTGGGAGCCGTTTGTCCCCACCCAGCAGCACGGGATCTTCGGCACAAAGTTTCCGCTGCAGGGCGTGACGCTGTGGCTTTTCATTAACCAGAATGAATTCGCCGTTTCGGGGCGCCAGGTCAGCGTTCCCCACGTCCCGGGGCGCAGGTATTTCGACGCATGGCACGGAGTCGCCCTCGACCCCGAGATCAGCGGAGACACGGCGACGCTCGATTTTGAGATGGAAGGGCAGGCCTACGGCGCCGTGCTCGCGGTCGACTCCGCCAGCGCCGTCCCAAATCTCGACGCCTACCTGAAGAAGATGGCGGCCCTGACCGCAAAGCCGCTCGCCGGCTTTTCACATGAATGGCATGCGCTGCCTCAGCAAATGGTTGAGCTGCCGTCGACCTATCGGGCCTCGTCCGCCCCGGATGGGATGGTCGGGATCCCCGCCGGGCGCTTCGACTTCCGCGTGACGGGTGTCGAGATCGAGGGCTTCGACTGGGAGGGGCTGGACGTGCAGTACCCATGGGAGCCCTCGCCAAGGCGCGGCCACGATCATGTCATGCAGATCGCGGCGTTCTACGTCGACCGGTATCCCGTCACGAACGCCGAGTTCAAGAGGTTCATGGACGCCTCCGGCTACCGGCCGGCGGACGACCACAATTTCCTGCGCGACTGGGTGGACGGCGGCCCCCGCCCCGGATGGGGGAAGAAGCCCGTCACGTGGGTCTCCCTTGAGGATGCGCGCGCCTACGCAAAATGGGCCGGAAAACGCCTTCCGCACGAGTGGGAGTGGCAATACTGCGCGCAGGGCGCGGACGGCCGCCTGTTCCCCTGGGGAAACGATTGGGACGGCGCCGCCGTTCCAAGGCCGGACAAGGGCCGCGACCTCACGGGCCCCGAAGACGTCGACGCGCATCCCTCGGGCGCCAGCCCCTTCGGCGTCATGGACCTGACCGGAAACGTGTGGCAATGGACCGACGAGTTCACCGACACCCACACGCGCGCGGCCGTCCTGCGCGGGGGGAGCTACTACCAGCCGCAGGCCTCGATCTGGTATTTCCCTCAAACCTACAAACTGAGCGAGCACGGAAAATACCTGCTGATGGCCCCGTCGAAGGACAGGGCCGGGACGCTTGGATTCCGCTGCGCCCAGGATGCCGAGTGACCCCGGGGGCTAGACCTTCGCCGGCTCGACGACGGCGGTCTCCCCGGGTATGGGGCGGCTGCGGTATTCCGAGTAGTCGGGAACGATGCGCTCGTAGACCGAGTCCATCAGCGGGGAGGAGATGATGAAGTCGGCCGAGGCCCGGTCGCAGGCGATGGGAATGTTCCAGACGACCGCCATGCGCAGGAGCGCCTTCACGTCGGGATCGTGCGGCTGGGGCTCGAGCGGGTCCCAGAAGAAAATGAGGAAGTCGATCGTGCCGTCCACGATCATCGATCCGATCTGCTGGTCGCCGCCAAGCGGGCCGCTCTCGAGGCGCTTGACCGGAAACTTCAGCTCCTTCTCCAGCGCGGCTCCCGTGGTGCCCGTCGCGTAGACCTTGTGATGGGCGAGGAGGTCGCGGTTGAACTTGGCCCATTCGATCAGGTCGCGCTTCTTCCTGTCGTGGGCGACAAGGGCGATCTTCTTGTTCATCCCCATTTCAATGGTCTTGTAGTTTGGTTTGCTCATGTGGTCCCGCAGCTTCCAGCCGCCCGGTGCCTCCAACAAGGCGATCCGGCGGATTCAGTCAATAGGCGGTGCCCGCCGCACTGAGCCCGGGCCGATGAATGGGGAGAACCCTGATCCGCCTGGCACACGGATTCCTCACCGCACCATTGTGCCGCCGGGGCGCAACGTTGTCGCACGGCCCGCGTCAATTCACCAAACCTATTGCTGAGAAAGGCATTGGATTTTCGGAGGCACTGGGGTACGTTCACAAGATTGGCTATTTTTCGGCCTCCCGGCAGCCGGTCGGCCTGCTCGACTTTTGTCCAGACGATTCACGGCACAACCACCTGTAAGAACAAATGTTATGAAGGATTCGGACACGGCGGAAGCCCCCAAAAAACATCACAAGCATTCCGGACAGCCCCCGCCGCTTCGCAAGCGCCTGGAGAACCACTGGGGCCTCGCGCTGGTGTGCCTGGTTTGCTTCCTGCTGTGCGTATGGCTCATCATCCACTGGCTGTCCCGGCCGAAGCCCAAGCCGCCCGCCCCGGCTGGAATACCGGTCTCAGCCGGCCACGCAAAGCTTGGGGACATCGACATTTTTCTCGATGCACTGGGCACGGTGACGCCCGTGTACACGGTCACCGTGACGAGCAGGGTGTCAGGCGAATTGACCGACGTTCGCTACAAGGAAGGCCAGCTGGTTAAGAAGAACGACCTCCTGGCGGTGATCGACCCCCGCCCGTATTCCGCGCTCCTCGTCCAGGCCCAGGGCCAGCTGGCGCGGGACCAGGCGCTCCTTAAGAACGCGCGCCTCGACCTCGGCCGCTACCAGAACGCCTACGAGCAGCATGCCATCCCAGAGCAGCAACTGGCGACCCAGCAGGCCCTGGTCGAGCAGGACATCGGGGTCGTCGAGCTGGACCAGGGCAACCTCGCCTCGGCGCAGGTCAACGTCGATTACACCCAGATCACATCGCCGATCGACGGCCGGGTGGGGCTGCGCTCGGTTGACCCGGGCAACATCGTCTCCGCGGAGGGAACCGTGGGTCTCGCGACCATCACCCAGCTGCAGCCCATCACGGTCATCTTCAACATCGCCGAGGACGACCTGTCGCGGGTAGCCGAGCAGATCGCCCTCGGCCGGACGCTCCGCGTCGATGCGCTCGACAGGTCGCAGCAGCACACTCTGGCCGAGGGAAGCCTGATCACCCTCGATAACCAGATCAACCTGACGACGGGCACCGTCCGCGCGCGGGCGACATTTCCGAACCTGAAGAACGAGCTTTTCCCAAATCAATTCGTGAACGCGAGGCTCCTGGTCAAGACGCTGACCCAGGTCGTCCTCGTGCCGGCGGCCGCGATCCAGCGCAACAGCGACGCCGCGTTCGTGTATGTCACGCAGCCCGACAGCACCGTGAAGTCCCGGGACGTCAAGATCGTGGCGACCGAAGGGGAGGTTTCCGCCGTCACGGGCGTAAAGCCGGGTGAACAGCTTGTGACGGACGGCTTCGACAAGCTGCAGGATGGGTCGAAGATAGCGATTAGGCAGAACCCCCCGCCCGCGGCGCCCGCAACGCCGGCGGCGGCGCCCTAGTAGATCGAGTTCGAATGAATCCATCCCGCCCGTTCATCGAGAGGCCGATCGCGACCTCGCTGCTGATGGCTGCGATACTGCTGACCGGCATCATCGCGTTCCGCCTGCTGCCGGTCGCCGCGCTGCCCGAGGTGGACTATCCGACGATGCAGGTCCTGACGTTTTATCCCGGGGCCAGCCCGGACGTCGTCGCCTCGGCGGTCACGGCGCCGCTCGAGAGGCAGCTGGGAGAGGTGCCCGGCCTTAACCAGATGCTTTCCACAAGCTCCGAGGGTGCCTCCGTCATCACGCTGCAGTTCGCACTGACCCTCAACATCGACGTCGCCGAGCAGGACGTGCAGGAGGCCATCAATGCCGCGCAGAACTACCTGCCTCCGCAGCTGCCGATGCCGCCGGTGTACAACAAGGTCAACCCGGCCGACGCCCCCATTCTGACCCTGGCGCTCACGTCGAACTCTATCCCGCTGTCAACGGTCGAGGACTACACCGACACCAGGCTCGCCGAGAAGATCTCGCAGCTGCCGGGCGTCGGGGCGGTGACGATAAGCGGCGGGCAGAAGCCGGCGGTGCGGGTGCAGGTAAACCCAACGCAGCTCGCGTCCTACGGCCTGAACCTTGAAAACGTGCGCGCGACCCTGCTCGCGGCCAGCCTCGATTCGGCGAAGGGCAGCTTTGACGGCCCCAGCCAGAACTACCAGATCGCGGCGAACGACCAGATCACGACGAGCACGGAGTACCGCCGCCTCGTTCTCGCCTACAGGGGGGGCACCCCCGTCATGCTGAAGGACGTCGCCAACGTGGTCGACGGGATCGAGAACAACCAGGAATCCGCCTGGATGAACTCCATTCCGGCGGTGATCGTGAACATCCAGCGCCAGCCGGGGGCCAACATCATCGACGTGGTCAACCGCATCAAGGTGCTGCTGCCGAAGCTCCGGGCGACGATCCCCCCCGCGATAACGATAACCGTCCTCACCGACCGCACGACCTCCGTCCGCGCCTCGGTGTCTGACGTCGAGTTCGAGCTGCTCCTCTGCATCGCGCTCGTCGTGGCGGTCATCTTCGTCTTCCTGCGCACGTTCGCCGCGACGATCATTCCCAGCATCGCTGTGCCGCTGTCGCTGGTGGGAACCTTCGGCGCGATGTACGCGCTCGGCTTCAGCCTGAACAACCTTACGCTGATGGCCCTGACGATCTCCACCGGGTTCGTCGTCGACGACGCGATCGTGATGATCGAGAACATCAGCCGCTATGTCGAGCAGGGCGAGGCTCCCCTGGCCGCGGCGCTCAAGGGGGCGGAACAGATAGGGTTCACGATCATGTCCCTGACCGTCTCGCTGATCGCCGTCCTTATCCCGCTGCTGTTCATGGGGGACATCACCGGGCGCCTGTTCAGGGAGTTCGCGATAACGCTCAGCGTGACGATCCTCATTTCCGCGGTCGTCTCGCTCACGCTGACGCCGATGCTGTGCGCGAAGCTCCTCAAGCACACGGACCCCTCGAAGCAGGGCAGGTTTTACAAGGTTTCAGAGAGGATGTTCGACGAGACGATCGCCTTTTACGGCCGGACTCTCGACTGGGTGCTCGATCACCGGGGCCTCACGCTCGCGGTCGCGGTGGGGACGCTCGCCTTCACCATCTTCCTCTACGTTGTCATACCCAAGGGGTTCTTCCCGGTCCAGGACACGGGCGAGATCCAGGGCGTCTCCGAGGCGGACCAGAGCGTCTCGTTTGCGGAGATGGCAAGGCTCCAGCAGCAGCTGGCCGCGACAATCCTCAAGGACCCGGCGGTGGAGAGCCTGTCGTCCTTCATCGGCGTCGACGGGACAAACACGACCCTCAACAGCGGGAGGATCCAGATCAACCTGAAGCCGCTCAACGTGCGAAAGAAGTCTGCGTCGGACCTCATCCGCAGGCTGCAGAAGTCGCTCGCCAAGGTGGAGGGCATCAGCCTGTACATGCAGCCAGTGCAGGACATCTCGGTCGAGGACATCGTGAGCCGCACGGAATACCAATACAGCCTGCAGGATCCCGACGCGGGCGAGCTCTCGAGTTACGCCGCGAACTTCGTCAGCCGCCTCAAGGCGCTCCCAGAGCTCGCGGACGTGGCCAGCGACCTGCAGACCCAGGGACGGCAGGCGTCCCTGACGTTTGACCGGTCGACCGCGGCCCGCCTCGGCATCACGCCCCAGAACATCGACGACAGCCTCTACGACAGCTTCGGGCAGCGGCAGGTGTCGACGGTCTTCACCCAGCTGAACCAATACCACGTGATCATGGAGGTCGCCCCGGAATTCCAGACGGGGCCGAACGATCTCCGCGACATCTACCTCATCTCAAGCGCCGGCGGCGCCGTCCCCCTGAGCGCGGTGACCCATGCCACCCAGATCACCGCGCCGATCCTCATCAGCCACATGGGTCAATTCCCCGCGACAACGATCTCATTCAACCTGGATTCAAGCGCCTCGCTCGGCGCCGCGGTCAAGGCGATCCAGAAGGTGGAGAAGGACCTGCCTCAGCCGCCGGCGATGGCGGGCTCCTTCCAAGGCACGGCCCAGGCCTTCCTGAGCTCGCTGACGAATGAACCCATACTGATCCTGAGCGCGCTTGTGACGGTCTACATC
>Ga0182018_10000392_pt1 | contig 57395 bp, 54 predicted proteins | sample 812P2MmetaG_FD_120490 | JGI IMG/M metagenome (GOLD analysis project Ga0182018, IMG submission 120490) | Permafrost microbial communities from Stordalen Mire, Sweden - 812P2M metaG | ecosystem: Environmental > Terrestrial > Soil > Wetlands > Permafrost | place: Sweden: Stordalen | collected... | reverse complement strand
TTCGACATCTACCACGAGATCACCAACGAGGACGCCTACAGGGTGCCGATGAGGATCTTTCCCGCGGTCCACTACACGATGGGCGGGCTCTGGGTGGACTACAACCTCATGTCCAACCTGCCGGGGCTCTTTGTCCTGGGGGAGGCGAACTTCTCCGACCACGGCTCGAACCGGCTGGGCGCCTCGGCCCTCATGCAGGGCCTTGCCGACGGGTACTTCGTGCTGCCCTACACGATCGGCGACTACCTTGCGTCGCAGAAGCCGGGCTCAAGGCCGCCGGCGGACGCCCCCGAGTTCATGCAGGCCGAGGAGAGCGTCGCCGCGGTGACAAGGCGGCTGCTCTCGGTGAGGGGAAGGCTGCCGGTGAGCCATTTTCACAAGCGCCTCGGGCACATCCTCTGGCAGCACTGCGGGATGGCGCGAAACAGGGCGGGGCTGGAGCAGGCCCTCCAGGAGATCCCGGCGCTGCGCGAGGAGTTCTGGGCGGGCGGCCTGGTCCCTGGAAACGGCGACTCGCTCAACCAGTCCCTCGAGCGAGCCGTCCGCGTCGCCGACTTCCTCGAGCTGGCCGAGCTCATGTGCCGCGACGCCCTGGCGCGCGAGGAGAGCTGCGGGTGCCACTTCCGCGAGGAGCACCAGTACGCCGACGGCGAATGCAAGCGCGACGACGCGAACTTCGCCCACGTCGCCGCGTGGGAGTACGCGGGCGAGGGGGCGGTCCCTGTCCGCAACGTCGAGCCGCTCACCTACGAGACGGTCAAGATGAGCGTCCGAAACTACAAGTGATGGCTGCCGCGACCTTCAACGTCACCCTTCGAGTCTGGCGCCAGGCGGGCCCCGGGAGGGAGGGGCATTTCGTCGAGTACGCCGCCCGCGGCGTGAATCCCGACATGTCGTTCCTCGAGATGCTCGACGTCGTCAATGACGAGATCGCGGGCAGGGGCGAGGAGCCGATCGCGTTCTCGCACGACTGCCGCGAGGGGATCTGCGGGACGTGCTCGCTCATGATCGACGGAAAGCCGCACGGCCCCAACCACGGGGTCGCCACGTGCCAGACGTACATGCGCAGCTTCAGGGACGGCGACCGGATCGTGGTCGAGCCGTTCCGGGCGCGGCCCTTTCCCGTCATCAAGGACCTGGTCACCGACCGGGGCGCGTTCGACACGATCCAGCAGGCCGGCGGCTTCATCACGGCGCGGACGGGCTCGGCGCCCGAGGCCAACTCGGTGCCGGTCCCGAAGGAGGTCGCCGACCTCGCGATGGACGCCGCGCAGTGCATCGGCTGCGGCGCATGCGTCGCCGCGTGCAAGAATGCGAGCGCGATGCTCTTCGTCGCCTCCAAGGTCTCCCACCTGGGCCTGCTCCCGCAGGGCCAGCCCGAGCGAGACCGGCGCGTCCTCGCGATGGTCAGCACGATGGACGGCCTTGGGTTCGGCGGCTGCACGAACCAGTACGAGTGCAGCGCCGCCTGCCCCAAGCTGATCTCGCACGACTTCATAGCCCGGCTGAACCGCGACTATGCCAAGGCCGTGTTCCGCTCGGCGTTCAAGCCCGCGCCCGCGGGCGGGGACCCGGGCTGACGCATTTGCTGCAACTTTCGGGGAGGGGCCGTGTTCTCCTGGTAACCAACCACAGAACATGAAGACCAACATCCTTCCCCTCATCGCATTCCTCGCCGCCATCGCGGCCTTTGCCATCCTGCCCGTGAGCGCGGTCGCCGCGAGCTTCGCCGTCACCGTGACCGGCATCCTCTCAATCCTCTTTTCGGACTACGGCAGGAGCCTGGAGCCCGTGCGGGTTCCGGCCCCCGTCCTCCCGTTCAGCCTGGCGGCCATGTCGGCAGGGCACCGGGCGGCGGCCTGATCGGAACGCCGGGCAGCCTGCCCGAGTCTCCCATGGCCCGCGAGACGGCCGACCCGCCGGGGTCGGCCTTTTCGTCTGCGGAGTCCCGGAGCCCGCCGGTCCGGGGCGTCAGAGCACGCTGCTGAAGACGGTGAACGGCGTCCTGGCCTTGATGGCGAGCGGGATCCTCCGGGCATGCGACTCTCCGTCGGATTGCGCCTCAAGCACGACGAATACCTGCTCGGTCGTCTTGTTCAGGAGCGGGTCGAAGATCCGGTGCATCAGCGGCCCAAAATCATGCAGCAGGCCCATCCCATGCAGGACCGCGCCATCTATCGAAACCAGGTGGTCTCCAACCCTGATTCCCGCCCTTGCCCAGGAAGCCGGGACCTCGGTGAACGTGAGCTGGTCGATTCCGCCCCAGATCAGGTGGTGCCGAAAGGAGAGCCTCAGGACCGCCGGGGCCGACGACGACTCGACAACGAACGCGTCCAGCCGGACCGGACGGGAGTCCACGGACGCGAAGGGCGGCGTTCCGTTCGGGGGCGGCCCACCCGGAGAGGATGCATCCTGGGCCGAACAAAGCCCGGCGAAGCCAAGGGAAGCCCACGAGAGGGCGGCCGGGATCTTCATCGCAACCATGAGATTGGCCGCGACCCCCGATGTTCCCTCTAAACGGAGCCCGGGCTAATTGCCTGTCGCGCCGCCGGCTGGAAGGTCGAACAACCGGCTGAGGTCGGAGGCCTGGATGAGTATGTCCACGGCCGCGCCGAGGCCGATGGCGTCGTCCTGGTCGAACCGCCCTTTCCCGGGGCTGTCGACATCGAGGACGCCGACCAGGTCCCCGCCCTGGATAAGCGGCACGACGATCTCGGAGCGCGATGCGGGATCGCAGGCGATATGGCCGGGAAATGCATGCACGTCCGGAACGACGACCGTCTCCCGGCGCTGGGCGGCGGTTCCGCAGACCCCGCGGCCTAGGGCGATCCGGACACAGGCGACCTTGCCCTGAAACGGCCCGAGGACGAGCTCGCCCCCCCGCATGAAATAGAATCCCGCCCAGTTCAGCTCGGGCAATCCCTGGTAGAGCAGCGCGGCCATGTTCGCCGTGTTGGCCAGGCCATTTCGCTCGCCGGCGAACACGGCGGCCAGTTGCGCGTTGAGCTCCCGGTAGGCGGCCGCCTTGGGGAGGCCGGCGGTGGAATTGACGAGATGCATCGGGGCTGCGGCCGCTCAGCTGGCGGCAATCTTCCGGCTTGCCGCGTACGCCGCGACAACCTTCGGCGGGATGATGTGATAACCGTTGTTGGGGGCGAAGGGCTGCGTCTCCGAGGTGGCCTGGAGATGGATGTGGTGGCTGTCCACCTCGGCGATCTCCAGGCAGTCATCGATGTCGTAAAGGTCGTCGGTGTGGACCGACTGGGTCCCCAGAAGCAGCTCGCTCTTCGCGCGGGCCTTGACCTGCGTCTCGCTTGTGGCGACGACGAAGGCGTTGGCGTGAAGCTCCGTGAACTGACCTGGCAGGTATGCGCCGAGGTTGATGAAATACAGCTTCTGCTCCTGTCCTGACGGCGACTCGCCGAGGGTGATCCGGTGCCCGTCGACAACCTGCAGCTCGACCCACGAGTCGAGGTGCACATGCAACGGATCCCCGAACCACTTGTCCATGAGGCTGTCATAGGTTTGCTCGATCGAGTCCCCGACCGCGAAGACGACGTCATGCAGCTCCGTGTTGCACCTCGGCGCCCGTCCGCCCAGGTAGACTGCGAAGAGTTTCTTGGCCATGGGATGCAACTTTCCCACGAAGCCGGATTCAGGCAATTCAATCCTGCCGGGATCCGTTCCTCCGGCTGAAATCGATCGGGGCCCGGCGCATCTCCACCTGACCCGCGCCGGCGAGCGGGGGACTACTTCAGCATGTCCTTGATGAGGGCGTCCCTTTCCTCGACCGAGACCGGCATCACGAACCCCGCATTGCCCTGAATCTTCTCGAGGAAAAACAGCGCATAGTCGCACAGGCGATACTTGTAACGCTCATACTCCGTGACCTCCTGCCCGCCGAAGACGGGCGCGGGGCGCGTCTCGGAAAGCATCCGCATGAGGGCCGGATAGGCGCTCCTGCCGCACTCGAGCATGGCCTTCGACGCATCCTCCAGGTAGGCGTGGGGCAGCCCCCAGGTGTTGAACATCTTTGACTGCTGCAAGGCGTCCGTGAGCACACCGGCCCGCAGCTCTGCCGGCATCTCCGAGTACGTCTTCTGGTCCAGCTTCCGGAGCAGAAGGAGCGGCAGCAGGGCGTCGGCGTTCTTGGTCTTCCGGACGAGCGACACCAGGGAGTCGCTGCTGACATCCTTCCTGCCCCTCAGCTCCCTGTAGGCCAGGGAATTGAAGGGCTCCTTCTTGCGCTTGCTCTGGTCCGCCAGCTTCTGGATCAGCGTGGCGTTGTCCATCGCCTTGTAGGTTTGCGTTGTCTGGGCTACGATCTTCTGCAGGGACTCCAGCTGGGTCCTGGCGCTTTCCTGGGACTTGGCGGCGGCGGCATCCTTTTCCCCGCCGCCGCATCCGGCCACGCAAAGGCACAGGAGCATCGAAGCGGGCACCGCTGTAGTGAGCTTTTTCATGGTCGTCCTTCCTTTTGGGGCGCTCATTGGGTTACAAATCGGTCAGGGTTGGGAACGGCACCGCGTTGGGAAGGACGGGCTGGCCGGAGAATCCGCTGTCCTCGGTGCCCGATGTCGGGGCCCATTTGTTCCAACCGGCCAGGGCGCTCTGAAACTCGGTGTCCAGGTCCTTCCAGGCGGGCGCTATTATGAATTCCGAGGCGTTGCCATTGTTGTCGATGATCCAGCTCCAGAAATAATACCCGAGGATGTGGTTGCTGCATGTCTTGGACTTGAAGCAGACGGCGGCATCAACCGAATAGAACCAGGTGTTGTTGCCCCAGGAAGGCTTGTCGATGAGCGTGTTGGGCGTGCCGTTGCCGCCTGTCGTGTTCCAGCCGCTGTAGAACGTGACCCCGTCGTTGAGCAGCCCATAGTAGCCGTATCCCGCGCCGTTGACCCGGTCGATGTTCCACCCATCCGCATCGGCCCTGTCCTGGTCTCCCGAGGCGGCGTATACATTCATCTGGTCGGTCACGTCGTACACCCACGTCATCTGGATCATGCAATCCGTGTCGCAGTCGCAGTTTTTCCCGCAAGTCGCCGGATTGAATGTGAACGCCGAGTTCAGGGGAAACGCGGCGGGATGGGATTGAACGGTGCCGCTGAAGACCCAGCTTCCGCATTCCAGCGTGGGATTGCATCCGGTCAACGAGCAGGCAAGCACGGCGGCGATGGCGGATGTCGCCGCTGCGAGCAATAGGGGGGCGTTTGGTTTCCTTTTCATGGCGGGGGTGTTTCTCTTGAGGGTCTCAACAGGTCTCATCTACCGGTGCGCCTTCAGGCGGCCTGGTGCGGGCGAGGAATTCCCACCTCGAATGGCGGCTTGCAGGGACGGCGGCATCTCCAGGTCGCCGGCCGCTCCAAACGCTGGCCGGGCGATTCGACGTGGCTCGCGTTCACCGTGTCCCATCGGTCCCGGGGTCCCGTGACCCGTAAGCCCGCTTTCCAGGCTCCGCAGGACAAGCGAAAGGACAAGCAGCAGGTTCGCCGTCAGCAGCGCGACGTAAAACGCGGCCGACAAGACCGGAATACCCGCGTTCAGCGCGGGCCACCACGAAAAGCCGTGCCCCAGGCACGGGCATGCCAGGAAGCCTGCGTCCCCGGCGACCCTTCCAACACGATAGAGGGTCACGGAAAACGAGAACGCCGTTATCAGCATCAGCTTTATCCTGGTGTTGCGCGGGACCGCGATGAAGACGGCCAGCAATATCTCGGCAAGTCCCGCGGCCAGGAACAGGTGGCCTGTCTGAAGGGGCAGGATCGGATCCGAATATCCGAGGATGGCGTCCTTTTGAAGGGAGCTGACAACCTTCAGGACCCCCGAACACGCGAGTATGGACGCAATCAGGAACTCAAGCGGCCGCACCCATAGGCTCATGAAGGCATATCGCCTGAGATCTAGGCCAATCTTTTGCATGACCGGAAAGCCATTTTCCCGCGCGCGATCGGGGTTGATGGGGCAACGGTCGTTCTGAGGGTGCGATCGGGACAACGACCATGATTACGTAAATTCGCGTAGGTGTTGCCGGGCCAAAGACCGAGGCGGAGCCATCCTTGTTCGGCCAGGAATTCCCGACAAACGACGGGGCATCCCGGTCGACGCCGCCTGGGGCCCGCTCTCGGGCGGAGGTGACTGCGCCGGTGCCTACTCCGACCGCAGGGCTATGATGGGATCAACGTGGGTGGCGCGACGCGCAGGCATGAACGTGGCGACGAACGCGACGGCGGAAAGCAGCAGCGCCACCGCGCCATAGGTGATCGGATCGAGCGGGCTGATGCCGAAGAGTTGGTTGGCGATGCCGTCACGGGCCGCCACGGCGATGAGGGCGGTGCCGCCTAGCCCGATCGCCAGGCCAATGCCGAGTTGGCGCGCGCCCTGGCCCAGGACCATCTTCAGGATCCGGCCGTGGTTGGCGCCCAGGGCCATCCGGATCCCGAACTCCTGCGTGCGCTGGTTGACCGAGAACGACATCAGTCCGTAAAGCCCGACCGATGCGAGGATGACCGCCACCAGCCCGAAGACGCTGAACATCGCCGCGATGATGCGCGTGCCGCCGAGGAAGCTCTCCTGGTTCTCCTTGGCGGTTTCGACCCAGTAGAGCGGCAGGTTGGGATCGATTTGGTTGACCGTCCGCTGGAGGGCGGTGCCGAGCGTGGCGGCGCGACGGCCGAGGTCGCCACCGCCGCGGGGGCGGACCACCACGGTCGCGAACTGCTGGCTCACGGGGCCCGCCAGCACAGGGCCGAACAGGGTGGAGAAGTAGGGCACATAGAAGCCCGTATCGTCGACCTGCGGATTGTTGAACGGCCCGAGCATGCGGACGGTCGAGGTGACGCCGACGATCGTGCGCCACGGACCGAAGAGCTGGCCGTTGTTGCCGACCGTGCGGAAGCGGCGGCCGATCGCGCTCTCGTTGTGAAAGTGTTTCTGCGCGAAGGCGGCGTTGACGATGGCGACGGGGAGCTTCATGTCACTGTCATCGAGCGCGAAGTCTCGGCCCTCGCGTATCCTCGTTCCAAGCACGCCAAAAAAGCCGTCCGTGACCTGCTCGAAGTTGGCGTTGGGGCGGTCGCTGTCCGTGGGATAGGACTTGCCCTCGATCTCGACGGGCGTGAAGCCCGAGAACGTCATGCGGAAGCGGTTGGTGAGCGCGGCGCCCTCGAACTCGGGATTGGCGCGCAGCTCGTGGACGAGGCGGTCAAGAAACAGTTTGCGGGCCTCGGGTGTCGGGTAGTCGCCTTCCATGAGTCCCATGCGCGCGACGAGCACCGCGCTGTTGTCGTAGCCCCAGTCGATTCGGTTTCGGCGCAGGATCGACTGCAGCTGCAGCAGCGCGCCGATGAGCAGGACGCAGGTGACGATGATCTGGAGCACGACGAGTCCGCGGGTGATGACGGTCACGGTCCGGCTCGTGTTGCCGCGCCCCGCCTCCTTGAGCGCCCCTGCGCCGCTTGTGCTCGATGCCATCCAAGCCGGAACGAATCCGGACACGACGGCGGAAAGCACGGTGACGATGACGACGAATGCCAGGACCGGGCCGTCGATGTTGAACACCATGTAGGTCGGAATCGGATTATCGAGGTTGTGCGCGATGGAGTTGAGCTCGGAGACCGCCTCGAAGGCGAGGGCGACGCCGACGGACGCGCCGAGAACGGCGAGGAGCAGGCTCTCGGTGAGCATCTGCTGGATGAGCCTCCTGCGGGTGGCGCCCAGCGAGGAACGGATCGCGAGCTCCTTCGCGCGGAGCGTGGCGCGGGCGAACTGCATGTTCATCACGTTGACGCACGCGATGAGGAGAATGGCGGCGCAGAACGCCAGCATGGTCCAGAGCACGCCGGCGAGCGCCGGGGGCGTGAAGGTCTTGATGAGCGGATCGACGAGCGCGGTATCGAATTTCTTGTTCGTGTCGGGAAAGGCCTTGGCGAGCTGCCTGGCGATCCCGGTCAACTCCGCGGTCGCCTGGTCATATGCGACGCCCTGCTTTATGAGGCTGAGGACGGAAGGGGTGTTGGCATTCTGGGCGTTTTGGTCGTTTCGAAGCGCGGGCGGATACTCGCTGTAAAGCGGCAGCCAGATTTGCTCGTTGACCGGGAACTCGAAACCCGGCGGCATCACGCCGACCACGGTGGCGGGCTTGCCATTGATGCGGATGCTCTTGCCGATGACGTTGCTTCCGCCGAAGTCACGGAGCCAGAGTTGGTTGCTGATGAGTGCGACCTTCTCCGCGCCGGCCCGGTCATCGCGCGCGGCGAAGTCCCTCCCGACAACCGGAACCACGCCGAGGATCCGGAAAAAGTCGGACGAAACATAGGCGCCGGTGTAGCGCTGCGGGTTGCCGTCGATGGTGACGTTGACCGTCGATCCGGAGATGTAGGCGGCCAGCATGTCGAAGGATTTCTGCTGCTCGCGCATCGCCTCGTAATCGAGCGTGAAGATCTGGCTGCCAAAGCCGTTGGTGTTGGCGTTCTTTTGCGTGGAGTCTATGACCTGGATGCCGGCCAGGCGCTCGGCGTTGGGGAACGAGAAGCCGCGGAGCATCGTGCCGTTGACAACGCTGAACATCGTCGCGACGCAGCAGATGCCGAGCGCGAGCACGGTGACTGCGAGGAGGCAGAACGATTTTTCCTTGAAGAGGACGCGGGCACCGATGCGAATATCCTGGAAGAAATTTGCGAAGTTCATGTCGGTGGGTGGGAGATGAATCAGCCGGAGTGGAAGGGGGCGGCGAAACGGTGACAGCCTGTGCGAGCGGGGGATGCGTTTTGTCGGGGCGCCTGATGAGTGCGCCGCGGTAATTTTTTGCATACGCCATGCCAGCCGCGCTACCGGCGCATAACTGGCTGGTGACGAACGACAAAAAAATCCAGGCCTGTCGGATCACCCGCCGTATTCTCCCGGCTTTGGAACCGGCTGTTCCCAGTTCCGGGACACCGCGTGGGGAGTCTCCGGGGTATCTTTCGTCCGGAATCTTTCCCTGGATCGCCACCCGCGCCGTCAGTATCCCGTTGGGGCTAAACTTCGGCGTCATCGGACCTGGGCCGTAGACCCGTGACACCGCCGTTTGGTATCCCGCGCCGATTATCGGCTTGGAGGTGTCGTTGACAACTGTCCGACCGACATTCAGGCCTTAGGTTCTATGAAGCCTGAAAAGAAAAATGCTGCGCCAGGAACCAAGAAAACGTTCAAGGATCTCGCCTCGAGGAAAAACCCAAAGGGGGGCGGCACTGCGATCTCCCCAAAGACGGCTGCGCCCGCCCCCTTTGATCCGTACAAGAATTGACGGCCCTCGCAGGTTGTTGAAGAGCTGGGTGCGCCAAGGACGCCTGCAGGATGTCCTGCTGTTCCGCCGGATCCCTCCCTGGCGCCAGTCCGGCGCCATCAATTTCCCGGCTTGCCGGCTGATCAGGACTTTCCGACGTCCTCGGGGTGATTGGGCCAGTATCCCTCGTGTATGATGAGGCCTTCTGCCTCCATGAGCGGCCCCAGGACCTTTACTTTCGGGGCGATCCGGCTGAAGACCTCGTGGCAGGTGAGCGGGTTCGGATCGGGCGGAACTCCCATGACCTGCAGGAACGGCGCCTCAGACGTGCCGTAGACGACACGGCCAATCCCTGCGAAGCTGATGGCGCCGCAGCACATGGTGCACGGTTCGGTGCTGGTATACAGTGTCGACTTGGCAAAGGTCGCGCGGTCGATCTTGGGGCTGAAGGCTGAGATCAGCCCGGTCTCGGCGTGCTTGGTCACGTCGTGGGTGGAATGGACGCAGTTGGAGAACTCGGCCAGGATCTTGCCGTCCTTTACCAGGAGTGCGCCAAAGGGACCGCCTCCATGGGTTGTGGCATATCGGGCAAGCTCATACGCGCGGGTCATGAATATCTTATCTTCCGCCGTGCATGCGGGATCGTCCCGCGAGGCTGCCGGAAACTCGGCAAACGCGCTCGAGGCCAGGAATACAAGCGGTGTGAAATAGGAAAGGCGCAGCGGGGTGGGGATCATGGGCATTTCACTGCAATAAACATGCCAGAAGGTTGCACAAATGTTGTCCTTGAACGCAGCCTATATGCGCGTCGACGCGCGATTGAAAATCACGCTGCCCGCGGCAAAACGCGACCGCCGGATCGCCACTCGCTACGAGAAGCTGGCCGTGACATTCCCCGGCTTCGGCCCGTTCGCTAAGGTGCACGATGTGCCCACGCATGAGGCATGAAGATGCTCCTTAGTTTCGAGCCAAGCCCTCGTCCGCCTCCAGCATGGCGAAAACGCTTTCGGGCTCCAAATGCGCCACGTGGGCATATGTGGTGGCCAGCCCGATGGGAAAACGCGCTTCCAAAGGAAACCCCGGCTTCCCGAGATTCACCGCAATATGGTTCCACTCGAGAATACGCTCAGGCGTCGCCCGAGGCAGCCTTAAGAACCAGGCCGACACCTCGTCGTCCGTGCGGCTGGATGCGATGACGATTTCCTCCTTCGTGGTTCCGAAGTGTGACAGGAATACCTCATCAACGCTGTTCGGTGCTCCGAATCGTGCCTCGTATTCTGGCGGCAATTTCCCAACCCGCTGCAATCGTGCCTTCGCTATGATTCGTGGCAACCAGACGCAATCGGCTAGGCGTTCTCGAGGTGCGGGAATCACCATGGCAGGACTTTCTCGAAACAGGGCCTTGGTGAGCCGGTTATCGGGGCGCTGCCTTCTCCATGGCGTCAAGCCGGGCAGTCAGGGCCGCGATCGCGTTCTGCTGTTCGGCGATGATCCTGCCCTGTTCCTCCACGCGATCGTGCTGCTTCCGAAATTCATTGAGGAGCATGGCGTTCACCGCGTCGTAGCGCACGCTGTAGACCTGGTGGTCGGCATCGCGGGTGACCAGGTCGGGTGAAACCTTCTCAACCTCCTCGGCGACGAGCCCGAACTGGGGCGTGCCGTTGGGGTCGATCCCCTGCCTGTAGCGGAAGGTGACGGGGCGCAACGCGAGGATCGCCTCGCTGGCCGAGCCCATGTCCTGGATGTCCTCCTTGAACCGGCGCGATGAGGGGGCCACGCCGAGCTGGCCGTTGCCATTGACGACAACGGGACTGCCGGTGACGGCCGTGCCTGATACGCCGGCGATGAAGGTCTGCGACTGGGTTCCAACGGTTCCCAGGCGGATGGTATTGGCGTCTCCGGCCACGCCCGGGTCGAAGACATCGATGTCGTTGCTGCCTGTGGTGAGGTTTTTCCCGGCATTTCCGCCGATCGCGATATTGTTGCTCCCTGTCGTGTTGCCAATGAGCGCCGAGGTGCCGCACGCCGTATTGTTGGCACCGGTCTGATTGTCACCGAGCGCCTGAAAGCCGAGGGCCACGTTGTTGGAGCCGGTCTGATTGCTAGGCATCACATCATAGCCGATGGCCACATTGTTGCTGCCGGACGTGTTGGCAAATAGCGCTGAGAAGCCGGACGCCGTATTCGAGCTGCCCACCGTGTCTGAAAAGAGCGCCAGGCCGCCGACAGCCGTGTTGTCGTTCCCACTGATGCTGTTGGCGAGGGCCTGGGTGCCGTCGGCCGTGTTATTCATTCCGCTGGCCAAGGAAGCGAGAGCCTGGAGGCCGGTGGCCGTGTTGTTCGGTCCGGTTGACGGGGTGATCGAGCCCGCAAAACCCGCACCCGGGTTTATGCGCATGGTCGGCGTCGGGGTGAGCCTTCCGATAGGTGTCACGGGGCCACCTGGCAGAATGGGACCGATATCCGGCGGTCCCGCGTTTGCGATTGCACAGGCAAGCAGCGCGACGATGGAGCTTACGACATTGAAGGGTAACCTTGTTGATTTTTTCATGGTGCTTCGGTTGACGGACACGGATGGGATCCAAGAAGGGACCCAAGGATTGCGCAGGGCAAGCAGGAGGGGAAACGCCCGGTGGAATGACGCCGCCGTCCAGGGAAACCTGCTCGGGTGGGAGGAGTTTCTGCTGTCAGTCCTGCCGCCGGTAGACCAGAATGGCGATGGTGGCAACCCCGCGCAATTTCACGGCCTCCCTCCTTCGCCTTGCCTGCGGCGTTCGCCTGATCCCATCCGCCGCGTTGCCCGGGGCTCCGTTCGTCATCTTTGCGAATCACTCGAGCCATCTTGATTTCGCGACGATCTGGGCGGCGCTGCCGTCCGACATGCGCCCGTCCGTGCGGCCGGTCGCGGGCCGCGACTACTGGGAGAAGACCGCGCTGCGACGCTGGCTGGCGACGCGCGTCTTCAACGCCGTCCTGATCGAGCGGAAAAAGATCACCGTCGCGACAAATCCGATGGAGCCGATGCTGGCGGCGCTTGCCGGCGGGTCGTCCCTCATCGTTTTCCCCGAGGGCACGCGCGGCGCCGACGGCGAGATCCAGCCCTTCAAGGGCGGCCTATACCACCTCGCGCAGAGCCGGCCGGCGACGGCCTTTGTCCCCGTGCTTCTCGACAACCTCAACCGCGTCCTGCCAAAGGGCGAATTCCTCGCCGTGCCGCTGATCGCGATGATCGCGGTGGGCGCTCCGCTGCTCATCGGAACCGGCGAAACAAAGCCCGACTTCCTCGCCCGCGCCCGGCGGGCGCTGGAATCACTCAGGCACCCCTGACCATGCACCCCGATCGCTCAACCCTCATCATGGTCGGCGGCGTTGCGGGCCTGCTTGTCGTCTCAAGCCTCGTGGTCGCCGTGCTCAAGCGCGGCCGGCCGGCCGCCGAGCTCAGCCCGGTGGTGGCAAACCTGGACGCCCGGGTTCGCGCCTGGTGGGTGATGGTGATCCTCTTCATGGCCGCGCTCTTCACGGGCGGCCTGGGGTCGGTGATCCTGTTCGGCCTCACGTCCTTCTTCGCCCTGCGCGAGTTCGTGACCCTGACCCCGACCCGCCGCGCCGATCACCGGGCCCTCTTCTGGTCGTTCTTTGTGATCGTGCCGATCCAGTATTACCTCGTGGCAACGCGCTGGTACGGGCTCTTCGCCATATTCATCCCGGTCTACGCCTTCCTGTTCATTCCCATCCGCTGCGCCCTTGCGGGCGACTGTGAGCGCTTCCTTGAGCGCACCGCGAAGATCCAGTGGGCGCTGATGGTCTGCGTGTATTTCGTGAGCTACGTGCCGGCGCTGCTGATGCTCGAGATTCCCGGCTTCAAGGGAAGCAACGCGCGGCTGCTGCTCTTCTTTGTCCTCGTCGTCCAGCTGAGCGACGTCCTGCAGTACGTCTGGGGCAAGCTCCTCGGGCACCGCAAGATCGCGCCGGTGTTAAGCCCGAGCAAGACCTGGGAGGGCTTCATAGGCGGCGTCCTCTCGGCGAGCGCCGTGGGTGCGGGGCTCTGGTGGGCGACTCCGTTCAACCCCTGGCAGGCCGCGGCGCTGTCATTCGTCATCACGATCATGGGTTTCCTGGGCGGCCTTGTCATGTCGGCCATCAAGCGGGACCGCGGGGTGAAGGACTACGGCAACCTGATCGAGGGCCACGGAGGCGTGATGGACCGCATCGATTCGATCTGCTTTGCGGCCCCGGTGTTCTTTCACCTCGTCCGCTACTTCTTCACCTAGGCGATGGCCTCGATCTACGACATCAAGCCGGCCTTCCAGAGGCTCCTGCGACCCATCACGGGTTCGCTGGCGCGTGCCGGCGTCACCGCCAACCAGGTCACGCTCGCGGCAGCGGCGCTGTCATGCGCGGTGGGCGCCTGCGTCGCCCTCTGGCCGTACAGGCGCTGGCCCCTCCTTGTGCTGCCGGGCTTTCTCTTTGTCAGGATGGCGCTCAATGCGATCGACGGCATGCTGGCGCGCGAGCATGGGATGAAGTCCAGGCTCGGTGCCATCCTGAACGAGCTCGGGGACGTTTTTGCCGACACGGCGCTTTACCTGCCCCTCGCCATGGTGCCGGGGTTCAGCCCGTGGCTGGTGGTGCTCTCGTGCATCCTCGCCATCATCAGCGAGATGGCGGGCGTCGTGGCGATCCAGATCGGCGCCACCCGCCGCTATGACGGGCCGATGGGCAAGAGCGACCGCGCCTTTGCCTTCGGGCTGTTTGCGCTTCTCACGGGCCTCGGCGTGCCCACGGCCCACTGGGTGAATTACGGACTCCTTCTCATCGTTGGCCTGCTGGCATGGACGATAGTGAACCGGGCACGGCGGGCTTTGGCCGAGACAGCTCCAAAGCCATGACGGAGACGAAGCCGCCCGTCCCGGGCCACCGGGAGGCTTGGGCGGCCGGGATCGCATTTGCCTGGGCGCTGGCCGAGGCGACGGTATTTTTCATCAGTCCGGACATCCTTCTGACCCGCCTGGCGCTGCGGGATTTCCGGAGCGCTGCACGCGCCGGCGTCTGGGCGGTCGCCGGCGCGCTGCTTGGCGGCGCGCTGTTGTGGTTTGCGGCGGAACACGGTGAGGCCGGGGCCCTGCTTCGCCTGTTTGAGCGAACCCCGGGCATCAATGCCGCCTTGGTGCAGAGAACAGCGCAGGAATTCAGCGAGCAGGGGCTCGCCGCGCTTTTCACCGGGGCGCTCAGGGGGCATCCCTACAAGCTGTTTGCCGTTCACGCCGGCGCCGCGAACGTTCCCCTCGCGGCGTTTCTGGCGGTTTCGGCCTGCGCCCGATCTTTCCGTTTCATGGCGTCCATCACCCTGGCCTGGATCGCGGGGCGCGCCCTCAGGCGCCGCTCCGTCGCTTTCCGCCATTGGGCGCACGCGTTCTTCTGGTCGGCGTTCTACGTGATATATTTCGTGGCGATGCATTAGGATGATTGGTCTATTTCCGCAGGGCGCGTTCACGCTCAACCAATGTCGGGTGGGAGTAGTACGCCATGCTGTAGGCCGGATGCGGGGTCAGATTGGACAGGTTTTCCTGCGAGAGTTTGCGCAATGCGCCAATCATCGGCGTGCTGGAGCCGATGGCGTTCCTGGCAAAGGCGTCGGCCTCGAATTCGTTCCTGCGCGATAGCCAGTTGCCCGCGGGCGCAAACCAGAAGGTCACCAGGCCGCCCAGAAGTCCGGCGAGCAGCAAAGTCGGCGCAAGGACGCCCTCGGGAAGGCCGAACGCGCCGTTGAACCAGGGCGTTCGGGCCAGCCATGCGACGACGCCGAGCGCCCCGAACTGCAGGAGCGCCGACAGGGCCATGAATTTTGGGATGTGCCCGCATTTGTAGTGACCGATCTCGTGCGCGAGCACCGCCTCAAGCTCCTGCGGCGCGAGCTGAGCCATGAGCGTGTCGAAAAGGACGATGCGCCGAAAGCGGCCGAAGCCGGTGAAGAAGGCGTTCGAGTGGCCGGAGCGTTTGCTGCCATCCATTGTCTCGATGGTCTTTGCCCGGAAGCCGGTGCGCTGGGATAGGGCCAGCAGACTGGTGCGTTGATCGCCGTCGGGCAATGGCGAGAGCTTGTTGAACAGCGGCAAAATGAGCTTCGGATAGAGGACGATCATCATCAGCTGAAGGCCAAAAAGCAGGGCGAAGGCCCACACCCACCAGAATCGGCCGACCCAATCCGCGAGCGCCAGCACCGCCCACATGACCGGGAAGCCGATTCCGAGGCCGAGCAGCGCGAATTTGACCTGGTCAAGCGCCCAGAGGCCACGCGTGCCCCTGTTGAAGCCGAACCTTTCCTCCAGCCGGAACTGCGACCACCACTCCAGGGGCAGGCTGAACAGCCCGAGCAGGATCATGGTGCAGACGATGAAGAGCGCCCCGGTCCACGCCGCGCCGGGCGCGAGGACATTGAATTTCGCCCACAGCCAGGGCAGGGCGCCGCTGTAGAGCAGCGCCAGCAGGACCGCCGCATCGTAGGCCGCCGCCACCGAGGTTAACCTCGTTTTTGCAACGGTGTATTGGACAGATCTCGCATAGGTCGCGGCATCCATCACCCCGGCGAGTTCGTCCGGGCACCGCGTTGCATTCCTGCGGGCCTCCATTCGATTCAACGCCCCCAGCGCCAGCTGGGCCAGGAGACGCAGGGTCACGAGTGCAAACACACAGATGCGAAGCCAGCCCATGGATTCACTTCATGCGCGTTTCGATGCACGCCAATCTTAAATCACCGCCTGGGCCGGCAAATTCGAAGCGCCCCGTCTTAGGTCAAATGTCCCGTCAATGCCGGAATGCGGGGCTCGGGCGATGTTCGAGGAACCCATTCCGTCAGGAGGCGGGGACCGCAATGCTACGCGGAGGCGATAGGGGCTGCCGGGGCTTGCCTACTCGGGCGCGGTCATGGGTCCGATGTAGGAGGTGGCTGCGACCACGTCGTCGACCCATTTCCGATTCGGCCGTTTCGTGTTATTGGCGATATAGAGGCCGAGATCGAAGCGGTCTATCTCGAGGGTTGCGACATCCCGGAATCGCAGATTGGCGAATTCCGCGATGAGCTTGCCATCCACCCACATGGCGATGCGTCCGTCGCGTTTGCCCGGCGTGTTCGCCTCGACCATGTACTCGTAGCAATACCAGCGATCGGTTTGCGGCGAAAAATCCGGCCGGGCCACGAATTGCTTTCCGAAGGTGACCTCGCCCGAACGCGTCTCGGCCAAGGGCAGCACGTTGCCGGAAGGGTAGAAGTGATCGCCCCACTTGCTGCCCTGCTCCGGCCAGTAGACATAGACGTTCATGTAGCCGGGAGCGTCGCCGGTTGAGTTCTCGTTCTCGAAATTGACCAGGAACTTGTTCTGCCCGTCGGCCCGTATCCCGGGAGTCGCGCGGCCGTTGTCGTAGTACTTGGATGAAATCGATCCGCCGTTGTGGACCGATGCACCCGGCACAAACCAGCCACCATCGAACTTCTGGTACCAGCGCAGGAAGAGAACGTTCTGCGTATGTGCGAGAACCTTGGCTACGCCTGTAGCGAGCGGAACCTCCTGCTGGGGTATGGTCATCAACAGGGATTTTCCCCTGCCGGTCCTGTTGCCTGGCGCCTCGGCAATGCTGAGGTGCGTTTGGTTCGTCAGCACGTCCCATTTCGGGCGCAGGTCCGCGATGGAGGAGCAGCCCTCGAAATCTTCGGCAAACAAAACGCCGGGAGCGTTCCCGATGCCTTTGTCGTCGGGGTACGTCGCGGCGATGCCCACGCCACCCTCCGGGAGTTGGTCTCCCATTTCAGCAAATGCGTCGGCCCCGGCGCCAAACAGGGGCAACGCCACGAGGATCGCCATGACGGTTTGCATTTCATTTCTCACGGCTCCCTACCGGTTGCCAGAGACCGGCAATGCGGACGAGCTCAAACACCCGGCTGAATGGAACCCGTGGGCCGCGTTGACTTGGTGCGGTGGCATTTCACCCGCAGTAAGCGGGATGCCCAGCGTCGGCCACCTCCAAATTGAAGGCGTAATTCGTTGCTTACGCCGAACGACCTTTAATCATGGGCGAAGCAAATGAAGCCCCGGTTGCTGATCTCGGTCGTTGTGCTGACCATTTGCTTTGGGGAATCGGGTTGTGTCAGTCAGGCTCTGACAAAGGCTATCACCGAGGCGCCTAACCGGCGAGGCGTCCCCCAGGTGCTCAGGCCGGAGAGCGCGGAACGGCTGCGGCGAGATGATCAGGCATTTTCCGCTTCGTGGATGCTTTCAGTTGGCCCTCCGGCGGCGGAGCTGTCCATCGCGGTTGTCGAGCCAGGAGACTACCACCTGATTCACACGATCGAAATAGGGCCCTTCAAGAACGGGAGGGCCCACGTCTGGCCCAAGGACGAATGGACGCTGCCGGCACATGTACCGGGACTGGTAGCTCAACCGCCCAAAGCCACGGTACTCGTTCTTCACGGCTATCAGGATTCCAAGGAGGACATGATGCATTGGGCCATCTACCTCGCGCAAGCGGGCTACCGGATAGTCCTGGTTGACCTGCGCGGACACGGGCGGTCGACCGGCAATTGGATCGGATACGGGGCGTTTGAGGCTCACGATTTGCAACAGGTAGTCGACGACCTCCAAAAGAGGGGCCTGGTTTCGGGGCCGTTAGGCGTTTTCGGCCTGTCCTACGGCGCGAGTGTCGGCCTTCAGCTGGCAGGCAATGACAAACGTATCGGCGCGGTCGTCGCCTTGGAGCCCTTCAGTGATCCAAGACGCGCGGTGGCTGAGTTCGCCCGCGCCGTGGTGCCGAATCTGGTGAAGGGATGGAGCGACAGGGATTTTGCGAATGCGGAGGACCGCGCTGGCCGACTCGCCCACTTCTCATGGCAGGACGCCGACGTCCTTGGGAGCGTGGCCCGCACAACGGCCCCGATCCTTTACGTTTATGCCGAGCACGACCATTGGATTTCGCCCGAAAACACGAGGCTCCTCGCCTCGAAGACACAGAGTCTGCATTCGGTCCTGACCGTGGGTTTTACCAACGATGGGGGGCTCGAGGATCATGTGCTGCTGTCGTGGACACTGGACCCGTTCGCACCGGAGGTTGTAAAATGGCTCGATGCTGCCCTCGTCGGGGGCGGCCCGGGATTGAAGGAACGCCTCATGGCCCTTGGTTTCATCCGTTAGGGATCTGGAGCCGCAGCGTGGATGTTCTCGGCAATTCGAGACTCCGACTATGTCCTTGTAGTTCGAAAACGAATCTGTCGTGAACAAAGGTTGGGCCGATTCCCGAACATCAGAATGTATTACGACGAACTTCTTCCGCATGTGTCCAATAAACCACACTTCTGACACTACGCTTCGACCAGATTTGAGACCTTGTGGCCTTTTTCATCAGGCCGTTCCAGAACCCTAGATTTACTGCCTGCAAACCTAAATTTGAGGCACTCAGCGTGCTTCGCTCCCCTGGAAAAGCATTGGTGCAAACTCATACAAGCCGCGTCGCCCGGTGAGCCATTCGTGCGCGGTGCCGGGCGATTCATAATAGACGTGTCTGATGCCAGCCTCCGTGAGGGCCCGATGGAATAGCTTCACATCGTCGCTGATTTGAGGCGGCTCGGCGGTGCCCAGTCCCAACCAGACTAGGCGCACTCTCCCGTTGAACGAATCGGCATCTGCCATCACGCCATTGTTGATCGCCTTCAGATCGTGGATGCTACCATGAAATTAACCTGCGCTGATGCTGCCGATATGGGCAAAATCGTTCATGTTGTTGAGTGCGATCTGAAAAGCCTGCCAGCCGCCCATCGAAAATCCGGCTATGGCCCGATGATCGCGATCTGCGATCGTGCGATAGGTGCCATCGATCATCGGGACGAGGTCTTTGAGCATAACCTCGGAAAACACCGCGAAATCTTCCGCAAAGTTCCAATTCGCAGACTCGCCCCATGTATGGGCATAACCCTGTTCCATAACTACCAGCATCGGCTTCGCCTTTCCTGCTGCCATCAGGTTGTCCACGATGAGGCCAGCTCGGCCCTGCCTTGACCAGGCGCGCTCATCCTCGCCCCTACCATGCTGGAGATAGAGCACCGGATAGCGCTCCCGTTGATTGCTGTCATAGCCCGGAGGCGTGTAGACGAGAGCGCGTCGCCATTCACCGGTAGTCTTTGAATGGTACACTCGTTCCCGCACCTCGCCATGTGGAACATCCTTTGGAGCGTAAAATTCACTGCCCGGCCCGGGGATCTCTATGCCGCTGGTTTCCCTACCGTATCCATAGAATGTCTCGCTCGCGGGATCGTTCACCTGCACGTCATCGACGACCATCCAATAGTAATGGAAGCCCGGGACCTGCGGGTCGGTTGTTGCCGTCCACTCACCATCGGCACCGCGTTCAGCAGGGTATAATTTATCCAGCTTGAATTGAATGGATTGCGCCTTGGGCGCAGACACACGGAAGACCACCCTCGAGTCTGGAAGGACCCGTGGATATTCGGCGCCCGATAAGCTTGTGCTCGCCGGGACTCCGGGTCCGGCAATTCCGATCCCGGCCGATGCTCCTGACATTAGCCCGACCATAAGCAATCCTCTAGGACTGAGAGCCATCGGTTTGGATATTCGTCGGAAATTGCTTTCGCCGCGTAACAGAAGGTAGCCGTCAGGTGGAATGCAGTGCCTTACGCACGCCAATTTTCAGGCGCAACTAGTGCTCTGCTAATATGCTGGATGGCAATGCCGAAGCACGGGGAATGAACAGGGTTCTCGAAAACCACCCCTTTTCAAACACCAAACGGGCCTGTTGGCCATAAGATCATGCCGATGCGACTCCAGTCGCAGCTAAGGGACATGGATCATTCCTTGCCGCCGAACACCATGACTCCTGGCTGTTCGACCACGGTGCGCTTGCCCGTCTTGGGGTCGATTGCCACCGCGGCAAGCGTGCCGCGCCGACTCGCTGCTTCTGCAGAGGGTACCTCGACAATTTTCAGGCCCATCACCTTCAATTTCGCGACGAAGCCTGCATCATACGCACCCTGCGGAATGGAGACGGGCGCTTGCGAGGCCATCGTGTCGGCAGCACTAAAGTCGTTCATTGCGAGTAGCGGCGGCGTTGCCATGACCGTCGCGAGATCCTGATGTTGGCCCAGCACGCCCAGCAGCACCCTGATGCTTTCGTTTTGCAGGGAGGCGCCGATGCTGGCCGTCCCCAGGACGGGGGTGTTGCCCTCGAATGCGATGGTGTCGATGATCGGGTTCGGAACCCGATCGCCCGGCTTGATGCCCGAAAGGTTGACCTGTTGAAATCCCGCAGAATCCGGGATGGGTATTCCGTCCACGACTATTCCGGCATCGCCCCAGATCACTGCGTTGATGGTATGTGTCACGACCGCGATATCTCCGTCCCCGTCGACGACGACGATGGCGTTTGAATGCTTTGGGGCGTTGTCAGGAGCAGGCGCGAAGATCTGGTCGAGAAGGGGCGCAAGCGCTTGGGCATATCCCTTCCCGAGCTGCGCGGCCGCCGACGTGTCGACTTGACTACTCAGGAGGAAACGGGAGGTGCTCTTGCCAATTCTCGGTGCGACGTCGGCAATAAGTCCGATGCGGGCCAGGGCTTGGAAGGTTTCGGGATCCGTCCAATAGGGGCCCTTCTGGTCGAGCTTGAGGGCTTCGGCAATGTTCAGCCCGACAAACAGGGCGTAGGCACCCGTGTGCGGCAGGCCGTTGACATAAACGGTGTGGCCGAGAACCGTTTCCTTGCAGGGCTCATTCCACGTCGGCTCGTAGCGCTTCATGTCGTCCATGGTGACCTTGCCCCCTTCGCGTTGGACGATCCTGACGAAATCCTCGCCCCACTGGCCGCCGTACATGTAGCGCGATCCGTTCTCACTGACGGCCTTAAGGGTCTTGGCCAGCTCGGGCTGCACGAATAGATCGCCGGCCTTGGGCAATTCGTCGCCAGCCTGCCGCATGAAACGCCGGCCTTCCGGCGTGAGCGACAGGGATTTTGCCCGGAAGGCGAAATCATACTGGAGCACGGGGGAAATCAGAACGCCATGCTCGGCATACCAGACCGCGGGATCGAATAGGCTGCGGAAAGGCAGACGGCCAAACCGGCTGCTCATCGCCTCGACCCCGGCCATGAATCCGGGTACGAGGGTCTGGCGACCCATCGCCCCGCCTTGCGCGGTGGGCGCGGATTGGTACAGGATCCCCAGCTCGCTTACGGGGATGGTGCCTGGATCGGTCTCGTGGAGATACGAATTATAGCCCGCATCCAATGAATAGACCCGATGTTCCTTGGCATCATAGTAGAGCATCGTGAATATGCCGGCGTACGACACGACGGACCCCAGCTGCATGGTGACCTGCGTCAGGGCCGTCGTTGCGGCGGCGTCCGCCGCGTTTCCGCCGGCCTTTAGGGCCTGGATTCCCGCGTAGACCGCGACTGGCGATATTGTCGCCGAGATGATCCCACCGCCGCTTTCGAAGGTCCTTGCCTCGAGCGGCGACCACCAGGTCCGGCTTTCAATGCTCTCCAGGCGCTCCTTTTCAGCTTTGGGCCAGCTCGCAGGCGATAGGTCGGCCCCCCGGCTCATCGATGGCCCGGCAAGCGCGATGATTCCAACAATTACGGCGGACCCGAAGTAGGACGGCATCCCCGCATAGTGGACTCGGGCTAGCACCAGGGTGAAGGTCCGTTTAGTGGGGTATTAAACCCACCGTCGGGGAGCGTTGTCTGAAAACCCGCCGTTGCCGCCGCGGTTGCGGGTGTCTCAATGGTGGCCTGCAGCCTTGGGATGCCTCCTCATGCGCCGAGGAGGATGTTCATCTCGGGGGTTGCGATGGTGCGATCGAGATAACCGAACGTGCCCTTGTCCTTTGCCTCCCGGGCCGCATCGAGGAAGCCCGTCACGGCCGCGCGGTAGAGGGTGGCGCCAAAGCTGATCCTTCTCACCCCCGCGGCGGAAAGATCCGCCGCGGTGAACGACTTGCCCCTCATGCCGACCACGAAGTTGAGCGGCCGTGACACCGCGGAGCACACCACCCGCACGGACGCGAGATCGGGAAGTCCGGGCGCAAACAGAACGTCGGCGCCAGCCTTCTCGAAGGCGACCAGGCGCCTGAGGGTGTCGTCCATGTCAGGGTTACCGCAGATGAAATTCTCGGCTCGGGCCGTGAGCATGAACGGAAACGGGAGCGACCGCGCGGCCTCGGCGGCGGCCGCGATCCGCTCGGCCGCGTGGGTGATGTCATAGAGGGGCTTCTCCGGATTCCCGGTCGCGTCCTCGATGGATCCCCCCACGAGGCCCGCCTCGGCGGCCAGCCGGATGGTCTCCGCGACCGCCTCCGGTGCGTCGCCGAATCCCTTCTCCAGGTCGCCCGAAACGGGAAGGTCGGTCGCCGACACGATCGCGCGCGCGTCCGCGAGGCATTCCTCGCGGGTTACCTGGCCGTCGCGCCTGCCGAGAACGGCGGCCGATGCCGCGCTGGATGTCGCGAGCGCCTTGAAGCCGAGCCCGGCAAGCAGGCGCCCGGAGCCGGCGTCCCACGGGTTGGGGATCAGGAAGGCGCCCGGGCCCTGGTGCAGTGCGCGGAAGAGAAAGGCTTTGCCGCCTTGGGTGATGGACATCGGGGGATTGCGGGCATGTCTCTTGGGCGGGTCAACCAAACCTTCGCGATGCCTCCAGCGGAACGCCTTGCGATGCGCCGGCTGAAAGGGGGCCGGCTGCCGGCGGGGAGGGGAGGGCCGAATGGCCGTAACTTTTGGGCGGGACCCGTGTTCTCAGGGTAACCAAAGAATCAAAATGAACACGAAAACCAGAATCCTTCCCGTCATCGCCCTCCTGGCAACAGTTGCGGCCTTCATATTCCTGCCCGTGAGCGCAGTCGCCGCGAGCATCGCCGTCTCAGTGACCGGCATCGCCTCCGTGTTTGCCGCCGACTACGGCCGGAGCGTCGAGCCCCTGCGCGCCGAATCCCGTGCCATCCCGTTCAAGACGCCGGCCCGCGCGTCGTCCGAGCTGCGCGAGGCGGCCTGATCAGAACAGCGAGAGCGCGTGGGCGCTCTCGAGGACGACCCAGGCGCCGCCGCAGGCAACTGCGGCAATCAGCGCGTAGCGGAAGAGCTTACGTCCCTTGAGGACCGCATCCTGGAAATCCGTGTTGAGCGTCTTCCGGTTGCTCTCCGAGATGAAGCTCACGAAACGGGGGTCCCGGAACTTCCCGCGCCTGTCCCTTGCCAATCCGAAACGGATGACGGGACGGTGAAACAGGCGCTTTAGCGGGGCAAACATGGGGCGGACGCATAGACTATCCATATTTTGAGGTCGTTTTTTCAAGGCGAAACTCGCTACTCTCGGCCTTTCACGCGTTTTTATCAGCCCCGCACCCGCCCACCATGCATCACTTTCGGTACGCCGGCCAGAACCTCCACTGTGAATCCGTGGACCTTGCGGAGGTCGCCCGCCTCTACGGGACGCCGACCTATGTCTACAGCGCGGCGACGATCGAGGACAACTACACCCGGCTCGCGGGAAGCATGAAGGGGCTCGATGTCCGGGTCTGCTACTCGATCAAGGCGAATTCCAACCTCGCGGTGCTCAGGCACTTGGCCAACCTGGGCTCCTCGTTCGACTTCGTGAGCGGGGGCGAGATGCGCCGCGTGCTCGCGGCGGGGGCCGGGGTCAAGGAAAGCGTCTTCGCCGGGGTCGGGAAGACCGACGTGGAGATACGGCTCGCCCTGGAGGCGGGCATCTTCTCGTTCCACGTCGAGAGCGAGCCCGAGCTCGGCCGGATCAACCACGTCGCGGGCAAGCTGGGCGTGCGGGCGCCGATCGCGATCCGCGTCAACCCCGACGTCGACGCCAACACCCATGCGAAGATAACGACCGGAAAGAGCGGCAACAAGTTTGGGATCCCCCTCAGGCAGGCAGCCGCCGCCTACGAGGCGGCGTCAAAGTACCCGCACATCGAGATCAAGGGCATCCAGACCCACATAGGCTCGCAGATCACCGAGGTGAGCCCCTTTGTCGAGGCCCTCGGGAAGCTCGCGCCGCTCGCCGCAGACCTGAAGGCGAGGCTGGGGATCTCCTACATCTCGATCGGCGGGGGGATCGGCGTCGTCTACCGCGAGGCCCTGGCGAGCGGGCCGTTCTCATGGTGGGAGACGCAGCCCGAGGGGAAGCGGCCGCTGACCGCGGAGGCCTACGGGGCCGCGCTCGCGCCGACTCTCAAGCAGCTTGGGCTCAGGGTGCTTCTCGAGCCGGGCCGCTCGATGATGGCCAACGCCGGCGTCCTCCTGTCGCGCGTCGAGTACCTGAAGCGCGGCCAGGGGAAGAACTTCCTCATCGTGGACGCCGCGATGAACGACCTCGTCAGGCCGGCGATGTACGACGCGTTCCACGAGATCGTTCCCCTGCGCCGCGACACGACCCGCCGGGCGCTCACGGCCGACATCGTAGGCCCGATCTGCGAGTCCGCCGACTGCTTTGCGAAGGACCGCCAGATCCAGGAGCTCGGCGAGGGGGAGTACCTGGCGTTCATGAGCGCCGGGGCCTACGGACACGTGATGGCGAGCCGCTACAACACCCGACCGATTCCCGCCGAGGTGCTCGTGAAGGGCAGCGCATTCGAGCAGGTCACCGCGCGGGAGACGTTCGAGCAGATGGTGGCCAACGAGAAGATTCCTGCGTTTTTGAAGTAGCAAGGCCCTCCCGTGTCGCGTTAGAAGAATGCCATGAAGTTCTGCGTCGTCGGAGCCGGTGCCTGGGGCACGGCGTTCGCGCTGCACCTCGCGAGGGGTGGGCGCGCCGTGGCGCTTGTCCCGCGACGCCCGGAACAGGCGGCGGCGATAGCCGGGGCCCGCGAGAACCGCGAATACCTCCCCGGCGCCGCCCTCCCGCCCGCGCTGGAGGTCTTCGGCGACCTTGCGGAGGGTCTTGCGGGCGCCGACGTCATCCTTCTCGCCTGTCCCGCTCAGACCATGCGCCACACGGCCGCGCACGTCCGGTCCGCGCTCCCCGCCGACGCCTCGCCCCGGCTCATCGTCAGCCTCGCCAAGGGCCTCGAGCTCGGCAGCCACATGCGCCCGACGCAGGCGGTCGCCGAGGCGCTTCCGGGCGCGATGGTGGGCGCCCTGTCGGGGCCGACCAACGCGGCCGAGGTGGCGCGAGGCCTTCCCGCCGCCATGGTGCTTGCCGCCAAGGGCGACGAGTCCGTCGTCAACGAGGTGCAGGCCGCGATCAGCGGGCCGACGCTGCGCGTCTACACGACCGACGACCTCCCCGGCGTCGAGTACGGCGGCAGCCTGAAGAACATCTACGCGATCGCGGCCGGCTGCTGCGACGGACTGGGGCTCGGCGACAATGCAAAGGCGGCGCTCATGACCCGCGCGGTCACCGAGATGGTCCGGGTCGGAGGATCGCTCGGGGCCCGTCGGGAGACCTTCTACGGGCTGAGCGGCTTCGGCGACCTCGTGGCCACCTGCCACGGCCTCTGGAGCCGCAACCGGGAATTCGGGCAGAGGATAGGCGAGGGCCGGCAGATCGCGGAGCTCCTCTCCGGCCGCAGGACGGTCGTCGAGGGCTACGAGACCACCCGCTCGTTCGCGGGGCTGTGCGCGGAGAGGCGGATCGACGCCCCGATCCTGGCCGAGATGAACGCGATCCTTTTTCAGGGGCGCCGGCCGGCGGACGCCATCTCCGCCTTCATGATGCGCGAGCTCAAGCGCGAGACGATCCCCGTCCTCGCGCCCGCCTGACGGGGCCGGCGCAATCCCCGGGCTTGCGTCGGACGGCGCCGTTGTTTGCCTTCTTGGCCTGCCCCGTCGGTTTACCCCAACCCCTCCAATGGCCGAACCAGCCGCGCTAGACCGAAAGCATTCGCTCGTCATCATCGCATCGTCGCTCGGGACCGTCTTCGAGTGGTACGATTTCTACATCTACGGGACGCTTGCCGCGTTCTTCGGGAAGCTGTTCTTCTCGCCGGGCAACGACAGCTCCGGCTACCTCTCGAGCCTCGCGCTCTTCGGGGTCGGGTTCTCGGTGCGGCCGTTCGGGGCGCTGGTTTTCGGCCGGCTGGGGGACATCGCGGGCCGCAAGTACACCTTCCTCATCACGATCATCGTGATGGGCGTCTCGACCGCCCTCGTCGGCCTGCTGCCGACCTATTCCAGGATCGGCATCATGGCGCCGGTGATCCTCGTCTTCCTGCGGCTGGCCCAGGGGCTCGCCCTCGGCGGTGAATATGGCGGCGCCGCGATCTACGTCGCCGAGCATGCCCCGCAGGGCAAGCGGGGCCTCTACACGGGCTGGATCCAGACGACGGCGACCCTGGGCCTGTTCCTCGCCCTGGTCGTCATCGGGGTCCTGCGCTGGCTCATGAGCGCCGAGCAGTTCGCGGCCTGGGGATGGCGGGTGCCGTTCCTCCTCTCGTTCATCCTGCTCGGGGTCTCGGTCTACATACGGCTCAAGCTCCAGGAGTCGCCCGTGTTCGCGGAGATGAAGGCCCAGGGCAAGGGATCCAAGGCGCCGCTCACGGACAGCTTTGCGCGCTGGGACAACGGGAAGATCGTGCTCATCGCCCTTTTCGGGGCCACCGCGGGCCAGGGCGTCGTGTGGTATGGGGGGCAGTTCTACGCGCTCTATTTCCTGACGACGACGCTCAAGGTGGACTACGTCACGACCTACATCCTGATCGCCACCGCGCTCGTCATCGGGGCGGTCATGCTTGTCTGCTTCGGTCGCCTGTCGGACTCGATCGGCCGCAAGAAGATCATCATGACCGGCCTCCTCCTCGCGGTCTTCACCTACCAGCCGATATTCAGGGGCCTCACGCGGGCCGCAAACCCCGCGCTCGCGGAGGCCATGGAGCGCTCGCCCGTCGTCCTCTCGACGAGCGAGTACAAGGGAAGGGTGGCCCTCGCGCTGACCGCGCTCGGGGACGCAGTGCAGAGGATCGTGGTTCCCACGACGCACAAGTCCGAGACGGACAAGGCCCGGAACTACCTGAACGGCCGGGGCATACCCTTCGAGATCGCCCCCGCCGGGCCCGACGCGCCGCTCGCCCTCACGGTGAACGGCGCTGTCGTCAGGGGATTCGACGCCAAGGCGTACGAGGCCGCGCTCGCGCCCGCCGGGTATCCCAAGTCGGCCGATCCGGCGGCGATCAACCGGCCCCTCGTCGTCGCCCTGCTCTCGGTCCTGCTCGCCTACGTCGCGATGGTCTACGGGCCCATCGCAGCCTTCCTGGTCGAGCTGTTCCCGACGCGCATCCGCTACACGTCGATGTCGCTCCCCTACCACATCGGGAACGGCTGGTTCGGGGGATTCCTTCCCCTGATCGCCGCGTCTATCGTGGTCTTCACCGGCGACATCTACGCCGGCCTTTGGTTTCCGATCTGCGTCGCCGCGATGTCGCTTGTCATAGGGACCATCTTCCTGCCGGAGACCAAGGACCGCGACATCAGGTTCTAGATCGGGCGCCCGAGGCGCCTAGCGGTGGCCAGGACGAGCAGGCTCCCGAGGTAGGCGATGATGACCAGCATCGAGAGGTGGTGGTTTCCGACCGCCATGCCGAGGTACTCGCAGAACCCGCCGAGCATCGCGCCGATCAGGTTGGCGCCGAAGGCCGCCGAGGGGAACGCCGAGTTCTTGAACGTCGTGGAGAAGATGATTCCGGCGAAGAAGACGGGCAGCGGCACCACCAGCATCGTCCACAGCAGGCGTCCCGCGAAGTCGTACTGGAGGACATGCTCCCGCGGCACGACGATCAGCAGCGCGAGGATCGCGAACAACGGGGCATACATCCAGAAGGAGAACCTCCCGATGCGCTCCGCCACCAGGTTCGCGCCGATCACCATGATGAGGACGCCGGCCACGACGACCATCGTGACAAACCATGTCGTCCCGAAGAACAGCGTCGAGTCGCTGATGCCCTTTGTCTCCAGCAGCAGGAATCCCATGCCAAGGAGGCCGAAATGCAGGTCGCCCCGCCCGAATGACCGGCGCCGCAGGCAGGCGACCGTCCCGATCGAGAAAGCAAGCAGGCTGCCAATGGCGATCAGGTAGTCGGACGGGATGGTCTTCCTGATGAGGTACAGGAAGGGCCAGTCGTCCGTCGGCAGGTCGATCCGCGGCGGCGTGCCATAGCTTGCCCGCTGGAACTGGAAGACATGCTGCGGGAGCTGGACCCGGGCGTCCTTGGGGACGCAGAGGATCAGCGTCTGCCCGTTCTCGGCGAAATAGAGGGCCGGCTCCCTCCCCGTGGCCTCGGCCACCAGCTCATAGAGCTTTGGGCCGAGCCAGGGCTTCCCGAGGTAGAAGGAAAGGGTGAGCATCCCCTGGTCGTTGAGGAGCCGGAACGCCGACCGCATGCTCTCGACGGTGTAGACATAGCCGTCCAGGCGGACGTTGTTCATGGTGCTGAAGAGCGCCTGCGAATCGAGGAAGCCGAAGACCACCAGGTCGTACCCGGGCTTCGCCTTCGCCAGGTAGGAGCGGGCGTCGTCGATGTGGACCGACACCCTCGGGTCCGCGTAGGGCGCGCCCGCGTTGAACCGCCGGGAGATGCCGATGATGGCGGAGTCGATCTCCACGGCGTCGACGTGCCTTGCGCCGGACGCGAGCGCCGCCTCGACGTCGAACCCGCCGCCCGCTCCCACGACCAGGATGCGGTCGCGGCCGTCGGCGACGGCATAGGGAAGGGAATACTGCCGCTCGAGCCAGAGGATCTTGCCGGCCGCCTCCGTTCCCGGGCTGTAGCGGCTCGAGTCGAGCGCCGCGTCGTAGTGGTACCCGAACTGGTTCACCTTCACCAGGTACACGGGCGGGTCGCGGCCGGCGAGCGACGCGGGCGGCGGTGGCGACTCGGTCACGAGCGGCGTCTCGAGCCGGTTGACCGTGATATAATAATAGGGGGACCAGATGGCCTTCCGGTCGCTGTTCCAGACGACGGCGACCAGGACGGCGGCGAAGATCGGGATCTCCAGCAGCCACCGGCGGCGCGCCGTGATCAGCATGTAGATGAGCATGACGGCCGCCATCCCGAGGACCGGCGAGAAGAGCGTCAGGGAAAAAAAGCCGAAACAAAGCGTGCCGGACAGGCTTCCGGCGAGGTCCCATGCGTAGGCCGTCAGGCGCGGCAGCGCGTTGAACAGGACCCCCATCCGCTGGCCCAGCGGGACGAACAGGAGGGCGTTCATCGCGAAGATCCGGACGAGCACGAACGCGTGGAGCAGGGAAGGGCTGAGCGCGAAGAAATGGGCCTCGCTCGACGACGTCCCCAGCACCACGTTGCGGTCCATCAGGAGCATCCCGATGTCGCAGGCCAGGAAAACGGGGAACCACCCGAACAGGTTCCACCTCTTGCCGGCGGCCATCGCCCCGGCGCCGAGGCCGAGGAACGAGCTGAGCAGCATGAGATTGGCGTAATAGGCGACCAGGTGCACGACCGACGGCACCCAGCGGATCACCATCATCTCCAGGAAAAGGGCCGTGAACGACAGGGCGAACATCTCCCATTTCATGGTCCTCCCTTCCGCGGGTGCGTTGATCATCGCCTGAGGATTACGCGGCCGAGGGGAGAGTAGAAGCATCAAAACTTGGGGTAGTAGTCTCCGCCAGCGGGGACGGCCCGTGACATAACAATTTGTTCTTAAACAATATGTAAATCTCGGATGCGGGCCAGAGGCCGCCGAATCGGCCGCAATCCCGGGGTTGCGCACGGGGCCCCCTGTATCCAGATTCCGCCCCAATGAAGATATCCGTCGGCTGCACGCTGCGCTACCAGGTGGTGGCGCCGAGCGCGGCCTTCACCTTCAACGTCCTGGTCAACACCGATCCCCAGCAGAGGCTGGTTTCCGAGTCGATCGTCTGCGTCCCGGAGATCCCGGCCGAGATCGCCACGACATCCAAGGGGGAGCGCGTGCTGCGCGCCGAGGCCCTGACCGGCCCGTTCGAGCTGGGGTATTCGGCGGTTGTCGAGGTCGAGCGGCCGGAGATGCCGCCGGTGGTTCAGGCGGACAGGCCCGGCAGGCTGCCCCTGAACATCCTGACGTACACGCTGCCCAGCCGGTATTGCGAGAGCGACCGCTTCGGGCCAAGCGCATGGGAGCTTTTCGGCAAGGTGGAGGACCGCGCCGAGCAGGTGCGCCTGATCTGCCGGTGGGTGGACGAGAACGTGGCCTATGCGCCGGGGTCGACCGACGGCAGGACCTCCGCCTGGGATGTCTGGCAGACGCGAAAGGGCGTGTGCCGCGACTACACGCATCTCGCGATCGCGCTCTGCCGTGCGCTGTCGATCCCCGCCCGGTACGTGGGCGGGTACGCGGTCGGCCTCGTGCCCATGAATTTCCACGCCTGCCTCGAGGCCTACCTCGGCGGGGGCTGGAGGCTGTTCGACCCGACGGACAACATAGCCCCGGGCCTGATCGTCGCGGCGACGCGCGGGCGGGACGCTGCGTCCGCGGGGCTGACGACGATCTTCGGGAAGGTCGTCGTCGAGCCCGTCCGGGTCGAGTGCGCGCTCTTCGAGGCGGCGCCTCAGTCCACGGGGATGCGCATCGAGTAGAAGCTGCGGTAGACGAAGACGAGCGCGACCACGAAGATCGCGGCGCCGAAACCCAGCCGCAGCGAGGACTCCATCTTGACGGCGATCTCGACGGCGAGCAGGCCGAAGAGCGTCGTGAACTTGATGACGGGGTTGAGCGAGACGGACGACGTGTCCTTGAAGGGGTCGCCGACCGTGTCGCCGACGACCGTCGCGGCGTGGAGCGGGGTGTTCTTCTGCTTCAGCTCCACCTCGACGATCTTCTTCGCGTTGTCCCAGGCCCCGCCCGCGTTGGCCATGAATATGGCCTGGAAGAGCCCGAAGAAGGCGATCCCGATCAGGTACCCGATGAAGAAGTACGAATTGAAGAACGCGAGCGACAGCGCGAAGCAGAACACGACGACGAAGATGTTGATCATGCCGCGCTGGGCGTACTGGGTGCAGATGCGGACGACCTCCTTCGAGGCCGCGATGGACGCCGTGGACGCGTCGAGCTTCATGTTATCCTTGATGTAGACGACGGCCCGGTAGGCTCCCGTCACGACCGCCTGCGTGCTCGCGCCCGTGAACCAGTAGATGACGGCGCCACCCATGAGGAGGCCCATCATCGCCTCGGGATGGACGAGGGAGAGGCGCTCGATCGTGTCGGGGTGCATCCGCTTGAGGAGCATGATGATCCCGAAGACCATGGTCGTCGCCCCGACGACCGCGGTCCCGATGAGGACCGGCTTGGCCGTCGCCTTGAAGGTGTTTCCCGCGCCGTCGCCCTTCTCGAGCTGGTGCTTGGCGTGGGCGAAGTCGGGGCGGAACCCGAAGTCCTTCTCGATCTCGGCGGCGATGCCCGGCTTGGACTCGATCTGCGAGAGCTCGAAGACGGACTGGGCGTTGTCGGTCACGGGGCCGAAGCTGTCCACGGCGATCGTCACGGGTCCCATGCCCAGGAACCCGAAGGCGACCAGGCCGAACGCGAAGATCGGGGCGGCGAACCGGAACTCGTCGGGCATGATGGCCTGGAGCGCCGGGTTGCCCGAGAAGTGGTACGCGCCGAACATGAGCGTGAGGATCACGAGCCCCGTCCAGAACGCCGAGAAGTTCCCGGCCACGAAGCCCGAGAGGATGTTGAGCGAGGCGCCGCCCTGCTTCGAGGAGGTCACGACCTCCTTCACGTGCCGGCTCTCTGTCGAGGTGAACACCTTCGTGAACTCGGGGATGAGCGCGCCTGCGACCGTGCCGAAGGAGATGATGGTCGCCAGGACCCACCAGAGTCCCGGGGGGCACTGCGGGTGCGACGCGAGGAGCACGTAGGTCGCGCCGTAGGTGACGGCGATGGAGACGATCGAGGTGATCCAGACGAGGTTCGTGAGCGGCTGCTCGAGGTTGAAGTCCTTCTTGCTCCCGAAAAGGGCGCTGTTGACGCCCGCGTTGACGAAATAGCTCAGGAGCGAGGTGATGAGCATCAGGATCCTCATCGCGAACAGCCAGACGATGAGCGTGCCGCAGAGCGCCGGGTTCGACGCGAGCGCGAGCGCGAGGAACGCGATCAGCGCGACCCCGGTGACGCCGTAGGTCTCGAATCCGTCCGCCGTCGGCCCGACCGAGTCACCCGCGTTGTCGCCCGTGCAGTCCGCGATGACCCCGGGGTTGCGCGGGTCGTCCTCGGGCAGGTTGAACACGATCTTCATCAGGTCCGCCCCGATGTCGGCGATCTTGGTGAAGATGCCGCCGCAGATGCGAAGCGCCGACGCCCCGAGCGACTCGCCGATCGCAAACCCGATGAAGCACGGGCCCGCGAGCTCCGAGGGCAGGAACGCGAGGATGCAGATCATGAAGAAGAGCTCGATTGCGACGAGGAGCAGGCCGACGCTCATTCCCGACTTGAGCGGGATCAGGAGCGTGGCGAGCGGGTTGCCCCTCAGGGCGGAGAACGCCGTGCGGGAGTTGGCGACCGTGTTGATCCTGATGCCGAACCAGGCGACCCCGTAGCTCCCGAGGATCCCGAGGATCGACGCGAGGAGGATGACGACGACATGCCCCGCCGTCTGGCCGGAAAGCCCGTAGAAGTAGTAGGTGATGCAGGCCGCGATCAGGACCCAGAGGACGACGAGGAATTTGCCCTGCTGCCCGAGGTAGGTCTTGCACGTCTCCCAGATGACGTTCGAGACGGCCGACATCGACGAATGCACGGGCAGGTTGCGCGTCTGGATGTACTGCATCCAGCCGAACACCATCCCGGCGAGGCAGACGACGAGCCCGGTCATGAGGACCGCGGACCCGCTCAGCGCGCCGCCCATGAACGACACCGCGTTCAGGTCGGGAATGTTGATGTCCGACTCGCTTGCTCGAGCGGACGGGATGAGGGACGCGGCGACTGCAGCAGCCGCGCCCAATTGCCATAGCTTGGGTAACTTCATTTTGACGTGGAGGGGTTCAGGTGCCTGTTTGGCTGAAAGCTGCCCGGCCTCTGAGATTGCGCGAGTCTTTTGTGGCCGCAGCCCGCCTCAATCCGCCCAATGGATGGAATTGAGGATCTGCGCGAGGTGGTAGCCGGCCTGCGCGAGGCGCGTCTCCGCAATTGGGATGCAAGTCTCGTCGTAGTGCTCGGGAAACGTGATCTTTATGCTCTTTATGCCGCCCTTGGGGTCGGCCGTCTCGGCGCCGAAGACCAGCCCGGAGAAGGCTGTCCGCGCCGCCGCCAGGCTCTCGGTGGCCCAGATTTCGGGCCAGTGGTGGTAGTCGCCCGGAGTGTTCCAGGACGAGCCCAGCTCGGCGACCTTCGCCTGGAGGACCTTGGCAAGCTCGGCGGGCTGATCGGTGTTCGCGACCTTCCCGACGAGCGCCGTGTCCCAGTAGGCATGGAGCTCGTCCATCCGGTTGGGCCCGTAGAAAAGGGCGTTGCCGCCCTTGTCGTTCGGGAGGTCCTTAGCGGCCGCGGGGTCCGTGACGAGCGTCACCGATCCTTCCGCGACCACATAGAACCCGTTCCCGACGTGCAGCGGCTGGTGCTCGTCGCCCACGAAGTGGACGAGCATGTAAAGGGCCTCGCGCTTCGTGATCCTCTTGTCGCCGACGCCCTCCAGGATGCTTACGGCCGCCTCGGCCATGTGGACCACGTCGTGGGGGTTGGAGAAGGGGCCATCGAGCTCGTAGGCCTTTGAGCCGAGCGGGAGGTCGACATAGTGCCATTGGCCGTTCCCGGGGAATTCCGCGATGAACCTGAGCGCCTCGGGATCCGAGCCGAGGGGACCGGTGTGAAAGGCCGCCGCCCGCAGCTCGTCCATCCAGACGGCGATCGAGGCCATGTCATCGCTGCCGAGTATCTTGATGACGTGGCTGCGCGCGTCCGCGGTCAGGTTCTGCTCGGCGACGAGCGCCAGCGCCTTGTGGCCCTCCACGCCCCAGGGATAGGCGGGTGCGGCGCAGGCGAGGGCCACGCCGAGGGCGACGCAGGTTCTGTGGAATAAGGGGGTCATGTTTCCTGAAAAGCTCGACGATTCCCGCCGCGATTGGAAGGCCTATTCTGGGGCTTCCGGGCCCGTCCTTTGCCGGGCGCAAGCCCGGCGACAAAGGCTCGCGTTCAGGGCCCGGTTTCCCAGAGATTCCGGTTGCCCATCGCCCGGGTGGCGGAACGGTAGACGCTTCGGACTTAAAATCCGATTTCCGCAAGGAAGTGCCGGTTCGAATCCGGCCCCGGGCACCATCCCTTGGGCCAATGGCGCGCCCGGCGACCTCAAATGGGCGGGTTCCTGAACGCAGCCGCCCAATCCTTAGCCGATTGTCACAGGTCCGGCTTCGATCCGCCTCCTCTAGCCAGGTGGATGATCAGCGAGAGCACGAACAGGATCAGGAATATATAGAACAGTGTCTGGGCGATGCCGATCGACGCGCCGGCGATGCCGGTGAAGCCGAGGGCCCCCGCGATGAGGGCGAGCAGGAGAAATCCGAGAATCCATGAGAGCATGGGATTGTTTGGTTCGAGGGTTGTTGTTGCGGTCGGAAAATTTTCGGTGCTGCGAAAGTCGATTGAATCTAGCCACATAGACAGCGCGGGCGACGTTGGTTCCTCACCCGTAATACCCTACCGCCCGCGCTTCCCCGCTTTTGCCCTTCGATCCGCCGCATTTTGCAAAACGGAGGCGGTCCCATAGTGCATTATGCCGAATTCTCCGCGCGACGCATCGGAGGTGCTAATTCGTATTACATTATAATAAAAGGTGTTATGACTTTTCCATGCGATGGCATCCCCCATGCGTGTCTATTCACATCATGCCCAAGATCGCATCCCTCGCCATCCTGATAGTCGGAGTCATCCTCCTTGTTTACGGGCTCGATGCCCATGGCTCCGTGTCCTCGTCGATTTCCCAGGCGGTGAGCGGAACGCCCACCAACAAGAGCATCTGGCTCATTGCCCTGGGCTCCATCGGCATCGTCGTCGGCGGATTCGGCTGCATCTTCCGCAGCTCCACGTGATCCGGGCCGCGCTGGCTCCCTCATCCCTCATTTCGTCCCAACCACAATCGCAAGAACCCGATTCAACCATGTCAAAGACAACCACAAAATCCGCCCTAGAAACAGTCGACCAGGCAAGCCAGATGGCCGATGACGCCGCCGGCAGCGCGACCGAACAGCTCCAGGCGATGCGCGACAGGCTCCAGGACGCCGTCGCCGGACTCCAGTCACGCGTGAAGCATCTCGCCGGCGCCGTCCGCCGGCAGGCGGCGCGCACCGACAAGGCAATCCGCGCCAAGCCGTACCATGCCGTCGGGATCGCCGCCGGGGTGGGGATTATCGCCGGCTACCTGATCTCGCGCGGGCGCTCGAGCAGCTGACGGTCGCCCATTTTTTGGAATCCTGCGGGCGCGGTAACCTCGCTGCTGCGGGCTGCCGCGCCCGCGCCGGATTCCCCGATGGACAAATGCCGCGCGCGCGGCAGGGGTGGCGCTTCCTTTCGGGCAATCGGCCGCCGACAGCGCGGGTTGTGGTGCGCAAAGCGTATCCAACATGCCAATGCACACGGCCGTCAAGGCTCGCCCCCGGGGAGGCACGGCGCCTGGGAAGCTGAAGCCGCGGCGCCCCGAATTTCGGGCTCGAGTCCCGGGCGTGGCCCATCCAATGCTTCCAGCCGCACGATGCTGAACGACCCCGTTCTCCTGAACGACTGGCATGTCGTCGGGCGCGCATCCGGGATACGCGCGGGCGAGGTGAAGGCCGCGCGCCTGCTGGGCGTCGACCTGGTCCTTTGGCGCAACGGCGACGGGATCCACGCGTGGCGCGACCTGTGCCGGCACCGCGGAGCCAAGCTTTCCCTCGGAACGGTGCGGGACGATTTCCTCGTCTGTTCCTATCACGGCTGGTGCTATGACGGCTCGGGCGCCTGCGCGCTGGTCCCGGCCCATCCGGCGAGAACGTCCGAATTCGGCGCATGGGCGCATGTCTTCCATGTCCGGGTGCGCTACGACCTGGTCTGGGTGTGCCTCGGGGTCCCGGCGACGGACGTTCCCTCCTTCCCGGAGTGGGACGACCCGGCCTACCGCAAGGTGCCGGCGGGGCCCTACCGATTCAGGGCCTATGCGACGCGGGTGCTGGAGGACTTCCTGGACGCCGGGCATTATCCGTTCGTGCACGCCGGCCAGATGGCGGGCTCGAAGAGCTTCGAGATGGCGGAATACGGGGTGAAGTCGACCGAGTTTGGGCTGGTCTCGGATGACATAGGCGTCCGGCGGATCTGGCGGGAGGGGCCCGATGGGACCGGCGAGGTCGGCGTGGTGTATTCCTACCGGGTCCAGCGGCCCCTGACGGGCCAGTACACCAAGTCATACGGCGGCGAGCGGTTCTCCATGCTCGACACGGTCACGCCCGTGGACGAGGGCGAAAGCCTCGTCTGGAGCATCATGGCCTACAATTATCCCACGGGAAAGTCCGACGAAGCCCTGGTGGAGTACCAGGACACCCTGGCGGCCCAGGACGTCCCCATCGTCGAGTCCCAGCGCCCGCAGCTGCTGCCGCTCGACATGGGGCAGGAGATCGCCGTCCCGTCGGACCGCCTCGCCGTCGCCTACCGCCAGTGGCTGAAAAAGCTGGGCCTCAAGTTCGGGACGTCGTGAACCGCCGCCGGGCTGTGCGACCCGGGCTCAGGGCAGCGAGCCGAAGAACCTCAGCAGGTTCACGACATGATCATCGAGCGGGACGCCAAGGTGCTCGCAGCCGAGATAAATCGCGCTTCGGTCGATCTTGGCCGCGAAGGAGGGCTCCTTCAGCTTCTTCTTGATCGAGCTCGCCTTCATGTCGCCGTAGCGGACGGGGTTCAGCTTCCGGTAGGCGTAGAAGATCCCGCTGATCTCGTCGCACGCGAGAAGTGCGGCCGCGAGTTTGGTCTTCGGCAGGGTGGTGTAGCCGTGATAGCCGTAGGCATGGGCCTCGACGGCGTGGATCAGCTCCTCGGGATAGCCCCACTCCCTGAACCACCTGATGCTCTCGGCGGGGTGGAGGTCGGGATGCTGGTCGAAGTCGAGGTCGTGGAGCAGACCGGTGGTGTACCACAGCTGGGGATCGGCGCCGAAGTCGGTCGCGTATCCCTCCATCGCGGTGGCCACCATCAGGGCGTGATGGCGCTGATAGTCGTCGTGAACGTGCTTTTCGAGGAGCGCGTTCGCTTCCTGCTTGGTCGGGAGGTTCATGGGGCCGGCGGGGGATTAAGGGGCCGCCGCACAGGCGACCTGCCCTCAGGTCGGCGATTGCGCGGCGGATGCGGGAGGATTACCCGGCGCCCGGGCGCCCGGCAATCTCGCTGTTATGAGCATGCCCGCCGCCAGCAGGCCCGCGAAGATATAGGGCAGATAGCGCCAGGGAGCGTCCGGGACCGGGATCAGGCTCATGAAAAAGACCATCCCCAGGACCGAGACGGTGACAGCCGCCGTGGCCAGGCGGGCGAGGCCAAGCTGGCCGTTTCTCGCCAGGTAAAACGGGGCGGCCAGGCAGATGGACAGGTAGCCGCCGAGGAACCCGAACGACGCGATCTCCATGAGGTAATCCATCGAGTCCGCCATCGAGACGCCGGCGACGATCATCACGCCCGGCACAAAGATCGAGATGACGGCGAACAGCGCCAGGGCGCGGTACGGCGTGCCGTTGACCGGGTGGATGGCCTCGAAATAGCGCCACACGTGCCTGTCCCGGGCCATGGAATAGATCACGCGGGAGCCCGCGTTCAAGCCCCCGAGGGCGCAGCCGAAGCAGCTCAGGGCCACCCCGAGCGAGCTCAGCCATCCGAGCGTCGGCAGGCCGATCGACTGGGCGATCATGTCCAGCGGCGCGGCGGTTTGGTCCAGGGCGAGGTTCCGGCCGTGGGAGAGCGCCGTCAGGCAGTAGGCGCTGGCGATGAAGAGGAGGCCGATGGGCAGGACGCACAGCAGCATGACGCGGGGAAGCGTGCGCGTGGCCGTCTTTGCCTCCTCGCCGAGCGTCGTCGTGCTCTCGAACCCGGCGAGCGTCATGAACGCCAGCACGAAGCCGAGCCGGAAATGCGAGAAGCTCGTGCCTTCCAGCCTCAGCTGGGAGCCGTCCACCCAGCGATGGTTGGCCACCATGGCGTCTCCCAGGATGTACAGGATGAGCAGGAACGAAAACACCTCGGCCCCCAGCATCACCTTCGTGGAGAGCATGATGTCGCGGTGCGCCGGCCACCACGCCGCGATGACGACAAGGCCCGTGAGAAGGACCAGGCCGAGGCTCCCGATCTGAACATGGGTGAAATGTGTCACCACCATCGACAGGTAGTAGGCGCTCGACACCCCGGAGCTCACGACGACGAAGGTCATCGCGACGACGTAGGACCAGCCCGTCAGGCTTCCCGACCAGCTGCCCAGGCCGGCCTGGGCGAAGGCGGCGAGCGATCCCGCCGACGCAAACCTGGAGGCGAAGACATTGATGCTCGTCGAGATCAGCGCGAAGGCGGCAAGGACCCCCAGGAGCAGGAGCCAGGTGCCGTTTCCGGACTTGTAGATGAGAAGCGGGAGAACGGTGCCGATGGTCGCGACCGGTCCCATCGTTCCCACCGACTGCGCGACGTTCTCGATCGCGTTAAGATAGTTCCTTCGAAGCACGGCCACGCCCCGGGCGCTCTTGGGTCTCGGCGGGGTTTCTGGCATGCGTGATGTGCTGGGGAGCACGTTTGGTGCCATGGCCGGACATTCGGGCGGCCGACCGGCCGCGGGCGCTCAGTGCCGCGTCTCGGCCGCGGCCTCCCGATCCGATTGGTGGGGCGCGCCTTGCGCCGCCATCCCGCCATAGGTCATCTCCATGCACATGGCCTCGGTCGCAAACGGATGGTGGGCGCCGAACTGGTCGGCGACCGCGTGGGTGCGGTGGTCGCGCCAGGCGTGCGCCTCCTCCTCCCCGTGGGCCTCGAACTGCGCGAGCAGCTGCCTGCGCATGAGGAGCCCGGGCTGGTCCGAGGCCATGTGCATCTCGTCGCGCCGGCGCAGGTCGACCGGGGTGTCGAAGGTCGTCGACTCAAGGACCTCCCGGTCCTCGGTCACGACCGCGCGGTCGAAGGCGATGATGTCCGCCGCCTTCGCCTCTGCCTCGGTGTCGTTGCGGTACGCGATCTGGATGATCTGCGAGGAGTGGTCGCTGATCGGCGTCGCGGCCGTGACGATGGTGTGGACGAGGCCCGTCGGGTAGCGCATGCGCAGCTTGCGGAAGAACGGCATCCACCAGGTCCCCGTGTTGTTGCGGACGGTCTCGGGGGTGGCCATGTTGAGCGCCTTCATCGAGAGCGGGACGTTCTTGACCGGAACGACCGTGTCCATCGTGAAGCCGAGGCCGTCCGCGAACGGGTAGAGGTTCATCTTGCTCGGGCGCGGCGCGTCAAACTTCCCGAACGTGTTCCGGTGGACAAAGCTGAAATGGGCGTTGTCGAACGAGTTCTCCATCAGGCGCAGGCCGCTGCACTTCCATGGCTCGTAGAATTCATAGATCCGGCGGAACGCGGGGTCGGCGTCCTCCTCGACGTCGGGCAGCCCGGTGACCGGCTCCTCCAGCGCCGCCCAGACGTAGCCGTAGCGCTGGGCCGTCCTGTAGCGCGGGACGGAGATCCTCGCGGGGTCGTCGTCATCCTTCTGCGGCATCCGCGTGCAATGGCCCTCCCCGTTGAAGGTCCAGCCGTGGTAGCCGCATTGCAGCTGGCCGTCGAGAATCCATCCCTTTGACAGGCGCGCGTGCCGGTGCGGGCACCGGTCGTCCATCGCCACCGCCTGCCCGGCGCCGTCGATCCAGAGGACCATGTCCCGGCCGAGCAGCGTGAACGCCTTGGGCCCGTCCTTGAGCATGCTGGCCGGGATGATCGGGTACCAGAATTTCCGCAGGATGGGCTGTTGTGTGACCAGCATCGGGATCAGTGGTCTCGGTTTTTGCCCCGCTTCGTGACGACGTCGACTCGATCGGGGCTATACGTGTGTTTGCTTGGGCGCGAGCCGCGGGTTCATCCTGCTTGCCTGGCGTGAGGGCGTCGGCAACCCGCCCGCCCGCGACGCACACTTTCTTGGGGCTTCGGGGCCCGCAGGCCAGCACATACGCGGCGGGGGCGGCGCGCCGCCGGGCTCGCCGGGAAGAGCGTGCATGCCAGGAAAAGGCATCGCGATGACTGCGGAAGGTGCCGGGATGGGAGCAAACAGGCGCATGAGCCATGCCACCATGGGGCGGCGCCGCACCCGGCTGGAACTTGGCTGCTTGTGCTCTTGGTCCGGGGCCTGCTTAAGGTTTCTGGATGAAACCCCACCCCGCACCCCTTCCGCCGAGCCTGCTTGTCTACGGGATCGACGCCCGGATGCCGCCCGCCACCGCCCTGCTGGTCAGCCTGCAGCAGGTGGCGGCCATGGTGGTGGGGGTGATCACCCCGGCGCTTCTCCTGGCCAACATCCTCAAGATCCCGGCCGCGGATGCGGCGTACCTGACGAGCATGGCGCTCTTCGCGGCGGCGCTCGGCACGTTCCTTCAGACGACCCGGATCGGGCCGGTCGGGTCGGGGCTCCTCAGCGTCACGGGCACGAGCTTCGCCTTCATCCAGCCCCTCATGCAGGCCGGTCAGGCGGGGGGCCTGGCCCTCATGTTCGGCATGGGCCTCGCGGCCGCGCCCGTGGCCCTGGTCCTTGCGCCGTTCCTCCCGAAGCTGCGCCGGGCGTTCTCCCCGCTCGTCTGCGGGATCGTGGTCCTGCTGATCGGTATCTCGATCATTCCCGAGGCCATGTATGGCATCATCGCGCCGCCCGGGCCCGGCGCCCCCTCGTGGGCGGGCGCCGCCATCGCGGCCTGCGTCATCGCGGCGGTCGTGGCCGCCCAGGCCGTCGGCCAGCCATGGACGAGGCTCGCCGGGATCCTCCTCGGGGTGGGGACGGGCTACGTGGTCTGCGCGGCCTGCGGCTGGCTGCACGCGCCTCCGCCGAACGAGAGCGGCTGGATCACGCTGCCGCGCCTCCTGCCCCACGGTCTCGCCTTCCGCTGGGAGTTCTTCTTCCCGTTCGCGTTCATCTATGTCGTCTCCGTGATCGAGTCGCTGGGCGACATGACGGCGACGGCCCAGCTGTCCGGGCTTGAGACGCGGGGGCCCGAGCACGGCCTGCGCATGCGCGGGGGCATCTTCGCGGACAGCCTGACCAGCATCGTGTCGGCGCTGATAGGCTCATTCCCGAGCACGACGTACGCGCAGAACAACGGCGTCATCCAGATCACCGGCGTGGCGAGCCGCTACGTGGGCCGGTGGATGGCCGCGATCCTGGCGCTCCTCGCGGTCCTGCCACCCGTCGCGCGCTGGGTGACCGCGATGCCACCCGCCGTCCTCGGGGGCCTGGCCCTCCTCCTGTTCGGCCTGGTCTCGGTGGCGGGACTGCGGCTGATCTCCCAGTCGGGCCTAAACCACCGCAACGCGCTGGTTGTCGCGCTCGCGCTTGGTGTCGGGATCGGGGCCCCCTCCCGGCCGCAGTGGCTGGAGACGCTGCCCCCGTTCCTCCACACGCTTCTCGAGTCCGGCATCTCCGCCGGCGGGCTCACGGCCCTCCTGCTCAATCTCGTCCTGCCGGGAGGCCAGGAATCCCCGGTGGCATTCGGGTCGGAATAGGGGTCCCGGTGCTTCGCCCCACGAAAGCTCCCCTTGCGAAAGGGGTTCACGAGCGCCCGCCGGGAGGTGGCGCGGCGGGCGGCGATCACCAGGGCCGGCGTAGAGGGGGAGCTGGGGAGCATGGGGAAGACCGCCGGCATCGGGACGAGCCGTTCGCAATGAACTGGACGCCCGCCGCGGGCCTCGCAACCCTCGCGGGCGACGCTTCATGATACGCATCGAGACAGACACCGGATGGATCCTTATAGAGCACCGCGAGCACGCCCGGCTTGCCGGGGGATTCGCCGCCCACTGGGGAAACGCCGACTTCGCGGGTCCCGAGCCGCGCGCCGACATCCTCACGGCCGTGAACCGGCACGACGACGCATGGGCCGAGCGCGACGCGGTCCCCTTTCTGACACCCCAGGGGCGGCCGGGCGCATTTTCCAAGGAGCTGGTGGGAACCTACAGCGCGTTCGAGGAGATGGACCTCGCGGACTATCTTGCCGTCCGGGGACGGGCCACGGAGGCGGTCGCCGCCGAGAGCCCGTACGCGGCGCTCATCGTCTCCATGCACACGTTCGACCTGCTCACAAGCCAGGCCGACGTGCGGGGGCTCAGCGCTTCCGAGCGGGCGCTCCACCGGAAGTTCCTGGACGGCCAGCTCCAGCGCCAGGTCGAGCTCATTGACGCGATGGAGGGCGGCTCGGAGGTCAACGAGGACCTCGCGCCGTCCCAGGTGCTTCGCGCCTTCGAATTCCTCCAGGCCTGCGACAGCCTGTCGCTGGCCGTCTGCGTCCGGTATCCGAAGCCGATCAAACTGCGCCACCGGCACCCGAGGCGGGACGAGACCTTCGTGGAGCTGGTCTGCACGCCCCTGGGCGGCGACACCTACCGCGTGGCGCCCTATCCGTTCGACGAGGACGAGCTCGTGCTGGAAGTGCCCTGCCGCAGCGTGCGCGGGAAGACCTTTGCGGACCAGGCGGCGCTGCGCGCGGCCTACGCCGCCGCGCCCGTCGGCAAACTGCGGGTGAAGATCGTCAGGTGACAGGAATGAGCGGGAGCCTTTGAACCGCATGGGTTCGCTGCGCAATGTCATCGTCCTCGTGGGTCCGGGTCTTGAGCCCTGGCGGTGCAGCCGGTTCGACTGGACGGGCGACTCGATCACCGCCATCGACCGGCTCGAGCCCGCGCTTGCGCTCGAAAGCGGCGCCAGGGTTGTCCTTCCGGGCCTCTACAACAGCCACACCCACATGGGTGACTCGTGCATGCCGGACGGCGCGACCGGACTGACCCTGGAGCAGGGATTCTTCCGCCCGGACGGATTCAAGTACCGCAGGCTGGCGCAAATCAGCCGGGAGGAGCACCTGCCGCATGTCGTGAACCACCTGCGCTACATGGCGCGGACCGGCACCGTGGGTCATATCGATTTCCGGGAGCAGGGAGCCGCGGGAAGCGAGCTCCTGCGCGAGGCCTCGCGCATCACGGGAATGGAGTCGGTCATCCTGGGGCAGTTTTCCGGAGTCCCATTCGACAACGCGGCGCTGGTGGCCAACGTCGGCGCGCTGCCGGAGTCCGCCCGGCTGGAGCTCGAGGCCATCCTTTCCGCATCGGACGGCTTCAGCGAGAGCACGATGAACGACCTGACGGACCGGGCTTGGCGCGAAATCCGCGAGATCACCGGCAGGCGCGGCAAGCTGAGGGCCATACACTGCCTGGAGAATGCCGGCTACCGGGACGTGAGCCTCGCCCGCACAGGCAAGGGCGACCTCGCCCGGGCGATCGAACTCTTTGACCCGCACCTGATCGTGCACATGACGGTGGCGGACAAGGCGGAGATCGCCCTCCTGGCCGCCTCGGGCAAGCCGGCCGCGCTCAATCCCAGAGCGAACGCGAACCTTGGCCTCCCGTTGCCGCCGGTGCGCGCGCTGATGGAGACCGGGGTCCAGCTGCTCCTCGGCACGGACAACGGGCTCCTGAACAGCCCGAACCTATTCGCGGAGCTGGACTTCACCTACAAGCTTGCGAAGAGCCAGTTCGGGGACGCGGTGCGACCCGATCCGCTCGCCATCCTGCGCATGGCCACCGCCAACATCAGGTCCGTCCTCGGAAGCGACCACCCCGGATGCCTCGAGGTCGGGCTTCCGGCGACGTTCGTCGTGCTGGATTTTCACAAGCCCCACCTGAGGTCGAGCCAGCACATACCCGCGTCGATCGTGACGCGCGTGACGCCTGGGGACGTTCTCGCGACGTTCCGCCTGGGAAATCCGCTGTACCAGGCGGAGGGATTCTCCACCGGGGCCGGGCAATGAGCGCCGTGCATCACGTCGTCGACAGCTCCCGCACGTGCAACCGCTGGAACCGGGATTATCCGCCGGTCCTGACGATTGCGCCGGGCGACACGGTGTCGCTTGCGCTCAAGGACGCGAGCGACGGGCAGGTCCGGCCGGGCATGGCGTCCGGCGAGTATGCGGCAATCGACAGGACCCGCATCCACGCGATCACGGGGCCGATCGCAGTGGACGGCGCCGAGCCCGGCGACGCCCTGGAGATCGAGATTCAGGGGTTCCGGCACGAGGGATGGGCCTGGACGAGCATCATTCCAGGCATGGGGCTGCTGGGGGACGAGTTTGCCGAGGCCTATCTGCACCATTGGAAGCTCGAGGGAGAATTCACCCGGAGCATCCCGGGGGTCACACTCGACCTGCACCCGTTCTGCGGAATAGTCGGAGTCCAGCGGGCCGAGCACGGCGAGTTCCGGACGCGGGCGCCGGGTTCCTTCGGGGGCAACATGGACGTGCGGCACCTCGGCGCCGGATCCCGGCTCTGGCTGCCCGTCTTCACCCCGGGCGCCGGATTGTGCGCGGGTGACGCCCACGCGGCCCAGGGCGACGGCGAGGTTTCCATAAACGGGATGGAGGCCCCCATGACCGCGACACTCCGCGTAAACCTGCGAAAACGCCAAAGGCTTGAGGGACCCTACGCGATCGCCCTGCCGTCGCTCGTCCCTCCGCGCTACCTGACGAAGCCCTTTCACGTGTTCATCGAGTCGCATGAGGATCCGCGCGAGGCGGCCCGCGCCGCGGTGCGACGGGCGATGTCGTTCATCGGCGAAAGGCTGGGGCTCACGCGCGAACTCGCCCTGGTGCTTTGCAGCGTCGTGCTCGACCTGAAGATCAGCCAACTCGTGAACACGCCGACCACGACGATCTCCGCCTACCTGCCCGAGGCCATTTTCGATTGAGGACCCCTCCCAATCTGTCAGGAGATACGCCATGGATCCCATAGAGAAGAAGCTCCAGGAACTCGGCCTGTCGCTGCCGGATGCGCCGGCGCCCGTGGCCAGCTATCTGCCCTACCGGATCAACGGAAACACCCTCATTCTCGCCGGCGTCATCAGCATTCGAGACGGGAAGGTGACCCACGCGGGTCAGATCGGCCGGGACCAGACGGTCGAGACAGGCTACGCCGCCGCCGAGGTCTGCGCGCTGAACACGCTGGCATCCATCAAGCTGGCGCTCGGCCAACTGGACCGGGTGAAGGCCTTCCTGTTTGTCTCGGGCTATGTGAACGCGGTGGCCGGATTTGACCAGAGCCCCCAGGTCATCAACGGCGCAAGCGACCTCTTTGTGAAGATCTACGGCGACCGCGGCCGCCACGCCCGCGCGGCGATTGCCGTCGCAGGGTTGCCGCGCAATTCCACGGTGGAGATACAGGTCACGGTGATGTTCGAGTGACGGCTGTCCCGGGTTCGTCGGGCCGGGCCGTTAAATTACGAATATTTAGCCGATGGCACGGTCCCGGCCTCTGGATTTCCATGTCGATATTGTAAATCACGGCGGTGCGGCCGGTGCTGCGAACCTGCGAGATTTACAATATCTACAGCATGGAACTGGAGCATGCGGCTCGACCCCAACGGTGTTGCGGCCACGCTCTCCAGCGTAAATAACGCGCACCAATGCAACAGGCAGCTGCCTCACGAGGTGTTTCGATGACCCTCAGCTCCGCCATCGCATCCTTCCTGGCCGGAGTCCTGACGGCATTCACCGTCTCAGTCGGTGGCGAGATGCCGCTGGGGGAGATTGTCCTTATCGGGATTTTCGCATGGATCGCCTTTAGCACCGTGGTGACGGGCTCGATTCCGCCCGAATTGCCGGCCACGCGCCAATTCCGCATTCTGCTGCTGTGCCAGGCCGTCGCCTTTGTCGCGTATATCTTCTCCGATCTTTACCGCCACAGCTCGGTTCACGACTTGAGCCGGGGATGGGCGCGGATGGTGTTCCTCGCCATCGACATCATATCCGTGGCCTATCTTTTCGGGTGCTCGCGGCTCACCCTGTTCATGCTTCTCCTTGGCCAATACGTGGGTGACGCTCTCCACGCGCTCACCGCCGGCGCTCTCTACGGCGACCTGTGGAAGTTCGGTCTCGGCACGCCTCTCACGTATCTCGCGTTCTTCGCGGCTTCGTTCCTGGGGCGCCCTGCATTGATCGCCGCCGCGTTTGCGATGAGCGCGGTGCATTATTTGATGGATTTCCGCAGCATGTGCGGGATCTGCCTCGTGGTCGGGATTGCCAGCCTCATCTCGCTCTTTCCGCGGCATTTGCGCGCATGGATGGTTCTTCCCACCATGGTTGTCATTGCGTGCGGCCTGGGCGCCTATGCGTACGGTCGTTCGCATGGCGATTCCCACAGGGCCACACGCTCCGACGTTTCCCGGTCTTCAATGATCATTGCGGCCTCCCAGGGGTTCCTCAGCTCCCCGCTCATCGGCCAGGGTTCGTGGTTCAGTCGATCCCCGGTCTGGGACAATTTCATGTCGATCCGCGCGAAGGCGGCAAAGGCTGCCCACGTTGGCGGATTCCCGGAGGCGAACGAGGGACCGGGCGCCGTCGCGATCCATTCGCAGATACTCGTCGCGCTCGCCGAAGGCGGGGTCTTCGGCGGGAGCTTCTTCGTGGCTTTCGGCATCGCTCTATCCGCGGCGATTTACAGGCTGGTGTTTGTCCAAAGGAGCGACCGGTTCACCGGGATCTACCTGCTGATCCTGCTTTCCGCGCTTGGTAATTTGCTCCTGAGCCCGTTCTCGGGCGCACACCGGGTATATATCGCAATTGCCTGCGGCCTGGTCCTCTACCTGAAACGGGAAACCATCGAATTTCGGACTGCGCCATTCCCGCGCCCGCTCGTGAGAGCCAATGCATGAGCATGTCCGCCGCAGCTCTTCCGGCACTCGCTGGCCGGCAAATTGGGAGTCCGTTCAACGCCAGCCTGCGGCGTTGCCAGGAAAGTCGCCTGCATGTGCCCGATTTGAATTCATTTCGGGCGTCCGAGCCAAAGGGACTCCGCTCTCAGACAGCTTGGTTGATTTGTCCCGTGTTACCCTTTCTCCGCGTTGTTCGATTGAAGGCATTTGAAAAACGATGCTCTTGCTTCCGATACCACCTAGGCCATTGCGCCGGGGGAGTTAATGCAGGTTAACACGAGGCCTTGCATGACCGAACCTGGCATTGAGGTCGCCATTTGCTCGCATAACGGCTCTGCGCGTCTCCCCGCCGTGCTGCAGGCGCTCGCGGTTCAGACGCTTTCGAGCCGGTCATGGGGCATTCTGCTTGTGGACAACGCATCCACGGATGACACAGCCGGCGTGGCGCGTCGCGCGTGGTCTAGGCCCGATGTGATGTTGCGAATCATATCCGAGCCTCGGCCCGGGCAGAATTTTGCGCGCCAGCGGGCATTTGCCGAGGTGGACCGACCGCTTATCTGCTTTTGCGACGACGACAACCTGCTGGCACCCGATTATCTCGAGCAAGCGATCAATCTCATGGAAAGGCTGCCATTAGCCGGGGCCTTGGGAGGGAAAGGTGAAGCCATGACCGATGAACCGCTGCCGGAATGGTTCGCCGCTGCCGCACGAAGCTACGCGGTGGGGCCGCAGGCCGACGCGGAGGGCGAGGTTTCAGTCTCGGACGGATGCCTTTTTGGGGCGGGCATGATTCTGCGCCGCGCCGCCTGGGACCGCCTGACATGCAGCGGCTTCCGGCCCCGTCTGTTGGGGCGCGAGGGCACAATGGCCAATTCCGGAGACGACAACGAGCTGTGTCTGGCGCTCTGCGCCACGGGCTGGCGGCTCAACTATTCTCACCGTTTGCGGTTTCAGCACGTGATTCCCACGCGCCGGCTCAGTGAAGGCTATTGCCGAGCCCTCTACCGAAGCTTTGGCGAGGCGACGATTGTGCTCAACGCCTACCGTGATTTTGTGCTGGGCCGCGCCACTCCTTCCGCATGGCGTGGCTGGGCCGCACTGCGGATAGCGCAGAGCTGGCTCGCCCGGTCCTCCGATCTTGGACGGCGGGTCAACAAGGACACGCTGACCGCATCGTCTCACGAGGCAGTTTCCGAGAATGAGCGCGAGATCGGCTTCGCCGCGGGGCTGCGGAAAAATTTTAGGGGAGGGCGCCTCTTCACCCTCTACGGCGGGATTGCCGCGTGGCTCGCAACGGCGCGCCGAACGGCCGAGTAAGTGTCTCCGGCGCCGCGGACGCGAGTTGTGGCGAGGGATTGGCGGCCGATGCCGGATCTGCGTGGGCCGGTGGAGCGGCGATTCAGTTTTGGGAATCGAAGCGCCCATTTTTATTTTGATTTGCGCATCCGGATGACCTTTCGAGGCATCGCGTCGATACAACTCGTCACGAGTGAAAAAGGTATGAAATAGAGGGTTACAAGGGCATACCTTCATCGTGGGCGTTGACGTCCGCTTTCGCATTCGCAGAGGTTCGGAGGTCGTGCATTCACGTCAAAACGCCACGAGCCGATCAACAACGCGTGCGCTGAGTGGTAGCTGCTCGCCGAAAATTTCGTCGATTGCGCCCGCCGAAACGTTGGGGGGAAAACCGGAAGGAATCCGGCCAGTGGAGTGCGAAAAACTTGTTAGGTGTGGCGCCGACCTGGGGAAAAAAGGTCAGAATCCGGAACCGAGAATGCCCGGCTTTGTCGATGGCCTGATTTCTGTGGAACAAAAACCAAGCAAGACATTCCACCTCGATCTCGACGGTCGGGTGCCTCCGAAGGGCTCGCGGAATTTGATTCCCGAAGCTTGCGGAATTTCTGCCGCATGGGCCAGCACATGGCAGGAAAGCCGCGAGGCAGGCATTCCATCCGAAACAGGACCGCCGCTCTTCGCACCTATATGTGCTGCCGCAACCGTAGCGGTGACCATGGCACCGACCGTGCTTTTTTTGGCCATCTCCTACGATAACCACATGACCACCTAGAAATTCGCGCAAGAAACTTGCCGGCCCCAGCGAGGACAGCGCCATCACACCATGGACGTAATCGCGATTGACAGCACCGGCGCTCTCGGGAGCCCGGGCCAACAAGGCACGAAAAGCGGCCCGGCTACGGGCGACATCAAGGCAAACGGGTTCAGCTCTGCAGGGTTAAACGGGACGGAGACCAACGGGAAGGCATTATACGAGGCGGGATCGGCTGCACGCGTATTGGATGTGCCTGTACCCGGCACCAGTCCCCGCGAGCAAGCGTATACGCTCGTTGCCATTCTCGCGATCGTCGACGGGGCTGTTGCCGCGTGTGGGATACTCCTGGGGCTCACCCTTCGCTCCCTGCAGCGAAACGGGGAGTATTCAATAGCCACGGACCTGCTTCAGGCAAATGCCCGTGCGGAGAGCTGGGTCATCGGGGGCGCCGCACTTTTCGTGTGGCTCCTCGGGTTCTTCCGCACCTACGAGGTGGAAAACATCTACCGCCTGCAGTTCTGGGCGAAAAACATGATCAAGGCGAGCGTCCTGTGGGTCCTCATATGCCTTGCGACGATCGCGCTGTTCCAGGTCACGAGGTATACGCCCCGGCTTGGTCTGCTCTATGCGGTCGTCTGCGTGGTCGCGCTCCTTTCGGTTTGGCGACTCCTGGCATTTGCGATCCTCATCCAGCCACGGGTACGGCTGGGCGCGAGCGCGCGGCTCATCTGCGTGGGATGGAACAGCAAGGCCGAGCACCTTCGACAAGCCGTCCGCAACGATATCTCGCAGCTAAGCGAGATCATCGGGTGCGTGCCGGGGCCGGGCTCCAAGCTCGGCTGCCGCCCTCCCGCCGAAGTCTCGATTCTCGGCGCCTTTTCACACCTGCCGCGTTTGGTGCGCGACTGCAAGGCGACCGGCATCGTGCTTGCGGACCTTTCTATCCAGTCGGCGGATATCAAGCGGCTCGTGGTCTATTGCCAGCGCCAATCGCTCGATTTCAAGATGATCCCGGGCTATTTTCCGGCGCTAAGCGCCGGCCTCCAGGTCAAGACCCTGAACGGCGTCCCGCTGTTAGGGGTGATGCAGCTGCCGCTCGACAAGTCCCTTAACCGCGTCGCGAAACGGCTCGTCGACGTTGTCGGAAGCCTGGTCGGCCTCATCTTCTCGTTCCCGATCATAGCATTCTTTGGGCTGGTTGTGTTCGCCGAGTCGCCCGGGCCGATATTCTACCGCCAGCTCCGGATGAGCCGAAGCGGCCGGACGTTCTATATCCACAAGATCCGCAGCATGCGCCTCAACGCCGAGGCCAAATCCGGCGCCGTGTGGGCGACACGCGATGACCCCCGCCGGCTCAGGGTGGGATCGTTCATGAGGCGGTGGAACATCGACGAGCTTCCCCAGTTCCTGAATGTGCTGACCGGGGAGATGAGCCTTGTGGGCCCCCGCCCGGAGCGGCCGGAGCTGGTCGAGCGCTTCAAGGATGAGATCCTTAACTACAACGCGCGCCATGAGGTGAAATCCGGGCTCTCCGGATGGGCTCAGATACACGGATTGAGGGGTGACACGGACCTTAAGAAGCGAATCGAATTCGACCTCTACTACCTGGAAAACTGGTCGCTCATGCTGGACGCGTACATTCTCGTCGCGACCGTGTTCAAGAACAAGAACGCCTACTGAGATGGGGCGTTCAACCAGACGAGGTCCCATGGCGATTATATTCCTAGCCGCCGCGGTGAAGCTCGCAAGGCTCGTCGGGCGGGCGCTGATCGTGATCGTCGGCGCGCTGGCGCTAAAGATCAGGGCCGCAATCTGGGAGGACCCGCTCTGGGCGCTCTCGGGCGAGGCGAGCGCGACCGCCGGGTATGACAGCAACCTTTTCGCAATTAACGGCGCCCCGGGAGACGCATTCGCGTCCTTCAAGCCGTCGATTGACCTGTCACGGAAGGATTCGCTGTTGAGCCTCGACGCCGAGGCTTGGATCGACTGGACCACTTTTCTCAGGCAGACAGCCAGCGACTCGACCGACCCAGGCGTCCGCTTCACGCTGTCCTATCCGGCGAACGTCGAGACATGGGCAACCCAGTCCGCCGAGGTCCATTGGATCAGGACAACTGCCGTCGATCCCGACGTTGGACAGCGGGTCAGCCAGGAAGACGCGCTAGGAAGGTATGACGGTGACCTCTTCGACACCGGAAAGACCTCGGTGGTCGGTCGCCTGCGGCTGGAAAGCGACGAATTTCTGGGAGCAGCGTTCAGCACGATTGATACAGCCTCGATGGGAACGACGCTCAACTATTCTCCGGACAACCTCTTCAGGGCGGGCGTTGGCTATGACCTTACTCTCGGCCGCTCGCAGCCGAACAGCCCCGGCGTGGCCTCCCTGAACCAGACGGAGCAGGCGTTCACGCTGCAGGCCGAAGGGGAGTTCACTCCCAAGATCACCGGAAGGGTTTCTGTGGGCGCCGCGGCTTCGGACTACACCGGCAGCTATTCACATTCCGAATGGGACTTGGTCGCCAGGGCCGATGTTGCTTGGAGGCCCCGGGAGCGCCTGGTCATTGACCTGCAGGCCGTACGTGCACCCAGCTTCAACGCCAACGGCGATGTTGATGTCAGCACCAGCGTGGTCCTGGGGCTGAGGCAGGAACTCACGCGCGGATTCGCAATCCGGGCGGATGCCCAGGACGGCCAGACGAACCACGAGCGTACCGTGACCTATCGCGCAGACTCAATAGAGGGAGCGGGCATCGCCGCCGACTATGATCTGACAGGTAAGCTCACTACGTCCGTCGGATGCGATTGGATCCGCCAGGACTCTGACATCTCGACGTACACGTACCGGCGCTACGTGGCCTCTGGCCGCCTCACCTACAGATTCTGACGCCTCATGCCCAGCACGCCATGACGACTCTTGCATCCAATCCCGTTCGTTTTCCGGTGTGGGCACTTGCGTGCGCCGTGCTCGGCCTGCAGGCGATCCGGGGCGCCGACGCGGATCCCGCTGCCGCAAGTACGGACCGCGGTTCGTCGAGCCTTCCGTTCCCACTGAGCTCGGTGGTTGGCGACGACTACCGCCTTCAGCCGTTTGACCTTGTGGTCGTCGAAATGATTGGCGAGCCGGACGTCGGGACGCAGCAGCGCATATCCGGAAGGGGTGACATGCGCTTGCCGATGCTTGGATCCGTCCAGCTTCGGGGGTTGTCGGTGCGCGCGGCCGAGGAGCAGTTGGAAAGCCTCTACAGGATTCGAGGGTACTTCAAGCACCCGGAGGTGGTCCTCCATGTCGCTCAGCACGTGGAACGGACGATCTCCGTCATAGGGCAGGTCAACCGGCCCGACCGGATTGAGTTGCCGATTGGGACCGACGAGATGGGTCTGGCACAGGCTGTTGCGATCACGGGCGGCCTCACGCGAATCGCGAAGGCCAGCGCGATCCAGGTCTCGAGGATCGGCCCGGACGGAAAAGAGCAGCGTTTCGTCATCAACTTTGACGCCTACCTCAACGCCGAGAAATCGGGTCCCGTATCCGACTTTCGCCTGCAGCCTGACGACGTGGTGTTTGTGCCCGAACGGTCGATATGATGCCAAGCGACAACAACCACGGCGGCGGGAATGGGAGCAACGGCGGATCGGTCCCCTCGTTCGGGTCAACGGCCCCTTTCGGGACGGCAAGCCCCTTCGGTTCCACAGCCCCATTTGGCGCCACGCCTCCATTTGGAACGGCCGCCCCGTTCGAGGCGGCACGGGTTCTTCCCACTGTCGATGCACTTTTTACTGATCCCAAGTTGGTCCTAAAGAAGGGCCTTCTCATCATTCGCTCTCGTTGGTTGACGGGCATCCTCGCGGCGATCCTCGTTGGGTCTGGGGTCGGTGTAATTCTTTTCAAGTTCCGCCCGATAGAGTTCACCGCGGAGACAACGCTCCTGGCGCAGAGTCCGCTTGACCAGATCCTCAGCCCAAGCGGCACGGCGCCGGTCGAGGATGAGCACCAGGAGAGTGCGCTTATGAATCACCTCTCCGTCATGCTCAGCCGCCGCTTCCGCCAGCGGCTCGCAGATAGCTTCACCCCGGCCGAGCGCATTGAGATCCAGCAACCCTACCTTAAGTCGGGACAACAGCCGTCCTCGGAGATCCTGGAAACGGTGCTCGCCAAAAAAGTGGACGTGGAGCGCGAGAGGGAACGGGAGTTCTTTACAGTGCGGGTGAAGCATATCTCCAAGGAGACTGCGCTCAAGATCGCGGACCATTTCACGGCATCTTACCTGCAGCTCGTCCAGTCCGAGCTGCATGGTGCCAACCAGGTCGCTGCTGATCTCCTCGGGAAGCAGGCGTCGGACCTTACAAGCGAAATTCAGGCTCTCGAGGACGAGCGCCGCGAGTACCGCAAGCAGCATGACCTGATATCGGCCGAGGAGAACCAGGTGATACTTGAGGACCGGATCAAGGAGGTTAACCTGGCAAGGGCCGACCTGCGGGTGCAGCGCGCCAAGCTCGAGGCGGAAGTGAACGAGGCCCGGGTCGACCTTGCCAAAACGGCGCTGCCGTTCACGAACTCCGTGCTTTCAGCGTACCCCGGGATGCAGCCGCTTCGCCAGCAGCTCGAAGCGCTGGAGGTCCAGAGGGATGTGCTCGCCATCCGATACGGCCCCAATCACTCAAAGATGCTGGAGGCTGAGGGCAGCATAGCCGCCACCCGTGATGCGCTCGCGCGGGATTACCAGGTGGCCTTTTCCGACCTGGAGTCCCAGCTGAACGTTGCGATCTCCTCTGAAAACGGGCTCAACGCCGAGTTTGACCGGGTGTTCAACGAGTCGCTCGAGCTGAGCCGGCTCGCCAGCCATCTGAACGCGCTCGGCCAAGAGGCGGACGGAAAACGCAAGACGCTTGACGATCTCTACCAGCGCATGGGGAAGGCGGCCGTAGATACCTCACTGCCGGCCGACGTCCTTCGCGTCATAGATCTGGGCTATATCCACTACCCGCTGATTCCCATGGTGGTCATCTACGGTGCGATCATCGGCTTTTTTGCCCTCGGCGCGTTTGCGGGCGCTCCGCTCGCCATCAATTTCTTCGACGAAAGGGTGAACGAGAACGTAGACCTTGAGAGCAGGCTGCGGATCGAGGTTGTCGGCGTGCTCCCTCGTCTCAGCCGGACCCGGAAGGAGGACCGGCCCCACATTGTCCGCGACAACGTGGACTATGGCTACGCCGAGGCCTTCCTCTCGTTCGCCAGCCAGATCGACCTTATCTCAAGGAAAGGAATGCCGCGGCGCATCCTGATTACGAGCACGCTTCCCGGCGAGGGCAAGTCGACCCTTGCGGCGAATCTAGCGGCCGCATACACGCGGCTTGGCCGCCGCACGGTGCTTGTCGATTGCGACTTTCGAAAGCCGTCCCAGCGCAATTTCCACAAGATCGGAGGCGACTCGGGACTCCTGCCATGGGCGAGGGCGGGCTTCCATATCGACGCGGACCTTCTTAAGCCGGGGGGCCGGATTGACGCCGCCATGCTTCCGGACGGGACGCTCCTGATCCCCGCTGGATCCAGCGACCAGCAGCCCGCGCGGTACCTGATAGCCGACGGAATGGCGCGTTTCTTCGCACTGCTTCGCCAGGAGTTCGAGATTGTTATCGTCGACACGCCGCCCGCAGGGGTGTTCCAGGACGCGCTGATCACGGCCCGCAACTGCGATGAGACCCTCTTCATCGCTCGCGACGGAAAGGCCAGCACGAACCAGCTGCACCGGATTCTTCACGATTTCAGCAAGACCCCCGCGCCCGCCGTGGGAATCATCCTAAACGCGCTGTCGCCGAATGCGAGCCACCCCCAGTTCGCCTATTTCAAAATGTCACGCAAATACGGATACAATGGATCTGCTCCGCGGAAAAAAGCCGGGATCGAGGCGATGAGGTAACCTGTGGTAAAGATCGCCTACGTGTACCATCTTGACGCCGCAAACCCGGCGGTCCAGTCGGGCAGGCCGGCATCCATCCTGCGGAATCTATCCGCCCAGGGGGCGGTGATCCATGCGGTGTTCCCGATGGCCACAAGAATGTCACGGCTTTCGACGGTAAAGAAGGCTCTCTATAGGCTTCGCGGGCGATATTACCGCGGCGACCGCGAGCCGAAGTATCTCTCGGCGATCGCCGCGGAATTCGACCGGAGGACGCGCGGCGTGTCCTACGACGTTGTGTTTTGCCCCGGAAGTGAGGCGATATCCCAGATCGAGATCCCATTTCCGATCGCGTTCTGCGCCGATGCGACGTTTGCCAACATGATCGATTATTACTGGGACTTCAGCAGCCTGTCCTCCGAATATGTCCGCAAGGGCCATCTTCAGGAGGCGAGTGCGCTGCGCCGCGCCGCTCTTGCCATCTATCCGTCGGAGTGGGCGGCTCGCTCAGCGATAGATTTTTACCACACGGATCCAAACAAAGTCGCGGTCATCCCGTTCGGCGCCAATTTCGGTGCGCAGAACCGGCGCGACCAGGTGCACGAATGGATCGCCGGCCGGCGTTTCGAGGGCGTTCGACTGCTTTTTGTCGGCAGGTCCTGGCGACGCAAGGGAGGCGCCCTCGTCGTCGAGACTGCTCAGCGCCTGATTCAGAAGGGGTTTCGCGTGACGCTCGATGTCGTGAGCGGAGAGGTGCCCCGCAATCTTCAGAGCATGCCGTGGATAACCTATCATGGCCTCCTGGACCCGAATAAGCAGAGCACCGCGGCGCTTCTGGGAGACCTATTCAGGGGCGCCCATTTTGTTTTCATCCCCTCGAGGGCCGAAGCCTACGGGATGGCTTTTGCCGAGGCCAACGCATTCGGGGTGCCGGCGATCGGGACCGCGACCGGCGGAATTCCCTCAATCATCCACAATGGCGTAAATGGCTTCACGCTTCCTCTCTCCGCTGACGCGTCTGGTTTCGCCGACTTGATTGCCGGCTCGATGGCGCAGCCTGAGCGCTATCGATCGCTCTGCCAGAGCTCGTTCGAAGAATTCGAGAGGCGGCTGAACTGGAAAACGTTCTGCGCGCGATTCCTAGACCTTGCCTTCCATCTGATCGAGAGCCCCGTGCAGAAAGCCCGAGGCCTCGCATAGACCGAACGAGATGAAACCAGCCCATCCAACGATTGAAGAACTCGGGGTTGTTTCGGCCGCAGGGCGCGCGGCGATCCTGCGTGGGACGGCCGCCCTAAAGCTACTCAGGTCCCTGGCGCTGGAGGCTGGAAAATGATACGCGACGCATTGAGGCTCGTGTCCCTCTCGAAGGACCGCTTTGGCAGGTTCTCGCCCAGGGCGAAGGCCATAGGGCTGTTTTTTATCAGCTCGCTCTTCGCAAGAGGAGTGGGGGCACTCTGCCAGCTCCTCCAGGTACCGATCGCGATCAGGGCCCTGGGCAACGAGGCCTTCGGGCTTTGGATAAGCCTGATGAGCGTCAGCTACCTTATCACGTTCGCGGACTTTGGGCTTGGCCAGGGAACGCAGAACAAGCTCGCCGAAGCATTTGCAACAGGACGGCGGCATGCGCAGCGAGAACTATTCACGAATGCGTTCATCGTGCTAACGGGAATCGGCGCCGTGCTCTACCTTGTCGGAAGTGTTGCGATCCGATCCATCGATTTTTCCCTACTGTTCCATATTCACTCGCCGGATATCCGGGCTGCAACTCCCGGCGCCGTGCGGGTCGTGCTCCTATTTTTCTGCCTTAATTTCCCCCTCGGACTGGCGCAACGGCTTTCCTATTCCAGGCAAAAAGGCTGGATGCACAATATCGCCCAGGCGGCCGCGGGCGCAGCCTCGGTGCTCGGAATCGCCATCGCCGCACGTTTGGGGGCGGGATTGATCGGGATCATCGTTGTCGTTCAGGCGACTGTCGTCGCGGGCAATCTTGCCCTTCTCCTGATCCAATTTCTCCAGTTGGGATGGATCGGCGGCGTTGGAGCCCGCTTTAGCTCGAGCACGGTCCGCGAGCTCCTTGGGTTGGGCGGATTCTTCGCGCTTCAGCAGATGCTGACCATCGTCCTGTTCGCGCTGCCCCAGGTCATCATCTCTACGTCACTGGGGGCGGCGGCGGTGACATCCTATAATCTCGCGCAACGCTTCTTCAACGTGTTTGCGATCGTCCAAGGCGCATTCATGCTCCCGCTTTGGCCCGCATATTCCGAGGCTGCGGGCCGGTTTGAGTTCGGTTGGATCCGCCGGACCCTTGTGAAGTCGATCAAGGCGACCGTCCTTTTT